>Ga0209761_1003368_pt1 | contig 10558 bp, 10 predicted proteins | sample GraSoi013_1_40cm_4_FD_185818 | JGI IMG/M metagenome (GOLD analysis project Ga0209761, IMG submission 185818) | Grasslands soil microbial communities from the Angelo Coastal Reserve, California, USA - Sample 09_25_2013_1_40cm (SPAdes) (version 2) | ecosystem: Environmental > Terrestrial > Soil >... | reverse complement strand
CTAGGATGCTAAGCAACGCGACCCGGTTGGCGGCAATTGGAGAAACGGCGGGGATGGTGGGCCATGATCTCCGAAACCCCTTGCAGACGATAATCAACACTATTCATCTAGCGAAGGAAGCTATGAAGGCGAATTCAGCATCGACGCCGGAGAAGGACCCTCGTGTTGAGAGTGCCTTGGAGACGATCCGGGAGCAGGCCGATTTCATGAACAAGATAGTGTCCGACCTGCAAGACTATGCGAAACAGGCGAAGCCGACCTTTGTTGAATATGACATGCAAAGACTGATCAATGACTCTCTCTCCTCAATCCCAGTACCCAAGTCCGTGGAGGTCTCATCCAGCCTCGAGACTGGCTTTCCGAAACTGAGCGTCGACCCAGGCTTGCTTCGACGCGCCTTTACCAACATCATCACCAATGCTCTGCAAGCGATGCCTGATGGTGGGAAGCTTAAGATTAGAGCGTGGACGAGCCAGAACATTGCCGCGGTGAGCTTCCAAGACACGGGGATTGGCATTCCGGAGGATGTCAAGACCAAGATGTTCAGCCCGCTCTTCACGACGAGAGAGAAGGGTGTGGGACTCGGGCTGGCTGTGACCAAGCGCCTGATTGAATCGCACAAAGGCGAGATCAAGGTCTTTTCCAAAATGGGTGAGGGGACGACTCTAACGGTCGAGTTACCTCTTGACCTGAAGAGGTGAATCTGTCATGGTAAGAAAGAGCATCCTGATCGTTGATGATGACCTGGGGATTCTGAAGAGCTTCAAAGACATTCTAGAGCCGCAAGGCTACAGTGTCGATACTGCAGAGACAGCGCTGGAAGCCGTTGAGAAGAGCAAAGCTCACCCCTACAACCTGGCAATCATTGACATCAAGCTGCGCGATATTGAGGGAACAGATTTGCTCGCTCGGGTCCACGAGATTCTTCCAAGAGCGAGAAAGATCATGATCACCGGATACCCGTCTCTGGAGAACGCGGTTGATTCTGTGAACTTTCAGGCGGACGCATATATCATCAAGCCTGTGAGCCCGGAGAACTTCCTCAAGGTGATTGCTGAGAACATGGACAAACAGATCGAGACAGAACGGATGAACGAAGACAAGGTGGTCGGCTGGGTAGAGTCTCGATACGAGGAGACTAGAAGAAACAGAAGTAAGCGCAAGCCTATGGCGCCAGAGCTACTGCCCAACGCCGAGGACTAGAAAACAGCACTGAAGAAACAGGTGTCCTGCTAAGTGAGGAAACTATGTCTTTCCACTTCCAAGAGACGGCTCCAAATCTAGCGCGAGAAATCCTGGGCTAGAGTGGAGCTTTGGCGAGCTTGACGAGTGTTGAGTGCCCCCATCCATTATGGGCAAACTCGGACGCTGGCGGAAGCTTGTCGATCTCAAACCACTGCGCGTCTAGCACGCTCGAGGCCTTCCTGATGCCCATAGATAATGGGAACGCTAGAAAGTCGAAGATCAAATGCCAACTCTTGTTGTTTCCAACAAAGGACTCTACCCAGGCGAGCTTCAAGGTCGAAGGTTCAATCCCCACCTGTTCTCTCAATATTCTCTTAGCTCCTTCTTCAGGATGCTCAACATGTTTCAGGTCGTCATTTGGAAGGAACCAGCCCTTCTGGCCATCAGGCATCTGCCGATATTTTACTAGAAGAGCGGAGTTGTGATGCAAGACAGCTACATGCGAAACGAGCGTGTGCTCATGACAACTGCCAGAAGTCACTTAGAAACCCAAGTTGGATTGATAGCATTGCGTATTTCAGGGTTGTTGGAGGAAACGTTGTCGTTGCTTCCTACGAAAGTAGCACATAAACAGTAACAGGCTGGGCAGACATGTTCATAGTGTCGAAGTGTGACGATATTACTTGGCAGTTGGAGCATCCTTGGGCAATCTCCCAGAGACTGTATGACCACTGGAAGGTCGCCCTATCATCCTACTTTGGAGTCAGCATAATCGAGCCAGTCTTATCGATTCTCTATCCCAACCCGAACTTTACTGTGAACTTAGCCGCAAACCTCGTATTGGCATTGGCTTGGATTCCCGGTTTCCTTTACATTTTTGGTGAATTTGCACGACTCTCTGACGCGAGCGATGCTTTCTCGAAGAGAGTCGTGAGGATGATGTTGATTGGATTCATTGCCTTCTTTGGTTTTGGAGTCGCCATTCCACATTCGTACAGAATCGCCTTCGACGCGTTCAGCGTGAATCTACCTATGACCCGAGTTTTCACTACTTGCTTATCGCGGGAGACTCGGGAGGAAAGATTATCATGGGTCTTGCAGCATTTTTCGCCAGAGAAGTCGGACCGTCCGAAGTTTCGGAGCCCGCGAGAGCTCAGTCAATAGGGCCTGGCTACGCGAGGGACTAGAGCCAATTGGATTCTCGCTGGTTATGATTGGTTTCGTCATCGGTTTCGGTGTCACTGCGTTCGCCGCCTTCGTTCTGATAATTGGAGGTGCAATAATCTGGCCAATTGGATATATGATTCGGAAATTCTGGGGTTCAGATTCAGGGTAATCGAACTCGCAGGAATTGAATAGCCTTTGTTGGGCCAGAAAAAGGTCGTACCCCTGAAGTGGGGAATCCAGGCGAACCCGTGACTGGACGAGCCATCAACGTAATAAATCAAGAAAACAAGCAAGGGTTGCGGCACAAAATCTTGACCTTAGTTGTTGAATCTGATGACGGTCTTGATGTTATCCTTGTTCTGTGCGTAGGCTTTCTGGAATTCTTCGGGCGGTATTCTGGCGCTTATTGTATCCCGTAGGATGCCGTTGAACCGGTTCTCGATATCTGCAAAGTCTTTGAGGCCCATTCTGAAGTAACTGATGTTGGCGTTGACCGAGCCGAAGAAAGTCTTGTTGCCCAACACAACATCCTTGTAGAATTCGCCAATATCCTCTGGAGCCGTTGTTGACGAGTAGATTCCCAGGAAACACATGATACCGTTCGTGTTCAGCATGCTCGTTGCCTGCATTGCTACCTGAGCCGAGCCAGTCTCCTCCATGATTAGGTCGAATTTTCCCAGACCCTGAAGCGGCTGTTCTATCGTGTTAACATAGACGGCTCCGGCGCGCTGGGCCAGTCGTGCTTTAGCGCTGTCCTTTGCTCGTGTAGCAGTCACAACGACTTCCAAACCCTTCAGCCTCAGCAAGTAGGTTGTGAGCAAACCTACGGGACCCGCTCCGAGAATGAGAACCCTCTTCGGCTTCCATAGCATTCGTTCTTGGATCTTGAACGCCTGGTAGACTCCCTTCTCTGCCACACTCATCGGTTCCAACAATACAGCAACGTTGGCAAGCTTCGACGGCACTTTCACGAGGAAATCGACATCTGACACTGCAAATTCAGATCCGAAGCCGTGCAACCGCTTGATCCCATGCTCTCGATAATTTCCTGTCAAGCACATATCTGACTCCCCAGCGAGACAGTTCATACACGAGTCAGGGCGACGCACTGTTGGAACGACAAGATCACCCTTTGAAATTCCAGGAGAATTTCCTGGAATATTTTCGACTATGGCCAGAGACTCGTGCCCTGTAACAAGGTAGTTTGACCCAAGGGGAGCCTCTCCGTAGAAGCCCTGATTGATGTCTAGATCTGTCCCGCAAATTCCGATTTCTCGAACGCGCAGAAGGGCTTGGGAGGATGACGGCGTCGGCGGGTCTATGTCGTCAAGTCTAATACTGTTCTTGATTCCTGGAGTCACGGTGAGAGCTCGCATAGTTGTGAAGCGGGTTCAGTTTTCCTTCGGGTTCTTCCAGGTGTTCTTGACAACCCACACCGGCTCGTCAGGATTGAAGTATTCCTGGCCTTCCACCTTGTACTTGTCGAGGATCTTCTCGTTCACCTCAACACCAATTCCAGGTCTTTTCGGAACCGCAGCGTACCCGTTCTCGATCTTAGGCTCATCGTTGACGAGTTGTCGTTTCCACGCCGGGAAACAATCGTAGAAGGACTCCTGGATCAGAAAGTTCGGGATGGTCGCGTCCACTTGGATGGTCGCGGCGTTCTGGATTGGGCCAAAGGCGTTGTGGAACGCCATTTCGACACCATACGCTTCAGCGATCCCGGCTACTTTGCGAGCTTGCGTAATCCCGCCAACATTGGTAAGATCCACTTGGAGAAAATCTGCCAGATTATTGGAGAGGACTTGGACGACTTGTTCTTTGGTGAGAAGTCTTTCTCCAAGGGCCACTCGGAGAGGGGTCGCCTCTCGATATTTTCTTAGACCTTCAAGATTCTCGGGGTGTATTGGTTCTTCGACAAAGAGAGGAGAAAACTCCTCTAGCTTTTTCGCTATCATGATTGCGGAGTTGGGATTGAATCTGCCGTGATGCTCGATGAGCATGTCAGCTTTGCCTTTGGTCGCTTCCTGGACCGCCTTGACACGTGAATGGGCGAGATTGAGATCTCCCTCTTCGATGTAATCATACGAGTTTCCAAACGGATCGAACTTGAGAGCGGTATAGCCTCTAGCGATCGATTTTCTTGCAGATTCGGCAAATTGGGCTGGAGTGACGCAGTTGTCATACCAGCCGTTAAGGTACAATCGAACTCGTGATCGAAAAGCGCCCCCGGTCAGTTCGTGGATTGGTGCTCCGAAATGCTTCCCCATAATATCCCAGCAGGCAATATCGAACGCACTAACGGCAGTTGTTGACTCAAAGGACATGGGCATGTAGAAGTCGTGCTTGTGCCACTCGTGCATATTGCGTTCAACGTCAAGCGGATCTTTTCCCTTGTAGACACGTTCCACCTCTCTTAGCGACTGAATGACTGGTTGGACCCGCAGGGTAGGAACAGCCTCGCCAAAGCCCACGGTTCCATCGGAGGTTGTTAATTTCAACAGTATAGAATTACTCGCCCAGGTTGCACTTCCAGGAGAGGCTCGTTCGCCTAGCTGGTAGATTTCGACCTCGGTAATCTTCAATCGGTGATGACCTGGCTATTCCCTAGAGCCGTATGGAAAGAGATAGGGAAGATTTGGTTTGTCATTCCAATCAACGTAGCACGTCTTGAGCTGCGTGTACATCTCCAGGCCATACTTTGATCCTTCAGCGCCGAGGCCCGATTGTCTAAATCCCGTGTGCGCTCCTTGAAGCTGCTCGGGTCCGACCTGGTTGATGTAGCATTCCCCGAACTTGATCTTGTGCATCGCCCTGAAGACTCGAGCATTATCCTTTGTAAAGACGTATGATGCTAGACCGTATTTCGAATCGTTCGCATACTCGATCGCCCGGTCAAAGCTGTCCACGGTAAGAACCGGTACGACCGGTCCGAATATCTCGTTTTGGACCAGCGATGACTTTTGTCCGACGTCTTCAATGACAGTCGGCTCATAGAACCATCCTTTACCACGATCCTTCGGTTTCTCTCCTCCGATGATCACTTTCCCTCCCTCGTCTTTGGCGAGGTCGACGAACTTGATACTGGTCTCTCTTTCTTGCTCGCTAACCATCGGCCCGATGTCCGTTCCATTGCTCCTTGGGTCGCCAATCCTAAGCGCCCTAGCCATCTTTACGAACGCGGGAAGAAACCGGTCCTTCACCTTCTCGTCGAGATAGACTCTCTCTGAGCAGATGCATGTTTGCCCGCAGTTCCAGAATCGTGCCCAGATCGCGCAGCGAAGAGCCCAGGAGAGGTCAGCGTCGTTCCACACGATGAACGGTGCTTTTCCACCGAGTTCGAGTATGAGTTTTGCGACATGACTGGATGCTCTCTCCATTATTTTCTGACCCGCCTCAGTACTGCCCGTCATGGTGACAAGCGACGTGATCTTGTTAGAGACAAGCTCGTCGCCGACCAGTTGTCCGCTACCGGTCACCATGTTCAAGACGCCTTTCGGCAATCCCGCCTCGTCCGCCAGTCTAACCAGTTCAACGGTACTGAGCGGCGTATTGCTGGATGGTTTGGTAACGACAGTGTTTCCAGTAATCAGTGCTGGAGCGAGTTTCCTAGCAACCGTGGCTGATGGAAAGTTCCAGGGCGTGATAGACGCGACAACTCCCAAAGGAAGCTTGAGAATCATTATCGACTGCCCAGCATTGTCGCTTGGGAGGACGTCTCCCTGTATTCTGCGAGCGTATTCCGCGTAGTACTCGAAGTTCTGAGCGGACCCTTCTATCTCCAGCCGTGATTCGAACAAAGGCTTTCCCTGCTCAGCCGTCAGAGTCTCCGCCAATCTCTCCTTATCCCTACGAATGAGCTGTGCAATCTTGAACAGGAAAGAAGCCCTTTTGATCGGAGGAGTGTCCTCCCATTTCGGCTGTGCGTCATTCGCAGCTTCCAGGGCCTCTTTGACTTCCTCTCTATTCGCCCGAGGGACCCGGCCGATAATACGCTCGGTCGTCGGGTTAACAACGTCAATCTTCTCTTCTGTCCTTGAATGAACCCATTCTCCATCGATATACATTCCAGACGACTGGACTTTTGTCTCCAACGATGTTTTCTTCAAATACTCATTACCCGACGTGTCTCTCCGTCGATGAGACATTGAATCCTCCAATCGGAGACCCGACCGGTAATATCGTTTCTCCAAAACAATCTGGGCAACCAACAATTGCCCAAACTGCGATACCTATGAGATGGAAGGATCTGGGTTGAAAGATCCGATTTCTAGGAAGAACCTCGACGGGTACGGCGCACCAATAATCCCATGGGAGAAAGTCCACAAGCGCCTACAGCAAAGAATCACTCAGGCCCCAAAAACAGGAGGACCGGACCGACACACCGCCTGGCTGGCAACAACCAATCCAGACGGGAAACCTCACGTGATGCCCGTAGGAGTCCTGTTCGTAGACGACGCCTTCTACTTCACCGCTGGACCAAAGACCCGTAAAGCCCGGAACATTACGCGCAGCCCAAACAGCGTCATAACGATTGCAACGCATGACTTCGACCTTGTGGTGGAGGGTCCAGCTAGGAGAATAGTGGACCCGGCTCGACTCACGCGAATTGCTGAGGCGTTCACAGAGGAGGGATGGAAACCGACAGTCGTCAAAGGAGGGCTCACAGCGGAGTACAGTGCGCCCAGCGCAGGACCGCCCCCGTGGCACGTGTACGAGGTGAAGCCTGAGACGATCTTCGCGTTAGGCACATCCGAGCCGTACGGGGCGACTCGTTGGAACTTCCAAACCGGCTATCACCGAGAATAATCAGAACGATCCTCGCAACCAAATCGTAAGCACCGGCTTCTCGGTCGGGAACTCGAGCTTGACAGCCTCTCCTCGCAACCCGAAGGAGGGCGGCCTCCCGCGACACTCTTGGCGCGTCCGGCTGAGACAAGATGGATCTTCGTCCCGCCGGATCCTGGTAGAGGCGCTCAGTCAGGCGCTTGTAGCAGCTGACCCCCGAACAATTCTAAGGAACAAAATCAGGGTAAGAAGGAATGCGCTTGAGATCGGAGAGTTTTCTTTCAAACTCTCAGAGTTCAGAAGAGTGCTTATCATTGGTGGAGGAAAAGCGACCGCAGGTATGGCTTTGGAAATGGAACAAATTCTTGATGGTCGGATAACAGGCGGCTCCGTGAACATTCCCGCCTACACTAAGCCATGGCCCAAGAGCAAGAAGATCAATTTCAATCCAGCATCTCATCCAATCCCAAGCGAAGATGGTGTTCGAGGAGTCAAGAACATGCTTCGGCTTGTTGGGCAGCCCTCCGAAGAGGACTTGGTGATCTGCTTGATCTCCGGCGGAGGTTCGGCACTCATGCCACTTCCATCCACGGGGGTACTTCTCTCAGACAAGCAGAAGACGACAAGCCTTCTTCTAAAGTCAGGGGCGAAAATCGATGAGATTAACGCCGTGAGGAAGCACCTCTCCGACTTCAAGGGTGGCCGTCTCGCAGAAAAATTGTATCCTGCGACAGTCCTATCACTCATCATTTCCGATGTTGTAGGGGACAAGCTAGAATCCATAGCTTCCGGCCCAACCGTACCAGATGACACAACTTACGCTGACGCGTACACGATCCTACAAGAGCGCGGACTATGGCGAACGGTCCCTAGCTCGGTTAGAAACCGAACTCAGAAGGGAAAGGAAGGCAAACTGCCAGAGACTCCGAAGAGGAGCTCACGGATCTTCAAACGGGTCCATAACGTCCTCGTCGGAACCAATAAGGAATCATGCCAGGCCGCAGCGGAGGTTCTTGAGAGAAGAGGGCATCATTCATTGATACTTTCGACGAGACTTCAGGGAGAATCAAGAGCCGTAGGCAAGATATTGGCCGGTATTTGCGTCGGCATCCGAGAGGACCAGCTTCCAGTTGCCCCTCCCGCCGCCGTGGTCGCCGGCGGTGAAACCACGGTCACAGTCTATGGAAAGGGACGCGGTGGACGAAACCAAGAACTTGTTCTGTCGGCAGCTTCTTCGATTCGAGGAAATCACGGGATACTCGTCTCTTCAATCGGGACCGATGGCGTTGACGGTCCAACCAACGCAGCCGGCGCTGTGGCGGATGGTAACACCGTTGATAGAGGTTTGAGAATTCACATGGATCCCGACTCTTATCTCCGAGAAAACAATTCTTATCCGTTTTTCGAGAGGCTAAGAGACCTCGTGATTACGGGTCCGACTGGGACCAATGTCAACGACATTTTCATCGCTCTCGTTGGACCCGGAAGTCAAAAGAATGGTACAGCGAGACGATCGAGGGGAAGGTGAAGAGCGATGTCGAGCAAGATTTCCGGCGGTTCCGACATTACGGATGTGAAAGCGAGGCAGGTTCTGGATTCTAGAGGAAACCCCACGGTAGAGGTGGATGTTTGGACTCGAGATGGGAGCATGGGACGGGGAACTGTGCCCTCGGGGGCATCGACGGGAATCCACGAAGCCTTGGAGCTGCGTGACGGTGACATGAAGCGGTTTCATGGCAAGGGAGTGCTGAAAGCCGTCTCTAACGTGAATAATCGAATCAGATCTCGCGTAATGGGCAAAGACGCTAGAGCCCAGCGAGAGATCGATGGACTAATGATCGCGCTTGATGGGACATCTAACAAGAAGAGGTTGGGTGCGAATGCGATTCTTGGCGTGTCGATGGCGGTCGCGAAAGTCGCGGCATCATCGCAGGAGAAGTCAGTTTACGAGTACCTGAGAGACCTGCCCAGCTACAAGCTCCCTGTGCCGATGATGAATGTGATAAACGGGGGGAAACACGCAGGCAACAAGCTTGCCGTCCAAGAATTCCAGATAGAACCTGTCGGAGCTTCGAGCTGCTCTGAGGCTATCCGAATCGGCGATGAAGTATACCATTCTTTGGGCTCGGTGCTCAAGGCCAAGTATGGTCCCGGCGCAATCAATGTTGGAGACGAGGGAGGGTACGCCCCACCCCTCGAAATGACAGGCGACGCGCTAGAAGCAATTCTTCAAGCAATATCCGACGCAGGCTATGACGAGTCAATAGTTCATGTTGGCATCGACGCGGCCTCGTCCGGCTTCTACACCGGCAAAGATTCCACTTACCAAATCGACGAGAAGAAACTCAACAGCGGTGAACTAGAGGACTACTACGAGGAGCTCGTCAAGACATACCCGATAAGAACGCTTGAAGATCCTTTTGACGAAGACGACTTCGACAATTTTGCGCAGATAACGCGAAAGCTTGGAAACCGAATCAAGATTATTGGAGATGACCTCTACGTCACAAACCCTGAACGAATCAAGAGAGGCATTCAGAAAAAGGCAACTAACGCGATCCTGATCAAACTCAACCAAATAGGATCCGTCACGGAGACACTGGACGCTATCAAGATGTCGAAGGAAGCTGGCCTAGACATCGTCGTCTCCCATCGGTCGGGTGAGACAGAGGACACTTTCATCTCACACCTTGCAACGTCCCAGGAGTGCCTGTTCATCAAGACCGGCGCCCCAGCCAGAGGCGAGAGGACTGCAAAATACAACGAGTTACTCCGGATCGAAGAACACCTTGGCGAGAATGCGATGTTTATGGGCAGAGGCCTAAGGTCGTAATCGCGGATCCTCCCCAAGACACTCGATTATGAAAGGAAACCGTTCAATGACGGGAACCCAAAAGGACGCGCGACCCAACTATCAGTTGCGGGTCGCAATCGTCGCTCTCATGATGTCCATTGTTGTAGCAGGAGCCATTTTTGCGACTCCTGCTTGGATATTGATTTCGTGGCAATATTGGACTTCAGCGGCTGTGCTTGTGCTCTCGATATGGATTATCTACGAACTTCAGCCCTTGCCCAAACCGGGACGGAAGCCAAGAGCCTATAGGCAGAAGGGATTCGGCCCGAAAGGCCTAGCAACCCTGTTGCTGTTCATAACTGGCTTGCTGGCTATCGGTCGAATCGATGCTCCCTTAGCGACTGTCGTGACCTATTCCCTCCTTCCAGGGATCCTGATAGGCGGAGTATCTATTGTTGTTTTGGACTTCCTCATCAAAGGAAAGAACCGGTTCTGTCAAAACTGTGACGAGTATGAATGGTTCCGTCCCAAGCATCGCAAGTTGTACTGCCTGAATTGTGGCCAGGAGTTTCAGAATCACATCCCTTCCGAGATCGAATCCACTCTTCCGAACCTGGAACCAGC
>Ga0209761_1003364_pt1 | contig 10566 bp, 8 predicted proteins | sample GraSoi013_1_40cm_4_FD_185818 | JGI IMG/M metagenome (GOLD analysis project Ga0209761, IMG submission 185818) | Grasslands soil microbial communities from the Angelo Coastal Reserve, California, USA - Sample 09_25_2013_1_40cm (SPAdes) (version 2) | ecosystem: Environmental > Terrestrial > Soil >... | reverse complement strand
AGGAAACCCACCCGACCGCCGTTGGCTTCGGAGGAACACACTACTCGGGAAAGCACACCCGCATATCCATGGAAGGCGATTACGCGATCGGCCATCTCATACCAAGCCATTCTTTTGAAGGCGGGATCTCGCCGAGGGTAATTGGAGAGATCTTCAACAAGACAACTGGCTCATGTAATACCGCCATAGTTGATTGGAAAGGGCTTCACAGCAACGATAGGCGCAGACTCATAGCAGGTCTGGAGGCCGCGGGCCGCGAGATTGTTCGATGCTGATATCGTATAGTTAAATAGGGAAGGGCGACCGCCGCTTTCTGAGACGATAATCGAGGGCTTGTAATGGGCGCCAGGAGCTTCCTACAGTCGGCCAAGCGCTTGTTCCATGTAGCCCAGAAACCGGACTGGGAGGAAACCTACCTTCTAATCAAGATAAGCGTGCTGGGCGTGGTAATCGTTGGAGGGATCGGCTTCGTCATCAGAATCCTATTCTGGCTAGTGGGATTGTACAACTTGCCCGCAAGTCAAAGCCCCACCCCTACAGGCTGATCGAAAAGAAACCACGCACATGGCAACTCAGATGCAGAAAACATCGATTTACGCAGTCCGCACTACGAGCGGCCAGGAGCGAACTGTAGTCGACCTCATGGCCAGTCGAGCTCAGCCCAAGAAGCTACCCATCACTGCTATTCTCGCACCCGAGGTTATCAAAGGCTACATATTCGTCGAGGCTACAGGGCCACACTTCGTAGACGAGGCCATCGCTGGAACCAGACATGCCCGCACGAGAACCAAAGGAGTAGTTTCAATTCAAGCAATCGAACGTTTCATTGTTACAAAACCAGTCATCGAAGAACTCAGCGTTGGAAACCTTGTGGAGGTGGTAGGTGGACCCTTCAGAGGACTGCGAGCAAAGATTACCCACGTGGACAAGGTCAAGCAGGAAGTCGTAATCGAACTACTGGAGGAAGGCTTCGCAACACTGCCCATAACAGTCCACGCTGACTACGTCAAGCTGGTAAGCAGAGGGGAGGACTCTGGGCGAGAAGAAAACAGTTGATGCAATAATCGACGGCGGAAAAGCAACAGCCGGTCCACCCCTAGGGCCAACACTAGGGCCGCTCGGAGTCAACGTTCTCCAGATCGTCAACAAGATCAACGAAATCACAAAAGCCTACGCGGGGATGAAGGTCCCTGTCAAAGTGGTCGTAGACGTCGACGATAAGAGCTTCGAAGTAGAAGTAGGAACCCCAACAACCTCCGCACTAATCGTGAAAGAGTTAGGTGTGGAGAAAGGATCCGGGACTCCGAAGGCTACCAAAGTTGGAAACCTGAGTCCGGAACAAATAGTGAAGATCGCCGAAATGAAGAGGACAGACAGCTATGCCAAGACCGTAATCGCCGCAGTCAAAGAGGTTGCAGGCGCCTGCGTCAGTATGGGAGTCACAGTCGATTCTAAAGAGCCGAAAGAGTTCATCAAGGACCTCGACAAGGGGCTATACGAGAAGGCTCTGAAAGGAGAATAGGAGATAGGGACTGGTGCCAGTATCACGAGACGCCATCGCGAAAGCGATAGCCGAAATGAAAGGAAAGACAGAGAAGCGGAAATTCAACCAGTCAGTCGAATTAGCTGTCAAGCTGCGAGAACTTGACCTGAAGAGACCCGAACAGAGGATCAACGAGTCACTCGAACTCCCAACCGCGGCTAGCAAGACGGTGAAGGTCGCAGTCATCGCTGGCGGGGATCTCGCAGTCCGAGCCAAAAACGCCGGCGCGGACATTGTCATAGGCCGCGAAGACCTTGACAAAATAGCACGCGATAAGAAAGCAGCCAGGAAGATCGCCCAGAACTACGACTTTTTCGTCGCCGAAGCACCTCTCATGCCTCAAGTGGGTAAATCTCTGGGCCAGATGCTCGGACCAAGAGGCAAGATGCCGACCCCAATTCCACCGACAGCACCCATCGACGACGTTCTGAAACGTCAGAGAAAGAACGTCCGCCTCAAGATGAAAGACCAGCCAGTCATACAGACCAAAGTAGGAACCGAGGACATGTCTGACGACGTGCTTGTTCAGAATATTCAGACAGTAATCTCGCGGTTAGAATCCAAACTAGAGAAAGGAGCGAAGAACATCAAGTCCGTAGCGGTCAAGACCACGATGGGACCGCTGGTAAAGGTCGAAACAACACAGGTCTGATACTCTCTGTCGACTCGAAAGATAGCCCAGTGGAAGAAAGAGTCGCTCGCAGAACTGCAGGGTCTACTGTCAAAATATCCAGTGATCGCCGCAGCCGACCTGACCAAGGTCCGATCCTCACAGATTCACGAGCTGCGAAAGCGGTTGCGCGACCGGGTCACGATGATCGTGGCCAAGAACAATCTCCTACGGAAATCCGTTGAACTGTCAGACTACAAAGATGGAAAACTAGGAGAGTTCGTTAAGGACCTAACAGGATCAAACATTCTCCTCTTCTCCGAACTAAACCCATACTCACTAATCATCCTACTAGACAAGAGCAAGGTCAGAGTCCCCGCCAAGGCGGGAGACATAGCCACCGGTGAAATCATGATACCCGCCGGCAACACAGGACTCCCACCCGGGCCAGTCATCAGCGAGTTTGGAGAGATCAGAGTCAAGACAAAAATTGAAGGCGGCAGCATATGGGTCGCAACAGACTCCGTAGTTGCACGCAAAGGTGATCAGATTACAGCCAAGATGGCTTCTGTCCTCTCAAAGCTCGGACTAAAACCCATGGAAGCCGGACTGACCTTAGCGGTCGCGTTTGACAATGGAACAATACTTCGACCAGAAGACATGGCTTTCGACCTGCCTTCCTACAAGAACGATGTGCTCATGGGAATCAACAACGCCCTCAACCTATCAACAGAAGCCGGCTATGTCACACCCGAGAACGCTCCACGAATACTAGTCAAAGGGATGAGAGAGGCACTCGCGTTAGCGATGGAATCAGGCTTCTTGGAAGCGGGCACCGTCGAGTACGTCTTGAAGAGAGCCCTAGCGCAAGCGACAGCACTCGACAAACTCGTCCCCAGCGAACAGCCGTCCTAAGAATCATCCGCGCCATCTCTCTTTCACCTAGTCAAGCAGAAATGCTAAAGTGGATTATGTCAAATCTTCGATTGCTTACGCGGGATTAGTTTCATTCCCCTACCACTCAAAAATACCAGCCGTCGACATGTCCACATTGTCTTGCTGGCACTGAAGTCTGTGAAGCAACGCTACCAGCCTACACCCGAGGTCGGGAGACTGCTCGCGCTCTTCCGACGCATGGTCAACGACTGCATCCAGATCGGAATCTCGTCCCAAGTAACCGCGCTCAAACGGCTCTCGGTCCTCTCCTGGCCGCAACGACGGCCTTACGAATGTCCCACCTATTACAAGGCCTGCGCCGTTTCCCGAGCAGCAGGGATTCTCGCGACTAGGAAGAAATCGTTGAGACGAGGTGTCCCAACAAGAGACCCCTACTCGCTCAAGCCGCAAATCACAGCTTACCAAGGCTTCAAGATTAGGAACAGAGCTCTGCAGATCCCCGTCGGACCCCGAAGATACAACTACCTTCCTTTGAGTCGGCATACTCTCTCTGTTCTCTCGGCGCCCGGCGTCACAGTGCGGTCTTTCACCCTCACCGAGACGAGCCTCAGCCTTTGCATTTCAAAGGAAGTTACTGAAGTCGAATGTTCCGAGACGACCGGGGTCGATAGGAACCTGAAAAATCTCACTGTTGGCAACGATGAGCAAGCCGTCCAATACGATCTCTCTCTGACCGTGAGGATCGCCGAGACGACCTCGTGTATCATCAGCTCATTCAAGCGCAACGACTCTAGGATTCGTCAGAGGCTCGCTTCCAAGTATGGGCGGCGACGACGCGCTCGGACCCAGCACCTCCTTCACAACGCTACTAAACGAATAGTTGGAGAAGCCTTGGAATCGCGACGGGCCATTGTCCTGGAGAACATTGAGGGCATCCGGCGGCTCTACCGCAGAGGCAACGGTCAGAGACATAGGTACAGGCACAGAATGAACAGCTGGAGCTTTGCCGAAGCGCAGCGCCAGATAGAGTACAAAGCACGCTGGGCTGGACTGCGGGTTATTCGTCTGAGCAAGAAGGAGACTCGGGGTACGAGTGTTACATGTCCTCGATGCGGGGAGAGACTCCAAGAGGACTTGCGATTGCGGCGCAAGCTTTGGTGCGCTACATGCCGCGTTATCATGGACCGGGACGTGGTTGCAGCCATCAACCTATCCCGGCGTGGACGGTTGAGGTTCGACCGTTCGCGGACTCCCAGAGAGTCGCAAGGCGGAGCAGTTGAAGCAGTGAAGGGGAACCCGACGCCTACGGTAATCCTCAGAGTCGATGCTCTGAAGTCAAGCAAGCTCAACCCAAAGACTTGACAGAACCCTTAAGTGTATCAGGAAGAGTCGAATCGAATCTCACAAGGAAATGGTAGAGGGCTAAGATGCCAATGAAATATGTTTACGCAGCGTTACTGCTCCACTCCTGGGCACAACCTGTGAATGAAGAGAACGTGAAGAAGATTGTATCTGCAGCAGGCGGACAAGCCGAGGAATCCCAGGTGAAAGCGCTAGTTGCTGCCCTGTCAGAAGTTAACATCGACGATGCTTTGAAATCTGCAAGCTCAATGATGATGGCCCCTGCCGCCGCGCCAGCTGCTCCTTCCGCAGAGGGCAAGAAGAAAGAGGAGAAGCCCGCCGAGGACGATAAGAAGAAGGAAGAGGAAGCCCTGGCCGGATTGGGCGCTCTCTTCGGATAGAGTGGAGGTTCGCGGTATAGCTCCGCACGGCGTTCTCGAAAGCCGCTTCTTCTAGCCTAGACGACATACCAAACTCTTTACTCCGCACCGGCGAAGTCCAGGAGACTCGCTAATTGCCGGAGATCAATCCAGAAGAATTCGCGATTCCATTCTTCACACAACAGAACTTCACGAGGCGCAAATGTCCCAACTGCGGTAGCTATTTTTGGGGTCAGAATCCTAACCAGACGACGTGTGGAGAGGCGCCCTGTGCGCCTTACACTTTCATCGGAAATCCGCCGACGAAAAGACGATACACCGTGCCAGAGATGCGGATTCAGTTCATGGACTACTTCGCGGAGAATGGCCATACCCGCATCCCGCCCTACCCAATTGTGGCTAGATGGAGAAACGATGTCTACCTTGTCGGCGCTTCGATCTACGACTTTCAGCCATACGTCACTGAGGGAACGATGCCCCCTCCTGCGAATCCTCTCGTGATCAGCCAACCATGTATCAGGTATACCGATGTCGAACTCGTCGGACCAACAGGTGGAAGACACATGACTATCTTCGAAATGGGAGGAGCTCACGCTTTCAACTATCCAACCAGGGAGGTTTACTGGATGGACGAGTGCGTCCGCTACCATCATCAACTGCTCACAGAAGTCCTTGGCGTCCCCTCCGAATCTGTTACCTACAAAGAGCATTTCTGGTCGGGAGGCGGAAACGCCGGACCGGACCTGGAGACAATCACTGGAGGCTTGGAGATTGGGACCCTGGTCTTCATGCAATACAGGGTCCAGGGAGACCAGCTCATCCAACTACCAATCAGGACTGTAGACACTGGATACGGGATAGAGCGATGGTCGTGGCTCTCTCAAGGGTCCCCGAGCGGATTCCACGCCGTCTACGGCCCAGCTCTCCAACACGTAATGGACCTGGGTAAGGTCAGCGTTGACCAGTCCATAATCGAAGCGTTCACACGGGCTTCGAGCATCCATGGCTGGGCGTCAATAAACAAGAACCGAGAATCATACGTTCAAACAGTCTCCGAACAGACCAGCATCTCGCCGGACGCTCTGCGACAGATGTTCTCCTCGCTGGAGGCAGCTTATGCAATAACGGACCACACGAAGGCGGCTGCTTTCTTGTTGGCTGACGGCGTCGTCCCATCGAACGTCGGTGAAGGATACTTGGCCCGCCTGATAATTCGGCGAGCGGGAAGGTTCGCTCGACAGCTCGGAATCTTCTCCGAGCTTCCGTCGATCGTGGACGCGCAGATCAAGCTCTGGGGGGGCGACTTCCGAACACTACGAGAGATGAGGTCCGAGATAATTGAGGGTCTCGAACACGAGATGAAGAAGTACCAAGAAACGATCAGCCGAGGCTTCGAAGTAGTAGTCCGGATATCCAAAGACCTAGCGAGCAAAGGAGTACCGAACATTCCAACAGACCAACTGGTTCAGCTCTATGATTCTCAAGGACTACCACCCGAGATTGTCAAGGAAGCGGCAGAGAAAAGCGGAGTAACAGTTGACATACCGGACAATTTCCTAACCCTCGTTGCTGAGAGACACTCACGACCAGCCAAGGGCGACGAAGAAGGACGATCAGACGCAGACATCGAAGCAAAACTTGCCGACCTACCGGCGACACGACCGCTCTACTATGATGATCCCTACAAGACAACATTCAAAGCGAAAATTGTCGGCCGAATTGCGGAAAACGCCCTAGTGCTAGATCAAACGGCATTCTATCCGCAGGGGGGTGGGCAACTAGCTGATCACGGCGAGCTCAAGTTCGCCGACAAGAAGGTGGTGGTAGTAGACGTCCAAAAGTACGGAGACCGAATCGTCCACTACCTAGCTCAGCCCATAGATCCGACCATCTATCTTGTCCAGGGAGAGATCGACTGGCAACGCAGGCAGAACCTGATGAGACATCACACCGGAACACATGTCCTGATTGGATCAGCTAGAAGGGTCCTAGGCGAACACGTTTGGCAGGCCGGGGCCCAAAAAGAGGTCGAGAGCAGTCGCTTGGACATTACACACTACGAGCAAATCACTCCTAAAGAGAGAGAGAAGATCGAACGACTGGCAAATCAGACGATTCTTCGCGATCTTCCCGTGAGAATCAACTGGATGGCCCGAGAGAAGGCCGAGGCAAAGTACGGGTACAGGCTCTACCAAGGAGGCGCGGTTCCCGGATCAAAGATACGTGTCGTCAGAATCGTCGGATGGGACACTGAAGCTTGTGGAGGAACACATGTCAAGAGAACGGGCGAACTCGGAGTCTTCAGGATCGAAAGGATAGACAGGCTACAGGACGGGATTGAGAGAATAATCTTCTCCGCTGGAGTACCGGCGCTCAAACGGATCAGCGATGAGAACGAGGAATTAACCACGACAGCCCAGCTACTGAAGACCACGCCCGACCAAGTTCCCAAATCAGCAAAGGCACTCCTTGCCGAGAGAGATGCTCTACAGAAAGAACTAGAGAAGTATTTGGCGAAGACACTGGAGGCTCACATACGACAACTGCAGAAGAACGCCAAGACGCTGGGTCCGATCAAGCTTGTAGTAACAAAGGGTCCGAAGCGGAAGGGAATGGATCCAGTTGAGATCGCGAACCAGCTCAAAGAGTCCGACAAGAACATGGTCGCGGTCATAGTCGAGGTCTCGGATAGGGTCCAGATAGTCGTGGCAGCTGGCGACGAGGCAGTGAACGCCGGCATCAACGCGAGTGAGATAGTCTCCGGAGCGGCCAAAGTAGTCGGAGGCGGCGGTGGAGGCAGACAATTCTTCGCAACTGGCGGCGGACCAGCGAAGGAGAATGCCGAGGAGGCGTTGAGAATCATAGAAGAGACCATACAGAGACAAGTCTCAGTCCCAACAACCAAAGAAGTGGCCTGACACTTGGGAAAATTCAACTGGCGTGCGCTCGAGAAGAAGTGGCAGAAGAAGTGGGCATGGTCAAAGATCGACGAAACCGATCCTGACCCCCGTCGTCCAAAGTATTTCGTCACAGCTGCCTACCCGTACCCGAACTCCCCACAACACATTGGCCACGCAAGAACGTACACTATCGCAGATGTAAACGCGAGATTTCACCGGATGAATGGATACAACACGCTCTATCCAATGGGATTCCACTATACTGGTACACCGTTGTACGCGATGGCGAAACGCCTCAGCCAGAACGACCGAGAGATAATCGAGACTTTCACAAAGATCTACGGTATCCCCGCAACCAAGCTGGATGGTATCAAGGAACCGAGAAAGATGGCAGACTTCTTCCGCGACGACATCAAGAAGGGAATGGTCGAAATCGGCTTCTCGGTCGACTGGCGGAGAGAATTCACGACCGCCGACCGGTTATACAACCGCTTCATTCAGTGGCACTTCCGATGGCTCAACAAGCGCGGATACATCACCCAGGGGACGCACCCAGTCGCATGGTGCCCCAACGACAAGAACCCGGTTGGAGTTGTCGACATCCGGGGAGATATCGAGCCCGAAATCGGCGACTCCCACATAGTCAAGTTCGAAAACGATGGCACAATCTATCCAACGGCTACTCTGCGGCCTGAGACGATCTTCGGTGTAACAAACATCTGGGTCAGTCCTGACGCTCAATATGTAAGGGCCCAAATCGACGGTGAGCCTTGGGTCATAAGCAAAGATACGGTAGACACTCTGGAACACCAGAACCACACCGTCAAAGTCGAGAAAGAGATCCCAGGAACAGATCTGCTATGGAAGACAGTCGTCAACCCGTTGACGAAGGCGAGCGTCCCGATCCTCCCCGCGGATTTTGTCGAACCCGACAACGGAACCGGCCTAGTAATGTCCGTGCCCGGCCACGCTCCATACGACTATCAAGCCCTCATTGAAGTCAAAGCACGATACGAGAGTTCTCCAGAACCGCACGAGAGCCTCGAGAAGATCCAACCAATATCCATCATAAGACTGGAGGGGTTCTCGGAATTCCCAGCCGCTGACATTGTGAAGAAGTTCGATGTCAAAGGACAAGATGATCCTCGTCTAGAAGATGCCACGAAGGAGCTGTACTCGAAGGAGTTCCATAACGGAGTCATGAACGACAACGCAAGGCCCTACTCAGGGATGAGCGTCGAGAACGCAAGAGAGGCGGTAGTGAGAGATCTAACCAGCTCCGGAAAAATGTCCATCATGTACGAGCTGTTGAACAAGCCGCTAGTGTGCCGTTGCGGTGCAAAGCTGGTCGTTCACGTCGTGGACAAACAATGGTTCATCAACTATGGTGAACCCGAATGGAAGAAACAGGCTCACCAGTGCCTGGACGAGATGACGATTCTACCCGAAGAACGTCGTAACGAATTCAACTACGCGATAGACTGGCTGAGAGAACGAGCCTGCGCCCGCAAAGTAGGCCTCGGTACCAAACTTCCCTGGGACCCAGACTGGACAATAGAAGCCCTGTCAGATTCGGTCATCTACATGGCATACTACATTCTGGCAAAGTATCTCAACAAGAATTGGGTCGCATTCAAGAAGTTCGAGAAGGATCCTGAGAAGCTGCCAGACTCATTCTTCAACTACATCTTTCTAGGGGGAGGAACCTCCGACACCTTGGCTCGCGAGACAGGAATCTCCAAGAGGCTCCTAGAAGCAATTCGCAAAGAATTCAACTACTTCTATCCCGTAGACATGAGACACTCAGGCAAAGATCTAGTTTCAAATCATCTCAGCTTCTACATATTCCACAACACCGCACTGTTTGCACAAAACCAGTGGCCGAAGGGGATTGTCGCGAACGGGTTCGTCCTGATGGAAGGAGAAAAAATGTCGAAGTCGCTAGAGAACATAGTCCCACTACGCCAGGCAGTAGCTAAATTCGGGGCAGACCCATTACGATTGGGAGTCTTAGCCACCGCCGAGCTGAACCAGGACACCGACTTCAGCCCATCACTCGCAACAACCATCCAGGAAAGGCTCGTCAATCTGATCCAACAATCTCGAAAGCTGGGTCAAAAGAAGACTGGTAGGACGTCTTACTCGACTCTTGACCGATGGATGCTGAGCCGACTGAACGCTTCAGTCCAAGCCGCAACTGCCGCGATGGAACGTCTGAGAGTCAGAGAGGTCGTGAACATCGTCCTGTACCATCTTGAGAACGATGCGGCTTGGTATCAGCGCAGACTAGGACCCAAGAAGGTGAAGGGAGACGCACGAAACCATGTTCTCCGACAGGTCTTCGACCTAAAGTCAAGGATACTGGCGCCACTGGCTCCCCACGTGGCAGAGGAGATGTGGGCCGCGCTAGGCAACAAAGGACTAGTCGCGAAGGCTGAATGGCCGAAGCCGAATGACAAACTGGCAGACAGGGTCGCTGAAGCGTCCGAATCGGTAATAAAGGATACCCTAGAGGACACTAGCGAGATTCTGAAAGCAACAGGCCTCACGCCGAGACGGGTCACCTACTATGTAGCTGCTCCCTGGAAATGGCGCATATACCAGAAAGCACTAGACGCGGCAGTCAAAAGTCAAACCGACCAAGGCAATTTCATCAGAGACGTGATGTCCGAGCCCGAGCTTCGCAGTATCGGAAAGCCGGCAGCTGACTTCGCCTCTAAGGCGATCAGGCAAGCAACTCAAATGAAAGAAGAGTTGCGCGAGGCAAGAGTAGGACTGGAATTGAAAGAGATGAAGATCCTTGCGGACGCCAAGGACTTTTTCAGCCGAGAATTCAAAGCCGAGATCCAGGTCGGACAGGAAGGAGAAAAAAGAGTGAGTGATCCGAAGGATCGC
>Ga0209761_1003363_pt1 | contig 10568 bp, 8 predicted proteins | sample GraSoi013_1_40cm_4_FD_185818 | JGI IMG/M metagenome (GOLD analysis project Ga0209761, IMG submission 185818) | Grasslands soil microbial communities from the Angelo Coastal Reserve, California, USA - Sample 09_25_2013_1_40cm (SPAdes) (version 2) | ecosystem: Environmental > Terrestrial > Soil >... | reverse complement strand
TTCGGGACCATGGCACCCGACTCGGGACGGACAGCGACAATATGCGGTGGCGTGCTGTCCGGCGGCCCGCCGGGCGGGGTGCCGACACTCGCGCACGCACTCAGCACGGCGGCCGCGGCGGCGGCGACGACGACGCTCTCCCCCCAGCGAATTACGAGCACCCGAGCGACTTGAGCTTGCCGGCCAGGACGTCGCGCTGGTCACGCCATGCTTTTTCCTTTTCGCGCTCGCGCGCCACGACGTCTTGCGGCGCGCGGGCGACGAAATTCTCGTTGGTGAGCCGCGCGGCGAGCGCTTCGAGCTGCCTCTCCAATCGATCCTTTTCCTCTGAGAGCCTTCTGCACTCGGTGCGAACGTCGACGGCCCCCTCCAGTGCGACCACGACTTCGCTGCCGTCGCCGAACACGGCATGCGCACCGACGCGATGTGCCACCCCGTCGAGGGCCAGGCTCTCGAGCTGGGCGAGCCGCACGATCGTGTCGCGCTCGCCCTCGAATGTCGCGGCTTTGTCGTGGCCGCGCGCCACAATCGTCGCCCGGAGCTTCGTCTTCGGCGACACGCGGTACTCGGCGCGGATCGAGCGGATCTGCTCGATCGCGGTCTTCACGCGCGCGAATTCCTGGTCGGCGCGCGGATCCTCGAGCTCGGGCTTTGGCGCCGGCCATTGGCTGACGGCGAGCAGCTGCTGAGCCTTTCGTCCCGGAAGCTTCTGCCACAGCTCTTCGGTAATGAAGGGTACCACCGGGTGCAGCAGCCGCAACGCGAGATCGAAGCAGTACGCGAGCACGGCCTGCGGCGTCTGCGCGTGATCGCCGGACATACGTGGCTTGACCGCCTCGACGTACCAATCCGCCAATTCGTTCCACGCGAAGGCGAAGCAGTGCTTGGCAGCTTCGTCGAGCCGGAACTGCTCCAGCGCGGCGGTCGCTTCGCGCACCGTCGCCTGCGCGCGCGACAGGATCCAGCGATCGGCGAGGGTGAGCGAGCGGCGGTCGATGGACTCGATCGCCGGCACGGTCTGGGGGAGCTGTCCAAGTACGAACTGCCCGATGTTCCAGAGCTTGTTCGCGAAGTTTCGGCCCGGCGCGAATGTCGTCTCGAGGTCGTTCGGGTCCACGATCACGTCGGCGCCGAGCGAGCCGCCGCCGATCAGCGTCCAGCGCAGCGCGTCCGTGCCGTACAGCCGCACCACGTCGCGCGGATCGATGCCGTTGCCGAGCGACTTCGACATCTTGCGGTGCTGCGTGTCGCGCACCGTCCCGGTCAGGTAGACCGTCGTGAACGGCAGCCGCCGGTCCATGAAGTGGTACCCGGACATGAGCATGCGGGAGACCCAGAGCTGCAGGATCTCGGGCGCCGTCACCAGCGTGTGGCCGGGATAGAAGCGCGCCAGGTCGGGCGTCCGCTCGGGCCAGCCGAACGTCGCGAACGGCCAGAGCCAGGACGAGAACCACGTGTCGAGCACGTCGGGATCCTGGGTCACCGGGCCACCGCACTTGGGGCACTTAGCGGGGTCGTTGCGGTCGGCCCATTGGTGCTGGCACTTGGTGCACGTGAACACCGGGATGCGGTGCCCCCACCACAGCTGGCGCGAGATGTTCCAGTCGCGGATCCCCGCCATCCAGTTCACGAACGTCGCCCGCCAGCGCTCGGGGATGATCTTGAACTCCCCGCGCTGATACGCGGCGAGCACCGGCTCGGCGAGCGACCGCATCTTCACGAACCACTGATCGGACAGCCGCGGCTCCACCACCGTGTCGCAGCGGTAGCAATGGCGCACGCCGTGCTGGTGCTGCTCGACCTTCACGAGCAACCCTTCCTTCTCGAGCAGCTTGCCGATCTTCTTGCGGGCGGCGAAGCGGTCCACCCCCTGCAGGTCCTGTGGCACGCGCGGCGAGCGCTCCATATGCGCATCTTCCGTCAGGATCAGGGGCTTCTCGGCGTCGGGCCACACGCGATTGGCGATGTCGAAGTCGTTGGCGTCGTGGGCCGGGGTCACCTTCAGCATCCCAGTCCCGAATTCCTTGTCCACGGCTTCGTCGGTGCCGATGGGGATCTTCAAACCGGAGAGCGGAATCCTGACCTGCTTGCCCTTCAGGCCCTTGTAGCGCGCGTCCTTCGGGTGGAAGACCAGGCCGATGTCGCCGAACATCGTCTCGGGACGGGTCGTGGCGACGGTGACCGAGCTGGAGCCGTCCGCCAGCGGGTACTGGATGTAATAGAGATTGCCGCTGGTCTCGTGGTGCTCCGCCTCTTCGTCCGACAACGCCGTCAGACAGTGTGGGCACCAGTGGATCACGCGATGGCCGCGGTAGATCAGCCCTTCATCCCAGAGGCGCACGAAGACTTCGCGCACCGCATGTGAGTAGGCGGGGTCGAGGGTGAAGCGCGTGCGGCTCCAGTCGCAGGAGCAGCCGATGATCTTGAGCTGCTCGAGGATCGTGTCGCCCGTCTCGCGCACGAACTTCCACACGCGCGCGACGAACGCCTCGCGGCCCAAATCGAAACGCGTCTTGCCTTCGTCGGCGAGCTGTTTTTCGACCACATTTTGCGTCGCGATGCCGGCGTGGTCGGTCCCCGGCAGCCATTCCGCCGCCCGCCCGCGCATCCGCTCGAAGCGAATGAGCACATCCTGGATGATGTTGTTCAGCGCGTGGCCCACGTGCAGCACTGCCGTGACATTCGGCGGAGGGATGACGATGACGTACGGCTCACCATCCGGTCGCGGCTGGAAGACGCCGGCGTCGAGCCAGCGCTTGTAGAGGACTGATTCGACGGGCCGCGGATCGTATGCCATTCCTTAATATAGAAGCGACAACTAGAATACCGTCCAATGACGCTCCCCAAATCCGCATCCGCCGATGATGTGATGCCGCCGAGTCGCGCCGTCCGCTGGGTGCTGCTCGCGGGCGTGATTTTGTTTTCGGTGGGACTCTATTTCCGGTTTGGCTTGCGCGTGCCGCCCATCGGGTCGGTGCCTCCCGCGTCCGCGACGTCCACGACCTCCACGCCGTAGCATGCCCTCATCCGAGATTCAGGTCGTCCTGCCGGATGGGAGCAAGAAGAGCCTTCCGGCCGGCGCGACGGGCGCCGATTTAGCCAAAGCGATCGGCCCCGGCCTGGCGAAAGCTGCGCTCGCGATTCGCGTGAACGGCGAAGTGCGCGACTTGCAGCGCGCGCTCCCCGACGGTGTGAAGGTCTCGATCCTGACGGACAAGGACCCGCAGGCGCTCGACGTGCTACGCCATTCATCGGCGCACGTGTTGGCGACTGCGGTGCGCCAGCTCTTTCCCAAGGCGCAAATCGGGTTCGGTCCGCCGATCGAGGATGGGTTCTACTACGACTTCGACATCGGGCGGCCGTTTACGCCGGAAGACCTCGAGGCCATCGAAAAGAAAATGGCCGAGGTCACGAAGCAGGATTATCTCTTCACGCGTGAAGAAGTGAGTAGAGAAGAAGCAAAACGGCGATTTGTCGACGACCCGCTGAAACTCGAACGGATCGACGATCTCGGCGCCAACGAAGTGATCTCGGTCTATACCGACGGCCCGTTCATCGATCTGTGCCGCGGCCCCCACGTGCCCAGCACCGGCCGCATCAAGTTCTTCAAGCTGCTGCACGCGGCGGGCGCGTATTGGCGCGGCGACGAGCGACGCCAGATGCTCCAGCGCGTCTACGGGACGGCGTGGTTCTCGAAAGATGATCTCGAGGGCTACGTCCGGCGGCTCGAGGAAGCGCGCAAGCGTGACCACCGTGTCATCGGTAAGCAGCTCGACCTCTTCTCGATCCAGGAAGACGTCGGGCCGGGGCTGATTCTGTGGCACCCCAAGGGCGCGATCCTGAACTTCGAGCTGCGCCGCTTCATCGAGGATGTGATTCTGGCGCGCGGCTATCAGCTCGTGTACACGCCGCATGTGACCCGCGAGCAGCTGTTCCTGCGGTCCGGCCACCTGCCGCTCTACGCCGCGAATCAGTTTCCGCCGATGGCGGCCGGCGAGGGCGAGTCGGAGGACGTGCGCTATCGCGTGAAGCCGATGAACTGCCCCATGCACATCCTCGTCTATGCGAGCCAGCAGCGCAGCTATCGCGACCTGCCGATTCGCCTCGCCGAGATCGCGAATGTGTATCGCAACGAGCGGTCGGGGACGTTGCACGGCATGTTGCGCGTGCGCGGGCTGTCGATGGACGACGCGCATATCTTCCTGCGCGAGGATCAGATCGAGGAGGAGATCTTCAACCTGCTCGACATCGTCGAGCTGGTGATGGGCAAGACATTCGGTCTTCAGTATCGTCTCGACCTCGCCACTCGGCCCGACAAGAAACTGGGCGACGACCGCATGTGGGGCGTCGCTGAAAAGGCGCTCGAGAGCGCGCTCAAGCGGCGCGGCGTGACGTACCGGATGGACATCGGCGGTGGGGCGTTCTACGGGCCGAAGATCGACATCAAGTTCAACGACGCGATCGGCCGCGAGTGGCAGGGCGCGACGATCCAGCTCGACTACGAGCTACCGGAGCGCTTCAAGCTCGAGTACACGGGCGCCGACAATAAGCCGCATCGCACCGTGATGATCCACCGCGCCATTTTCGGCACGTTGGAGCGGTTCGTCGGATTCCTCATCGAGCACTTCGCGGGGGCGTTTCCGCTCTGGCTGTCGCCGGAGCAGGTGCGGGTGCTGCCCATTTCCGATACGCAGCTCGACGCGGCGCGGGCCGTGCATGACGCGCTTCAGAAGGCGGGACTTCGCTCGCATCTCGATGAACGGTCCGAGACGCTGAACTACAAGATTCGCGACGCCGAGACGCACAAGATTCCCTACATGGCCGTGGTGGGGCAGCGGGAAGCCGAGGCTAAGTCCGTCGCGGTGCGCGTGAGGGGATCGGGAAACAAGCAGGTGGTGATGTCGGTTCAGGAGTTTGTGGAAAGGTTGAAACAAGAGGTGCAGAGCCGCAGCCTGAAGCCGTTAATGTGAAATTTCGGGCCGCTGTTGTTGCGCTCGCACTTTTCGCCGTCGCGTCGTGTGGTGAAAACACGGCGCCCAAAGTCGCGGTTGCCCTGCGCGTGCTCAGTCCGTCAAGAATCTCCGACACGATCCAGGCGACGTTCACCGACCCGGTGACAGTTCAGGTCATGGACGCGCAGGGTCACGGTGTGGCCGGAGGAGTGGCGTTCTTTATCGTCTCACCACCAGAATCTCTCTCGCAGTACCCTATCGTCTATTTTGGCGGAAGCGCCCAAACACCGGATGCGAATCAATACCAGGCCTATGCGGACCAGCAGGGAATGGTACGAGTCTTCCTGCGCAACGGCGCAAAAGCCGGCGCTTTTCGGGTCGAAATCCGTGTGGGCCCCGCCGCTGATTCGGTTGTCGTCACAATCCGTCCCGGCGCGCCCGTCGTCGTCACGCTGGCGCCAAAGGATACCGCGGTCTATGTCGCGGCGTCGTACGAGCTGACTCCGCATCTCTATGACCGGGTGGGCAATCTGACCCCCGATCCCGTCAGCTTCACCGCCCGCCGTGCGACGGTGGCGAGCTCCGACTCCAACCTCGTGCAGGCTCATGCGACGGGGCGTGCCTATATCGTCGTCACGTCGGGCGCGGCGCGCGATAGCGCCGCGGTAAGCGTGGTCCCACAGGGTCGAATTCTTGCATTTACGCATCGAATTGGGTCCGGCGAGATCGCAAAGTTCGTCTTATTCGATTTGGACGGTTCGAACTATCGCGTTGTCGACACCACCTCGTTCGCCTTCAACAACAGAGGGCAGTACTTCTACCCGGACGGCCAGAGCGTCGTGTTTCACGACGTCTGCCGTCCCGGAGTGCTGTGCCTCTTCACAATGACCATCCTCGGAGTTCGCGACACGCTCGTTACTCCGACTGATACCATCCTTCAAGCGACCACACCCCAGCCATCCCGCGACGGCGCGTGGGTCTACTTCACCGCCGTGACGGGCTATGAGCAGGAGGAGATCTGGCGTGTGAGCGGGACCGGCACCGGGGCGACGCGCATCAGTCCCGTCTCCACGACCAACGAGTGGTGGGCCAGTCCCTCACCATCCCCTGACGGCTCACAACTCGCCGTTCTGTTCGCTTCGCAGACCGGCGCCGGTCTGGGAGTGATGACTGTCGCGACCGGACAAATCCAGCCGATTGATCCAGGTGCGCGTGCTGCGCTGCGTTGGTCGCCCGTCGCAGATGAGATCGCTTACTTCGGGGACGGTGGTTTGAGGGTGATTCGCGCGGACGGGCTCTTGGTCCTGGGCCCTATTGCCACACCAGTCGATGTGGGCTGGGACGGAAGCGACGGGCAGATCGATTGGTCTGGCGACGGGAAATGGCTCATCGCGTGCATTACCGGCGCATTCTCAGGTGCCCGCCATTTGACATTGATCGATCGGCTCACCGGAGAGCTCTTGCCATTGGCATTCACGGCGCGCGATAACCTGTGCGGGGCGACGTGGCAGCCATGAGGTTCACAGAATGAGCCCGAGTCCGTTAATTTGATCCGTGGGCTGAAGCCCGGCTCGGCCAAATCGGGCGTCCTTAAGGACGCTGCGTCGTAGCCGAGCCGGCCCTTCAGGGCACGGATAAAAACCATGACCAACGATCAACTCATCCCCGTAATCCTCTCCGCCTGCCGGACTCCGATCGGCCGGTACCTGGGCGGGCTGTCGCCGTTGCCCGGGCCGAGGCTCGGCGCCCTCGTCATCCGCGAAGCGGTGAGCCGAGCCAAGATCGCCGACAACCAGGTCGACGAGGTCATCATGGGCAACGTGCTTCAGGGCGGCGAAGGCCAGGCGCCGGCGCGGCAGGCCGCGATTCATGCGGGGCTCCCCGGCCTGATTCCCGCGATGACGATCAACAAGGTCTGCGGCTCGGGACTCAAGGCGGTGATGCTTGCCGCGCAGGCGATCAAGGCGGGCGATGAGCAATGTGTGGTTGCGGGCGGCTTTGAGTCGATGTCGAACGCGCCGCATTACGTCTACGGCATGCGCAGCGGCATCAAGGCCGGCAACAGCGAGCTGGTCGATGGCATGATTCGCGACGGCCTGTGGGATTCGTTCTCGAACTCCCACATGGGCAATCTGGCCGAGTATACGGCGAAGAAGGCCGGTGTCTCGCGCAAAGAGCAGGACGAGTTCGCGCTGCAGAGCCATCAGAAAGCCGTGAAGGCGATGGAGTCGTGTTTCTTCAAAGCAGAGATCGTGCCGGTCGACAAAGTCGAAAAGGATGAGGGACCGCGCGCCGATACATCCCTCGAAAAGCTTGCATCACTCAAGCCGGTGTTCGAAAAGGGTGGGACGGTAACGGCAGGTAACTCGCCCGGCTTGAACGACGGCGCCAGCGCGCTCGTCGTGACGTCGCTCGCGTTCGCGAAGGCGCACGGCCTCGCGCCAATGGCGAAGATCACCGGCTACGCCACGGGCGGCGGGGAGCCGAAGGACCTCTTCTTCGCGCCAATTGTGGCCGTGCAGAACTTGATGAAGAAGACAGGCGCGAAGATCTCCGATTACGATCTCATCGAAGCGAATGAAGCGTTCGCCGTGCAGGCGCTCGCCGACGGCAAAGCACTCGGCTGGGATTGGAGCCGCGTCAACGTGCACGGCGGCGCGGTGGCCCTCGGCCATCCGATCGGGGCGTCCGGCGCGCGCGTGCTCACGACGCTCGTGTATGCGCTCAAGCAGTACGGCAAACGCACCGGCCTCGCCACACTGTGTCTCGGTGGCGGCAACGCTGTGGCCCTTTCCGTGGAGATGATCTGAATGGAAAGAACACTCGTCATCGATCATTCTACATTGATCATTCGGCGCGCCGCCGCCGTCGTTCTCGGAGCCCTCTTAGTCGCTGCGGCAGCGCAAGTGTCCGTGCCGCTTCCCGGGACACCGGTGCCGATGACGCTCCAGCCGCTTGCCGTGCTGCTCGTTGGCGGCCTGCTCGGCGCTCCGCTGGGTGCGCTCAGCATGATCCTGTATTTGGCGATGGGTGCGGCGGGACTGCCGGTGTTCACGCCGACGGTGCCACTCATTGGCGTCGCGCGCTTGTTCGGGCCGACGGGGGGGTATTTGCTCGCGTACCCTGTGGCTGCTTGGGTTGTCGGCAGGTTTTCTGACCCCGGGCGGCAGCCCGGGGTTAACAAACCCGCGTGGGCTCGTGTGACGGTGGCAGTGGTGGCTGGACTTGTACTCATTCATTTGGGTGGTTTGGCACAGCTCGCCATTCTCACCGGCAGTCTCTCCGCCGCGGCGCGGTTCGGCACGTGGCCGTTCCTGCTGGGAGACCTGCTCAAGCTCGCTGTACTGGTGCCTGTTCTGACGAAGCTCACCCCAACGATTCGCGCGCGCCTCTGATGGCGCGCGTTTCGTCTGCGGGTCTAAAGCGCGTCGGCATCGCGCTCGGATGGGTCGTTCTCTTCGTTGCGATCGGAATCGGTGGCACGATCGGCATGGCCGAGCTCGTGCCAGGGTGGGGCGGGCCGTCGTGGTTCGTCGCGCGGACCGGCAGCTACGAAGTGATCGGATTCGGATTGGCGACGTGGATCGTGGGCCGCTTACTCAACAAGTACTCCTGGGACCGCATGGGCTGGCATCGCACGGCTTGGCCGCAGCTCGGTCGCGGGGTGCTGCTCGGCGCGCTGATGGCGGCGCTGGCCATCGGCCTTGCGGTCCTGCTGGACGGTGCACGCGTTCGCATGACGGGCGACTGGAATGTGTGGCCCCGCGTCGCCCTTCCGCTCATCGTCGGTCTCATATTCGCGGCGCTCGGGGAGGAGCTGGGCTTCCGCGGCTATCCCCTGCGCCGGCTGGGCGACACGCTCGGTGTGCTGCCCGCGATGTTGCTGCTCGCGATCCTGTTCGGACTGCTCCACGCCAAGAACCCGAACGCCACGGTCTTTAGCACCATGAACGTCGCGCTCGCCGCGATCTGGCTGTCGCTCGCATTCTTCTCGTCCGGCGGCATGCCGCTCGCGTGGGGCGCGCACTTCGGCTGGAACGCCTGCCTCGCGATTCTCTTCGATGCGCCCGTCAGCGGCTACGTGTTCCAGGCGCCCGTCGTCGAATACACGCCCGGCGCGCATGCGTGGGTGGACGGCGGGGCCTTCGGACCCGAGGGCGGCATCGTCGCGACGATCGCGCTGCTTGCCGGCTCCATCTTTTTGCTGACGCGGCAAAATGCCTTCAGCCGTCCGCCATCGGCCGTCGGCGAACAGGTCGTCGCCACATGAGTCGTGTCGCTGTCGTCGGCGCTGGCACGATGGGCAACGGCATCGCGCACGTGTTTGCCCAGGCCGGTTGGGACACGGTGCTGATCGACGTCGCGGCCGACCCACTCGCCCGCGCGCTGAAGACTATACAGAAGAATCTGGAGCGGCTCGTAAAGAAGGGAGCTGTCACCGCTCAGGTTTCAGCCGACACGCTGGGAAGAATCGAGACCAGCACCTCGTTCGACGCCGTGAAAAATGCCGACTTCGTGGTCGAAGCCGCGACCGAAAACCCCGAGATCAAGTTCCAGATTTTCGAGGACCTCGATCGGCTCGCTCCGCCAGTGACGATCCTCGCGTCGAACACGTCCTCGATTTCGATCACACAGATCGCGGCGCAGACCAAGCGGCCCGCCGAGGTCATCGGTATGCACTTCATGAATCCGGTTCCGGTGATGCCGCTCGTCGAGGTCGTGCGCGGACTTCAGACATCGGATGAGACGACCTCGAAAGTGGTTGAGGTCGCGAAGCAGCTCGGCAAGACGCCAGTCGAGGTCAACGACGCGCCGGGGTTCGTGTCGAACCGAGTGCTGATGCCGATGATCAACGAGGCGATCTTTTGCGTGCAGGAAGGCGTCGGCACACCTGAAGCGATAGATCAGGTCATGAAGCTGGGTATGAACCATCCGCTCGGGCCCCTGGCGCTCGCGGACCTCATCGGTCTCGATGTCTGTCTGGCGATCATGGAAGTCCTTCAGAATGGGCTCGGTGATGACAAATACCGCCCCGCGCCATTGCTCAAGAAGATGGTCGCCGCAGGCCGGCTCGGACGGAAATCGGGGCAGGGGTTCTATGCTTACCGCGACTGAGCAGCGCGAAGTCGTCGAGCTGGCGCGCGAATTCGCCAAGGAGAAGATCGAGCCATTCGCCGCAGAGTGGGACCGCACCAGTCATTTTCCGCGCGAGGTGATCGACGAGCTCGGCAAGCTCGGCTTCCTCGGCATGACGACGCCTGAAGAGTACGACGGCATGGGGCTCGACACGGTGACGTATCTGCTGGCGCTGGAGGAGATCTCCGCCGCTGATGCCGCGATTGCCGTCTCCATCGGCATTCACAACGCGATTCCGACGACAATGCTCGTGAGGCACGGAACGCCGGCGCAAAAAGAGCGCTGGCTGCGGCCGATGGCGCGGGGGGAGCTGCTGGCGGGATTCGCGCTATCGGAAGCCGAAGCTGGGTCCGACGCGGCATCGCTGCGCGCGCAGGCGACGAGGGATGGAAAGGAGTGGGTGCTGAACGGCGCCAAAGCGTGGGCGACGAATGCGGGGACTGCGGATCTTATGATGATAATGGTCCGAACCGACCAGCC
>Ga0209761_1003362_pt1 | contig 10570 bp, 14 predicted proteins | sample GraSoi013_1_40cm_4_FD_185818 | JGI IMG/M metagenome (GOLD analysis project Ga0209761, IMG submission 185818) | Grasslands soil microbial communities from the Angelo Coastal Reserve, California, USA - Sample 09_25_2013_1_40cm (SPAdes) (version 2) | ecosystem: Environmental > Terrestrial > Soil >... | reverse complement strand
GCACGTAGACGAAAACCTGCACTTCGTTCTTGAAGCCTTCCGGGAAGAGCGGCCGCACCGACCGGTCGATGACGCGCGCCGAGGTGACTTCTTCGTCGGAGGGCCGGCCTTCGCGCTTCAAAAAGCCGCCGGGGATCTTGCCGGCGGCGTAGGCCTTCTCGCGGTATTCGACGGTAAGGGGAAAGTACGGCAGGTTCGAAAGGTTCTCGGACACAGTCACGGCGGCCAGGACGACCGTTTCCCCGAACTGCACGAGACATGAGCCTGCGGCCTGCTTGGCGAGCCGTCCCGATTCGATTTTCAGGGTGCGGCCGGCGAAATTCGTATCTACACGCTTCACTGCGGTACCTGTCTAGAGCACTTGAAATGTGCTGAGCGCCAAGCCCCGGGTGCTCTTCCCGGGGCGGCCCAGCACGACGCCTTACGCACTTAGTGTCGGAGACCGAGTTCGTCGATGAGCTGCCGGTACTTCGCGAGATCGGTGCGCTTCAGGTACTCCAGCAGGCGGCGGCGGCGGCTGACCATGCGCAGCAGGCCGCGTTGCCCGTGGAAGTCCTTTGCGTGGACCCGGAAGTGCTCGGTGAGGCTGTTGATGCGCTCGGTGAGCAGCGCAACCTGAACCCGGCTGGAGCCGGTGTCCCGGTCGTGCAGCCCGTGTTTCCTGACCGGCGTCGTCTTGTCGTACATCGTCCCTGTTCCCTAATCGTTGGAAGCGCCGTAGGTTAACCGGCTCGCACCCCTTTGTAAAGTGACTGCGACCAACGCCCCGACCGACCTCGTCGGCCAGATCCTTGGCCCCTATACCCTGGAGCGGCTTCTCGGCCAAGGGGGCTTCGCCTGGGCGTTTGTCGGGCGGGAGCAGGACGGCACTCCGGTCGCGATCAAGGTCCTCAAGCCCCGCTATGCCGGCGATACTCAGTTCGAAACCCGCTTTCGCAACGAGAGCGAGACGGCCGCGAAGCTCGAGCACCCCAACATCATCCGCATCCGCTCGGTCGCGAAGACGGGCGAGCACGTCTACTTCGCCATGGACCTCTGCGCCGACAGCCTCGGCGCCCGCATCGCCCGCGAGGGGCCGCTCGCCGAGGACGACATCCTGCGGCTGGCGCGCGACATCGCCGGGGCGCTGGAGTTCGCGCACCAGCAGGGCGTCATCCACCGCGACCTGAAGCCGGACAACGTGCTGATTCGTTCGGACGGAGCGGCGGTCCTCACCGACTTCGGGATCGCGCGCGCCGTGTCGGGTTATGTGGCGTCCACCGGCGTGAACATGACGATCGGAACGCCGCACTACCTGTCGCCCGAACAGGCCCAGGGGCGCCCCCTCGATCAGCGCGTGGACTTCTATGCGCTGGGCGTCACGCTCTACAAGGCCGCGGCCGGCGAGGTGCCGTTCAGCTCGAACGACTGGTTCGAGCTGGCCCGCATGCATGTGGAGGACGCGCCGCCCTCGCTCCGCCGCAAGCGGCCGGAGTTGTCGAAGCGGTTCGAGCGGGTCGTGATGAAGTGCCTCGCCAAGCACCCCGACGACCGCTACGCCAGCGCCGCCGAGCTGCGAGCCGACCTCGACGAAGTCGAGCAGAAGCGTCGGCCGACCATGAACCTCGGCGCGGCGCCGATGGGCACCGCCCAGCGCGAGGCGCTGGCGGACCCGCCCGCGGACCGCAGGACGTGGCTCCTCGTGGCCGGGGCGGCGATCGGGCTTTTGCTACTGATCGGATTGGTAGTAAAGCTTATGCGCTGAAGAGTTTGCGGACGGCTCTTACAATCCTGGTGAACAGACCGGGAGGAGGGAGCACGGAGCGTGGAGCAGAAACGCCGTCATTGCCAAGCACGACCTGTACCGCCTGGCGAAGCTCACTCTCGTAACGTTTCGGAAATGGTCGCTCCGCAAGCTTGATTGCGAAGCCCGGTTGTCCATCGCTGCCGGTAAGCTCAACGACGCCAGGATGCGCGCGTTCAACAACCTCCATCAGGGGTCGCAGCTGCTCCGTGCTCCGTGCTCCGTGCTCCGCGTAGTACACGGCCGTCACCGTCCCCACGAGCTGCTCCGCCGTCACCCGCCCGGCGAGATAGTCGGTGAGGGTGTCGTTAACGGAAGAAGCGGAGGACATCGTTCGACAACGCGAGGACCATGATCGCGAGCACGATGAGCATGCCGACCTGCGTGAGCCGCAGGCGCAGTTGCGGCGACAGCGGCTTCCGACGGATGCCCTCGGCGATCAGGAACATCGCGTGCCCGCCGTCGAGCACGGGAATCGGCAGGAGATTCAGCACGGCGAGACTGATCGAGAAGAACGCCATGAACATGAGGAAGCGGTCGATCCCCAGCCGTACTGCCTGCCCCGAGACCTGGGCGATCATGATGGGTCCGCCGACTTCCTTCATTGACGCCTGCCCCAGCACCAGGCGCTTGAGGCTCCCCAGGACCAATTCGATCTGACGTCCGGTTTGCGCCGCGCCGACGCGCACGGCCGTCGTCACGGGCAGACGCTGCTTGATCTCGGGGAAATCGCCCTCGGCGCCGATGAACCCGTACGTGCGCGGCCGCGCCGACGCGCTGTCGTCTTCGGTCTGGGCACGTGGCGTCACGGTCAGGTCGACGACCGAGGCATCGCGGAGCACCGCGAGGTGAACCGGTTTGCCGGCGCTGGACCACAGCTTGAGGAGCAGGTCGTTCCAGGATCGCACCGTGTCGCCGTCGGCGCGAATGACGAGATCACCCGGCCGCAGACCTGCTTTTGCGCCAGGCTCTCCGGGAAACACCAGGCCGATGCGCGCCGGCGCGAACGGGAGGATTGCCCAGCTCACCAGCCGCACGCGGGCGACGGTGTCGCTCGGCAAATGCACCGTGATCGGTTCGGAACGTCCCGCGACCTCGATCCGGGCCTCGGCACCGCTCTTCAGCAAGTCGCCCTGCAGGTCGTTCCACGACTTCACGGTATCGCCGTTCACCCGGATGATGCGGTCGCCGCGATGCAGGCTGGCGAGCGCTTCCGTGCCCGGCGGCAGCGCGCTGGTCAGGACCGTATCTACCTGCGTGGTGGCGCGCGCCGGAACGCCGGAGATCGCGGCGAGGCCGGTGTAGATGACGAAGGCCAGCACGACATTCATCGTCACGCCCGCGAGAATCACCGCCATGCGGGCCCAGAGCGGCTTCTGATCGAACGCGCGCGCGGGATCGATCGGGACCTCGGCCTTCCCGCCTTCCAGCTCCCCCACCATTCCTTCTTCTTCGAGCCCCGCCATCTTCACGTAGCCGCCCAGCGGAATCCAGGAGATCCAGTACTCCGTCTCCCCGCGGCGCCACGAGATCAGCGGCCGTCCGAACCCCAGGGAGAATCGCAGCACTTGAATGCCGACCGCCTTGGCGACGATGAAGTGGCCGAACTCGTGCACCGAGATCAGCACGCCCAGCACGATGACGAGCGACAAGATCGTTAGAGGCATGCCGCTTCCTGTGCCAGGCGGCGGGCCTCGGCGTCAGCCGCCAACACTTCCTCCAGAGACGCCGCGACTCCTGGCTCCCGGCTCCCGGCTCCCACGACTCGCTCGATCACCTCCGCTATCCGCCCAAACGGGATCTTCTCTTCCAGGAAGAGCTGGACGGCCACCTCGTTCGCCGCGTTGAACCGCGCCGGCGCCGTGCCGCCTTGCCGCGCCGCCTCGCGCCCGACGACGTAGGCCGGGAACCGCTCGGGCTGCAGCGCCTCGAAGGTGAGTGTGCCGGCCGCGACGGGGTCGAAGCGGCGCACGCCCTGATCGGGCACCCGGTCCGGATACGTCAACGCGTAGAGGATCGGCAGCTCCATCGTCGGGAATCCTACCTGCGCGAGCACCGAGCCGTCTACGAACTCGGCGAAACCATGAATCACCGATTGCGGGTGGATAACGATATCTATTTGACTGTATGACACCGAGAAGAGGAAATGGGCTTCGATGACTTCGAGCGCCTTGTTGACGAGCGTGGCGGAATCGACCGTGATCTTCTTGCCCATCGTCCAGGTCGGATGCTTGAGCGCTTCGGCCACCGTCGCGCGCGAGACCCGCTCGGCACCCCAGGTGCGGAACGGGCCGCCCGACGCGGTGAGAATGAGCCGCGCGAGCTCGGTCGGCCGGCGCCCCGCCACGCATTGCAAGACGGCGCTGTGCTCGGAATCGACCGGGACGATTTCGCCGCCGCCCTCACGCGCCGCCTGCGCGACCAGCTCGCCGGCCATGACCAGCGTTTCTTTGTTTGCGAGCGCGACGCGTTTGCCGGCCTTGAGCGCCGCGAGTGTGGCCTCGAGTCCCGCCGCCCCGACGATGCCGTTGACGACGATTTGGACGTCCGGGTGAGTCGCCGCTTCGACGAGACACGCCGCACCGCCGCCGTTGACCAGTCCAACGAACGCCGGTTTCCACTCGCGCTGTTGCTCGGCAAGGAGTTCCCGGTTGGAATGACCGGTGAGAGCCACGACGCGGAACCGCTCCCGCTGGCGGGCCAGCACCTGGAGCGTCGATCTGCCGATCGACCCGGTGGATCCGAGGATTGCGACGCCGACACTCATATCACTCCAAACATGCGATACAAACCCGCCGCCGCAGGGATCACGAAGTACAAGGAATCAAGCCGGTCGAGCACGCCGCCGTGGCCCGGAATCAGCGTCGAGGAGTCTTTGAGGCCCGCTTCCCGCTTGAACAGCGATTCCGCGACATCACCGATCTGTCCGACAATGGAGACGGCGAGACCAAACAGCAACAGCTGCCCAGGGCTGAAGCTCCAACCCTGACGATTCAGTACGAATTTGCCGAGCGCGAGTGCCGTAATCACTCCGCCGAGCGTCCCGCCGACGGCTCCCGCGTACGTCTTCTTGGGCGACAGGATCGGGGCGAGCTGGGGACCGCCGACGGCCGTCCCCACTGCCATCGCGGCGGTGTCGCAAATCCAGGTGATCACGAGCGGGAACAGCGTGAGGAGAACGTAGGCCAGGGGACGCGTGGCTGCGTGGCCGCCATGCCGGATCGCGATCAGAAACGCGAGCATTCCTGACGCATAGACGCAGCCGAACAGCGTGATCGAGACACTCGTGAGCGGGCGCCCACTCGGGCCGCGTCGCGCCATCGCGATCGCCATCGTCACCATCAACCAGACAGCGCCCAGGAGAAGAGCGGGAGCTTTCGCCCAGTACGCCAGCAGCGGAATCGCGGCGGCCGCGAGCCAGCCCGTCCGCTCCAGCGGCTCGATGCCCTGCCGGCGGCCGAAATCGTAGATCTCGCCCGCACCCAGGACGCCCAGCACGGCCAGCGTCGCCGCGAGCGTCCAGCCGCCGAGCCAGATGATGCCGACGACGACGGGAATGGCCACGACGGCCACCGCGATGCGCTGCACCAGATTGTGGGAAGGGGGGGCCATCAGGACGCGGTGACTTTTCCAAAGCGCCGGTCGCGGCGCTGATAATCGAGGATGGCATCGACCAGCGTGCGCCGGTTGAAGTCCGGCCACAGCACCGGCGTGATGTACAGCTCGGTATACGCGAGCTGCCACAGCAGGAAGTTCGAGAGGCGCTGCTCGCCGGAGGTGCGGATCAGCAGATCGGGGTCGCCCCACGGCGCCGTGTAGAGCTTGGCGCGGATCGCCTCTTCGTCGATGTCTTCGAGCTTCTTCGTGCCCTTGAGCACTTCTTCCGCGAGCAGCCGCGCCGCACGCGCGATCTCGCCGCGTGAGGAATACGAGATGCAGAGATTGAGCGAGAGCTTCTGACCACCGGCCGTCTCGCGCTCCACCCGCTCGACCGCCGTCCGTCCTCCCGGCGTCAGCCGGCTACGGTCGCCGAGCACGTGTACGCGCACGCCCTGGCCCTTCAGCTCGGCGACTTCCTTGGCGATGTATTCCTCGAGCAGATCCATGAGCGCGGAGATTTCGGTGGCGGGGCGGTTCCAGTTTTCCTCGGAAAAAGCGAACAGAGTCAAGACTTCGACGCCGGCGTCGATCGCCCCTTCGACCGCTTCGCGCACAGCCTTCATCCCGGCCCGATGGCCGAACGGCCGCGGCAGCCGGCGCTCGTTCGCCCAGCGGCCGTTGCCGTCCATGATGATCGCCACGTGGCGAGGAATCGGACCGGAGAGCATCAGACTTCCATGATCTCCGCTTCTTTGGCCTTCACCGCCGCGTCGACCCCCTTGAGGTGATCGTCGTGCGTCTTCTGCACTTCCTTCTCGGCGTGCTTCTGGTCGTCGGAGGAGACGTGCTCGGTCTTCTTGATCCGGTTCATCGTCTCGGTGCGCGCGTGCCGGATGGCGACGCGCCCTTCCTCGGCGAATTTGTGCACGACTTTGACCAGCTCTTTGCGGCGCTCTTCGGTCAGCGGGGGGATCGGGATGCGGATGAGGTTGCCGTCGTTCGACGGCGTGAGGCCGAGATCGGAGGCCAGAATGCCCTTCTCCACCGCCTTGAGCAGCCCTTTGTCCCACGGCTGCACCGTGAGCAGCTTGGGCTCCGGCGCGGCAACGCTCGCGACCTGCGTCAGCGGCATTTCATTCCCATACGCCTCGACGCGCACGAGATCGAGCAGCGCCGTCGTGGCCTTGCCGGTGCGCACGGTCGAGAATTCTCGCTTGACGGCTTCCACCGCCTTGTCCATGAGCTGCTTGGCGTGTTTGACGTGGTCGGTCAGAGATCCGGCTGGTGCAGGAGTCATTGGACGATCGTGCCGACGCGTTCTCCGGCCAGGACCTTGGCCGTCGCGCCGGGCTGGTTGATGTTGAACACCACGATGGGGAGCTTGTTCTCCTTGCACAACCCGAAGGCGTTGGCATCCATCACGGCGTAGCCTTTCACCAGCGCCTCCTGAAACGTCAGCATCGGCAAGAACTTCGCGCTGGGGTCCTTCTTCGGATCGGCCGTGTAGACGCCGTCGACGTTCGTCGCTTTGAGAATGACCTGCGCCTCCATCTCGAGCGCCCGCAGCACGGCTGCGGTGTCGGTGGAGAAATAGGGATTGCCCGTCCCGCCGGCGAAGATCACCATGCGCCCCTTGTCGAGGTGCCGCACGGCGCGCCGCCGGATGTAGGGCTCGGCGAGCTCTTCCATGCGGATCGCCGTCATGACCCGCGTGTCGACGCCCTTCTTCTCGAGAATGTCCTGCAGCGCGAGCGCATTGATGACGGTGGCGAGCATCCCCATGTAATCGGCGGACACGCGGTCCATCCCCTGCTCGCTCGCGGTCGTCCCGCGCAGGATGTTGCCGCCGCCGATCACGAGACCGAGCTGTACGCCGGTCGCGGCCACGGATTTCAGCTCATCCGACAGCCGCTCGATGACGCCGAAGTCAATGCCAGAAGCTCGCCCACCCGCGAACGCCTCTCCGGAAAGCTTGAGGAGCGCTCGTTTGTAGGCGAGCGTCGGCACTTAATTCCCTCCCAATTCAAACCTGGCAAACCGACGCACTTCGATCTTCTCGCCGGTCTTGCCAGACAGCTCCTTCACGAGCTCGCCGACCGTCCGCTTGTCGTCCTTCACGAATTTCTGTTCGAGCAGGACGTTGTCCTCGTAGAACTTCTTCATCATACCGTCCACGATCTTCGCGCGGATATTCTCGGGCTTCTTTTGCTCGGCAACCTGCGACTCATAGACCTGACGTTCGCGCTGCACCACGTCGGCCGGCAGGTCCTCGATGCGGACCGCCAGGGGCTTGGTGGCGGCGACGTGCACGGCGATCTCCTTCGCCAGAGCCTTGAAGTCGTCCGTGCGCGCCACAAAGTCCGTCTCGCTGTTCAGCTCGACGAGTACGGCCACAGAGCCGTCATGGTGAATGTAGGAGCCGATCCACCCTTCCGACGCCTCGCGCCCCGCGCGCTTCTCGGCTTTGGCCGCGCCCTTCTTGCGCAGAAGGTCGACTGCCTTGTCGAGATCGCCACCACACTCCTGCAGCGCTCCCTTGCAGTCCATCATGCCCGCACCCGTACGAGCGCGCAGTTCGGCCACCAGTTTTGCGGGAATCTCTTTCACAGTCGTCATGCTTCCTTTCACTCCCTCATAAAAACGCCGCCCTCGCGCCGTGAAGCCCGGGGGCGGCGGTCGGTGGTTCATCCAACGCTCGTGGTTACGCCTTCTCCCCGCTGATGGGTTCCGCGGGAGCTGGCGCCTCCTCCGTTTTCATCCGCGCGGCGATCGCCTCGGGCTTCGGCCGCCGCTTGCGGCGCGCCGGCCGCTTCTTCCGGTCGCCGTCCACGTCCGCCTCGCCCGTCTCGGTCGAGTACGTCGTGCCTTCGCCCTCTTCGCCCGTGGCGGCATCACGCAGCGGCATCTGGTGGCGGGCTTCGGCGATCACGTCCGAGATCGCGTTCGTGATCAGCGAGACGGCACGAATCGCGTCGTCGTTCCCGGGAATCGGCACCGTGATCAGATCGGGGTCGGCGTTCGTGTCGACGATCGCCACGACCGGAATCCCGAGCTTGTTCGCCTCGGCGACGGCGATGCGCTCCTTCTTCGCGTCCACCACGAACAGCGCGCCGGGCAGGCGGCCGAGGTTCTTGATCCCCGCGAGGTTCTTGTCGAGCTTCCCCCGCTCGCGGTCGAACAGCAGCTGTTCTTTCTTGGTGTAATTCGTGAAGTCGCCGTCCGCCGCGCCCTGCTCCAGGTCCTTCAGCCGCTTGATCTGCTTCTTGATCGTCTGGAAATTCGTCAGCGTCCCGCCGAGCCAGCGCTCCGTTACGTAGAACGAGCTGCAGCGCTTCGCCTCCGCTTCCAGAATGCCCTTGAGCTGCTTCTTCGTGCAGACGAACAGCACGCCTTCACCCTTCAACACGACGCCGCGCAGCAGCTCCTGTGCCACCTCGAGCTGACGCAGTGTCTTCTGAAGATCGATGATGTAGATGCCGGAGCGTTCGGCGAAGATGAACCGCCGCATCTTCGGATTCCAGCGGCGAGTCTGATGGCCGAAATGGACACCTGCTTCCAACAATTCCTGCAACTGAGGCTGAGCCACGCTATCCCTTTCCTCGGGTTGTTTCCGCCGCCGCCGTCATCTCTCGTCCAACCCCGGAGGGACCCAGGACGAGATCGAGCGACGTGAGTATTTGAACGTTTACCGCTTGCTGAACTGGAATCTCTTCCGTGCCCCAGCGCGTCCCGGCTTCTTCCGTTCCACCGCCCGCGGATCGCGCGTGAGCAAGCCCTGCTCTCTCAACTTCTTGCGATGCCGGTCGTCCGCGAGCACTAATGCCCGCGCGATTCCCAGCCGCATCGCGCCGGCCTGGCCGGTCAAGCCACCGCCCACCACACGCGCCTTGACGTCGAACGCGCCCAGCGTGTCGGTCGCGGTGAACGGCTGCTGAATGTGCGACACGAGTGAAGGCCGGGGGAAATAATCACCCAGTGTCCGCCCGTTGATGCTCCACTTTCCCGACCCCGGGGTCAGATAGACCCGCGCAATGCCGAGCTTCCGGCGTCCGATCGCGTGCCAGCGCAGCTCCGGTGTGATGCCTGTGCTCACTTGGACTCCCCCCCTACGGCGACGAGCGGCGTCGGCTGCTGCGCAGCATGCGGATGCTCAGGCCCTGCGTACACCTTCAGCATCTGTTTCACGTGTTGACGTGACAACGTCGTCTTCGGCAACATCCCCCACACCGCCTTCTCGATGACGCGCTCGGGGTGTTTGCCGAGCACTTTTGAGACCGGCGTGAACCGCTCGTGCCCCATGTAGCCGGTGTGCCGGAAGTAGCGCTTCTGCTCGACCTTGCGGCCCGTCAGCTGCACCTTCTCGGCATTGATCACGATGACGAAATCGCCGCCGTTGACGTGCGGCGTGAACGTCGGTTTGTGTTTGCCCCGCAGGATTTGCGCGATGCGACTGGCGAGCCGGCCGAGCGGCTGCTCAGCCGCGTCAACCAGCCACCACCGACGCTCGATGTCCTGCGGCTTCAACGTGTACGTCTTCATGCCCCGCTTCGCCCTGGTTTTTGGCAGACGCGGAGTCTAACCGAGGCGTAAGGCTCTGTCAACCTGAGGGTTGCGCGGGTTGGGAGGAAAGCGTCACGAGCGGCGCCCCCTTCTCGACGCGATCGCCCGCGTTCACGTGGATGGTTTCGACGACACCCTTATGCGACGCGCGGAGCTCGTTCTCCATCTTCATCGCCTCGACCACCACCAACCCCTCGCCGGCCTCCACGGCCTGGCCCTGGGTGACTTCCACCCGGACGACGAGCCCCGGCATCGGCGCCTTCACCACACCGCCCATCACAATCTTGCGCCCCTGCCCCGTGAGCGCTTCGATCTGCTTCGACCGGTCGTCCTGCACCTCGACCTCGACCCGCTCGCCGGCCGCGCCGAGGGCCCAGCGTCTTTCGTCGAGCTGCTGGCAGGCCACCGTCCAGGACTCTTTGCCGAGCAACAGGTGAAGCAGTGGGGTGCCCGGGATCGCGGCCGCGTGCGCCTCGAGGCGCTCGCCGTCAATGGTGACAAACCCGCCATCGACATCGACGACGTAGGTGCGGGAACGGATGCTGACGTGGTATCTCATGCGGCTTCCAACACAGCCACCGTCTCTACATGTGCGGTTTGTGGGAACAGGTCAAACGCGCGTACTTC
>Ga0209761_1003361_pt1 | contig 10576 bp, 17 predicted proteins | sample GraSoi013_1_40cm_4_FD_185818 | JGI IMG/M metagenome (GOLD analysis project Ga0209761, IMG submission 185818) | Grasslands soil microbial communities from the Angelo Coastal Reserve, California, USA - Sample 09_25_2013_1_40cm (SPAdes) (version 2) | ecosystem: Environmental > Terrestrial > Soil >... | reverse complement strand
CAGGACATCTCCGACCGTGATGCGAGTTCCCCGCACGCACGGCTTACCGAATCGAATCTCTGGATCGATAACAATTCTGCCCTGGTAGTCCATGCGGTAGATGCTAGGCGACGGCCGCCTGTGGGGCAAGGACCGTAAGGCGCTGCGCCTTGTCCGTTGAACGGTTAGGCTGAGCGGCCGGCGCAGCCGGTCCGCTCCAGCCTGCTGTTCGGCGGCCCATGGGGTCAGAACCAATTCTCTGTCTCGAGCCCCACGACGCGCCTGAAGTGCCGGGTATTGTTCGTGACGAAGGTCAGCCGCAACGAGAGGGCATGAGCAGCCATGAGGGTGTCGAACGTGCCGATCGGCTCGCCGCGTCGAGCCAGTGCGGCCGCGACTGTGGCGAAGCGACTTGCAGCGGACTGACCGAACGAGACAACCTCCACGGTCTCTACGAACGTGCTGATCAGACGGTGAAGTTTCCGTGATCGTCTGGCCTCGGCGCCGAAGCGCAGTTCGGCGAGGGTGATCGAGCTGATGCAGAGTTCCGAGGGGCGGTGTTCTAGCAAGCGCGCCGCGACCCGTCCTTGGCCACGGAGGGCAAAACTGACCGTGTCCGTGTCGAGCATGTAGTGTGGCATCAGGCAAACGGATCACGCAGATCCCGAACACGCCGTTGCTTCGGGCGGGGGATCTTCCCAGGCCAGGCACCCAGGCAAGCGCGGAACTTGTCCGGCCACTCGTCCGCCGCTTCGAGGATGACGCGACGCCCCTCACGGCGCACCAATACCTCGCCCTGTTCTGTGAACCGGCACTCCTTTGGCAGTCGGACCGCCTGACTGCCGCCATTCTGGAAGAGTTTCGTGCGAACCGTTTTCATGTCGACAGTCTAGACGCACGTCTATACAGCGTCAAGCTGCCGAGCCCTCACCCTTCAGGCCTACGCCGAACGGTGGCTCGAGACGCACGTGGCCCCGAACTGCAAGCCGCGGACCCTCGACTTTACGGTTTCCTCTGCCAGCGGCATCTCTTCGCCCACTCGGCGTCGTGAAGCTCGCCGACATCACGCGCGAGCACGCCTGGGCTCTGCTCGCTGAGCAGGTCCAGGGAGGCATGGAGCGGACGACCGCCCTAAGGATCGTCGCCCTCCTCCGAGAGATCATGAACCACGCTGTGGAGGATCGCCTCATTCCGTTCACTTCAGGTCACGGTGGACCTCTACGGCCATCTGGTTCCGGGCGCCAACCGGAGGGCCGTTGATCGCCTCGCGGCTGCAACCAACTGCAACCTATACGCAACCGACGAGGAGGCTCGGGAGGAGAGGCGCGAGGTAAGTAGCGATGAGGACTAGAGCCGGCGGTGGGACTTGAACCCACGACCTGCTGATTACGAAGAGCCCTCCTGAGCCAGAAGTCTTCGATATTTCGAGAACGCGCCCCTGCAAAACGCGGCAGATCGCGGCGAGAACTGCAACCCAGCTGCAACCAGCCGCGCCGCGTGCTCGAGAGGTTCAGAGTCTCTCTACCTCTGCGCGCTTCATGACCGGCGCCACCAGCGTTGTCCCAGGGCGATGAGTAGGACGCCGGGAATCACGGTATAGAGAACGAGCCGCAGCGATGCGGACGAATCGAGCCGATTATGTGACCCGAGCAGCTTGACCAGACCTGAGACCCCAAAGAAGAGCCCCAAGAGCCCGACAACCCAGCAAAGAAGCCCGGCTGCGCGCTGCCAGTGGACGAGTCCCACAAACTTCTGAAGCATGCTGTCAACCGGATTCTCGGGTGCTGGCCCAACATGGGACGCCTCCGAAAACTCTCGTTTGCTCGACGCGATATAGAAGGATTCCCGAACAAGCGAGGGAGAAGAGGGTGAATAGGTGACTTGGGGGTTCGTGAAAGCGGTGGGCTTCGCTGAAGCCAGGTAACCGGCGTGCTGAAGAACAAAGAAGCTAAGGGTCACAATCACGAGACCGGATGTCATCCACGCCACCGCACGAACGCTGCGTCGGTACATTCCGGACTTCTCAGGAAGCTCAGAACGCGTAGGCGCGCGGGCGAGAGCGAGTCGGGATCGAGCGTGTAGAGAAGGAATCTAAACGGGTACCATGGTCGCCAGACGAGCAAGGCGGTTGCCACGACGATCGTGACTTCGTATAAGAGGAAGGAAACAAGTACGCCTATCGCCTGTACCAGGAGGTAGTAGAACAGGGGCGCCGGGAAGCTTCTGGGCACCTCCCTCCTCTTAGCTGGCCTCCTCCTGACGTTGGGAGTGATCCTGAGCATGGTTTTGCACGACGCCGGAGTCGTTATGCTCGTCGGGGCTGTTCTACTGATTCGGGTCAACGCCAGGCCTTACCCGGACGACCTGATCGCCACCAATGCGGGTTGGTTGTGGGCGGCGCCCCTGATGGGCGCGATCACCCTGTTCTTCTCATCGGCCTTGCAAGGGCATGCGGGACTTAGCCGCCCCCGAGAAATCGAGCGCGGACAGAACGGGGATCGCGCTTGCCGTGCACGCAAGCGAGGACCACCACGAAGGTGTCGTACGATCGATACCAGAGAACGTAGGGAAATCGTCGTAAGAGCGCACGCCGCGCTCCTCGGTAGCGCTCCGGGTATATGAGAGGATTGTTCGCGACGCGCGCGATCGCTGCGTCCACCTCGTCGCGAAACTCGGCACCCAGCCCCTGCCGCTGGGCATCGTACCAGTCCTCGATCGCCACCAGGTCAAGCTCCGCCGCTCGACGGAGCAGGACGGGCAGGGTCAACGCCGCCGCTGCTTGAGACGGGCCTTAACGTCCTCCCAGGGACTCTGATCGTTCGGGTTGGCGTCCAGATCGGCCAGCCGAGCATCGAGAAGCGCCTGTTCCTCAGGTGTAACAGGGAGGTCTTGCTCCGCGAGCGTGTCCCACAGGGCCTCGATCAACTCGAGCCGCTCGCTCGGGCTCAGCCTTAGAGCCGCCGCCAGCAGGTCTGCCTTCATGCCGCGAGTATACCGCCGTCTTGACCCGGAAGGTCAGCGGACGACATAAACTGCCGACCGTGAGGTTGTCGGCTGCTGTGTCGGGCCGATCCTTTTCCCCTTTTGGACCTGACAAGCCTCGGCTACTTCCACAACAGTCCTCGGTCCAACGTCCGCACCGTGAACTCCCGGCGCGCTTCACGGTCGTAGCCGGCAACCCATAAGCGCCCGAAAAACCCGGGGCGCCTTTTGACGAAGAAGTAGTATCTGCGACCCGCCGAGAACCGGGGCGCGAGAACCGGGAACTCTCTCGATCCGAAAAGCGCTTCTATCGCGGCATCATCAAGTTCAGGGGGGAACGGCTGATCGAAGCGCCCAGAATGAGAGCCGAACCACGGCCCCCCCCATAGTTTGGCTACTGCACGAGTGGCCCAACGGATTCGCCAGATGGAGTACGCGATGGGAGCAACCTCGGTCAAGAGAGCAAAGATGTGTTCTCCGTCTCGAGACAGACTGAGATATGTGCCCGCATTATCCACTTCCGAGAACCCGGCGAAAACGCGACTCGGTAACTCGGCGACCGTCTCCGTCTCTGCGGTGTCGAGCGAATACGCGAGCACGCGACTGCCCACAACGAAGAAGAGCGCTCGGCCGTCATGTGACCAAATCGGGGAACTCAGTCGGTAGACGACGCCAGCCTCGCCTGGGACAGAGTACACGACTTGCGTGGCTCGCTTCCCGGTCCGCCCTGGGTGGAAGATGACGATCTCACTCGACTGTCGCGGCAGGAGCGCGGGGTCATTGCTGCTCAATCGTGTGTAGTTACGGAATCGAATGCATGCGACGGCGCCGCCATCCGGTGCGAGACTGGGCTGGAAATACGCGTCCCAGAGAGCCCCTCGCTGCGTTCCTCCTGTTTTCCTTCTCAGAACGACTTCATGGAACTCGTCTCCCTTCCCATTCATGGTGTGGATGTTCAGATCTTCTCCCACCACAAGCCGGACTTGGCTGAGGGCGTCGGCTGCCGCACAACCAGCAGATGTGAGCGTCATGACAACCAGCGTGATCGCGACGATACCGCTGACGGGAGCAGGACGAGGCCTCCCCCGATTCGGCACTTCACTAGCGCGAGTGATAGTGGAGCAGCTGTTGCAGCGCGGGTTAGGCGGTGGTGTCACGTGCATACCAGTGTGAGTAGCCGACGGCGATTGCCACTGACGAGCCGCCTGCCAGCACCGACTGGGGGAGCAAGATGACTACCGCGACAACGAAAGCTCTCATCCTTCCGGCTACACGCTGCTCGCTGACACCCGCGGACGCGATAGACGCCCGTCCGGTGCAGCGCGCAGTGAGACGCTCACGTCGCACACTCATTCGGTGACGAGCAGCGCGGAGTTGACGTGGTAGCCCAGGAGTAGAGGCGCTCCCTGTTCGACTCGCCATGAAAATTGCTCGTTCGCAGGCCCTCTAGCAAATTGCGACCGATACGTGAGCACCACGAGATGGCCTCCCGTGCCGCGCTGGACATTCCAGACGGGTTCCGAAGCCGACTGCCAGGCGCCCAGCTTTCTCTCAAGCCCCTCCATGAGGCGTAGGAACTGATCTTGCGTGGCAGCCTGACGAAACTCCGGGGCAGCCGTTCGGTAGATCTCGCCGAACGCTCGCTGCGACACGCGGGCTCGAAACTCCGCAACTCCCCGCTTGCCCTCCTCGGTGCCAGTGCTGCAAGAGGTTAACAGCAACGCCGTTGTGGCCAAGACCAAGATCCGGCGGCCGAGTCGCATCTCCATGTCCCTCTCCTCAATGCGCCTAGACATGATGGCCGCCGCGGTCGACTTCTCGTGGGTCGAAATGAACATCTTCAGACCTGACTCCTTGCTGAACCATCGGGCGGCTCTTCAGGAAGAGGACGCCCAGCAGAAGCTGGGGCAACCACCACACGAGAAGCCCAAGGGCCCACTGGACCGCGTCCATGTACAGTTCACGGCCGGTGGCGAGCACACCGAGGTACGCGGCTCCGATCAGCCAGCGGCCTCCGAACCCCGCCCCGCGCCGCTCGGATACGACCGCCGGCAGCGTGGACAGCAGGGAGGCGACGACCGCCATCCACCACCCTGGAGCCCACCGGCCTTCGACACTGACCCGGACCAGGAGCCACAGCCCGAGGATGGCGTGGCAGAGGCCGACGACTATGGCGAGGCTCCGTCCCACCAACCGTCCACGCGTCGCGGCGGTCATTTCCGCCGCGGCGCGCGCGGCTGCGAACGCAGGGGCGGCGCTCGAGCTCCTGCGTAGCAGAACGAGCGCGGCGACCAGCGGCGGGCCATAGTAAAGTGCGGCGTACGCCCACTCGTGCCACACGCCGCGGTAACCTGACACCGCCCAGGCGAGCGAGGCGAGGGCAAGCCACGCCGCGGCGGAGCGCCGGGCACCCCAAGCGCTCAGAACCAAAGCGGCCGGCGTGGACACGAGTGCCGCGGACATGACGAGCACGTCCCATGGTTCGGGCCCCGTTCTGTACAGGAAAAGCCCGAGCAGCCCCACGAGCCCGTGGTACGTGCCGACCACAACCGCAAGCGACTTTAGGAACGCGCCCAAGAGCAAGTACGGTCCGCTGATTTCAGCATATCGGCACTATTCTCGCTTGTCCGTAGCGGTCCAGTTCTGGAGGGCCCGAGTCGGAGAACCGACTGACATGAGCGGCGAAAACGTGACCGGTACCAGAACCGAGGCAATCGCCGTCTTCGGCCACAAGCCGAGCAACCACAGCGTCATGGTGGCGAGTCCGATCAAGATCAGCACGCCAAGCGAGAGTATTCTCCACTTCTGCATCGTCATCTCCTCCCGTGTGGCCGTGTCCAGTTCAAATCACATCGAAGCCGCAGAGGTGGGCCTCGATCGCCGCGCTGGTGTCGAAGTCAAGGCGTGGATACAAGCGTCTGACCTCCTCCCAGACCGCGTGCAGTTCCCGGTTCGTGGTCTGGAGAGCCGGATCGCCCAGCATTCGGGCGAGGTCCGTGGAAGGGTCCTTTAGCTTCGCGTCCAAGAAGATCCGGTAGAAACGAATCTGCCCCTCGGTGGCGAGGACCATTCGTCTCTGGATCGACGTGAGCTTCTGAGGAACATCGATCCGCTGCATTCGAGCCAGAACGTCGAGCTGCCTCCCCCGGTAGATCTCGTACAGCGCCGCATACGCCGCCGGCGAGCGCCGGGTCTTCAGGACGCCGTCGATGTTCAGGCGATTGGTGATTCCGTCGTCCAGCAGCGTGACCAGCCTGTGGAAATACAGCAGTTCGTCGTGGACGTCGATCGAGCTCGCCTTGGTCGGGATCTGCCACCACGTGTACACCAGGCCGCGCGACGGCCAGTAGGCTTCGCTAACGCGCCAGTCGTAATAGCTGGAGACCGTTTCCACGGCGGTCACCACAACACGCTCGGGATAGGTGAACACGATCGCGGTGACGGCCGCTAGCGCGAGGACGACAAAGAGGCGGTTCAGGACCCTGAGCTGGTGACGTTTCCTCGCAGCGAGCGTCGCGTGCTCGGCGACGAACCGGCGGAGCGTCTCGACCACGTCGCTGGTCATCCACGCGCCGTGTCGGTCCGGGCAGGCGCTCACGTAGAGCCCTACGCCCGGGAGCGCGTTGCGGACCAGGTCGCGCCGGCAGGTCGGACATGCAGTCGGGATCTCGCCCTGCTTCGCGTTGGACTGGAAGATGTCGGCCAGCAACCGCTCGACGTCGTCGCGCCGGCCGCGCTCGAGCGCGGAATCGATGACCTGCAGCCGGTTACCCTCGATCCACATGGCCCTGCTCCCGTGAAAACCTGAGATTCGACGTTTCAGATCACGTCGAACTGGCAGAGAGCGCCTTCGATCGCCTGCGACGTTGCGGTGTCCAGACCTGGGTAGGTGCCCCGAATCAGGTCCCATGCCGCGTGCAGCTCGTAGTCCGAGGACCGCAGCGCCGGGTGCGCGAGCATCCGCGCCAGGTTCACCGAGTCGTCGCGCATGCGCGCCTCAGTGAAGGCACCGTAAAACTCGATCTGCCGCTCGGCGGCGACGAGGATCCGGTCGTGGACCGGTCGGAGCCGCGCCGGGACATCGAGCCTTTTCAGCCGGGCGAGCACGTCTCCCTGCCTCTCGCGATAGATCTGGTACACGACCCCGTAGGTCGCGGGCTCCGACTTGCTCTGAAGCACGCCCTCGACGTCCCGTCGGTGTGTGGCCCCGTCGCCGAGGACCGTCACGAGCTCTTGAAGATAGCGGCGCTCTTCCACGGGCATCGGCCTCCACGGGGTGACGCCGAGGGCGAGGCTGACCGCCAGGGCCGCCAGCGAAGCCGCGAGGAGCACGCTGAGCATCTTGATACGGCTCCGCCTGGGCACCGCGGTCGCGTGGCCGCGGCCGAGCCGGCGAAGCGCGGTAAGTGCATCTGGGCTCAGCCATGCTCCGTGTTCCCCGGGGCAGGCAAAGACAACCACGCCACCCTGAAGCTCAGACCTCACGAGCTCGCGGCGGCAGACAGCGCACGCGTTCGAGGTCGAGAGTTCTGAGGCGCCACTCCGGAGGATGTCGGCAATGAGTCCGTCGATGTCCTCCGCCCGCCCGGCCTCGAGCGCCGAATCGATCTCCTGGAGCTGGCCCGTCCGGACCCACATCGCTCGTCCCTCCTGCGAAGCTCGATCCGAAAAGAGATAAGCAAGGTCTGTTCCGAGGCAGGTGTCGCGAAAGTACCTGTCTTTGCGGGCTGGAATTATGGGTGGTCCGGTAAGAACGGTGTCAGGCGGACACGGATTTACCGGCCAGGTGTTGAGGGCTTGAGCTACTGGGTCCTTCGCCGACTGCGCTATGCGCCCTGGTCCAGATCCTCCGTGAGTGCGTCCCGCGCCGACGCCCGCACGCCGTACCTAATGAGGTTCGCTAAGACGAGCAAGAAAGCATTCGACGTCGGCTGGCACGGCACACCTGCGCACGACAGCCGGCCAGAGCTCGACCGGTGGTGAAGTAACGAGCCCCCCTGCGAGCCGGACCGTGGCCAGATCGTCATGGAGGTATGGCCGGCGTCCGCAATTTAGCGCGTCACAGGACGCACGAATGCCTGGCCCGCATGCCTTCCAGGAACACGTCCGGCCCAAGTATCGACCGCCCCCGTCAGCCAAGAATACGTCTGCACCGTGGTTCAGGCTCTGGAGACGACCCTGGAGTCGTCGCCCCAATGCAGCCAGGGGTGCAAGCTCGGCGTCGTCTGTGACTGACACCAAGACGTCAACGTCCTTCGGGTCGGGGCGATCAGTGAGGATCGAGCCGATAAGCGCGATGCGGAGTACCCCTCGGAGGTTCGCAGCGGACCTGACGAACCTCAACACCTCGTCAAGAAATCGCTCGCGGCTACCGGCCTGAATCACGCGAGCGCGAGGAATGCCGCTTCCTCGTGCGCCACAAATCCTTCGATCGCCTCGCGGCGCCCTTGGAGGAGCCGGATGACGTCGTCCGTCGAGCAGTTACCCAACCGAACCCACATCACCTTCGGTGGCGGCCCGAGCAGGACACTCAGCCGGTGGAAGTTCTCGTCCTTGGTCACGATGACGAGTCCGTGATCGCGAGCATGGGCCCCAGATTGCACGGTCCGGTGAGGCGGCCAAGCCGACCTCACTGACATGGACGGAACCGGGGGACAGGTCAGCGAGCGCGTCAACAATACGGGCCGCCAGGTTCTCGTCCCAAAAGCAGCCTGGGTGGCTGCTCAGGCAGCCGGACTACTCACGACCCGGCGCTCACGCTCGGCAGCGAACGCTAGGCAGGCGCGAATGTCGTCGCGCGTCAACTGCGGAAAGTCGGCGAGGATCTCGTCCTCCCGCATTCCGGACGCCAGGTAGGACAGGACATCTCCGACCGTGATGCGAGTTCCCCGCACGCACGGCTTACCGAATCGAATCTCTGGATCGATAACAATCCGGCCCTGGTAGTCCATGCGGTAGATGATAGGCGACGGCCACCTGTGAGGCAAGGACCGTAGGGAGCTACGCCTTGTCCGTCGAACGCGAGGCTGACCGGCGGGCGATAGCCCGTCCGCTCAAGTCGCCAGTAATAAAGCTGGCCAAGATCGGCGCACCTCGCGACTCGCGAACCACCGAGGCGTAGGGCGTGCTCACCGGTCGCCACGTTCTCTGATCATCTTCAGCACTTCCTTCTCCTCATTCGAGGTGAGCATCCGAAACGGCCAATAGCTGCCCTTGTCGCCAGGAACATAGGCACCGCCACGTGTCCCCATCACAAACCCTTCAGCCGCGTCTGCGGGCCGCAGCAACAGCGACGCTCCGGCATCACTTTGCAAGCTGGTTCATGATGCGGGGCGGTCGCCTGGAGGCGCTCTCGAAGATCCTCGGACACGCGACACTCGCGATGACGATGCGCTACGCACACCACGCGCCTGACTATCTCCGATCCGAGATGGCGCGGACGGAGCGCACCGCCCAGCCCACCGAAGTTTCGGCGCAAGGTTCGGCGCAAGAGCCTGTCGAGCTGGTGGGGGTGTCTCAGAAGTCCTTGTAGTTTCTGGAGCCGGCGGCGGGACTTGAACCCGCGACCTGCTGATTACGAAACGAGGGCCGGTGGCGAGCCGGCCCTCCCGCCTCGTCGCGATCTTACGCGTAACCTCGCGGGGTGTCTACGCGCGTTCGAGAGCTGATCGCTCGCGACTCAGACGTACGCAGCCGACAGGTGCGCATTCGAAATCACATCGCTTCGCAAGCCGTTCAGCGCAAAATAGCGCACGCGAGGGGGCCTCAGGGGGCCTCAGGGGGCCTCAGGGCGCCCCACGGCGCCGCTCGCGACGAGCCCAAGGAAGGCGCTGAGTGCCTCAGCCGGGCTGAAGTTGCAGTGGCCGTACCGGGTGTAGTGCTGCTGCGCGAGCCATCTCGAGGTCTTGGCCGTCGCCACGGTGGACGCGAGGGTCGCTTCATGCGCGAACGGCACGTCCGGGTCGAGCGTCGTGTGAAGGGTCAGCCGGTTCACCATATCGTGCACGATCACGAAATCTCGCTTCGTGCGCTCAGCCGTCGCGATCCGCCCCTCAGAGAAGAGTCGGTCATTGGGGGGGCGGGTGAACCGACGACCCCTGGGTCACCTCGGTGGGTAGCCAGGGTCGGCCTTGATCTTCTCAATCTGCTGGAGGTGGTCCATTATGTGCAGCCGATGGGTAGACGATCAATTCTTTGACGCTCAGCGGACTCACATGCTCTGCTGCGACCCGAGGCCCCTCGGTAGATCGCTGATTTGCCGAGGGATTTTCGTTCTCGCGTTGGCTCAGGTGAGGCAGTTTTGGGTCAGTCGCAGGCAGTCGCGGGCATGACTACGGGCATAACGGAGCGGTCGTCCTTCGGCCGACGGAATATGAATCCGGCGTGAGGTCCGACTCTCTCTGTCCCAATTCTTGGGAGTCCGTCGCGTTTCGTGAGTGCTCATGCGGCTCGCGGAGCCTGTTCAATAGGGATGAGACAGCGGGCTCCCAACATTAATGTAGGAGCGCTTCCTCTGCACGCCTCGACGCCGATGGGCGCGCCGACGAGCGCAAGCACGACGAGGAGTGTCCACAAGCGATCAGCTTCACGCTAACTCCCTTATCTCCTTCTCCGC
>Ga0209761_1003358_pt1 | contig 10578 bp, 11 predicted proteins | sample GraSoi013_1_40cm_4_FD_185818 | JGI IMG/M metagenome (GOLD analysis project Ga0209761, IMG submission 185818) | Grasslands soil microbial communities from the Angelo Coastal Reserve, California, USA - Sample 09_25_2013_1_40cm (SPAdes) (version 2) | ecosystem: Environmental > Terrestrial > Soil >... | reverse complement strand
CGACCGCGACAAGCGTATCGGGCGTTGCTGCATAGCTGGCGAGTCCACCGGCGTCGGACGGGAGCTCCTTCATCATGCCAACGGTGGCGCAGCCCGCCAGGGCGGGCAGGAGGGCGAGGGACGATATTTTTTTGAGTTGCATGGGGGCGCCTTAAGAAGGACGCCCCCATGGTATACGTGCTCTATCAAGAACCCGTCAAGCCGAGACCGCCAGAAGCTGATCAGATGCCCCGACGACGCCCTCCCCGAAGTCCTTGGCGGGGGACCATTCCGGGACGCATCCCGCGACCCATCCCCCGGCCCTCCCGCCGCTCCATCCGTATTTCCGCGGCCCGTTGCATCAAACGGGCACGCATCTGCTGGTAGCGCGCCTGCTGCAGGGGGCTGAGATAGCGGGACATCTCCTGACTCTGGTCCTGGTCGATCCTGACCATCTCCGCCCGGCCGGCCTGCATCCCATCCAGCAGCTTGCGTACGCTGTCCGAGTTCGCCGCGACGCCCGGCTGCATCTGATCCTCGAGCCCGCGCCGCCGCTGCATCTGCTGCTCCATTACCTGGCGGCGCCGCGTACTGAAACGCTCCTGACTGGCGCGTAGCTTCGTCGTCTGGTCTGGCGTCAGGCTCAACTCCCGCTGCACGCGGTCACTGAATGCCTGCTCGATGCGCGAACGCAGTCGCTCGGCGTCTGCCGTATCGCTCGGTTGCTTCGTGCTGTCGCGCTGTTGTGCCGCAAGGCACGGCGCGAGCAGGACGGCAAGACTGACTACCACGTATCGCCGCATTTTATCCCTCCAATGAGCGCAGCATGGCACGAAGCTGCTGCGCGTCGAGTTCATGGAGATCCGTGCTGCCCTCCGGTACCACTACACTGTCGCTGCCCACGATCTGGTCGAATGTCGCGAGGACGTCCCGCAACTGGTCCGTCGAGAGATCGTCCAGGTCATCCGCGACGAAGTGGGTGCCGTGTGCGGGACTGCCGCCGGAGCGCGTCGGGGTTAGCCGCGAGACCACCACCGAGCCGCCCACGAGCACGACCAGGGCAGCCGCAATCCTGAGCCACGTCTGCTGGATCCAGACGGTGCGGCGCACGGGCTGCTCACGCAGGCGTTCGACCACTGTGCGAGCGGCCGCCGCGACATCGAGTCGCTCCGCGGCCGCCGCGCCGAGCCGCTTGGCAAGATTCTCCAGCCTGGCTTCGTCGTTCATTCAACGATCTCCTTCAACCGCCGCACTGCGTGATGGTAATGCACTCTCGCTGCCCCAGGCGTCGTGGCTAGCGCCGCCGCGATCTCTTCGTACCCGAGTCCCTGCTGCGCTCGCAGGAGGAATACTTCCCGCTGCAACCGCGGCAACTTCTGTAATCCTGCGATCAGCATCTCTTCGGCTTCGCTCGCCTCCGCATGGTCGTGCGGGCTCCCCGTGACATCCCGGACGCTCTCATCGAGCGGCATGACCTTGCGGCGCGCGGCGCGCCGCCCAAAATCCTTCAGCACATTCCCGCCGATCGTCAGGAGCCACGTCCGAAACTGGCACTGCCCACGAAAGCGGTCGACGCTGCGAAACGCGCGGATGAACGTCTCCTGGACCAGGTCATCCGCGTCCGCGTCCGGCGCGCCCGCCCCGGCGAGAAAACGCGCCAAAGGCCGGGCGTGACGCCCGACGAGCTCGGCCGCCGCCTGTTCGTCTCCCGCTTGCCACGCGAGGATCAGCGCGGCATCGCTGGACGTCTCGGTCAGCGGCAGAGGGTGCGCCATCGATGTCGTTGGTCGGTGGACGTGGGAAGTGATGGAATATTAAGGCCCTTGCCGGTCCGGGCGCTGCAGGATAGCTTCAAATTCGAACGATCGTTCGAAATCATGCGACCATACGACGAGCGTCTAGACCACCTGCTCGCCCGTGCCGCCCGGGTCTTCGCGGACAAGGGCTACCATCCCACCACCATGCGGGATCTCTCCGCCGCGAGCGGCATGTCGCTCGCGGGGATGTACTACTACGTCCGCGGCAAGGAAGACCTCCTGGCTCTCGTCCAGGAGCGCTGCTTCACCCAGGTTCTGGAAGGCGCTCGGCAGGCAGTGACGGCCGCCAGCGATCCGCAGGAGAAGCTCCAGGCCTTCATCCGCCACCATGTCGAATTCTTCGCGAACCACATGGCGGAGATGAAAGTGCTGTCGCACGAGACCGCGCCCCGCAGTGTGAGCGCGATCAAGCGCCGCTACGTCGACCTGCTCGAGGCGGCGCTCAAAGACGCCGCGCCGGAACAGAGCGCCGTGGATCGCAGCGCCGCGACCTACATCCTCTTTGGCATGATGAACTGGATTTACAACTGGTACGACCCGGCCGGCGAGATCGATCCCTCCCGGCTGGCCGATCTCATGGCGAGCATCTTCCTCGGCGGCTTCGTCGAGACTCATTCGGAGGCTAAGTAATCATGGCAACGATGACCGAACCGCAGGTCAAGACGCTCATTCAATACCGCGTCGAGGACGGACTCGCGATGATCGAGCTCGACGATCCCCCCGCCAATACGTACACGTTCGAAATGATGCACCAGCTCGATGAAGCGATCCTCAAAGCCCGTTTCGACGATGGCGTCTACGTCATCGTCATTCGCGGCCATGGCGAGAAATTCTTCTCTGCGGGGGCGAACATCGCGATGCTCAACAAGGTCACGCCCCGCTTCAAGTACTTCTTCTGCCTGCACGCGAACGAGACGCTGAACCGCCTCGAGCAGACACCGAAGCTCACGATTGCCGCCATGAACGGGCATACCGTCGGCGGTGGCCTGGAGATCGCGATGGCGTGCGACCTCCGCCTGGCGAAGGAGAACGCCGGGAAGGTCGGTCTGCCGGAAGTGAATCTCGGTGTGCTCCCCGGCACCGGCGGTACGCAGCGGCTCGCTCGCATCGTCGGGAAATCGCTGGCAATCGAGCTGATGGTCAAGGGCGAAACGTTCTCGTTCGATCGAGCGAAGGAGCTGGGCCTTGTCAACGAGATCTTCCCCGCTGACGCGTTCTGGGAGCAGGTCGTGCTGTACGCCAAGCAGTTCTGTCCCCCCCACAAGGCATCCAAGGCTGTCGGGTTGATCAAGCGCTCCGTTCAGTCCGGTGCCGAAGTGCCCTTCGAAAGCGCGCTGGCCATCGAGCGCGAGCTGCAGCAACAGCTCTTCCAGAGCGAAGACGCCAAGGAGGGCATTGCAGCCTACAACGAGAAGCGCGTGGCGGAGTTCAAGGGGAAGTGAAGACCGACCTCTTTATTAATAACGAGTGGCGCGCGGCGACCTCGGGGAAGCGTTTCCCCGTCGAGAACCCCGCGACCGAAGAGGTGCTGGCCGAGGTCTCGGCGGGCGATGCGGCCGACGTCGACAACGCGGTTCGCGCTGCCAAAACGTGCTTCGAGTCGGCGGCGTGGCGCGATCTCTCCGCCCGCAAGCGCGGACGGATGCTGTTCAAGGCTGCCGATCTGCTCGAAGCGCGGCTCGACGAAGTCGCCCGGCTCGAGACGGCGCAGAACGGCAAGACGTTGTTCGAGTCGAAGATCGAGATCGGGATGACGATCAACACCCTGCGCTACTACGCGGGCTGGGCGGACAAGATCGTCGGCGACACGCTGCCGGTCGAAGGACCCTTCTTCACCTACACGCTGCGCGAGCCGGTCGGCGTCGTCGGCGCGATCGTGCCGTGGAATTTTCCGCTCAACATCGCGAGCTGGAAGTTCGCGCCGGCGCTCGCCGCCGGGTGCACCGTTGTCCTCAAGCCCGCGTCCGAAACACCACTCACCGCCCTGCTCTTCGCCGAGATCGCGCTCGAAGCGGGATTGCCGGCGGGCGCGTTCAACGTGGTTACGGGCGGCGGCTCGACGGCGGGCGCGGCGCTCGTGCGCCATCCCGACGTCGACAAGATCTCGTTCACGGGATCGACCGAGGTCGGGCGGCAGATCATGAAGATGGCCGCCGATACGAACAAGCGTGTCACCCTCGAGCTGGGCGGCAAGAGTCCCAACATCATTTTCGCGGACGCCGACCTCAAAGCCGCGGTGCGTGGCGCGCAGACCGGCATTTTCTATGGCAAGGGCGAAGTCTGCGCCGCCGGCTCGCGACTGTTAGTCGAGAAATCAGTCCATCAGCAAGTGGTCGAACAGCTCGCCGAAGGCGCGAAGAAGATGACCCCCGGCGACCCGCTCGATAAGAACACGCGCCTGGGCGCGCTGGTCTCGAAGAAGCAGCAGGAGACCGTGCTCTCCTACATCAAGAAGGGCGTTGATGAGGGGGCAAAACTTGTTGCGGGCGGCAAGGCGGCAAAGCCCAACGGCAAGGGCTACTACGTCGAGGCGACGGTGTTCGATGACGTCCAGCCGGACATGACGATCGCGCGCGAGGAAATCTTCGGCCCCGTGCTCGCCGTGCTGACGTTCGACGATGTCGAGCAGGGCGTGAAGCTCGCGAATCAGACCATCTACGGTCTCGCGGCGGGGATCTGGACGAAGGACATCCAGAAAGCGCACCGCGCGGCCAAGGCGATTCGCGCCGGCACGGTGTGGATCAACTCCTACAACTTCTACGACTCGGGTGCGCCGTTCGGCGGCTTTAAGGCATCCGGCTTCGGACGGGATCTGGGTCGCGAGGCGTTGGACGGGTATTTGGAAACGAAGACTGTGTGGGTCGCACTGTGAGGGAGGCCTTTGTTGTCGAGGCCGTCAGAACTCCGGTTGGTAAGCACGGCGGATCGTTGGCAGGCGTGCGGCCGGATGATCTAGCCGCAGTCCCCATCAAGGCTGTTGTCGAAGGGTCGGGCGTTGACCCGTCGAGCGTCGATGATGTCATTCTCGGCTGCGCGAACCAGGCGGGCGAAGACAATCGCAACGTCGCGCGCATGGCCCTGCTCCTGGCCGGGTTGCCGGTCGAGGTACCAGGTCAAACGCTCAATCGGCTGTGCGGCTCCGGGTTGCAGGCGGCGGCGAGTGCCGCTCAGGCTATCAAAGCGGGCGAAGGCGACACGTTCATCGCGGGCGGAGTCGAAAGCATGACGCGCGCGCCGTACGTCATGCTGAAGTCAGGGGATCCCTGGAGTCGGAAAGCACCGGAGATCGCCGACACGACAGTCGGGTGGCGCTTCGTGAACCCCCGCATGAAGCAGGAATGGACGATCTCGCTCGGCGAGACCGCCGAAGTCGTCGCGGAGCGCTACAAGATCAGCCGGGCGGAGCAGGACGCGTTTGCGGTGGAGAGCCAGCGGCGCGCGGAGCAGGCATTGAAGCAATGCGTGTTCACGGACGAGCTCGTGCCTGTGACGTTGCCGGATGGATCCGTCTTCGCGAAGGATGAGTATCCGCGCGCCGGAACGACGCTGGATGCGGTGTCGAAGCTCAAGCCTGCCTTTAAGAAGGATGGGACCGTCACTGCGGCAAGCTCCAGTGGCATCAACGACGGTGCGGCAGCGCTGCTGGTAACGGCAGCGAAGGGCGGCGAAGGGCGGCGAGGGGCGGCAATGGCTCGCATCGTCGCGACTGCGGTCGCAGGCGTCGATCCGAGCTGCATGGGACTCGGCCCGATTCCCGCTACGAAGAAGGCTCTCAAACGGGCCGGCCTCACCATCGATCAGATAGACCTCGTCGAGCTCAACGAAGCGTTCGCGGCGCAGGCGATCGCCTGCATCCGCGAGCTGAAGCTCGACCCCGAGACGGTGAATATCTACGGCGGGGGCATCGCACTTGGTCACCCGCTTGGCTGCACAGGTGCCAAACTGTTGACCACGCTTGTTCACGCCTTATCGCGCCGTAACGCGCAGTTTGGTCTCGTGACCATGTGCATCGGCGTCGGCCAGGGCATCGCGATGATCGTGGAGCGCGTCTGATGGCTGCCTTCGAGCGGGTCCTCGTCGAGATCACCGATCACATCGGGACTGCCACGCTCAACCGGCCGGAAAAGCTCAACGCATTCGATCCCGATATGTGCGAGGATCTGCTCGAGGCGCTCCGCATGCTGGCAGCCGCCGACGCCGTGCGCGTCATCGTCATCACGGGCGCGGGGCGTGCGTTCTGCGCCGGCGCCGATCTCGGCGTCCTCGGCAGCCAGGGCGACCAGCTCGTCCGCGCCGGCAAGGACATCGCCCTCACGGTTCGCAATGCGCCGAAACCGGTACTCGCCGCCGTCAACGGGCCGGCGGCGGGCGGCGGGGCTAATCTCGCGCTCGCGTGCGACTACCGCCTGGCCTCGGATCACGCGTCCATCGGACAGGTATTTCACAAGCTGGGACTGGGGCCCGATTGGGGTGGGAGCTATTTCCTGCCGCGGCTCACGAGCATCTCGAAGGCGCTGGAGCTGGTGTGGAGCGCGCGCATGGTGCCCGCGGCCGAGGCGGTGCAGATCGGCGTGTTCGATCGCGTGGTGCCGCACGACGCGCTCGCCACAGAAACGCGAGCCCTGGCGGAGCGGTGGGCGTCGATGGCGCCCCTGGCGGTCCGCAAGGCGAAGGCCGCGCTGTATCGGTCGCTACACAGCACGCTCGAGGAAATGCTGGACGTCGAAATCGCTGATCAAGAGGTTCTGTTCGCAACCCCCGAAGCACGCCAACTCATAAGGAATCGCTGAATGGTCCGCAAACTCCACAACTTCGACGACTGGATCGACTACTTCCGCTACTGGCAGGACTCAATCGGGTTGCCTCAGGGAGCGATCCGCTCCTTCAAGTTCGAGGCGAAGTTTGGCGATCCCGAAATCCCGCACATCGAGTTCGGGCATTACAAGGGCCAGCGCAAATGGCCGACCGTGATGCACATCCCCGATCAGCGCATCCGCGACGCGCTGCTCAATCTCATCGTGTATCAGGGCGACACCGAGTTCGCGTCCGTGGAGCAGCAGCGCAACCTGCTGCAGCACGCGCCCTCCGACTACGACCTGCTGTCGCTGCAGCGGGTGATGACGGAAGAGATGCGGCACGGCTGGCAGATGTCCTACCTGCTCTGCTCGCACTTCGGCGACGAAGGCAAGCGCGAAGCCGCCAAGCTGCTCGAGCGCCGCGCCGACGAAGGCGAGCGGCTGCTCGGTTCCTTCAACGAAATCGTCGACAACTGGCTCGACTTCTTCACCTACACACAGTTCATCGACCGCGACGGCAAGTTCCAGCTCAAGATGCTGTCCGTCTCGGCGTTCGATCCCTTGTCGCGCTCGATGGGGCCGATGCTCAAAGAGGAGTCCTATCACCTCGGCACCGGCAACAACGGGCTGCTGCGGATCGTGAAGGCGGGCAAGATGCCGCCGGAAGTCATCCAGCGCTTCTTCTATAAGTGGATCCCCACGGCCTTCGACCTCTTCGGCACGGACAACTCGTCATCGGCGCATTGGGCGTATGTCTGGGGGCTCAAGGGCCGCTACGACGAACGGGAGAACCCCACGAACGGCGCTGAGCCCGACAAGAGCACGCTGAATGAGCTCGCGCGCAACCTCTATCGCCAGGAGATCGTGAAGCTCGTCGAGCGGCTGAACATGTTCATCCCGGAGCGCGAGCGGCAGCTCAAGGTCCCCGATCTCAGGTTCAACCGGCGGATCGGGATGTACGCGCACCAGAAGTTCACCGTCGACGGGCAACCGCTCGACGCCGCGACGTACCCGGCCTATCTCGAGTCGGTCCTGCCGCGTCCCGAAGACATCGCGATCGTGCACGACATCGAAACAGAGCCGGACTGGATCGAGCCAAAGAAGGCCGACAGCCTGCAGCAGTGAAGCCTTTGGTGATTGCCCACCGGGGCGCCTCCAGCATCGCGCTGGAGAACTCCCTGGCCGCGTTTCGTGCCGCCGCCGGCGTGGGAGCCGACGGCGTGGAGCTCGACGTGCACGCCACTATAGACGGCGAGATCGTCGTCCACCACGACCCGTCTGTGGTAGGGCTGCCGATTGCACAGGCGCGGGCGCGCGATCTTGCCGCCGTGCCCCTGGCCAACGGCGAGCCCATCCCCACGCTCGCGCAGGCGCTCGACGTGCTCGGCACGCTCAAAGTGTTCGTCGAAGTGAAAGTGCTCGACCCACGCTGGGACGATCGCTTGCTGGCGGTGCTCGACAATGGGCCGAATCCGAGCGGCTACGCCGTGCACAGCTTCGTCTCCCCCGTGGTCCGGCGGCTCGGCGCCAAGCGGCCCAGCCTGCCCCGCGGCGTGCTTTCCGATGTCGCCACACGCTCGCCCAAGCAAACGCTCGAGGACGCGTCGGCCGACACCCTGTGGCAGGAGCACGCGACGCTCGACGAGCGGCTCGTGAAGACGGTGCATGGGTTAAGCGCAAGCATCATCGCGTGGACGGTGGACAACCCGAGCGACATGGAGCGTTTCGTGCGTTGGGGTGTGGACGGCATCTGCACCAACCATCCCGAGCGCGCGCGCCACGTCGTCGACGCTTGCCGAGCCGCATGACGACGGGCGTCGCCGTGATCGGCGCCGGCACGATGGGGCATGGCATTGCCTACGTCGCGGCCCTGGCAGGCTGTGACGTGCGGCTCACCGATACGCGACCCAATGCATTGGGACGTGCCTTAATCCAAATCAACAGCTTGCTCGAGGGGGGTCTCAAGCGCGGCAAGCTCACCGAGTCGGATCGGTCCGCGGTCCTGGACCGGCTGCACATCGAGCCGGAGCTCCGCGCGGCGATTGCCAATGCCGACGTCGTCATCGAGGCCATCGTCGAGGACCTGGCGCTCAAGCAACGCCTGTTTGCCGATGTCGAGCGGGCGGCGCCGGGGAATGCGTTGCTGGCTTCGAACACGTCGTCGCTCTCCATCGGCCAAATCGCCGAGGCGATGACGCAGCCAGCTCGCCTCGTCGGCATGCACTTCTTCAATCCCGTGCAGGTCATGAGACTCGTCGAGGTCGTGACGCACGGTCCCGACAACGGACCCGCTGCCGAGCGTGCCGTCGAATTCGTCCGCCGGCTGGGCAAAGAGCCGATCGTGGTGCGCGATTCGCCCGGTTTCGCGTCCAGCCGGCTGGGCGTGGTACTCGGGCTCGAAGCGATGCGCATGCTCGAACAGGGCGTGGCCAGCGCGGAGGACATCGACAAGGCCATGGAGCTGGGCTACAACCATCCGATGGGGCCACTCAAGCTCACGGACATCGTAGGCCTGGACGTGCGGCTCGCGATCGCGCAGTACCTCCACAAAATGCTGGGGAAGCAGTATGAGCCGCCGAAGATCCTGCAGGACAAGGTGCAAAAGGGAGAGCTGGGCAAGAAGACGGGAAAGGGGTTCTACACCTGGAGCGATTGAAAGCGTTACTCCTCGTCGGGCGCGACCTGGCAGTGATGATCCCGGTGGTGTTGGCGGCGTGTGGGGGTCCGGAAGCGGCCGGGCCCACCGCCGGTTTCACCCTAAGTCTGAGCGCGTCGATCGTGGCGGTCACCCAAGGGGGCAGTGGACAGGTGACGCTGACGGTTACGCCGCAGGGCGGGTTCCAGGAAACGGTGTATCTGGCGCTGCAAGACGTGCCGGCCGGGGTGAGCATGTCACCGACGGCGGTGAACGTGACGGGTGCACAGCCCGTGCTGCAGACGATCACGGTGGCGGTCCCGCTGTCGGTGGAGCCACAGACGTACGCGGTGACGCTGGAGGGGAGCGCGACGGACTTGCGCCGGAGCGTGCCCTTGAGCCTCGAGGGTCGCAATCAGGTCGGGACTAGCTCGACCGACGTCGCCAATAGCGTTGCGGTTGACGCCGTCGGGAATGTCTACGTGGTCGGCGGCACAGGGGGCAGCCTCGGCGGCGCCAACAAGGGCTTCGCCGATGTGTTCCTCGCTAGGTTCGACGGGAGCGGCGTGCCACTCTCGTTCCAGCAGTTCGGCACGAACCTTGACGACTTTGGCAACCGCGTCGTAGTTGACGGCGTGGGGAATGTTTACGTGGCAGGGGTCACCCAGGGCAGCCTCAGTGGCACTAATCAGGGCTCCTACGATGCATTCCTCGCTAAGTACGATGCGAGCGACACTCAACTTTGGCTGAAGCAATTCGGTACTAGCTTTAGCGATTGGCCCTTCGGCATGGCGACGGACGCCGAGGGGAACGTCTTCGTAGCGGGCACCACAGAGGGCGCGTTGCCGAGCCGCCCCATCCAGTCCTTCGCACATGCCTTCTTGGCTAAGTACGACGGGGCCGGTGCGCAGCTTTGGGTCCAACAGCTCGATACGAGTTCCATAAAAGACGCGCTCGGCGTTGCGGTGGACGTCGGGGGCAATGTCTACGTGGCGGGTTCCACGAACGGCAACCTCGGCGGGCCCAACCAATTCCTGACCGATGCCTTCCTCGCCAAGTTCGACAGGACCGGGACGCAGCTATGGGTCAAGCAGCTGGGAACCGGCTCCACCGACGTGGCCTCGAGCGTGGCGGTGGACGCAGTGGGGAACGTCTACCTGGCTGGCTACACGTTCGGCAGTCTGGGCGGTCCTAATCAGGGCGAGGCAGATGTCTTCCTGGCCAGGTATGACAGGAGCGGTACGCAGTTATGGGTCGAGCAGTTCGGAACAACCTCCTTCGACGAGATCAATGGCGTGGCGGTCGATTCCGGCGGGCAGATCTACGTAGCTGGTGTCACAGAGGGCGCTCT
>Ga0209761_1003357_pt1 | contig 10578 bp, 9 predicted proteins | sample GraSoi013_1_40cm_4_FD_185818 | JGI IMG/M metagenome (GOLD analysis project Ga0209761, IMG submission 185818) | Grasslands soil microbial communities from the Angelo Coastal Reserve, California, USA - Sample 09_25_2013_1_40cm (SPAdes) (version 2) | ecosystem: Environmental > Terrestrial > Soil >... | reverse complement strand
CCAGAAAGGCCAGCGGAATGATGCCGACATGATGCGTCTGACCGAATCGCGTCCATGACCGAAATGGGCCGGCAAAATTTAAGGGTCCGAAGGGCCTCGCTCTGAGCGATGGCGTTACGCAACTGCCCCGTGTGTCACGCATCCGTCAAGCTCGAGAATCTGGAGCGCCACGGGGCAAATGTGCATCCGAGGCAGAAGACTCTCGTAGCCATCTCAGCGGACGACCGACGGGTCATCCAGGAGAAACGCAGGATATCCACCCCGGGATTCCACATTCGTCGCTCCACGTTGGCCATAATATTGGCGGTTCCCCTCATCCTCGGAGGTATCATCGTCACCTATCCTTACCTGTCGACCGGCGGCGGGGCCTTCCACTCGCATTCGTTCCTGACAATCACGATTGACGGTCAGCCCGCGACGATCCCCGCGAACATCGGCATCGACTTGGGCCTCTGGCAGGACCATTCGCTGGACCAGGACTCCTCGATGCCGGATATGCCGGATGGGATGAGCGGGATGGCTGCCCTCCATACCCATGACACCTCGGGCAAGATCCATGTCGAGTCCCGCGTTTCGAGGGAATACACCCTCGGCGAATTCTTCCGGATTTGGGGGCAGACGTTCGATGCCCAACAGGTTCTCGGACATCCGGCCCAGACGGGCCATCGCGTCTGGATGGTCGTCGACGGCTCGACGATGTCCCCGTCCTATTCGGTCGTCCTCCGGGACCAAATGCACATTCAAATCGTATGCGGCGCCGGATGACCGAACCCCCGAACCCGCGGCCCTCCCGGCGTTAGCTCCCTGGTTTTCCGAAGACTTCGTCTCGACGAGCGCCTCCGCGCTGAAGAAGAGTGGGTCAGCGTTTAGGATTTGGTTCATCCCGCGAGTGTTCCACGGCCTGGTTGGAGTTGGCAGGAGTGGTCGAGTCCCCTTCGCCCAGGGGTCTGTTGTCCACGGCCCCCTTGCCTGGTCACTCGACCGTGAAGTGGATTAGGAGCATCGCCAGGAACCCGATGAACACCCACGCGGCCGGTTGGAAACTCCTTGTCGGAAGGATACGCGGGAGCAGACCTACGACGATGAGGGGCACGGCGAATCCCACCTCGGCAGCGGCCGCAAAGACCTTAATCGCCTCCCAGGCCGCCGCGGCGGCGGAAACGCTGCCTGGCGAGGCGAACAGTCCGATGGGCAAGTAGGCCGCTGGAACGGCGAGGAGTCCGATCGAGAGCAGCCCGAGGACTTTCTGGGGCTTCCATCCAACGAGGATTGCAGGCACGACGATCAGGGCTCCCTCCGCGAACCGGTGCGCAAGCGTGCCGACGACGACGGCCGGAGTTAGCGGAACGGCCGTCGGAAAGGGCCCGGCAAAACCCTCCCCCAGCACGAGGCCGTCCGCGACGGTATGCAGGGCGAAATATGCGACAGAAAGGGTAACCAGGCCGGATGGACGAGCGCCCCGACGGAACCAAAGGAGAGCCGCGACACCGAGCCCCGTCAACGCACCGCCGGCGGCCGTTGCGGCCGAGAGCATGGGCGTTACCTCGTACTTCAGAAAGGCGTTCCCGACGAGGACATCCGCTCCCGCGTGGGCGATCCCTAGAAAGAGGACCACGCCAACCAGAGCCGCCAAGGCCGTCGACTCTCGATCTCGAATTTCCGCTCCAGCGGTGTACAAGAGGAGCCCGCCCGTGGGCATGAGCGAAAATCCTAGAGCTACTAACCAGACATCTGTCACGGGATCGTTCACGCCCCCGCCGACTTTCCGCATCGACGAGGAGCGATATCCTCCCCTATAAAGACCCGAGAGGGAGTCGCCACTCGGCGCTCCGAACCGTTCACGGTGCGAACCTGAGATGAGCGGTCGTCGTGGGCAGACGCGCCTTCCAATGACACCGCCAAGTAGATGCAACAGATATTTGGCCGAAGTCCGCGTCCGCTCGATGCATGGCCGCCGCGTCTTCTCCCGGGCCGGGCGTTTCCGCGGCGCCGGATACGCGGCCCGGATGGAGGGTCGGAGTAGGCTGGTCGCTGATCCTCGTCGCCGTCGTCTTCGCCGTGGCCGTCCCAGCCTTGGATATCTTGCAGGCCCCCCCGGCTACGACGCCAGTGCACGACCACGAGGTGGCGCAGGCTGCGCCGATCGTCCACTCGTCGGACGCGATCGCGGTTGCCGCGGAACTCCTCCCGATTCTCGTCGTTGGCCTCAGTCTTGTCATGCCCGCACTCCTCACGTCGGAGCGGGCCTTCGCCCTCGTGGGCGGGCTGAGCCTGCTGTATGCCGACGGGCTCCTCCACTGGTTCGCGATCCTCGAGCATGTCGGCGCAGCGCCCTTCATGTGGTTCTTCGCGGCCTCCGGTGCCGTCCAGATCTTCGCGATTCCCTTCGCCCTGCGATGGGAGCGGGTCGCTTGGTGGTCCGGCGTGGCCCTGTCCGTCTTCTTCCTCGTACTATACGCATTCGTGCTCATCGTGCCGGAGCCCCTCAGCGTCGAGCCGGAGGGCGTGACGGGACTGGGACTCCTCTCGAAGGCTACGGAACTCGGGATCCTCGGCGGGATGGCGGGCTACTTCGGAAACCGGATCGTCCCCGGGATTCTCCGGCGCCCCCTCCAGAATCGCCGATTGGTCGAACTCCTCCTAGCGGGTTCGGTCCTCACGGCGGGTGTCGCAGGAGTCGAAGCCCTCTGGAATCTCCTGTCGATCCCGGTGTTCCTGATGACGGCCGTCCTCCTGGTCGCCTTCATTCTTTCCCTTGCGGTCGCCCATCGCCGCGGAAGCACTCTGGCGGCAGCGACGGCGTGGGTGCTCGCGTTTTCCCTCGTCCTCGGACACCTGCTCTATGCTGCCTACTACGCCTTGCTCGGCCTCGTCGCCCCCCTCTCCCTCTGCATCCTCAGCGCGGCTAGCATTACGGCCCCGGCCCTCGCGGCTTCGATCGGGCTTCGTCCCCCCGCTCGCGCGCGCGGCTCGTTGGGCAGGACCCCCCATCTATGACTCAGGGTTTACACTAATTTGGATGAGGGATGTTGGATCGTACTCGAGGGCATGCGGTCGCAGACACTCTGATTTGAGACGCACCAACCGTCGGCGTGCCGGGTATTCGTCAGAATTGTTGCCGCGTTCTCTGCACTGCCCGATCGATGAGGTTTGGGGCGTCAGAGAAGACTCCCCACGTTCTGCATGACCCTAGGGCTTATGGTCGCGCCTTGCCGCCCAGGCGACGAGGGGGGTCGCAGAACGCCAGAATTCCTCTCCCGCGGCCGTGAGCTGATATTCCACGCGCGGCGGGATTTCCGCGTGTGCGCTTCGCACGAGAAGGCCCGCGCGCTCGAGCTCCCTTAAGCGTGCTGCAAGCGTCTTCGGGCTAATCGACCCAAGCCGTTTCTGGAGCTCCGTGTACCGCAGCCGGCCATGGTTCGCGAGGGTGCCCACGATCAGTACGGACCACTTCTTCGCAACGGCGTTCAGCACGCCCTCGAGCAGGTGCGGACACATGTCCCCCGGCGAGCGGACGAGGGCGCATCCAGGGACGACCGGTAGGTCCGAGGGCCCACTATCCTTCCGGGAAGTCACTCCCCGTCGCCTCCGTGGAACGGATAAATACTTCCCAATGGATAGTGGTTTCGATGAAACGCAGCAAGAAGGCGCTGCCGGTGCGTCCGTTGCCGCTGCATCCGAGCGGAAAGTGCCCACTCTGTCCGCCGTCGAAGACCTAGACGGCGCCGCGAACGGACGGCGACCGCCTCGCGGGTGTTCAAGGATTCCGAGTTTCGACGGGAGCACCCCCCGCTCTCTTGGCATACCTCAATTCGTCCGTCCTTCTGTCGGGCATTGACATCTCCACATGGAGAAGCCGCGTATCCCTCCAGGTCCGCTATTCCTCCATCAAGATGTGTCCATCGGGTGGCGGTTTGGGTCGGTCTCTTCCGACGTTTTGGGGACCCTAGGGTCAGCGACTCGGCAAGCAAGACCACTTTTTACAGATCCCCCTGGCGGAGTCTGATGTCTCCGGAGAGACGCCTCGCATCCAAGCCGATTAGGAGGTATGCCAACAGACTCTCGCTGTGGCCGGAATCCGGAGCTCGCGGGTGGTGTGATTTTCCGAACCGGCCGACTGGTAGGTCCCCATTGCTCGGGGGGCCCCATCTCACACCGCCAAATCGGGCCGTCTCCGTAACGCTATATACCGTCGCTTCAATTCCTGAGGCGCTCGTCGGAGTGGGGTGGATGATGAATCGGATTGCGCGTTCGTTTCTGATCGGGACGATGGCTTTCGTGTTGCTCGCGCTGACTCCGCTCTCCGCGCAAGCGAGTCAGACCTTGACGCGCGTCGAGCACCCGAATGTCCTTGTGACGATCGATCCAGAGGCGAGTTCGCAGAACGAGGTCACGATCGCCGCGTTCCCGAGCGACCGAAACGTACTCGTGGCGACCGCGCGCGATACGCGGCAGGCGAGCGGCTTCTCGTGGGCCGGTTACTACCGATCCACGGACGGCGGAGACACTTGGCAGAACGCTCTCGTACCGGGCTTCCCAGGGGACACGTCCCCCGACGGGCTCTCATCGCCCGTGCACGAGGCGGGATGGAAAATCGGGAGCGATCCCGTGATCACGGCGGACCAAGAGGGCCGCGTCTACCTGGCGTGGCTCGCGTTCGGGCCGAGTACGACGGAATTCGCGGGTTGGGTCGTCCTCACGCGGTACTCGGACTTCGGGGCGACGTACGACTTCACCTCCGTCGTCTTCGCGGGCCACGACACCCCGAGCGACAAACTCGGCGGTCCGGGGAACTCCCGCGTGACCGACAAAGAGTGGATCGCGGTCGACGATACGGGCGGGTCCTGTGACGGGAACCTGTACATGCCGTGGGCCCTCTTCGAGGGGAGCCACGGCACGAAGATCGTCTTCCAGCGGTCCACGGACGGGGGCCGGACCTGGACGCCGATCCTCCCGATCAGCCACTCTCCGAACACGCAGAACCAGGGCACCACGGTCGCGGTCGGCCCCGGGGGAGAGGTGTTCGTCGCCTGGGAGGATTTCCACAAGGACCAGATCCTGTTCACCCGGTCCCTCGACTGCGGCCAGACGTTCGACATGGAGCGGGGGATCGCGTCGATCGTCCCGGTCCCGGAACCGCTCCCAGGGAGCGCGTACCGTCTCGACAGCTTCCCGCGGATGGCTGTCAATCAAGCTACAGGCTCGGTCTTCATTACGTGGGCGGACTATCGTACGGGAGATGCGGATGTCCTTCTCGCCCGATCAACGGATCGGGGCGTGAGCTGGCCTGCACCCGGCGTCGTGAACGACGTCACGACAAACCATCAGATCTTCCCCGCGATCACGACGTTCCGCGGTCGGGTGGACGTCTCGTTCTACGACAGCCGGAATGACCCACAAGGGAAGCTCCTGGACATCTACTATGCGCAGTCGAACGATGATGGACTCACCTTCCTCCCGAACGTGCGGGTGACCGACGCAGCCTTCGATCCGAACCTCGGCGTCACGGGCGGCGGTGCCGCGTTCCTCGGCGACTACAACGGCGTTGCCTCGAATGCCGCGGGCGTCCACCCAATCTGGGCGGACAATCGCAACGTCTCCCCCAGCGCGCTCCGAGACCAAGACATCTATACCGCGACGATCTCGTGAGCTACGCCGCGGGAGACTCTGCATGGCTACGAAGAAGCTATCGGTCGATCTGAACGGGTCCGCAAAAATGGGTAAAGGAGGGAGACCGGACGGTCTTGGTCATGATGGACAGGACGACGTTCTCCTCTCGGCGTCTCTCAAAGCGGCCGCTGCTCTGTCGGACGCTGACACGACCACATGGAGAAACGGTGCATCCCTCTGGGTCCGTCGCGTCTAATGGACGAGGACCTTGCACCGCGGGCGAGCGATTTTGGTCGCAAGCACTCTGAATCGGGAGACGCATCGAAGGTTGGCGCCAATCGTCCGGGGAATCCCCATGCCGAATCAAGTGTCCCGTCTACGTGAAAGTGCGACCGATCCTCAGCCAGAGAGCGATCCGCGTCCGACGACGGTAGGCCACGATGCCTCACGGGCTTGAATATCGAGCGTCGAACCTCCTCCCGTTCTCAGAATTCCGCAGGAGCGATGCAATCGATTGGTGACCCCGATGCCTTTTGAACGACAACGGCATTTACGGTACCATGGCGAAGGGTCGAGGTGCCGAAGTTCGGGTTCGAGCAAAGGAGACAGTCAAGCTGGGTACTCTCGACGTGACAAATCGGACCGCCAACTCGATTATGGTCAAGAAGACCGCGAATGGGCTCGTCGTCACCGACTGTTGCCTCGAAGAGCAAGGGATGTAGTCGAGGCCCGCCGGCGTGGACGGTCAAACGGACTGTCGTCGCATGAGGAGCGCGTTCGTCACGACGATCACACTTGAGGCGGCCATGAAGAGCGCGCCCCACTCGGGTCTCAACACGATGCCTGCCGGCACTCCGACCCCCGCGGCGAGGGGGAGCGCGACCGCGTTGTAGCCGGTCGCCCAGATGAGGTTCTGCCGCATCTTGCTCGACGTGAGCCGGCTCAACCGGATCAGCCGCACGACGTCCCTCGGGTCGTTCCGGACGAGGACGATGTCCGCGGACTCCATCGCCACGTCCGTCCCTGCGCCGATTGCGATTCCGACGTCCGCTTGGACGAGGGCCGGCGCGTCGTTCACGCCGTCCCCGACCATCGCGACCCGTTGCCCCTCCTTCTGCAACCGTTCGACCGCCCCGGCCTTGTCGCCCGGCAGGACTTCCGCGAAGAACGTGTCGAGGCCCAGCTGGCCGGCGACGTAGGCGGCCGTGGCGCGGTTGTCCCCCGTCAGCATCGCGACTCGGATTCCCATCGACTTGAGGTCGGCGACGGCCCCCCTCGATTCGTCCCGGATCACGTCGGCGAGGGCGATGACGCCGGCCAGGCGGTCGTCGATGACCGCATGGACGGTCGTCTTTCCCTGGGCCGCGAGGCGATCCGCTTCCGCTGGCGGTTCGAGGCTGAGGTCCTGGAGCAACGCTCGATTCCCGAGGACGACCGAGTGCCGATCCGCCTTCGCGCGGGCGCCTTTCCCGGGGAGGGCGGTGAAGTCGACGACGTCGGGCAGGGCGAGGCCCCGAGATTCCGCGCGTGCCACGATCGCCTTCGCGATGACGTGCTCCGAATTCCGCTCGACCCCGGCGGCGAGCCGGAGGATGTCGGCCTCCGCCCAGGAGCCGAATGGGATGACGTCCGTGACGCCGAACCGGCCCGTCGTCAAGGTGCCCGTCTTGTCGAAGAGGACGATGTCCAGGTCCCTCGCGGCCTCGAGGCCCTCCGCGTTGCGGATCAGGAGACCTCGCTCCGCACCCATCGTCGTCGAGATCACGGTGACCGTGGGGATCGCGAGGCCGAGGGCGTGCGGGCACGCGATCACGAACACCGTGATCATCAGCGTGAGCGCGAAGAGGCTATCCGCCCTCGCCACGCCGAACCAATATGCGAACGTCGCGACGCCGAGGCTCACGGCGATCAGCGTGAGGACCGTCGCCGCACGGTCCGCGAGCCGTTGCACCCGCGGCTTGGATTCCTGCGCTTCGCGCACGAGGTTCACAATTTGTGCGAGGGCCGTCTCCTCGCCCGTCTTCGTGACGCGCACGCGGAGCGCGCCTTCTCCGTTGATCGTCCCGCCGAGGACGTTGTCTCGAGGACCTTTCGACACGGGTTTCGATTCCCCGGTGACGAGGGCCTCATTCACAGAACTCGCGCCTTCAATCACGACGCCGTCGATTGGGACCTTTTCGCCGGGTCGCACGAGGACGACATCGCCGAGGGCCAGGAGGGCCGTCTCGACCTGCTCGATCGAGCCGTCGGCCTTCACGCGGTTCGCGGACGGCGGGATGAGCTGCACAAGCTCCCGCAACGCCCCGGAGGCGCCGCGGACGGAGCGCATCTCCATCCAATGTCCGAAGAGGAGGAAGAGCACGAGGGTCGAGATCTCCCAGTAGAAGTCCGGTGCGACGAAGAGGAACGTTGCGCCGACGCTGTACAGGTAGCCGGAGAGGACCGCGAGGCTCACGAGGACGTCCATGTCGGCCGTGCGGGCGCGGAGCGCGGTCGCGGCGCCCCGGTAGAACGGCACGCCGCCGTACACGACGATGATCGAGGCAAGGACCACGAGGACGAGGTTGAGTCCGGAGAGATCGGGAAGGCGGAAACCGGTCCAGGACTGAATCGTGGGCGAGAGAATCAGGACAGGAATCGCGAGGGCGAGGACGACGAAGAATCGGCGACGCATCTCCTGCTCCATCATCGCGTGGTGGTCGTGCTCCGCGGGGCGGCCCGTCGCGTGGGCCCGATGTTCCGCCTCGGCGATATGCAGGGTCGAGGGGCGCGCACCGCACTCGAGGCCGATTTCCCGGAGGCGTTGGACGACGGCCTCGGATGACCCACCGGGGGCGAGAGAGACCGTGACCGCCCCGGTCATCGGATTCAGGGAGGCCGCTAGAACGCCCGGTACATCGAGGAGTCGGGCCTCGACCCGCTCGCTGCAGTCGGGTGGCAGAAACTCTTGGAGCTGCAGGACGAGCTTGCGCTCCTGTGATCGCGCTGCCATTTGCATGTGCTCCGCGTGGCCGTGATGTTCCATGCAGACCGCCGAATCTGAGGCAACGGTTAGCAGCCCATGAAACCGACGGGGCGGGTCGACCCGTGTCGAGAAAGGGAGAAGGACCAAACGGTCCCTCTCGTGCGGGGACGGGACGACCTTCTGCGCTTGACGTACCTCAATTCGTCCACTCGTTCGTGAGACATTGACATGCCCATACGGAGAAATCGCGAATCCCGCCGGGTCCGCTATTCCTCCTTGGCGACGTGTCCGAGGGGATGGTCCTGTTCGGTCATGCCGCGTCTGACGGTTTGCTGACTCTTAGTCGACAGGATCTTTGACCTTGACGAGCGGAGTCTCCCACGCCTCCTGGGCAGCCTTCTGACATCGTGTCGTTCGCAGGTCGGCGTAGGGCATCACCGCCGTCTGCATCGAGTGGCGCAAGCGCTTTCCCGAGGCTTTGTTACTCGGCTCGGTGCACGGGCTACACCTTCACGCGTTTCCCTGATGCCGCGGACCTCTCGATGGCCGCGATGACCTCGTGGCGCCGGACGGCGTCAGCGAAATCGGGAACGGTGTGAGTCCCGTTCTCGATGTCTGCCGCGAACGCGGCGTAGGCACGCCCGACGTTATACGCGGGCGTGCCTTCCAAGCTGGTGAGCGCGGGCCATTTCTGCGTCAGCGCCGCCGAGGCAGCAAGCTCGGCGGGCTCGCTCCGCCCGTGTGCTCCCGCGACGGTCAAGGGATAGATTTCGGGGTATGCCGCGTCAGCGGTAATCCGGAGCGTTCCGTCCGTTCCGTTGATTTCCCACAGGAACCCGGTACCGCCGGCCACTGCCTCACGGACATGGACGCTGGCGGTGGCCCCGGACGTCAGGGTGCCGATCACCGCGATTTGGTCGGCCGCCGTTTTCACGATCTGCTCCCCGGTCTCTTCGATGGTGATGAGCGGCCTGCGGAGATTCGAGACGGCCGACAGGTCGGCGAACTCGCCCAGTACGAAGTTGAGGATGTCCAGGCTGTGGCCGACGGCGATCGTGAGCACGTTGGCCCCGTTTGTCTTGTCGAGCATGTAAGCGTTGGGCTGGCCGACGACGTCGCCCGGGACCGACAGCCCGACCATGGTCGTTGACAGGACCTCACCGACGTATCCGTCGCGGAGCAGCTCTTGAACGAACTCGATCGCCGGGGCCTGGCGGGCCTGCAACCCGACGACCGTGCGCACCCCCTGTTTGGCGGCGAGTGCGGCCATCGCTCGCGCGTCGTCGAGGTCGCGGCCAAGGGGCCACTCGCAGTAGACGGCCTTGCCGGCGGCAAGTGCGGCGGAAACGACCTCTCGATGGTGCGGGACCTTGACCGTAACGGCGACCACATCGACGTCTGGTTGGCTCACCATCTGCTTGGGGTCTGAGAACACCGCGCGGACCCCGAACGCTTCGCCCGCTGCGCGCGCGGATTCCGCGCCGTGCCCGCTGAGTGCCCGGATCTCGTAGTTTGGCAGCGCGTGCAGTGCCGGGATGTGGGCGGTGGCGGCCCAGCCCCGGACGGGGCTGACCCCGATGATGCCGACACCCAGCCTCGATTCAGGAATTGCTCGGGCTGATCTCACTTCAAAGCTCCTGCTGCGGGCGGTCGACGAGAGTGCTCCGTATCACGGCTCGCCTTCCCGGGAGTGATCGGCACGACTGCCTCGTAGACGAGTATGAACGGGTCCACGAGCGTGTACGGGATCCGCCGGTGCGCCAAGGATCCGAGGACGTCGGGCTCATCATCGGGGCGGATCCGGGCGTGCTCGACCAGGACGATCTCATTCTCCGATGTTTCGATTTGGGTGGCCATGGTGGATTCCTCCATCGGCTTGCGCTAGAAGCCGAGGACCTCGTCAACGAAGACGACGGTGATGCGGCCGGGCACGAGCTCGCGGTTGATGATGAGGACCTTGTTAACGCCGCTGTGCACGCCATACGCCGCCTGGGCGCGGGCAT
>Ga0209761_1003351_pt1 | contig 10583 bp, 10 predicted proteins | sample GraSoi013_1_40cm_4_FD_185818 | JGI IMG/M metagenome (GOLD analysis project Ga0209761, IMG submission 185818) | Grasslands soil microbial communities from the Angelo Coastal Reserve, California, USA - Sample 09_25_2013_1_40cm (SPAdes) (version 2) | ecosystem: Environmental > Terrestrial > Soil >... | reverse complement strand
ATCGCCTCGTCGGCGAATCGACTGGCCGAGGCCGCCGACAAGCTCACGGGCGCGGTGAAGACGTTCCGCCTGCTCGCCGAGGAGGAGCAGCAGCCGCCGGCGCAGGCGGCGGATTAGACGGGGGGGACTACTCCCCGAAGTCCGCCAGCCTCACCTGCAGGACGTCGGGTACCCGCTCGAGCCGCTCCCGCACACCGTCCGTTAGCGGCTGGTCCACGGTGATGGCGGCGAGCGCTTCCTGACCCGTCGCGCGCCGGGACTGGTGGTAGCTCCCGATGTTGATCCCGGCCTCGGCCAGCACCGTGCCCACGCGCCCGATCACCCCCGGCACGTCGCGGTTGCGGATCACCAGCATCCACCCGTCGGGGGCGACGTCCACGTGATAGTCGTCGATCCGGACAACCCGGCCGTGACTGTTGCCGACCAGCGCACCAGCCACGCGCACCCGGCCCCGCGCCGTGTCCACCTTCACACCGACCGACGTCTCGAAGCCCGGCTCGGGCGCGCCCGTCTTGCGGGCGAGCTGGATCCCCTTCTCCTCGGCCAGGACCTGCGCGTTCACCAGACTCACCGGGCCGGCGTTCATCGCCGAGAGCAGCCCCTCCAGAGCCGCCATCAGCACGGGCCGGGGCGCCGCTTCGTCCTTGCCCCCGTAGGCCACCTCCACCGCCGTCACTGGGCCGTCGGCGAGGGCGAGCGCCAAGCGGCCCAGGCGGCGCGCCAGCGTCAGCAGTGGCCCCAGCCGCCGCAGCAGGTCGCCGCTGATGCCGGGGACGTTGATGGCGGTGGAAAGGTCGCCCGCGAGCAGGGCGTCGCGCACGGCGCCGCAGATCTCGAGCGCCACGCGTTCCTGGGCCTCGGCCGTCGAAGCGGCCAGGTGTGGGGTGAGGATCACCCGGTCGAGCTTGCGCAACGGCGAATCGGCGGGCAGCGGCTCTTGCGCGAACACGTCGATCGCCGCCCCGGCGATCCGCTTGGCCGTGATCGCCTCGGCCAACGCGCACTCGTCCACCAGTTCGCCGCGCGCGGTGTTGATAAGCACGGCCGTCGGCTTCATGAGCGCCAGGCGCGCGGCGTTGATCAGGTGCCGGGTCTCGTCGGTGAGCGCGACGTGCATGGTGACGACGTCCGCCACCCTGAGCAGGTCCTCGAGCGGCAATACCTTGACCTGCAGGTCGGCCGCCCGGCCGGCCGGCAGGTATGGGTCGTGCGCCACCACGGTCATGCCGAACACCCGCGCGAGCTGGGCGACGTGTCCTCCGATCCGTCCCAGGCCGACGATCCCCATCGTCTTGCCGCGCAGCTCAGTACCCTCGAAGCGCTTGCGGTCCCATAGTCCCCGGCGCATCGCGTCGGCAGCCCACGGGATGTGGCGCACGAGCGCGAGCAGCAGCCCGAGCGCGTGCTCGGCGGCGCTCACCGTGTTGGCGCCGGGGGTGTTCATCACCGCGATGCCCCGGCGCGTCGCGGCGGCCACGTCGATCGTGTCCACGCCGATCCCCGCCCGCGCGATCACCCGCAGGCGCGGCGCCCGCGCCAGCAGCTCCGCCGTGACCCGCGTCTCACTGCGCACGATGAGCGCGTGCGCGCCGCCCAGCACCCGCTCCAGGTCCTCCCGCGGTTTGCCGGCGCAATCGACGACCTCAATCTCCGGCTCTGCCGCGAGCAGCGTGAAGCCCGCTGCGCCGAGTTTGTCGGCCACCACGACCCGGTGCGTCACGCGAGCTGCGCCTCCACCAGGGAGAGCAACTCATCCAGGGCGGCCACGGTGTGGTCGCCCATGTGGCCTACCCGGATGGTCGATTCCTTGAGCGCCCCGTACCCGGCGCCGATCACCCACCCTTGCTGCTTCAGCGCACCGAGGAGCTCCTTGGCGCTCCTGCCCTCGGGGAGCCGGAGGCAAGACACGGTCCAGCTGCGCCGGCCCTCGCACGGCAGATACTCGATGCCCCGCTCGCGGGCCCAGCGCTCGGCGCGCTGGCGCATCGCATCGTGCCGGCGCCAGCGCGCCTCCACCCCGCCCTCGCGCTCGATTCGCTCGAGCTGCTGCTCGAGGGCATACAGCAGCGGCACGGCCGGCGTATTGGTGGGCTGAAACTTGGCGCTGGCCTGCTCGAAGCTCACGAGGTCGAAGTAGAGCCCGCGGCCGGGGAGCGCCCGGGCGCGCTGCAGCATACGCTCGGAGGCCACCCCCAACGCGAGCCCGGGCGGCAGGGCGAGGGCCTTCTGGGAGCCGGTGAACGCAAAGTCGAGGCCCCAGCGGTCGGGCTCGACCGGCGAGCCGGCCAGCGACGTGACGGCGTCCACCAGCACCAGGACATCGTCGAACTCGTGAACGACGCTCGCGAGGGCGGCGACGTCCTGGAGCACGCCCGTCGACGTCTCGGAGTGAACCACCGTCACCGCGTCCACCGGAGGGTTGCGCTTCAGGGCATCGCGGAGCATGTCGGGCTCGACCGCGGCGCCGAGCGGTACGTCCAGCCGGATGCACTCCTTGCCCGTGGCCACCACGAGCTTGGCGAACCGCTCGCTGAACGCGCCGTTCACGACCGCGAGGGCGCGGTGCCGCACGCCGTTGCGGACCGCCATTTCCATGAAGCCGGTGGCGGAGGTGGTCCCCACCAGTACCGTGCGCCGGGTGCGGCACAGGGCCTGCAGCCGTGGCGCCATGCCCGCAAGCAGCTCCTCCATCCTGGACGAGCGGTGGCCGATCATCGGGCGCAGCATCGCCGCGAGCACGTCGGGGTGGACGTCGGTGGGACCGGGGAGGAAGAACTTCCCGAACGCCGGAGGCGGATGCGCCGTCATGCGGTGGCACGCGCCAGCTGCTCGACCAGTCCTCCGACGACGACCTCGCTCGTCTTCACGAGGCGGACCCCCTCCTCGCCCCACTCCTTCAGCAGCGTCTCGGCGCCGTCGCGGTCTATCGGCTTCATCGCGTCGGTCACGGCGAACACGCGCGTCTGGGGCCGGTGCTGCAGCAAGCCTTCGATTGCGTACTTGTCGCATACGTCGAGCGCCACACCGTACAGCACCACGTCCTGCGGATCGAGCACGTCCAACACGGTGATGACGTTGTCGTTCGTGAAGACGTCGAAGCGGTGTTTGTGGAACAGGATGTCGCCCCGGTGAGCCCGAACCGTGGCCATCAACATCCGGGGGTCCGCCCGCTCGGGCTCGATCACAAGAGGATCGCGCAGGGCTGTTTCGGGGATCTTCTTCTGTCCCGGCGTGCCGCGCAGGCAGTGCGGCGGGAAGGTCTGCCGCCAGTCGGGAGTGTCGGAGATCTCCGGGTGATCGCGCACATGGTCGTCGCCACTCGCCACGATCCGCAAGCCGTGCCCATGGGCGTAGTCGGTGAGCTTCTTGAGATGCGGGATGATCTGCTCGGCGTCCGGCACGTACAGCTTGCCGTCGGCTCTCATGAAATCGACCTGAGTATCGACGTCCCAGAAGATGACGCGGGCCATGCCACCCTTCTTTCACAATGGAATCGGTGTGGGGAATCTCTAGGCCGGATCAGCGACGTGTCAACGTCCCACCTCAATACACCCGTTTCCATCTAGTGGTGAAGAGGCCCGCGAGCGCTCCCGCGGGTATCGTGACGACCGCCGCGCGGGCCGTGAGCTTGAGCACGCTGGAACCGCAGGGTTCTACATCACAAAACACGCGTTCAACGAAGGCGATGCCGAGTCCGTACCCGATCGCGATGCCGAGGCCCGCGAGCACGCCCCCCGGCACGTCGCGACCGTGAGGGACGTCGATGCGGTGGATGCTCTCCCAGCGGGCCGTGTGCTCGCGCGACCGCCACGGCGCGACGAACAAGGCCGTCCGACGGAGGGTCAGGCTGTCGGGCGGATGATAGTCGGTGAGCGTCCCGACGATCCGGAGCTCTCGCAGGCGCGGCGTCGGCATGCCCAGGAACGTCGTCTGCTCCAGCGCCCAGACGCGGACCTTCTGTCCCGCCGCGAGGAGCGGCACAGCATCGGAGCGCCCGACGAAGCTCTGCCCGATCGAGCGCGCAGGCTGAAGAATCAGGACCGCAGCCCCGACGAGCAGCAAACGACCGTGCACGGGACCCTCCCTCCTCGAGCGGAACGACGCCGGGAATCTCTCGGCCCGGAAGTGAGGGTGTCAACTACGGCGCTGTCACCTGCGTGTATGCCACCATGCGGCGAAATCGCCCCAGCATGCCGGGATCCTTGAACGCGAGGGCGGCCCGCAGGGCGGCACGCATTGCGGGCGGCAGCGTGTCCTGCTGTAGCCGCTCCAGCGCCTCGTGGCGCTTGCGGCTGATCCCCCGCGACATCTCGTCCGGGTCTTGCAGCCAGCCGTCGGCGATGACCCGCACCAGCTCAGTGCGCACCGCCACGGGCGGCCGGGGGTCCGCGGCGAGCTCGGCCAGGCCCGCGGCGTTGTCGGGGGCGATGCCCGCCACCCAGGCGAGAGTCTGGAGCCGTCCCAGGACCCGGCTGGAGGAGTCCGCCTGCGCGAGTGTGGCCCGCACCCGGGCCCCAGCCTCCCCGCGCCACAGCTCACGGTGCCGTGCCCGCAGGTCCGCGGCATCACGTTCGATCCGCGCGCCCAGTGCCGCCACCGAAAGGCGCGGGTCTGCCTCCAGCCCGTACGCGATAGTCACGACCGCGCGGAGAACGGTGTCGGCGGACGCGGGACGTCGGGCATCGAGGTCCAGCTGCACGCGAGCGAGCATCGCGCGCGCGGTCGCGAGCACCGGTCTCGACCGCACCGCCGGGACGAAGGCATCGCCGGTGTCCGGCGCCGCCTCGGCGAGCCGCCACGGCAGCCGCGCGGCGCGCACGAGGGTGTCCACGAAGTACGATGCGCCGGCGGCGAGCCACGCCTGGCGCTCGGTCGAGCCGGCGGGGAAGGTGTCGCCGAACGTCACACTCAGGCTCGCGATCCGCTGCCCGCGCCACACCGCGAGCGCCAAGGAGGCTCCGTTCACGCGGCCCTGCGGCGCCAGGGCGTCGCGCGGGTCGGACCGGCCGGCGAGAGAGCGGACGTCGAGGTTCCGGAGGGAGTCGAGGGCCGCTGCGGGAGCGAAGACCGGCTGCACCGGCCGGGACCCCGGGTGCTTCGCCTCCTCGTTCCGGGCCACGAACAGCCCGAGGATCATCAGGGCGGCCAAGAGCCCGCCGCAGCCGAACCCGGCGAAGACGAAGACTTTGTGAGGGGAGAGCTTCACGACCTACAAACTACAACGCCCTACAGCTTCAGCGTCACCGCGATCTCATCGCAGCATGCCTGCCGGGGGCAGCGGGCACAGTCGGCCCACACTTTCTGCGGGAACTGCGCTTTCTCGGCGGGCCCGAAGCCCAGCCGCAGGAAGAAGGCCGGCTTGCGGGTGAGCGCGAACACCTCGCGCAGGCCCAGGCGTCCCGCCTCGGCGACGAGCGCGTCGATCACCGCACGGCCCAACCCCCGGCCCTGCCAGTCGTCCCGCACCGCCAGGCCGGCGATCTCGGCGAGTGTCTCGCTGTACAGCTTGAGCGAGCCGCACGCCACGATCGCGCGTCTCCCACCCCCACTCCCCCCTCCCTGGGCGTCCGCCTCCGCCACCACGTACTCCTTGATGTGACGGCAGAGGTCGTAGCGGCTACGCGGCAGCAGGTCTCCCGTGGCGACGAACGGCGCCATGAGGGTCTCGAGCTCCGGCACGTCCGCCAACCGAGCGAGACGCATCAGGGCGGCCGGCTCAGCGCGCAGCGCCCGGAGAGGCAGCACGCTCATGCCAGCACCTCCCCCAGCACCGTGACCGCACGGTCGAGTTCAGCGTTCGAGATGACCAGCGGCGGCACCAGTCGCAGCACGCTCGGTCCCGCTGTGGTGATGAGCAGCCCCAGCTCGCGGGCGGCCGTCACGAACCGCGCCGCGGGCTGCGAGAGCTCGAGTCCCCACATCAGCCCGACGCCCCGCACCTCCTTGACCTTCGGGATCCGGTCGGCGAGCGCGCGCAGCGCAGCGCCCAGCCGCGCGCCCCGCGCCTGCACGGCCGCGAGAAACTCGGGCGCGGCAAGCAGGTGCAGCACGGCGAGCGCGACGGTGGCGACCAGCGGTCCACCGCCAAAGGTGGTGGCGTGGTCGCCGGGCTCGAGCGCCGCGGCGATCCGGTCGGTGAGGAGGACGGCCCCCATCGGCAGCCCGCCAGCCAGCGGCTTCGCCAACGTGAGCATGTCGGGCAAGACGCCGCTCTGCTCACAGGCGAACAGCGTGCCGGTCCGGCCCAGTCCGCATTGGACCTCGTCGAAGATCAGGGCAGCGCCGTGGGCGTCGCACAGTTCCCGCAGGAACACCAGCCATTCGGCCGGCACGGGCCGCACCCCGCCCTCGCCCTGCACCGGCTCCACGATCACGGCGCCGACCCGCGACTCGGCGAGCATCCGCTGCGCGGCGGCGCGGTCTCCCAGGGGAAGCACATGCACGCCCGGGACGAGCGGCTCGAACGGCGCGCGGTAGTCGGGGCGGTCTGTCGCCGCGAGCGAGGCGAACAGGCGGCCGTGGAACGAGCCGGTGAACGCGACGATCCCGGGCTTCCTCGACCACTTCCGCGCGAACTTGAACGCCGCCTCGTTCGCCTCGGCGCCCGAGTTGCAGAAGAACACCCGGTCGGCGAACGAGCGCGCGACGAGCTCTTCGGCGAGCCGCTCCCCCGCCTCGGTGTGGTAGAGGTTCGAGACGTGGATCAGCCCGGTCTCGAGCGCTCGCGTCACCGCGTCGCGGATTAGGGGATGTCCGTAGCCGAGCGCGTTCACCGCGATCCCGGCGACGCAGTCGAGGTAGCGCGAGCCGTCGGCGGCGATCAACTCGCACCCTTCACCGGCCACGAAGGTGGGGCCGACACGGGCGTACACGCCGAGCAGGGCCGTAGTGGGGGGGGGGGGGGCGGCGGTGGTCATGCGGGCTGGGGTGTCGTGGCGAGGATGCGAGTGCCGGCGGTCGGGTCGCTGAGGAGGCGCAAGTCGCCGATGCGCACCGCCCGCGCACCGGCCTCGAGTGCGGCAGCTGCGGCGCGCAGCTTGGCGGCCATGCCGTTGGCCGCGATGCCAAGCTCGATCAACGTGTCGAGCTCTCCGACGGGCAGGCTCGGCTGGGGCACGCCCTTGACCACGACACCGGGCACGTCCGACACGAACAGCAGCTCGGCAGCCTGTAAGGCCCCGGCCGTCGCGGCGGCGGCGTCATCGGCGTTGACGTTTAACGGCAGACCCCCACCGGCGCCCCCCCCGGGTGCCATGGGCGCGATGACCGGGGTGAGCCCCGACAGCAGCAAGCTGTGGAGCAGAGCCGCCCGCACACCGGTGATGCGGCCGACATGGCCGAATCCACCAGGGAGCTGCTCGGCAGTGAGCAGGCCGCCATCAACGCCGGAGAGACCGACGGCGTCGAGCCCGGCCTGCCGCAGGGCGCGGACGACGGTGCGGTTGATCGGCCCGGCGAGGACCATCTCGACGACTTCCGCAATCTCCGGGGTCGTCACCCGCACGCCGGCGCGCTTCTCGGCCAGCAGGCCGAGCCGCTGCGACAGCGCGGTGACCGCCCGGCCGCCGCCGTGCACGACCACGACGTGACCCACGGCCATGAGCGCACGACCGCACGCCGCCAGCCAGTCGGGGCGCTCCAGCTCGTTCCCGCCGAGCTTCACGACGCGGACGTTCATACAGTCGGACCGTCGGATTGTCGGACGGTCGGACAGAACGACAACTGCAGGCACGACGCTCCAGGCAGACTGTCCGACTGCCCGACCGTCCGACGCTCTAGCATGAGAGCCCCGTCGTTTCCGGTAGGCCGAGCATCACGTTCATGTTCTGGACCGCCTGGCCCGCCGCGCCCTTCACGAGGTTGTCGATTGCGGCGATCACGGTGAGCCGGGGCCGCCGCACGTTGGCGACCGGTGCGACGCCGAGGGCCACCCGGTTGCGGTAGACCACGTCCTTGAGCGAGGGCAGCGCGCCGTGCAGCACCCGCACGCAGGGCTCGCCGTCGTAGACCGCATCGTAGATGCCTTCGGCCGTCGCCTGGTCGAGCACGCGCGTGAGCGGAACGTGGATCGTCTCGAGGATCCCCCGCTTCACGGGGAGGAGGTGCGGCGTGAACACGAGGTCCCCGGTGAAGCCGCCCTCGCGGGCCAGCGTTGTGCGCAGCTCCGGCAGGTGCCGGTGCTCGTTGCCCACGGCGTACGCCCGGTAGTCCTCCGACACCTCTCCGAACAGCAGCTCCCGCCTGGGGCTCCGCCCCGCGCCCGTCACGCCGGAGGCCGCGTCGATCACGACTTCCCGCGATGGGTCGATCAATCCCCGCTGCGCGAGCGGAATGAGAGCGAGCAGCGCCGCAGTGGGATAGCAGCCCGGGTTGGCGACGAGGTCGGCGCCGGCCACGCGGGGCCGGGCGACCTCGGTGAGCCCGTACACCGCTTCCGCCGACAGCCGGAAATCGGCGGACAGGTCGACCGCCCGGCGGCCCGCCGCCCGCACCTCGTGCACGTAGCGCCTGGAGACGCCGTGGGGGAGACAGGAAAAGACGATTTCCGCCCGCTGCAGCGGGGCGTCGGCCGCCTTGATCAGATCGAAACCTTCCCGGGTCTCACCGGCGGCCGATTCGGCGGTGGCGAACGCGACCGAAGCGCCCGGGTGGCCGGCCAGCAGCCGCAGCAACTCCTGGCCGGCGTATCCGGAGGCCCCCAGGACGCCGACGGGAACGGATGCATGATTATTCATTACTACGGGAATTTATGCACCACCCCCAGGGGCGCAAGGGGCCGCGGCGGGCTAGTCCACCCGCTCCAGCCGCGGGTTCGGCCGGAAACTCCGCCCCACTTTGCCGCGGGGCTTGCCCTCGAGGAGCACCACGTCCGCGGTGAAGTCGAACCGCCCCTGGAAAAGGCTCGAACCCACGCCGTACATGTCCACCGGGACGCCCTGCTCCTCGAATTGGCGGATCTTCTCCACCGTGAACCCGCCCGACACGACGATCCGGACGTGCTGAAAGCCTTCCTTATCGAGGGCGGTGCGGACGTTCCAGACGAGCTGCGGGTTCACGCCGGTCGGCTTGAAGGTGCCCATCTCGGGGATGACCGACCTGTCCACCAGCGTCTCCGACGTATCCAGCCGCACACCATAGAGCCGATCGCCGAGGGCGCGGGCCACCTGGAGCGAGGTGCCGACGCAGTCGTTGTCGAAGTCCACCAGCGTGATGAGCCGGATGGCGGGGTCCATGTGCTCGGCGAACTTCCGGGAGGCGAGCACCGTGTCCCCGCCATAGGCCGCGATGAGGGCGTGCGGCACGGTGCCGACCCCCTCGGAGCCCCACCAGGAGGCCTGCGCGTCGGTAGAGACTCCGATGGCCCCGGCGATGTGGGCGGCGTACCCGTCCCCGGTCTGCACCAGCCAATGGTCGTGGCGCGCCGGGAAGAACATCACCTGCTTGGGCCGCGCCGCCTCGACGACCCGTCGGGTGTTGGTGCCCACCCGGGTGCGGCGCGCCAGCACTCCGAGGTAGAGCGTCTCGAGGTTGGCGAAGGCATCATAGGGCCCCTCGATCAGCAGCACCGTCTCCCACGGGGCGATTTCGTCCCCGTCATACAGGGCGGCGACCTCGAGCTCGTCCCAGCGCTCCGCGCAGAGCTTGAGGATCGCGATCGCCTCGTCAATGCCGCCGAGAAAGGCGTGCGTCTTGGCGAACACCTGCATCGTCACCCGCGGGCGGTGCCCGTCCTTGAGCAGCGTCTCCCGGGCGCGGTTGAAATACTTGTCGGAGTAATAGCCCTCCCGCATCCGCTCGACCGGGAGGTGGAAGATCGCCGGATCCAGGCGCCGCCTACGTGGCATGGGGCGGGAATATCGCGGCTCAGCGGACGCCGGGCCAGGCGAACGTGGCGACCAGCGTGTCTCCGCCCGGCAGGGCCAGCCGCCGGGCCACGTTGTTGAGCCGCCCGCACAGCTCACGGGCTGGCTCCCCACCCACTCCGCCCCCTCCCGCTCCCGCCGGCAGCACCCGAAGGCAGACGACGTCCGCGTCCAGGGCGAGGGCGCGGTCCCGCTCGGCTCGCGGCGGATCCGGGCGCTCGAGGGCGATCTCCAGGGTGCGCGTCGTTTCGCCCGTGTGCAATACCACAGCGTGACTCGGCGCGTCGGGGACCAGGTCGTACCTGCGGGGAACGCTTGCCACGCCAGCCGCCGCCAGGGTCAGCGTGACCGCCACGCGGCGGGGACGAACCACGGCCTCGAGCGTGAGCTCAACGCCAGAGTCGGCGCGCTCCACCGATTCGGTAGGCCGTGTTTCCCCGCCGGTCGCCACGCGGATGGGGACCAAGTCGAGGCGCAGCCCGCCTCCACCGCCCGACGCGCCGAACGGGAAGATCCGCGCCGTGTCACCCCAGGCGAGCCGTGCCGCCCGCCGGTAGCCGTCTTCCTCCCACAGTGGCAGCCCGCGGCGCGAGCGGCCCAGGCGACGGCGGCTGAAGAAATCGCCCGAGACGCTCACCGAATCTATGCTTCCCTCGGACGACAGGCTGAGCAGTGCTTCGACGAGGACCGCATCGGTGCGGACGCCGAGGCGCAGGCGGG
>Ga0209761_1003350_pt1 | contig 10584 bp, 13 predicted proteins | sample GraSoi013_1_40cm_4_FD_185818 | JGI IMG/M metagenome (GOLD analysis project Ga0209761, IMG submission 185818) | Grasslands soil microbial communities from the Angelo Coastal Reserve, California, USA - Sample 09_25_2013_1_40cm (SPAdes) (version 2) | ecosystem: Environmental > Terrestrial > Soil >... | reverse complement strand
TGGAAACGCAACGGCATTAGCCCAGCGGGCCTATTTCGGCTTGCTTGGGTTGTCTGGGAGCCTAGTGATTTTGGAAGCACCTCTTCCAGGGAACTATTCGATTCACTTCCTGAATCGCAACGGGCAAGGAGGTTCGATTGCTTCGACCTGGAATGAGACATTCTCGATGGGCCAAAGCAACGTTGTCTTCTCTCGACCATATGTGACGGCAGGATTTGCGATAATCACCGTAGCCATTGTTTGTTCCGCTGTTCTTGCCTACACGTCTCTAGGCCGAGCGCGCAAGTTGTCGACTGGTCCTCAGACGCTTCGCCCAAGCGCTCAGCGGCAATAATATATTGTAGGCAGGACGCTCGTGCTGCGTCTCCCATGCCGATTACTGATGTGATGAAGAAGCAGCTTGCGCAACGTCACAGGCTCTTCTTCAAGATTTGTAGGACGTGCGGGTCAAGGAACTCGCCGAACGCCTACAGATGCCGCCGCTGCCGCGGAGATAACCTTCGCTGGAAGAAACGAGAACTCGGAGCAAAATAGACGACTAATCTGGGGAAGGCGAATTCGCACTTCCGCCTGAGCAATCGGCAAATATGAACCCCGAACCTTCATCATGGTGCAAAGGCCCGAGCTTCTTCAGCAATTAGTGGAGCTTGGCTGATGGAATACCGATTCGGAAAGCCTGACAATGTCAGAGAATGAGATCAAGTTCGCCCCCGGAAAAGACAAGTGTATTGTTTGCGGTGACATTCTCACGTCGGAAAGTGGTCTTGTGGCAAGTGTCGCTCAACCCGACTCTGACACAGCATCCTACTTTTTCCTTTGTAAGAAAGCGACATGCAAGAATGCTATTACAGCACTAATGAAAAAAGGAGGGAATGTCGGTTTTGATGAACAACGGAGGAGGATATTCTAGTGCATTACTGCAACGGGGAAACCTGTTGGAGGAGCAGCCTTGGAAGCTCAGAGGGGACTTCGGCGACCAGAACACCTGCTTCTCGCAAACTCTTCATCTTAGCATCTGCCGTTCCCTCCGTTCCGGTAATGATTGCCCCGGCGTGACCCATTCGCTTCCCTGGCGGCGCGGCTCGGCCGGCGATGTATGCTGCGACCCGTTTCGGATATTTCGTATCACGTATGTAGGCTGCGGCGTCCTCTTCAGCGGAACCCCCAATCTCACCTATCAGAACGACTGTGTCCGTTCCAGGATCTTCTCTGAAGAGTTTGAGAACCTCGACGAAATTCAGCCCTGTAAATGGATCCCCACCTATCCCGAGACAGGTGGACTGGCCTATGCCATTGTGCGTTAGCGATGCGGCGATCTCGTAGGTCAGGGTCCCGCTTCTTGACGCGAGTCCGACCTTCCCGGGCTTGAACACATCGCCAGGCATTATCCCCAGCTTAGCTTCACCTGCACTGATTATTCCCGGAGTGTTGGGACCAATGATAGTCGCTCCACGGGTTCTTGCATATTCGATGAGGATCATCGAGTCTCTCGCCGGGATCATCTCTGTGATTATCACGACTGGGCTTAGTCCGGCGTCGATCGCTTCCATCCCAGCCTCTTTGGCGTACGGTGCTGGAACGAAGATTATGGAGGCGTTAGCATCCGTCTTTTCGAGAGCTGAGGCTACGGTATCGAACACCGGGACACCGACCGAGGTTGTTCCTCCTTTTCCGGGTGTTACGCCGGCGATGATTCTTGTTCCATAGTCGAGCATCAGTCTGGTGTGGAAGCTGCCTTGGTTGCCGGTTATTCCCTGGACTATTGCCCGGGTCTGTTTCCCCATCAAAACTGCCATTTACGCAGCCACCTTGCTTACGGCGAGTCTTGCTGCCTCATCCATTTTGTCCATCGCTGTCAATCCAGCAGACTGGAGTATCCTCCTTCCCTCGTCCTGATTAGTTCCCACCATTCGTATGACGAGAGGTTTCTTGAGGCCCATGACTTTCTTTACGTCAACGATTCCTTTCGCCACCTCGTCGCATCTAGTAATCCCCGCTAGTATGTTGACGAATACGGCACGGACCTTCTCAGCGCCCTGAATGATCTGGAGCGCTGTTGCAACGTGCTCGGCGTTGGCCCCTCCACCAACATCACAGAAGTTCGCGGGTTTTCCGCCGTACTGTTTGACCAGGTCGAGTGTCGCCATAACGAGTCCTGCGCCATTTCCTATGATACCGATGTCGCCGTCTAGCTCGACGAATGCGAGACCGTTGTCGCGAGCTTTCGACTCCAAAGCAGTGACCTCACCGCTGATCTCCTTTGATCTCTCTTGGAATTCAGGATGTCGGAAGAGACTGTTATCATCAACTATCACTCTGAGGTCTGCGGCGACGAAACGGCCATCTTGCGTCTCGATGACTGGGTTGCTTTCCACCAGCTCCGCATCATAGATCAGTGATAATCGATAGAGATTAGACAGAAAGTCTGAGAACGTGCTTTGTTGCATGCCATGGTATCCGAGCTTCAAAGCGATCAGTCGCGCGTCGTAGCTCCTCATCCCGAACACGGGGTCGAGACGATGTCTGAGCACTTTCTCGGGAGTTTGTCTGGCGACATCTTCAATATCGACTCCACCCTGGTCTGAAGCGAGAACTGTCTGGCACCGGTTTGCTCGATCTAGAACGATACTAGCGAAGAGCTCTTTCTTTGCTGTTGCCTTTTGTTCGATAAGGACCTTCTTGACTTTCTCGCCTTTGATGGTCATTCCTAGAATCTCGTTTGCTCTAGCCCATGTCTCGTCGGGCTTGCTCGCGAACTTTATTCCTCCAGCCTTTCCGCGTCCAGCAACCATGACCTGGGCTTTGATAACGGCCTCGCCACCAATACGCTTGTGAATATCCCGAGCTTCATCTGATGTCGAAGCTACTGCGCCCCGAGGCGTGTTTATGCCGAGATTTTGCGCGATAGACTTTGCCTCGTATTCAAAGAGCTTCAATAAATCTCATCCGAAGTTGCCGGGTCAGAACTCCCATTAGTATTTGGCTGTTATCACAAGCGTGTCAGTGGGAAACTCGGTAGATTCATCAGTGGAACTTCTCTCCTCTCTCGAACATCTCGATCATCTGCCTGATCTTCGTCCGCCTCTGCTCTTCGTTCTTTGCATTCTCTAGCCTGAACACAACGGTGTAGATGTTGGCGCGGTTAAGCGTGCTGAAGAACCCTTCCGCTTCTTTGCTCCTCTGGAGTGCTTTGATGAAATCCTCGGGCAGTTTTGCGGTGCTTGGTGGGCTGTAGGCTCGGTCCCACCTACCCTCTCTCTTCGCCTCTCTTACCTGTTTGAGGCCGGCTGGTTTCATTCTTCCTTGTTTAATCAGCGTCTCGACGCGTTTGGTGTTGATCTTTGACCAGATGCTCTTTGGTCTTCGAGGGACGAGTCTGCCCAGCCATGATTTTTCATAGTAGAGCTTGGCTGGCCGGTGATCCAGCCGTAGCACAAGGCCACATCTAGCGCGTCAGAAGTAGCCATTGAGGAAACGACGGACGCCTTCTTGAAGAACCGAATCCATACTCCTTCTGATCTTGAGTAGTTTTTGGCCAGCCACCTGTCCCACTGACTCATCGACTGGAATTCGACTATCTCGTCCATGCAACCGAAAGGGTTGAGAGGGTCTTGTTAAGTTGCCGGGTGGTTCCGGGCAAATCCTATGCCTAGCACTCGGAGGCTTTGATAGGACCGCCTAAGGTAATGCATTTATGAAGCAGGACCTTCCTTAGGTGAGAAGTCGGCTGAAGCCGCTTAAGATAGGTCAACGCTTGTTCGGGCGAGAGAATCCCAAGATTCGAGAAACTCAGGCAGACTGGACGCTATCACTTCATCCACGCGGGTCGAGGAATCAATGGTAAAGACAATCCTCGATAACTTCTGTGTTAAGAGCGGAATCTTCTGTTCTCGTTGTGAGGAGAAGCTGAAGAAGGGTCAAATTACCGATCTTGATATCCGGGTTATTCGTAGTATTACTGAATTGGAGAAAGAGAACCCGACACTACAGGACGTTACCTTCCACAAGGCGGTTGAGGCGGGTGATATCATGGCGCTCATGGTTGACAGGAGGGGGATGGACGCCTTCCTTGCCAGCGGTGCCAAGCTGGCCAAGAATCTCGGTGACCGAGTCGGTAGACGAGTGAAGGTCCTCAGCCAGGGTGGAGACGATAGAGACTTTCTCGAGGGGCTTTTCACACCCTTCTCGATTTTGACGATTAATACTATCTGGCTGCCAGATGGTAGTCGGGAGACCAAGGTTATCCTTAACGGACGAAGACCTTATCGAAACCCTGTGGATTTTGAAGTCGTCAAGAAACTCGCGCGTGAATTGAAGAGTCTAACGCTCAGGATAGAGTTCGAAGGCTGATCTTCCCCTTGGGAAGCCCCTCCGATCGTTACGATGTAGTTACGGTTGGAGCAGGAGTTGCTGGCTGCGAAGCGGCCCTAGAAGCATCTAAGAAAAACGCCCGGGTTCTACTGCTGGAAGAACATCCCCAGGTGGGCTTGCCGAGTCATTGTTCTGGTGTTGTGAGCCTCAAAGGACTCGAACTCTTGGGACTGGAAGCTCATTCTAGTTTTAGCCAGAAGCTGATTCATGGTGCGAGGTTCTATCCTCCTCACGGTGAACCGATAGAGGTTCGGAAGAAAGGTCCTGTTGCGCTTATTCTGAACAGGATGAAATTGGACCAGTTTCTGGCGAAGCAGGCTGTGGCGGCGGGGGCGGAGCTTCGTGCTAAGACTCGGACGTCAAAGTTCGAACGGACCTCCGATGGGGACCTTCTAACCCTCGGAGATGGGTCGAAGGTTCAGGGTAGAGTGGTTATCGATGCGAGTGGTGCTGGAAGTAGGCTGCCGGAGCAGGCCGGTCTTCAGACGCCTGATTGGGCGCAGATCCTGCCGGGCTTGCAGTACGAGCTGGTCGAGATGAAGGAGCAGAGTGATCTGGTTGAGCTTTTCTTCGGGTCCAAGAGAGCACCAGGATTCTTCGCATGGAGCATTCCTACTGGGAAAAATAGTGCAAGAGTTGGTCTCGCTTCGAAGAAGGGTAACGTGAAGAAATTTCTCGATGACCTTGTGAAAGAGCAGTGGCCGAAAGCCATAGTCGACGCGACGAAGTCAGGATCAGTTCTTGTCGCCGGGCCATTATCGAGATGCTGGTCGCCTGGTTTTATCGTGGTCGGAGATGCGGCTGGACAGGTCAAACAGACGACTGGAGGAGGTATTGTTATCGGGGGCTACTGCGGAAAACTAGCCGGAATCGCGGCAGCGTCTGCCGCTGCCCATGTTGGAGTAGACTCTGAGCAGTTTCTCCGGGACTACGATGCAAAGTGGAGAGAAAAATTCGGGTCTGACCTGCGAAAGATGGGTCTAGCACGGAAATTGTTCGCCAGCCTCTCTGATGAAACACTTGATCGATTGTTCACGGTTTTGCGGGACAATGTTTCCGAGATCGAGGAGGAAGGAGACATGGATTTCCAGGGGAAAATCATCACTCGCATGCTGAAAAAGAGAAAAGTCGCGACACTACTCCCGCGCGTTGCAGCAGACGCCGTCAAGGCGATATTCTCCTAATCGTGTTTGGCGTTGTCAGGGCCAAATAGTGCCATTTTGTAAGGGAACAATTCGGCCCGGAAAACCTTGTTCTTCACCGCGGGATCATTAAGCATGATCTCGCGCGCCGCTTCAATAGTTTCTGCATTGAAAAGCACAATTCCAAAGCTACTGTAGTCGGTATTCTGCGTACGTCCGGCGAGAATTACCACGCCATCGTTCGTAAGCTGCTTCAGGTAATTAAAATGCTCAGAGACGATGTGCGACTCGAACTCAGTAGAACCATTCGCTAACATATCGTGACGTACCGGCTGGATCCGATAAAGAAATTGACCCAACCCCTCTTAACAGACTCCTATCATTCGCGACGGATCTTCGTCCAGTTTAAGAAGCCTTAGCGCTGTCCTCGGAGAAGTTGTCTATGAAAATCCTCGTTGTGGGATGCGGCAAAGTAGGGTCAGAGATCGCTCGGGATCTTGCTGGGTCAAACGAGGTTGATTCTGTGGTTGCGATGGATGCTAGCTCTCAGAACTTGAGGCTCCTGAGGAAACGGGTTCTGGGGAAGCTCCAGACTGTTAAGCTGAGCATATCGCAAGAGCCTCGTTTTCATGCTCTCCTACGAAAAGTCGATCTTGTCTGTGGTGCTTTGCCGGGACGGCTTGGCTTTGATCTGATGACTGAAACGGTCAAGGCTGGAAAGGATACTGTGGACATTTCCTATACTCCGAGGGACGCTTTCCTGCTTCAAGGTCAGGCGAGGGAGGTTGGTTGTCGGGTTGTGCCTCAGTGTGGTGTGGCACCGGGTTTCACGAACATGTGTGTTGGTGACGCTTCGAGGAGACTGGATCAGATGAAATCGGTGGGGATCTTTGTGGGTGGTCTTCCAGAGAAGCCTGAACTTCCTTTGAACTACCGCGTCGTGTTTTCCCTTGAAGATGTAGTGAACGAGTATACTCGACCCGCACTAGTCGTCGAGAAGGGCAAGCGCAAGAAAGTTGACCCTCTGTCCGGCCTTGGCTACACAAGCTTCCCCGGGGTTGGCCAGTTGGAATATTTTCTCACTGATGGTCTCGGCTCACTCCCCAGAAGTTATCCGAAAACCAGAGAGATGCACGAGTTTACGCTTAGGTATCCGGGACATGCGGATATGATGCGCACGCTTCAGGTCCTCGGCTTCTTTGAACGTAAATCGGTCAAGATTGGCGATGTCGAATTAGAGCCTCGGCAGCTGACGATAGAGCGGCTTCGCGGAGCAATGTCACACGGATCTCCCGAAGACTTTCTGGCCTTGAGAGTTGAAGTGAAGGGCTTGTCCCGCGGAAAGAAAATTCATATCAGATACCAGCTTCTCGACCATTACAACCGACGATCAGGGGTTTCAGCCATGGCTAGGACGACAGCCTACCCGTGCACCTCTGTCGCGCTGCTCATGGGACGCGCGGAGATCAAAGAGACAGGTATCGTTACTCCGGAAAGGATCGCTCAAGACCCGAAGCTCTTCCGGTTTGTGACAGACCGGCTTTCCGAGCATGGCGTCAAAATGAAAATGAGCACACTGAGCTAGGCGTCGACATCGGAAACGTTTCTATGATAAATGCCTGAGTTCATTGAACCTGTGGATCTCAGGGGTCCCAGATTAGTTTCCGGCTGGGCAATTCGGTCTCGTCTCATTTTCATCACTCAACACCCGATAATTATGGCCCTGTGCAGTCTTCGTGACTTGCGGCTGATGGACCTCCGCGAACTAGCTCAACGACAAACCGAGGAAACTCAGGAACCAGGCAAACGGAGAAGGAGGGCCAGACCGTCAAAGAGGGATGGCTGAAGTAGAAAAAGGGGAGGGCCCCAAGTTTGACGGGCCCTATGGGAATCTGGTTACACCGTTGACCTGTATGTTCCGGAATAGAACAGTCTGGGTTCCGCCTGGAGCACCAGCGTTGGACGACCATGAACCGTCAGTTACGAGGTAGATCGAAGAAATCGTCAGACCGAGTCCATCAGCACAGGTTACAGCCGCGGAATAGGTGGCGTAGGGATATGTCGGGGTGCAGTAGTGGGATATGTCCCAGCGGTTTCCTGCTGAGTCGGTTGCATAGTTCCCACCTGGATCAGCTACTGAAGTATCCTGTGTCCAAGAGCCAGTAGGGCAGCTTTGAAAGATTGTGGCAAGATCCCCGATATAGACGTGGATGGTGTTATGCACGCCGGCAGGATTTACCATGTCCAGGGTAAACCTTGGAGAACCTACACTGCAGTTACCGTCTTGGACATTGTATTGAGTCGCGAGCGTTGTGAGCTGGTCGAGCGTCAAGCCTCTTGCATTGCGTGTTACGAACCCTCCGAACGTAAATGTTCCAGCTGACAAGCAAGTATTGGGCCATGGTGAACAGAAGGACTGTGTATAGACCACAGTGTCGCACCCGCTTGAGTCACAGAAATGTTCAGGTTTGGCAGTTCCGAAGAAGGTCGCGCCATTGGTCGGATCTGGCGGAGTAGGGTCGTTGATGACTGTTAGAAAGATATTGTTAGTTGCCAAGGCAGTGGCGGTTGCGGTTCCAGGGATCAATGCAGCTGTGACAAAGTCGTAGCTGTACGATACTGTTGTGGTAATGGGAGTGAAGTTAGCGCTGACATAGTTCACCGGGGTTGACGAATCGCCAAACACGGCTGATACGCCGCTGATTCCTGTTACCAGAAGCGCTGTGATAGCGAGAACTGAAAGTCTTCTGAGACCAATCATTTGTTTTCAACTACTTCGCCTTCTGTGTGGAAATATATGGAATGTTCCAGCCTGCAATATTTTCGAAACTCGACATTATCGAGATTGGAGATTTTCGAAAAAATGAAATTGTCAGATCTTGATATGTCGCAGGGTGATACTTTCGGATTGTTCACCGACACCTTTCGAGAGGCGTTTCCTTAGTTAAGCCTGCGGCCATAGACCTTTCTTGATTCTCAGGCCGAGCTTAACTAGATCGCTGACTTTGGCAATTCCGTGCCTGTAAGGTCGTATCTCCTGGTGAGAAACTCGCGAATCTATTATGAGACATCAGGCGCCGGCGAGCCCCTGCTACTATTGCACGGAGGACTGGGGACTGTCGAAGACTTCTCTTCACAGACTCCGGAGCTGGCGAAGCATTTCAAGGTGGTTGCTTTCGAACGGCCCGGACACGGGCATACCGCCGATACTGCTGAACCCTTCAGTTTCGCCACCGTGGCGTCCACTGTTGACTTTATTGAAGCGATGAAACTTGGCCCGATGAACCTTATCGGGTGGAGCGACGGAGCCATCATCGCTCTTCAAGTCGCCATCTCTCGGCCGGATCTGGTCAAACGCCTTGTCTCCGTAAGCGGGCTCTTCAATGCCAAATCTCAGTCACCAGAAGATCTGAAATGGATTAGATCGCTCACACCGGAGTCCTTCAGGAAACTCATGCCGGGCCTAGTAAGACGTTACGACGAAGTCTCCCCTGACGGTCCTGCTCACTTCCCGGTTGTGCTCGAGAAAACGAAGAGGCTGTGGCTCAACGAGCCCGACATTACAAGGGAAGAGCTGGCAAAGATTAGTGCCGGTACGATGGTAGTGGCTGGAGACAGGGACTCGATTCCCCTAGAACATACGCTGGAGCTGTTCAGGTCGATCAATGGTGCGCAACTTTGTATCATCCCGGGGTCCACGCATTTCCTGATGTCCGAGAAGCCTGACGCGGTTAACAGAGCAATCTTGGAGTTCCTGGCAGTGAAATAGAGACTGAATGAGTCCCTTCGCTAGATGATTCCAAGCGACACCGCGAAAGAAGTTATAGAGGACAATGAAAAAAGAGGACTGGAAAACAGGGGAAATCGAGATGACAAAGAGCAAGGTGTTTTTCGATGTGGTTGCATCTATCGACGGTTTTGTTGCTCCTGAGGGAATGGATCTGGCCCACGCGAACGACCCGGAGTACAAGCATTGGCTCAGCCAGTGTTGATGAGTTTACGATCCACTACTCGCCAGTGTTTTTCGGCCAAGGCGTGCAACTGTTTTCTCGAATAACCAAGAACATTAGCGTGAAGATCAAGGGAGCAGTCGCGTCCAAAGAAGTTACGCATGTTACATTCGAGGTAGAGAAGAGTGCTATGCCCTAGATGACCTGGTCTTTTTGGAATCCCGGTGTTTGCAGACACGATTTTTATATACCCGTATACCGTTATACCTCTCGATCCGATTGGTCGAATCGACTACGGTGAAGGTCTCCAAGCAGACGGTCAGAAGGCTAGCGGCCCTGCAGAGGAGCTTCCACACCAAGAGCATGGATGAAACGATAGAGATTCTCGTCAAGAGGCGGAGGAAGGAGACGCTCGACGCAGTCTTCGGGAGCGACTTGAAGAAGACGAGAAAGTTCACGGAGGAGGATCGCCTCGAGGATCGTAGTTGACTCCTGGGCCTGGGTCGAGCTGTTCAAGGCTAGCAAGACTGGTGGAATAGCGAAGGAACGGATCGAGAATGCCGATGATGTTTTCACGCCGAGCCTTGTTCTTGCGGAATTAGCAATGAAATACCTCAAAGAGGGTGAGGATCAACGCCTCATCCACACGTGGCTCCAGAGCATATCCGAAGCCACACAACTGGTCGAGGTTGATATAGAATCGGCGGAGGAATCAGCGAGGGCAGCGCTCGAACTGGCGAGGAAGGCACGAGACGGAGGTCTCGGGACGCCAGGCCTTGGCGATGCAATAGTACTAGCCACTGCAAGAATCTGCCGCGCGCAAGTACTTACTGGGGACCCACACTTCAAAGGCCTACCTGAAACTCAGTGGCTCGGCGAGTGAATAACGCGAAGACTCAAAACCTGAAATCCTACCGGAAGACGTTCCGAACAGGTTTACTCATATTTCCAGTTCGTCGAATACCAACCGCTCATACAATCGAAGCCTTTGAATGTGAAACGCATGAAAGCAATTGTCTGCACGAGATACGGGCCTCCTGACGTTCTTCAGCTAAAAGAGATAGAGAAACCCTCTCCCGAGGACGATGAGGTGCTGATTAGAGTCCATGCGACAACGGTAA
>Ga0209761_1003349_pt1 | contig 10584 bp, 10 predicted proteins | sample GraSoi013_1_40cm_4_FD_185818 | JGI IMG/M metagenome (GOLD analysis project Ga0209761, IMG submission 185818) | Grasslands soil microbial communities from the Angelo Coastal Reserve, California, USA - Sample 09_25_2013_1_40cm (SPAdes) (version 2) | ecosystem: Environmental > Terrestrial > Soil >... | reverse complement strand
AAAGCCGGCAGGTCATCGAGCAGACGATGAAGTTCCTGCGGGACGGGTCGTTCGACCATAGCTCTCACGCTTGAGGGCAGGCCGACGAGGAGGATCACGCTTATGGCACGGGCACGCGAGGGTCTGATCGTCGTGGTTGTCGTCGCCGGGTTCATAGGGCTCCCGGGGGCGGCCGACGCCCCGCCGACGCGGGACGAGGTTCAGAGGTTCGTGCGCGCATACATCGACGCCAACAACGGCGCCGACCCGACCGCCGTCATGGACCTGGTGAGCAAGAGATCGGAAGTGTCCACGGCCGAAATGGGGGTCATCAATCGCGGCTGGGACTCGATCCGCTCCGAGGTCGACAAGCTTGCCGGCTCGCAGGGGACGCATCGGCTCTCTCTCGGGACGATGGACGTCATCTTGCTGGGCCCGGGGTACGCCCTGGTCGTGGCCCCGGTGACCATCGATCTTTCAGTGGGCGAGAACCAGGCCCAGATGCGCATGGCGATGACCCTCGTGCTCGAGAAATCGTCGGGCAAGTGGAAGGTGCTCCACGAGCACGACAGTCTCCAGTTCCCGCAGGGTGACATCCCGGGAGCCGAGGCCAACTGAGCGGCCGGCGGCCGATCGAGGTTCGTCCGAAGGGTCGGTCGCGAAGGCGCCGGTCCGTTGCGCCTCGCGGAAGACCGGAGGCTTCCTGATGCCCTGCATGGAGCACCGCGACGCCGCAAGCGGAAGCGTCCGCCGCCTGTTGCTCGAGGGGTGCCATGACTAGGAGCACCGGTGCGAAGAGGGCGGAGATCTGGACAACGCTCCTCGAGACCGCGATCCACGCCCCGTCGCCGCACAACGTGCAGCCGTGGCGCGTGCGGGTGAACTCCGACCGCGAGGCCGACCTGTTCATCGACAAGGAGCGGACATTGCCGAAGGAGGACGTCACCGGGTCCTTCATCATCCTGACGATGGGGATGTTCATCGAGGCGCTGGGTCTGCTGGCGGCTCACCGGGGGATGCGGCTGGAGCATTCGCTGCACCACGATCCGTCGCGCTACACCCCGGAAGCGATCGCGGCCACGCGCGAGACGATGCTGCCGTTCGCGCGCCTGCGGCTGTCGCCGGATGGCGCGGCGCCGCCGGCGTATCCCGGCGATCTCTTCCTGCGCCGGCAGACGTCGCGCATCTCCCTGCGGCCGGACCCGGTCCCGGCCGACGCCGCCCATGCCCTGGCCCGGATCGCGAACGAGTGGGACCAGAGATACGAGGCGATCACAGACCCTTCGCGCATCGAGAGAATCCTGGCGTGGAACACCGAGGCGCTGTTCGACGATCTCAACGCGCCCGACTATCACGACGAGATCGTCTCCTGGTTCCGCTTCACCGACGGCGCGGCGCGCAGGCACAAGGACGGCCTCGACTATCGCTGCATGAACGCGTCGCGCCTCGAGTTCTTCCTGATCGCCCGCCTTCCCTGGCTCCTGCAGCTCCGTCTGACCCGTCCCTTGCTGTGGAAGATGTACCGCGACCAGATCGGCCGGGTTCCCACGCTCGGACTCCTGGCCGGCGGCTTCTGGCGCCCCGAGGACGCCTTCCGGACCGGGCGCTTCCTGATCCACTTCTGGCTGGAGACGGCGCGGCACCGGCTGTACATCCACCCCTACGGCAACCTGGTGACCAACAAGAAGGCCAACGAAAGGATGCTGCAGGAGACGGGCATCCGCGACATCTGGCTGATCTTCAAGATCGGCCGCTCGGACGAGCCGCCGCGCAGCTACCGGCGCCCGGTGGAGGCGATCCTTCTTGATTGAGCGGGCTCTCGTGCGCGCCGCGGTCGCGGCCCTCTGGATGCTGCGGCTTCTGTTCAGCCTCAGCCCCCGGACCTACCTACTGCTCAACGCGGGGCCGGTGCAGCCGGCGCTGGCGGCGGTCGGGAGGCTGCGGGCGCGGGCGGTCTTCCTGAAGGGGCAGGCCCGTTGCCCGGCGTACCGGAGGTTTCTCGAGGAGGCGGGCCATGACGGGCGGGGGTCGTGGGACCTGGGGCGCGTCCCGGTGATGACCAAGGAGAACTATGTCAAGCGCCACGGCATCGCGGAGCGCTGCTATGACGGGGCGCTTCCCGCGAGCGGTGTCGTGATCGACGAGTCGTCCGGATCGTCCGGCGTGCCGAACAACTGGGTGCGCAGCGCCGAGGAGCGCCGCGACGTCAAGCGTATCCTGATGACCAATTACGCCATGCGGTACCGCGACCGAGGCTGCATCCTTCTCAACTGCTTCGCGCTCGGCCCGTGGGCCACCGGAATGAACGTGTCGATGTCGCTGGTGGACGTCGGCATCCTGAAGTCGATCGGCCCCGACCAGAAGAAGCTCGAAAACACGCTGACCATCTTCGGGCCGCGCTACCGCTACCTGGTGTTCGGCTACCCGCCGTTCATCAAGTCGTTCGTCGATACGACGGCGATCGACCTGTCGCCGTTCCACATGGACCTGATCGTCGGCGGCGAGGGGATCTCCGAGGGCCTGCGGGCCCACCTCCTGAAATACTTCCGGAGCGTCATCTCCTCCTACGGCGCCTCGGACCTGGAGATCAACATCGGGGTCGAGACCGAGATGACGATCAACCTCCGCCGCAGGTGCGCCGCGGACCGGGTTCTGAGCCGCGAGCTGTTCGGCCGCGACACGCCGCCGATGATCTTCCAGTACAACGCCGCGACCTACCTCATCGAGAGTCTTCCCCCGGACGGCGAGCTGATCTTCACCATCGGCCGGCTGCGGAGCGCCGCGCCCAAGATCCGCTACAACCTGATGGATCAGGGCGGGGTCATGACCTATGCGGAGCTGGGGCGGAAACTTGCCGCCCGGGGCATCGCGATCGCGGACCTGGCGCCGCGGCCGAGCCGGTTCCCGATCCTGTTCGTGTTCGGCCGCGCCGACCTGACCGTGCCGTTCTACGGGGCCAAGGTGTATCCCACCGACCTGGAAGGCATCATCAACGGGCATCCGGTGCTGGTGAAGCAGATCAACTCCTTCCAGATGGTGAGCTACGAGGACGAGAAGATCGACCGGAGGCTGAAGATCCATCTGGAGAAAGTGAAGGACCTCCGGGGAGAGATGGCGCCGCCGCAGGCGCTGCGCGACCTGTTCTTCGACGGTCTGGTCGCCTGCAACCAGGACTTCCGGGAGGTCACGCGCATGTTCGACCGCGGCTGCGTCGAGGTCGAGGTGCACGAGTTCGGCCAGGGGCCGTTTCGCGACCGCGACCTGCGCGTCAAGAGCAGGTACGTCGGGTCATGATCGGAGACCAGGCGCACGTTGTCCGCGGGCGCGGGGGGCGGCTCGTGAGCGCGCCCGCAGGCGCCGCGGCGGCGGGCCTCGTGATGACGGTTGCAGTTGCGGGTCTCGTGCTGCTCGTCGTGGCGGACGGCGCTCCGGCTCTCGCGCCCGCGCGGCCGGACGGTCCCGCGCCGCCCGCCAGGAAGGAGGCGAAGGCCTGGCGCGCCCTCGAGCCCGGTCTCGATCTGGGCGAGTTCCCATCGCCCCGGCCGTCCGATCGAGGCGACTCGATCGTCCGTCTGCTGCGCGTCGACCCCGCCCGCTTCGACCTCCGTCTCATGAATGCCTCCGCGTCGGGACAGGGGCGGCCGCTGACGGCGAAGGCGTGGTGCGCGCGGGCCGGTCTGGTGGCGGCCATCAACGCCAGCATGTACCAGATCGATCATCGTACCAGCGTCTCGCTCATGAAGACCGGGACGCACACCAACAACTCTCGGCTCTCGAAGGATCGGGCCATCCTGGCGTTCGATCGTCTGGACGCCTCCGTGCCGCCGGTGACAATCATCGACCGCGACTGCGATGATTTCGAGGCCCTGCGGGGCAGGTACGGCACCCTGGTGCAGAGCATCCGGATGATCTCCTGCAAGGGGAGGAATGTCTGGAGCCCGCAGCCGCGCCGGTGGAGCACGGCGGCGATCGGCCGGGACGCGCAGGGGCGCGTCCTGTTCGTCCACGTGCGCTCGCCTTACAGCACGCACGACCTGATCGACATCCTGATGGCGCTGCCGGCGGGGATCGAGCGCGCCCTGTACGTGGAGGGCGGGCCCGAGGCCCAGCTCTACGTGACGAGCGGCGGGCGGGAGTACGAGTGGGTCGGCAGCTACGAGTCCGGCTTCAACGAGGACGATGACAACCACGCCGCCTGGCCTGTCCCGAACGTGATCGGAATCGTACGACGCGCGCCGCCGCCCAAAGGACCGGCGCGATGAAGGCGATCGCGCTGTGCTAAGATGTCGCCCCTCAAACTCAGGAGATCCCCGATGACGGACCCGCTGAAGCTGGTCGCCGCACTGGTCCTGGTCATCCTGGGCACGCGTTTTTCCGCCTGGGGCGAGGAGACGCCGAGGGGCGGCTCGAAGGTCTTTCCGTATCCCGTCCAGGTCACCGTCCTCGAGAACGGCCTCAAGGTGGTGGCGGTGCCGTTCGACAACCCCGGCCTGGTCGCCTACTGGACGGTGGTACGCGCCGGTTCGCGCAACGAGATCGAGCCGGGCAAGTCGGGCTTCGCGCACTTCTTCGAGCACATGATGTTCCGTGGCACCGACGCCTACCCGCGGGAGCGCTACAACGCCATCCTGAAGGAGCTCGGCGCCGACCACAACGCCTTCACGACCGACGACTACACCGCCTACCACGTGCTCGCGCCGGCTTCGGGACTCGAGACGATTATGACGCTCGAGTCCGACCGGTTCATGAACCTGAAGTACACGGTGGAGGACTTCAAGAAGGAGGCCGGGGCGGTCCTGGGCGAGTACAACAAGAACGCCTCGAGCCCGTTCCAGACGCTGAACGAGAAGATCCGCGACGCCGCCTTCACCGCGCACACCTACAAGCACACGACCATCGGCTTCCTGCGCGACGTGAAGGACATGCCGAACCAGTACGAGTACAGCCTCCAGTTCTTCGACCGCTACTACCGGCCGGAGAACTGCGCGCTCCTGGTCGTCGGCGACGTCGATCCCAAGCGGCTGGTCGACCTGGCGCGCAAGTTCTACGGGGGCTGGAAGCGCGGCACCTACCAGGTCGAGATCCCGGCCGAGCCCCGGCAAACGGAAGAGAAACGCGTCGAGGTGGACTGGCCGAATCCGACGCAACCGTATCTGGACATGGGCTATCACGGGCCGGCGTTCTCCGACACGCAGGTGGACCTGCCTGCGCTCGACCTCGTGTCACAGCTCCTGTTCTCCGAAGCGGCGCCTTTGTACCAGAAGCTGGTGGTCGTGGAGCAGGAGGTTGACCTTTTGATCGGCGGCGCGGCGGACCATCGCGACCCCTACCTGTTCGAGATCATCGCGCGCGTCAAGAAGCCCGAGCGCGTCGCGTACGTCGAGGCGACCATCACCGCGGCTCTTGAGGATCTGAAGACGAAGCCGATTCCGGCCGACCGGCTCGGCAAGGTGAAGTCGCACCTCAAGTACTCCTACGCGATGGGCCTGGACACGGCCGGCTCGGTGGCGCGCAGCCTGGCCCACTACATCGCCCTGACCTCCGACCCCGAGGCGGTCAACCGCGTGTACGCGATCTACGATCGGATCACGCCGGAGGACGTGCGCAACGCGGCGCGCAGGTATTTCGCGCGCACCGGCCGGACGGTCGTGATCCTGAGCCACAAGGAAGGCGCGCCCGCGGGGGCACAGGGTGGCGCCGGCGCCATGGCCGCGGCGGCCGGGGTGACGGCACGATGACCCCGCGACCGCTTCCTGTCGCCTGCGGCCTCGCGGCTTTTCTGAGCCTGATGTCGATCGGGGCCGCGGACACGAAGGAGAAGAAGACCATGAAGCCGACGTCGAACCAGGGCGCGGAGGCTCCGATCAGGATGAGCCTCCTGCCGAGCCCCTCCTCGCCCCTCGTCGCGTTCCGCATCCAGTTCCGCTGCGGAGCGATCAATGACCCGCCGGGGAAGGAAGGGCTGAATGCCCTGACGGCCATGACGATCGCGCAGGGTGGCACCAGGGAGCTCACGTACCAGGAGGTGACCGAGCGTCTGTATCCGATGGCCGCAACCATCGACGCGCAGGCCGACAAGGAGCTCACCACGTTCATAGGCAACGTGCACCGCGACCACCTGAAGGCCTACTACGATCTGCTCACCGGCATTCTTCTGCAGCCGCGTTTCGACGAGAGCGACTTCAAGCGGAGCCGCGACATCCTCCTGGCCGCCATCGAAACGAACCTGCGGGGCAACGACGACGAGGGGCTCGGCAAGGCGGCGCTCCAGTGGCTGATGTACGACGGCCATCCGTACCAGAAGCTCGACATCGGCACCGTGCAGGGGCTGAAGTCGATCACGCTCGACGACATGAAGGCCCATTACCGGCGGTGCGCCGCGCAGGGGAACGCCGTCCTGGGAGTCGCGGGCGGCTTTCCGATGGGCATGGTCGATTCGCTGAGGCAGGACTTCGCGGCGCTGCCCCGGGGCGGCACGCCCGAGGTCAAGCTCGAGAAGCCGCGGGCCCTCTCGGGCGTGGAGGTGATGTTCGTCGAGAAGCCCGCGCCCGCGACCGCCATCTCGATCGGCTTCCCGATCGGCGTGACGCGCGCCGACAAGGACTTCTACGCCCTCATGGTGGCGAACTCCTACCTCGGCGAGCACCGCACGTTCAACGGCCGCCTGATGAACAAGATGCGCGGCGAGCGCGGGCTCAATTACGGCGACTACTCGTACATCGAGAATTTCATCCAGGATGGCGGCAGCACGTTTCCCGTGCCCAACATCGCTCGGCGGCAGCAGTACTTCGGCATCTGGATCCGGCCGGTGCCGCACCCCAACGCCCTGTTCGCCCTGCGCCAGGCGGTGCGGGAGCTGAAGATGCTGGTGGACGGCGGTCTGAGCGTGCAGGATTTCGAAGCGACCCGCAAGTTCCTCCTGAACTACTCGCGCCTGTGGACGCAGGGCCTCAGCCGGCGTCTCGGCACCAAGATGGACTCGGAGTTCTACGGAACGAAGTTTTTCATCGATCGGATCCAGGAGGAGCTGCCCCGCCTGAAGCTCGAGGATGTGAACGCCGCCGTGAAGCGCCACCTCCAGGCGGTGAACCTGGCGGTGGCGATCGTCACCGAGAACGCCTCTGCCATGAAGGAGACGCTCCTGTCCGGCAAGCCGACGCCGATCACCTACCAGACGCCGACTACGAGCGAGGCGCTGCTCAAGGAGGACAGGGAGATCGAGTCGTTTCCCCTCCCGATCAACCGCGAGCGGGTGCGCGTCGTCAAGGCGCAGGAGCTGTTCGAGAAGTAGGCAGGGCGTCGCGCATCATCTGGGAGGCGCGGTGAAGAAGAACGCGCCGGTCGCCTTCATCTTCCACGAAGACTGTCTTAGGCACAGCAACGGACCCGGCCACCCGGAGCGGCCGGAGCGCGTCGCGGCCATCCGCGATCACCTCAAACGACGCGGGCTCCTCGACCGGCTGCTCGAGCTGCGGCCCGAGCCCTGCCCGCTCGACCGGATCGCCCGCGTTCACAGCCGCGACTACATCGAGTCGATCCGAAGGATCTGCGAACGGGCCCCCGCGCAGCTCGACCCGGACACCGCCGTCTCACCCGGCTCGTGGGAGGCCGCGTTGCTTTCGGCCGGCGGGGCCCTGGCCGCGTGTGACGCCGTCGTGTCGGACAGGGCGGCCGCCGCGTTCGTCTGCACCCGCCCGCCGGGACATCACGCCGAAGCGGACCGCGCCATGGGTTTCTGCCTGTTCAATAACGTCGCCATCGCCGCGCGCTATCTTCAAGAGCGGCACCGACTCGGGCGCGTCCTGATCGTCGACTGGGATGTGCACCACGGCAACGGCACGCAGCACATGTTCGAGGACGACGACACCGTGTTCTACTTCAGCACCCACCAGTATCCGTTCTACCCCGGCACCGGCTCGGCCCGCGAGACCGGCACGGGCCGGGGCGCCGGCTTTACCCTGAACTACCCGATGCTCGCGGGCGCGGGCGACGAGGAATACATCCAGGTCTTCCGGGAGGTGCTGCGCCCCGAGATCGACCGCGTTCAGCCGGAGGCGATCCTGATCTCGGCGGGCTTCGACGCCCACCGCGACGACCCGCTTGCCGGCATGACGCTGACCGAGAAGGGATACGGCGCGATGACCACGATCCTGAAGGAAGCCGCCGACAGGCACTGCGAGGGACGGATCGTCTCGCTGCTCGAGGGCGGATACGACCTCAAGGCGCTCGGCTCCGCCGTCGAGGCGCACTTGAAGTCGCTCCAGGCGTTCGCGGAGTGACGGCCGGCGCGCCGGGTCCGGTCAGCGGGAGCGCCGCTTCCCCCCGGGCTCCTCGGATGGGGCCAGCGTCCTGAGCCCCAGGGCGTGAATGTCGCGGCCGATCATGTCCCGCAACGCCTCGTTCACCATACGGTGACGATGAAGGAGCGGCTTTCCCTCGAACGCCGCGGAAACGATCAGCACCTCGAAGTGACCGCCCCCCGAAGTGGCTCCCGCGTGGCCGGAGTGCCTGGCGCTGTCGTCGTGGATCTCCAGGCGGGCCGGCTCGAAGCGCCCGCGCAGAATCGCCTCGATACGCTCGCGCACGCCCGGCATCTTCGAGTTCGCTCCTGTCTTTCCGGGCCGTCCCGGACGCGCATCGTCAGTCGTCGCGCTCTCCTTTGGAAGGGAGAGGCTTGCCCGCTCCCGCTTCGACCGCCCGGTCGTAGACGAGCGACGCCGCCGCCAGGTCCTCGAGCCCGATGCCCAGTGACTTGAAGAGCGTGATGGCGGGGTCGCCGCTCCGCCCCGGATGGCGACCCGCGATGATCTCCTTCAGCTCCACGGCCCGGCCGAGCGGCGTGCCGCCGTCGACCGCCAGCAGGTCGCCGGCCTCGAGCCATGCCTGCTCGAGCGAGTCGACCACGATCGTTTCGGCGCTCAGGACCGCGGCGTCGTCCAGCTCACGCCGCTCGGCCCTGTTGCTCCCCACCGCGTTGACGTGCGCGCCGGGACGCAGCCAGGCGCCCTGCAGCACCGGCTGCGCCGCGGACGTCGCCGTGACGATGATGTCGGCCCCGCGCACGGCTTCCTCCGCCGACGCGCACGGGGTGACCCTCACGCCGCACGCCGCCTCGGCGTCCCGGCAGAACTCCCTGAGACGCTCAGGGCTTCTGCCGAAGACCCGGATGATTTCCAGTCGCCGCACGGTCGCGATCGCCTTCGCCTGGCTGCGTGCCTGCCAGCCCGTGCCGATGATCGCCAGCGATCGCGCGTCCTTTCGCGCCAGCCACCGCGACGCCACCCCTGAGGCCGCGCCCGTGCGAGTCTGCCCCAGACGGTCGGCCTCGATGGCCGCCAGGAGTCCTGCGGTCCGCGCGTCGAACAGGAGGACCATGAACCGCGCCCCCTCCCGCGACGTCGCGTACACCTTCGCCGCCAGCCTCCCCCACGCTTCCGATCCGGCGGCCAGGGCGTGCAGCACCGCCCCCCGCACGGACGCGCGCGCCCGCGGTCGATTGTCCGCCCGCCCGTCCGCCCACTGCCGGAACGCGGTCTCCACCGCCTCGACGCACGCCTCCATCGACAGCAGCCGCCCCACGTCTCCCTCGGTCAGATAGAGCGCCATGGTCACGAGATGTTAGCCCATGTCCTCACCTCCCGCCCCCCGGCCGCGGACACGCCCGGAACCGTTTGTCGCTCGCCGGGAGCGTGAGGTATAGTGCGGCCTCGAGACCTCCCACGGACACGACATGGACGGTGGCGGAATTCCGAGGATCCAGGCAGCGTTCCGCGCCGCCGGATCGAAAGCACAGGGCAGGGTCCGATGCGGCTCTCCATGACCACGACCGGGTTCACCCTCGAGGGCTTCCGGGTCAAGAAGACGCTCGGCGTCGTGCGCGGGATCACGGTCCGATCGCGCTCGGTGTTCGGCACGATCGGCGCGTCGCTGCAAACGATCGTCGGTGGGAACATCACCCTGTTCACGGAGTTGTGCGAGAAGGCCCGTGCGGACGCCTTCCAGCAGATGTTGCAGCATGCCGAGGAGCTGGGGGCAAACGCCGTGGTGGGCGTCCGGTACGACGCCAATGAGGTCATGCAGGGCGTGACGGAGGTCCTGTGCTACGGCACGGCCGTGGTCGTCGAACCGGACGCAGTCACGGCATAATCGACCGGCACGATTTCGCCGGTCGTCATCCTCGACGCCACCAGGGGAACGGTCCTAGAATCCGCAATCCACCGTTCGGCCTCGGGGAGAAGCCCGGCGCATGAAGACCTACTGGAGGCGCAGGCTCGACCGGCTCCAGGAGATCCTGGAAGCATGAGCGGCAGGCACGCCATCGACGCCCTCTGTCCCGAGGACTGGGAGCGGGTGCGGGCGATCTACGACGAGGGGATCGCGACGGGGCATGCGACGTTCGAGACCGCGGCTCCACCCTGGCAGACGTGGGACTCCGATCACCTGCGCCAGGCGCGTCTCGTGGCGCGCGACGGCCCTGCTGTTCTCGGCTGGGCGGCGCTCTGCCCCGTGTCCGGCCGCTGCGTGTACGCCGGCGTGGCGGAGGTCAGCGTCTACGTGGCCGCCGCGGCGCGCAACCGAGGTGTCGGCCGGGCCCTGCTCCAGGCG
>Ga0209761_1003348_pt1 | contig 10586 bp, 11 predicted proteins | sample GraSoi013_1_40cm_4_FD_185818 | JGI IMG/M metagenome (GOLD analysis project Ga0209761, IMG submission 185818) | Grasslands soil microbial communities from the Angelo Coastal Reserve, California, USA - Sample 09_25_2013_1_40cm (SPAdes) (version 2) | ecosystem: Environmental > Terrestrial > Soil >... | reverse complement strand
GCCCCGCCGTTTCGCTGCGCCCGAACTTCCCGTCCTTATAATCGATGTCGTGCACCAACTCGCCGATGACGGCCAGCCCCGGGTCGGCGAGCCCGAACCGCGCCACCAGCGTCTCGAAGGTGCAGCGGTCGCCCTCGTGCGTGTACTCGGCCTCGAACATGTCGAAGCGCGGCTCATCCGGGGCGGTGCGGGCATCCTGGGCCGCGACGAACCGGAAGCGAGCCTTCGGGTCGATAAAGCGGCGGATGAGCCAGGCGCTGGCGATCCGGTCCACATGCACGCCGCTCCGGGTCACCCAGGTGCGGCCGTGGACTGGGCGGGTGGACCGGGCGGCCGCTGTTCGGAGCCGGCCGGCAGGCTTGCGCCGATCGCGCGCCCGATTCAGCGCCGCCTCTGCCGCGCGACGCCCCGGCGCGCCGAAATGGTCGAGCGCCGCGATCTCCGCGAGCCGGCGCTCGAGGCGCGCCACCTCGCCCGACGACTCACGCTCACCTCCACCCCCACCCCCACCCCCACCCCCGCTCTCCCGTGTGACCTCCGCGGCCGCGCGCGCGAGCTCCGCGTACTCGGCGTCGCGCTGCGCTCGAAACAGCGCCTCGATCTGCCCGTCCGACAGGCCGTCCACGAACGCCGCCTGGCAGACGGATGCCTCGCCGCCGCCAGCCACGATTTCGCGGCGCAACCATTGAAAATCTTCGCTCGCCTGCTCCGTGTGGGGCAGGACATAGACGGAATTCTTGATCGCCACCGCGCCGATTCGCTGCAGCCGGCGCCAGATCTTCACCCTGAAGTAGTCGGGCTTGGGCGGGAGCTGATGGATGAGGAGCAGCCAGCGTCCGCCCGGGGTCTCCGGGGGTGGACGCTTCACGAGGTGCCGGCCCGCGCGCCGCTCGGTCACCACAGGTTCCGCATAGCGGAGCCCGCGGCGCGTCGCGCCCCCAGCACCGGCTCGCCGGCCGCCGCGCCAGCCATCGCGACGCGCGCGTCGGCGCCGAGGGCGCCGGTCGTGGGATTGAAGAAGTGCTCGCCGGCCACGGCCAGGGTGAGGGCGGCGACGTCCTGCTCGGAGAAATGGCAGCGCAGCTCGGCGAGTACCGCGTCCGGAATCCCACCCGCCCGGTCGGCGTAGCGCGACACCGCTACCGTGAACGCGAGCGCGGCGCGCTCCCGCGAGGAGAAGAGTGGGCTCGCGGCGTAGTGTCGCAGCGCCCCGAGCTCCGCGACGGGGAGGAACGCTTTGCGCCACCGATGGAGGCCGTGCTCGATGCACCAGCGGCACCCCGACAGCTCGGCGGCGAGCTGCCGCACGAGGAGGTCGACGCGGGGGTCGAGCGCCGCCCCACCAGCGATGTAGCGACCCATCCGCGCGTAGGACGGCAGGGCGCGTGGCCCCGGGAGTCGCGCCGGTGGCGGAGCGGAGAGCGCCGTCCAGGCCCGAACAAGCCACCGTAGTAGTATCATATAAGTGATACAATTGTATCATCAGCTCGTCGATCGGGCAACCCCCTTCCCCCTTCGCCCATCGCCGTATTGCTTGGCTTCCCATGTCCCTCTCCCGCCAGCTGCTGCTCCGCGCGTCCCGCAGCACCTGGCTCGCCCGGCAGCTGTCCCAGCGCGCATTCTTCCGCCGCGCCGTGCGGCGATTCATGCCCGGCGAGGACCTCGCCGCGGCGCTCGCCGCCGCCGCCGACCTGGCCCGGGAGGGCCTTGGCAGCGTGCTCACCCAGCTCGGCGAGCAGGTCACGAGCCGCGACGAGGCCGCCCGCGTACGCGATCACTATCTGCGGGTGCTCGAGGACATCCGGCAGCGCCAGCTGCCCACGGAAATTTCCGTCAAGCTCACCCACCTCGGCCTCGACCTGAGTCCCAAAATGTGCCTCCAACACCTGCTGGCGCTCGCGGCACGCGCGGCGGCCGCCGGGTCGTTTCTCTGGATCGACATGGAGGAGTCGCGCTATGTCGACCCGACGCTGGAGCTGTTCCAGGCCGTCCGCGGCGCCCAGGCGGGCGTCGGCGTGTGTCTGCAGGCCTACCTGCGCCGCACGCCGGCCGACCTAGAGGCACTTCTCCCGCTCGCGCCCGCCATTCGACTCGTGAAAGGCGCCTACAACGAGCCTCCGGACGTGGCGCTTCCGAAGAAGCGCGATGTGGACGCCGCCTACGCCGTGCTCGCCGGGCGGCTGCTCGAGCGCGCCGCCCAAGGCGAGGCGCGTGCGGTGTTCGGCACGCACGATCTCGGTCTCATCGCGCGTCTGCGCCAGCGGGCCCTCGGGCTCGGCGCCGCACCGGGAGGGGGGGCCTACGAGGTCCACATGCTGTACGGCATCCGCGCCGCCGAGCAGCGCGCGCTGCAGCGCGAGGGATTGCCGGTGCGGGTCTTGATCAGCTACGGGACGCACTGGTTCCCTTGGTACCTGCGGCGGCTCGCTGAGCGACCGGCGAATGTGTGGTTTGTGATGAGACACGTGTTCGGGTCGTGAGCCCCGGGAAGTCCGCGGGTGAACCCGCGAACCGGGACGCCTTGAGCCTGACAGGTGTTCCCGCGACCTTTCCCGACATGACCGCGCGAACCTCCCCCACGCTCCCCTCCGCCCCAGCCGAGCTCGACCGCTGGCGCCGCGAGACGCCGGGATGCCGGGAGCGGATCCATCTCAACAACGCGGGCGCCGCGCTCATGCCTCAGGCGGTGCTCCAGGCGCTCACCGCGTTCCTCGAGCGGGAAGCGGCGATCGGCGGCTATGAAGCCGCGGACGAAGCAGAGCCCCGCGTGCGTGAGACCTACGAACTGCTGGGGCGTCTGGTGACCGCCGCGGCGAGGAACGTGGCCATCGTCGAGAATGCGACCGTGGCCTTCAGCCAGGCGGTGTCCGCATTCGACTTCCGTCCCGGCGACCGCATCGTCACCACGCGCGCCGACTACCCCTCGAACCAGCTGACGTACCTGTCGCTCGCTCGCCGCGCGGGCGTCGAGACAGTACGCGCGGACGATTTCCCCGAGGGTGGAGTCGATCCCGCGAGTGTGCGCCGGCTGGCGAGCCACCCGCGCACGCGCCTCGTCGCCCTGAGCTGGGTCCCGACCAACTCGGGGTTGGTGCAGGACGCCGCCGCGGTGGGAGAGGTGTGCGCGGAGCTGGGCGTGCCGTACCTCATCGACGCCTGTCAGGCAGTGGGACAGCTGGCGGTGGACGTGGCCGCGTTGCGCTGCGATTTCCTGGCGGGCACGGGACGCAAGTTCTTGCGCGGCCCGCGTGGCATCGGCTTCCTCTATGTGTCCGACCGGATGCTCGAGCGCGGGGCGTTCCCCCTGTTCCTCGACATGCGGGGTCCGGCTCGCGGACGGCGCCCGCCGGTTCGAGAACTGGGAGTTCGCCTACGCGCTGGTGGCGGGCCTGGGGGCGGCGGCGCGCTATGCGCTCGCCGTAGGCTCAGGCGGCCCCGAGCGCGCCCGCCGGCTCGCCGCCCTGCTGCGCCCGCAGCTCGCGGAGATCCCGGGGGTGCGGGTGCTCGATCGCGGGCGGGAGCAGTGCGCCATCGCGACCGTTGACGTGGCGGGTCGGGACGCGGCGGATCTCAAGCTGCGGCTCCGCCGGCGAGGCATTAACGCGAGTTCCGCGGACCGGAAGTCGGGGGTCCTCGACATGGATCAGAAGGGGGCCAGCACGGTGCTCCGCTTCTCACCTCACTACTACAACACGGAGGACGAGCTCGAAGCCGCCGTCGCGGCGCTCGCCGAGCTCGCGCGCTCGTGAGCGCCGCGCGACCGGGCAAGATCATCGGGATCGGGCGGAATTACCGGGATCACGCTGCCGAACTGGGGAACACGGTGCCCGCCAAGCCGCTCCTGTTCCTCAAGCCGCCCACGGCCGTCATCGGAGACGGAGCGGCGATCGTGCTGCCGCCGGAATCGCGGCAGGTCGACTTCGAAGGCGAGATCGGCGTCGTCATCGGACGCCCCCTGCGGCGCGCGTCGGAAGGCGACGCGCGCGCCGGCATCGCGGGGATCACGTGCGTGAACGATGTGACCGCGCGGGACTTGCAGCGGACCGAAGAGCAGTGGACCCGGGCGAAGGGGTTCGACACGTTCTGTCCCGTCGGGCCCCGCGTGGTGCCGGTGGATCCGCGGCGATTCGACGAGCTGGAGGTGTTCTGCCGGGTGAACGGCAAGGAGCGCCAGCACGGCCGGGCGCCCGACATGGTGTTTTCCATTCTCGCGCTGGTGTCCGTCGTCTCCCACGTCATGACGCTCGAGCCGGGGGACTTGATCGCCACCGGAACGCCCGCCGGCGTTGGGCCGCTCGCGCCCGGCGACGTGGTCGAAGTGGAGATTCCCGGGGTCGGAGTGCTGCGGAATCCCGTGGTCCGAGAGGCACGATGAAGCCGCGGTGGGCGGCGCTTGCGGCGGTGATGCTCGTCCCGCGGATGGCCCTGGGAGCGCAGGCCCCGAAGAGCCAGCACGCCACGGTAACCCAGCTCGTCGGCACGACTCAGGTAACGATCGTTTACAACCGGCCGAGCGCGCGGGGCCGGACGCTCTTCGGAAAGGGTGGAGTGGTGCCGTGGGGCAAGGTGTGGTGTCCGGGCGCCGACACGGCCACCACGATCGCGCTGAGCAGGGACATGGCGGTCGGCGGGCAGCCGCTCGCCGCCGGAAAGTACAGCATCTGGGCGATCCCCGGCCCCGACGAATGGACGCTAATTTTCAGCCGGGCGGCGGACGTGTTCCACATCCCCTACCCCGGCGAGTCCCAGGACGCGCTGCGGCTCAGTGTGAAGCCGCAACAGGGGGGCGCATCGTTCATGGAATCGCTGGCGTTCTACTTCCCGGCCGCCGACGCGGATCGGGCGCTCCTGAACCTCCACTGGGGCGAGACGATCGTGCAGGTCCCGCTCGCAGTGAAGTAGCAGCCCCCTAGTCTTCGACCTGCTCGCGCTGGTCCAGCCAATGCTTGACGGCAAATCCGAGGGAGGCGCCGAACCCGGCGCTCGCCACGGTCAGCAGCAGTTTTCCGGTCATAAGTAGGACAACCATGCCTCAAGCTCCTTGTAAACGCCGACGCCCCAGCGCTTTGGAGTTGTAGCGCGGGGGCGTCGGTCTCACCCAGGTCGATCGACTGCTACGCCTTACATCCCACGCATCCAATCACGTTCCGCAATTCGCAGACCGTGACAACACGCGCGATTGGCGCACATCGAGACAAGCGGGGGCTGTTGCATCATTGCAGAAAGCCTAAACAGTGGCGACCGTCACGGTCAACGACCCATTCGGGCGACATCAATCCTGGTGGGCCTTCCACGCCCGGTAGTACGCGTCCGCCTCGTCCGGGAACCCCACGTGACGCGGCTGCCAACCGAGCAGGCGGACGGCCTTGCGGGCGTCGACGTGCTGGCTCAAGGCGAGCGCGTCGGCAAAGTCGCCCAGCGTTTTCCGGGCCTCGGGGAGGGGCATGGGGTGCACTTCCCCCTTATAGCCGGCAGCTCGTGCGGCCGCCGTCGCCATCTCGAGTACCGTAAAGCGCGACTGATCGTTCACGTTGAAGATCTCGCCTGCCAGGCCGCTCTCCGCGACCCGCAGGTACGCGTCAGCCAGGTCATCGACGTGAACCATCGGTACCCGGTTTCGACCGTCCCCCACCACCAACGGCGGCTTCCCCGTGCTCGGCCCGGCGAACCACTGGCCGGTCAGACCGCCGGGGCCGCCGTAGACGTCTCCGGGTCGGACTACCAGGCCGCGCATGCCGGGGGCCTGCAGCACCATCTGCTCGTGAGCCGGTCGCCAGGCAACGAGCTTCGTGGGATTCGGGGGGGTGGTCTCATCCACCATGCGGTCGCCGGTGTCGCCGTACACCCAGGCACCGCTCGTGAACACGAGCGTTTTGGGCTTCGCGCCCCGGCGCCCGGCGTCGAGCAGCGTATCGATGGCCGTCTTGTCCTTGGCCACCCCATCCGCCGAGTAGTCGAACGCGATATGGACCACGAGGGCGCATTCGCTGGCGATCTCGAGATAGGTCTTCGGGTCGGCCAGGTCACCGATCACCGCCTCGATCTCGTGCCGCGCAAGGCGGCGCGCCCTGGCCTCGCTCCGGGCGAGACCCCAGACGCGATACCCCGCGCGCCGCAGCGCCGCCGCGACGGCAAACCCGATGTATCCCGTGGCGCCCGTGACGAAGACTTGCATTCAGATCGAACCATCGCGCACGCGTCCGGGTTCCCCCGGGTCAGCCCCATCGTCCGCACCTGTGATCCGCTCGAACCGCTCCTGGACCCGTCCCGCCTGCCGCTCGCTCTCCTCGAAGCGCTTCTGGGCGTTCGCGAGGTGCGCGCCGACCGTTTGGAACGCCGTCCAGAACGTCTCGAACTGCTGGCGCAGACCGCCGAGCTGCTCCTGGATCTCGCGGGCCTGCTGCTCCACCCGCATCCCTTTGAGCCCGTGGAGGATCACCAGGAGATAGGCGTAGAAGGTATGGGGCGATACGGGGATGACGCGCCGGCGCAGCGCGTGCCCCAGGACGCTCTTCGCGTCTCCGGGATCCTCCGCGCGCAGGACCGCCTCGTAGTACACGTTCTCGGCCGGGATATACATCAGCGCGAAGTCATAGGTGCCTTCGTCCGGACGGATGTACTTGTCGGCGATCTCGTCGATCCGCTCCTTGAGGGAGCGCGCGAACGCGCGCGCCTCGCGCTCGGCTTCGGCGCCGGTCGCGGTGAGCAGGCGCTGGCACGCCTCGAGCGGAAACTTCGCATCGACGGGCACCAGGCGGTCGCCGAGCTTGAGAGCCGCATCGACGCGCTCGCCGGAGCGGAACGCGTGCTGCATCTGGTAGTGAGAGGCCGGGAGGATCTGTCGCAGCAACTCCTCGAGCCACACCTCGCCGATCGTGCCGCGCAGCTTCGGGACCTGGAGCAGCTGCTGCACTTCGGTCACCGCGGTGCCCATCATCTCGAGGCGCTTCGTCGCCTCACCGAGCGCCCCGAGCCGCTCGTGCACATCGCGCAGCGCGCGCGTCTCGTCCGCGCTGCCCCGCAGGAGCAACAGCGCGACGAGCACGACGAGCACGACGAGCACGACGATCGCGATCGCGACCGCCGGCGACACGCTAGCGCAACCCGATCATGGAGCGAGTAATCTACTCCTGGTAAGCTCGGATCCGCTCACCGTTTCCCGCGGTGCGCGCCTGGACCAGCGCGGCGCCGGCGTGCTCCAGGAGGCGGTCGGGCGCGAGCGGCGTCGCGTGCAGGTCGGTGACGGCCTCGTAGCCGGCCCGGACCAACAAGGGCGGCAGCCCCGCGGGTCTCGGGCCCGCCGTCTCGAGCGCTTGCGTGAGTCGTCGGGCCATCTGCCCCGCCCCGTCGGGCGTGGTCGAGGGGGCCAGCACCGCGAACTCGCTTCGACCAAGGCGGCCGATCGCGTCGGACGTGCGTCCGCGCGCCTGGAGGATGTGCCCAGCGTACGTGACCGCCACGGGTGGCGCCGCGAGTCGCGCGGGATTGGCTTCCTGCGGCTCCAGCTCGACGGCGAGCGCCACGCAGGCGAGCGGCGCGTGGCGGCGGAACGCATCCGAGACGAGCTCCCGGGCGCGCCGCTCCAGCCCACGCATCGTGTACAACCCGCTCACCGGCTCCACCGCGCCTTCGTCCAGCGCGTGATCAGTCTCGAGCTTGACGCGCGTGAAGGCGTCGAGCTTCAGCGCCAGCTCCTCCGCGTTGAGCACGAGGCTCAGGTAGTCCCACGCTCCGGCCTCGAGCGCGGCGAGGCGCTGCTGTTTGGTCGCCGGCGCCGACGTGATCATGAAAATCGGCGTGTGCCAGGAGACCGCCCGATTCTGGCGGAGGGCGCGGCACACCGCGATGCTGTCCAGGTCCTGAAGGTTCGCGTCCATGAGGACGACATCGGGCCGCGCGGCGGGCGCCCGGTCCAGGAGCTCGCGTCCGCTCCCCACGGACACGACCCGATACCCCAGCGGCTCGAGCATGCTGTCGATCGCCTGGTTGAGCCACGTGCCGGAGTTCGCGACGAGCACGACGGGCGAACGGGTGAACGGCGTGCGCGGAGGCATGGTGAGTGAATGTGGCGACGGCGCCGGAGGGGAGAACCCGGCGAAACCCTAGATGCGGCCGGGAGAAGACCCGGGTCAGGGAGTGATCAAACCTTCCCGGATGGCGTAGCGAACCAGACCGGCGACGTCGTGGATGTTCAACTTCTTCATCACACGCGCGCGGTGAAATTCCGCGGTCTTGGGCGTGATCGCGAGCAGAGCGGCGACCTGCTTGGTCGACTTGCCTTCGGCTACGAGCTGCACGACCTGACGCTCCCGGGAGGTCAGCCGGCCGCGGTCCTCCGCCGCGGCGGCCCGGCAGGCATCCACCACGGCCTGAGAGACGCCCGCCCCCACGTAGAACCCGCCGCGCGACACCTGCTGGATGGCCTGGGCGAGGTCCTCTCCCGCCTGGGTCTTGAGTACGAACCCCCGCACGCCGGCGCGGACCGCCTCGGTCACCAGGCGCTCCTGCTCGAGCGCCGTGAGCATCACGACCTGGATTCCGGGGCGCGCCTCGACGATCTGGCGCGCGGCATCGATGCCGTTCAGGAGCGGCATCATGATGTCGAGCACCGCGACGTCCGGCTCATGCTCCCGCGCCAGCTCGACCGCGGCCCTGCCGTCGGATGCCTCGGCCACCACCTCGACGCCGTGCCGCTCGAGCAGGGCGCGCACGCCCTGCCGCAGCACGATGTGGTCGTCGGCCAGCACTACACGTAGCGCCATCATTCCTCCGCGGGTCCGCGCTCTTCTATAGGGAGCGACACGGCATGGCGTCAAGCGGCCGGCATCACCGGAAACGGGAAGTATGCGTCCGGTAGCGAGTTATCGGTTACTGTTCAATCATGCCGTCTGAGTCCCTCCGGCTCTCCAAGTCGCGCTATCTGTCCGGCCTCCAGTGTCACAAGCAGCTGTGGTGGCGGGTGCACGAGCCCGAGGCGCCGGAGCTCTCCCCCACGCCTGGGCAGCAGAACCTGTTCGCACAAGGGCGGGAAGTGGGCGAGCGCGCGCGGGGCCACGTCCCCGGGGGCGATCTGATCGATCTCCCGTTCTATCAGTACGACAACAAGGTGACGGCCACGCGCGAGGCCCTGAACCGCGACCTGCCGGCGATCTACGAGGCCTGGTTCCTGGCGGACGAGACCTACGTGGGCGTCGACATTCTGGAGCGCACGTCCCGCGGCCACACGGTGATCGAGGTGAAGGCGTCGAACAGCCGCAAGCCGGAGCACCTTCCCGATGCGGCCGTGCAGGTGCACGTGCTGAGGAGCTCGGGCCTCCAGGTGGAACGCGCCGAGGTGATGCATCTCAACCCGGAATGCCGCTTCCCCGACCTGTCCAATCTCTTCGTACGCGAGGACGTGACCGCTTTGGTCGAGGCCGCGCTGATCGGCGTGCCGGACGAGCTTGCGGCGCAGCGGCGGATGCTCGAGGGACCGCTTCCTGACGTACCAATCGGCGAGCATTGCACCAACCCGTACGAGTGCCCGTTCCTCGAGCGCTGCTGGCCCAAGCTCCCCGACCACCACGTGAGCAAGCTATACCGCATCGAGCGCAAGCGGGCGCTCGAGCTCGAGGCCGACGGGTACGCGACGATCTACGATCTCCCATCGGACCTGGAGCTCTCGGTGATCCACGCGCGCCAGGTGAAGGCGGTGCAGACGGGGCGGATGGTCGTGGAGCCCACGCTCTCGAGGGCGCTCGCCCAATTCACGTCGCCGCTCGCGTTTCTCGATTTCGAGACGGTGAGCCTTGCGATCCCACGCTGGCCGGGGTGCCGGCCGTGGCAGCAGGTGCCGGTGCAGTTCAGCGCGCATGTGGAGGAGCGGGGCGGCGGTTGGGTGCATCGTCAGTGGATCGCCGACGGGCCGGAGGACCCGCGGCCGGCGCTCGCCGAGGCAGTGCTGGAGGCGTGCGCCGGCGCGCGCAAGGTCGTGGCGTACCACGCGAGCTTCGAGCGCGAGTGCATCAAGCGGCTCCGGGAGGCGGTGCCGCGCTTGGCCAAGGAGCTCGAGCGGATCGAGAAGCGCCTGGTGGACTTGTTGCCCGCGATACGGAGCCACGTGTACCACCCGGACTTCGCGGGCGGGTTCAGCATCAAGAAGACGCTGCCGGCGCTGGTGCCGGGGCTATCCTACTCGGATCTCAAGGTTCAAGACGGCGAAGCGGCGACGGTCGAGCTGCAGCGGCTGATGTTCCAGGGCGCCGAGATGCCCCCTGGGGAGCGCGCCGCGCTGCGGGAGGACCTGCTGCGCTACTGCGAGCGGGACACGTGGGCGATGGTGAAGCTGCTGGAGAAGCTCAGGAGTTTGGTGGAGGATCAGTTGGAGTTGTTTTGAGGGGGGTGCGAACTTCGCTGGGGCCGGGTGCCGAGGATTGGTCACCTGCTGCGCCGCGCTAACGTTGCTACTATGTCTCTTCTCATTACGAGACACTTTGGAGGGTGTTTGCGGCGGATCTCGCCGCCGCGGCACGCTACAGCGTCGAGGCCCACGGCGGATGACGACGTCGGGCGGGGCTGCGTCTGGCAAACATCGTGGCAAACTGGCG
>Ga0209761_1003345_pt1 | contig 10589 bp, 10 predicted proteins | sample GraSoi013_1_40cm_4_FD_185818 | JGI IMG/M metagenome (GOLD analysis project Ga0209761, IMG submission 185818) | Grasslands soil microbial communities from the Angelo Coastal Reserve, California, USA - Sample 09_25_2013_1_40cm (SPAdes) (version 2) | ecosystem: Environmental > Terrestrial > Soil >... | reverse complement strand
GGCGGCGACGTCTCCCGACACATCGCGCAGCGTGATCCCCTCGTTCACCGTGTTGAGGGCGATACGGCCGCGGGCCTTGTCGAGTGTCACCTCGCCGTTCACGGACCGCAGCGACACGAAGCCCGACCCGCCAGTCACCTTGACCTCGCCCTGCACCGTCTCGGCCGTGATCTCCCCCTGCGACCCCTCGACCGTGATGTCGGTGTAGACCCCCGACAGCGCGAGCGCCATCGCCGCGGGCACCGTGATCGTGTAGTCGATGACCTGGGACGGGCCGTACTTGCCCGTCGACTTGACGCTCACCACGGCTTCCGACCCGCTCACCTGCACGCGGTCGCGGCTCGAGTGCTCGGCCTGGACTCTGACGGCGCTCTTCGCCCAGGTAGTGACGGCGATCGAGCCCCCGAAGTTGTTCACCTCGAGGCGGGCGCCGGACCGCACCGGAACCGTCGTGTCCGTCTGAGCCAGCGCCGCGACCGCCGCGGCCGCCACGATCGTGATCATGCAGCTCTCCTCTTCAGCTCTGCGTCCCGGTGAGGGCGGTCGCCTGGCGCAGCAGCTCCAGCTTCCGCCGCATCGTGTCGGCGAGGTGATGGTTGAGATACGCGCTGCCCGGGTCCTCGGCGAGCGCGCGCCGCGCCTGCGCGATCGCGGTGTCGATCGTGGCCAGGTTGCGCTCGAGGATGCGGACGGTGGTCGAGTCGAGCCGGCCCGTGCGCCGTCCCTCGACGAGCGCTCCCTGCAGCTCGGCCACGGTCGTCTCGTAGCGCCGGTCCGCCGCGGTGAGCCACCGCGCCTGCGGCGGGGCGATCCCTACGGGAGTCGTAGCGGCCCGGGCGCGCAGCAGCCAGGTCGCGCCGCCCGACAGGACGATCAGGGCTACCGACGCGGCGATGAGCTGCGGCACGGTGAACGCCAGGTGCCGTTTGGGGCGACCGGTAGGAAGTCCTTTAGGGCGCCGCTCGCCCAGATCGGCGACGGCACCGCGGGCCGGTATCGCGCGGCCGATCCCCGCCGCGATCTTCGGCCACAGGTCGGCCGCGGGCGGCCGGTCGTCGAGCGCGCGCGCCCGGGCTACGACGCGCCGCAGCTCTTCCAGCGTCGCCGCACAGGGCACGCAGCCGGCGAGATGCGCCTCGAGCGCTGCGCGCTCCCCCACGCCCAGCGTGCCGTCCACGTATTCCGACAGTCGGTCCGTCCAGTTGTCCTTCATCATCTCTTCTCTCCCTTCATTTCCCACGCCCCCACTTCCCCACTTCCCCACGCAGTTATCGATCCAGGTGTCTTCGTAACGCCATCCGCGCATGGTGCAGCTGCGATTTCGACGTTCCCGGGACGATGCCGAGCATGTCGGCGATCTCGTCGTGCTTGTAGCCCTCGACGTCGTGCAGCACGAACACCTGGCGCGCGCCGTCGGGGAGGCGGCTCACCGCGTCGTCGAAGTCCATCGCGACGTCCGGGGCATGCGGCCGGCTCGGCGCCGTTTCGAGCGCCGCGGCGGAGTCGTCGAAGCGTCCCCGCTCCACGCCGAGCGACGTGCGCCGCGCCAGGATCACGTTCACGGCCAGGCGGTGCAGCCAGGTCCCGAACGCCGCTTCGCCCCGGAAGGTCGCGAGCTTCTGCCAGGCGCGGATGAAGATGTCCTGGGTGACGTCGTCAGCGGTTTCGGGACCCATCATGCGGCGCACCAGGCTGTGGACGCGTGCCGCGTGCGAGCGGTACAGGCGCTCGAACGCGCTCCCGTCCCCGCTCGCGGCGAGGGCCGCGTCCGCGGCTTCCGCATCCTCCGCTCGACCCCCCGTCGCCTTGTCCTGATCTCTGCGCAGCGTCGCCACTCCGGGGCAGGTACGCTCCATCGGTACCGAGTTGGATATGCCTGTGGGACCGAAGGTTGCAAAGGCCCCCGAATCCTGCTCTTGACGGCCACCTGACGGTGGTGCCCTATGAAGGATCCATGACGACCCCTCGCCGTGCGGGCGTGTTGCTTGCCGTTGCCGCGATCCTGGGGGCCCTGTGGGCGTTCCCCGTCACCGGCGCGGCGCAGATTCCGAAACCGCGGGAGCAGGGTGGGCGCGTGACGGCAGGTTATCCGCCCGGTCTCCGCCCGCTGCGGGCCGGTCGCCCGCGGCCGCCGGCCGCCGCAAGCCGGAGCACGGCACTCGCGACGATCACAGAGACCGAGCCCAACGATGCGCCGGCCACCGCGACCTCCGTCGCACTGGGTGACGTCGCATCGGGTAACATAGATCCGGCGGGTGACGTCGATTACTACGCATTCGACGTCACGGTCCCTACGTACTTGATCCTCGACGTGGACGCAAACCGGTCTGGCTCTCCGCTCGATCCCATCCTCTCGCTGTACGCGCCCGACGGAACGACCGAGCTCGCCTTCAGCGACGACTACAACGGCTATGACAGCCACATCGAGTACTCGATCTCGACGACCGGACGCTACTACGCTGCGATCGCGGGCTACGGGGGGAGCGGTGGCTCGGGCTTCTTCTACTCGTTGCAGTTCACGAGCCGTCCTACGGGGCCCGGCGATCCGACCACGTTGTTCGCCACCGGACTCGACGGACCGTTGGGCAGTGCAGCGGGCCCGGCGGGGGAGTTGTACGTGACGGATTTCAACTCGCTTCGCCTGCTGAAGGTAAGCCCCGCGGGCGCCGTTTCGACGCTCGTGGCCTTCTCGAACGTCGTTCCGATACACGTCGTCCCCGACGGGTTCGGCAATCTCCTCGTCACGATCGAGGATCTGGGCTTCACCTACGGGGCCGTCTACCGAGTCACGCCAACCGGCCAGGTCTCGACCTTCGCGACGGGGCTGTATGTGGCCGCCGCGATCACCGCTGGGCCCGACGGGGACGTCTGGGTCCTCGACACGGGGCGGCAGAAGCTCTATCGGTACTCTCCGTTCGGCGTGCTGCAGGATTCCGTCGACGTCGCCGCGACCGGGGTGGACGCAGTCGACGCCGGTCTCGCGTTCTCGCCGGCTGGCGTGCTGCATATGTCCAACAGCAACGACCGCGTGTACAAGATCGACGGCGGTGCCCCTCAGCTCGTCATCTCGGGGGCTCTGTACCTGGAAGGCATCGCGTTCGACCGGGACGGCTACCTCTACGTCGCGAACGGCTACCTCGGGACGGTGCAGCTCTACAGCCCGACTTATGAGCTGGTGAGCGACCCGTTCGCCGGGTCGAACTTGGGCGGCCCTACTTCCCTGGTCTTCGGGCGCGACGGCGCCGGTGCCATGACCTCGCGCCTGCTGGCGACGAACTACGGCTACAACCTCCAGCCGCCGTACGTCGGGTCGATCGTCGAGATGAATCCCGCAGGTATGCGTGCTCCGGGCTCGCGGATCGGGATCGACGCGGTGGACGTGGCCATCAACGCCGCCGCAGACCATCTCCTGGGAGGCGCGCAGGTGGCGCCCGCGGCGCAGCATTTCCTCGATGTGCAAGGCAACAACAACGGGCGCTACGACGTCGGCGACTTCCGGGCATACCTCCGGTCCAAAGGGCAGCTGCCGGCAGCTGCGGGCGTGGCGGCCCGAAGGGAGGGGCCATGAACAGCACCGGGAAGATCCTCGCTTCGCTCGCCCTCGCGAGCGCCCTGGCCTGCGGCAACGAGTCAGCACCGGCGACGCCGATGCCGACACCGGGCGCCGCGGCCGCGTCGCTGGTCACACCGAATGCGGACGACGGCGCGATCCTGGTCTCGCTGACCGGTCCTGGTATCACGAGCGTGCAGTCCACGAGCTCGGCCTACTTCGCCCAGTCGCGCGTTGTGTCCGCGAGCGAAGTACGGCTACTCGTCGTCGGGAACCTCTCGGCGGGCATGGTCGCGACCATCGTCGTGCCGGACGTGCGCCGCATCGGAGAGTACTCGGGCAGTGTCCTCGAGGTGGCGTCGCGCGGCGATGAGGTGCGGAATTCGGTTGCGGGGTACGCGATTCAACTCGCGGTGTCCCAGTAGCCGTTGGCGGCGTCCGCTCGTTGGAGTGCAGCCTGCAATAGGCTAGATTGCGGGCCGTCATGAGCCCCGGCCTCCTCGCACCCACGGGCATCGGCCTGCTGCTCGGCCTGCGCCACGCCTTCGAGCCCGACCACCTGGCTGCGGTCTCGACGCTCGCGACGCGTCAGGGGCGCCTCGGGGACGCCTGCCGGCTGGGGCTCGCCTGGGCCCTGGGGCACACCGCGAGCCTCGGGGCCGTGGCGCTCCTCATCATCGCGGGCGGCCTGCACCTGCCGGCGCGGCTCGCGCCCGCCGCGGACCTGCTCGTCGCGCTGCTCCTCATCGGGCTGGGCGGAATGGTGATCTGGCGCCATGCGCGCGGGCGGTGGCACCTGCACGTGCACACGCACGACGAGGGGCCCCACTTCCATCTCCACAGCCACGCGCACGGAGCGGCGCACGAGCACCTGCACCCGCGGGGGGACGCGCGCCGCTCGCTCGGGTTCGGCCTCTTGCACGGGCTCGCGGGGAGCGCGGCAATTCTGGTGCTCCTCATCGCCGCGGCGCCCAGCCGGGCGGCACAGCTCGCCTATTTCTTCGCGTTCGCCGTCGGGACGATGATCGGGATGCTCGGCGTGTCGCTGTCGCTGGCGGCGATCGTGCGGCTCGCCTCGGGGCGGGGAGCGCGGTGGGCGACGGCGCTGCATGTGGCAGCGGCGGTGACGAGCGTGGGGGTGGGGTTCGTGTTGGCGGCGCGGGTTGCCGCCGGGCTCTGAGTCCATCAGTAAAACTCCCTACAGCGGAAGGCCAGAGACATAGGCATTCTGCGCTCGCCGAGACGCTTCGCCCACTGCGGGCCGTGAGCACGAACGCGCTTCGTTGCCAGCTGAGGGCATGTGAATTGCCGGTTTAGAGCGGTGACCTCGCGGGTCGGGACTATGTCCCGCAGCGGGGCAGTTCGAGGAATCGCTGCTCAGAGCAAATCCGTCGAAAGGCGGTGACGCAGAGCTACGGGGCTACCGCGGGCCACACCCGCCACCGCCCGCCGGGCCGCCAGCGAAGTTCGCTGGCGGCTTTTTCGCGTACGGCATCGCCAGCGACAGAACATTCACTGCACAGCCTCAGGGGGGTTCATGCGCACCAAGTTCTTCCTGGCAGCCGCCCTAGTTATCGCCACCGCAGCGCTCCAGGCCCAGACCGGCAACGGCGCACCCAGCGGGTCGCACTACAATCTCAACATCATCGGCGTGTCGCACGACAAGAACGCGAATATGGATCAGGGGTCCGGCAGCGTCATCTTCGTGGACCTCGGGTCGAAGGACGTCACCGTTAGCACGAAGATTCTCCTCAGCCAGAGCGCCGACGCCGGGGTCTTCGAGGTCCTCGACAAGAACGGCACGGATGGGGAAGCTTCCTTCGAGCTTCCGGCGCCCGGCAGCTACACGGTCTGGGCGCGCGCGCTCGGCAAGCCGGGTGGCAGCTCCAAGATCACCACCTGCGCGACGAACATCGCGCTCACCGGCCCCGACGCCGGCGTCAGCATCTGCTCGACGCTGAACGAGGTCTTCGTTCGTGGGACGGGCAAGAGCAGCTTCAGAAACGTGACCACCGCTCTCACGACGATCACGCTCGATCCGGTGGCCGAAGCGGCGGCCGTGGCTGCCTGCGGCGGCCGCACGACCGTCAATCTGTTCGACCCGTGCCTCCTGGGCTTCTTCTGGCAGTACGACAACAACGGGCTGAAGCTGTTGCAGGTTCGCTTCTATCCGAACCCTGCGTAGACCAAGCCTCGGGCAACCGGCAGTGAGGGGTGAGTCGGCAGGGTTCCCCTGACCACTCACCCCTCACATCCACTTAGCGTCTCGGCGCCTTGGCGTCTACCTGAGCGTCTCGCTGTCTACGCCCTATAAAATCGCCCCCTCCACTCGACCTTCCTCGCCCCCCTCACGGCCGAGCGAATCATGATGTAGGCCACCATCGCCGCCCCGACCGGGTAGAGCAGCGCATAGCGCACGGGCGCGCCTTCCGCCCAGTACACGACTGCCCAGATGATGAGCGAGATGGCCGTGGTGAGCGCGGCCCAGCTCGCGCCGTAGAGGGCCCAGGCGAGCGGCGGCACGATCCAGCACAGCGCCGGCAGCCACATCAAGTAGGGTGCGGCGCGCCGCAGCAGGGGGACCGGCGGAAACATCAGGGGCACGCCGAGTGCGAGGTTCTTGGACCAGCCCTGCACGATCTCGCCAAGGCTGCGGTACATCCGCGTGCTCATGAACTCGAGGCCGTGTGTCAGGAAGATGTCGAGATGGTGTCTGACATACGCCTGGGCCAGCGCCACGTCCTCGGCCACGCTCTCCTTCACGGCCTCGTGCGTACCGACCCGCTCGTAGGCCGCGCGGGTCGTCAGGATGTAAGCGCCGCTCGCGATCGCGTTCCACGTGATGCGCGTGCGGTTCACGCGGCCGAAGTCGCCCACGCGCGCAGCGAGCGCGACGAGCACGTGCGGCTGCACCAGGCGCTCCCAGAACGTCACCGTCTCTTGTCGCGTCAGGACGCTCACGAGATCCACGCGTTCCGTCCCGAGCACCGTGACGGTGCGCGGCAGCAGCTCGGCGTGGTGCCAGGTGTCGGCGTCCGTGAACAACAGCAGCTCGCCCCGCGCCGTGCGATAGCCTTGGACCACCGCCCACGGCTTCCCGAACCACCCTGTGGGCAGCTCCGCTCCCCGCACGAGGCGCAGTCGCCCCGCCGCCTCGGCGGAGCGCGCCAGCCGCTCGACGATCTCCGGCGTGGCGTCCCTCGAGCCATCGTCCACCACGATGATCTCGACCGGCTGGTAGGTCGTCGCGAGCAGCGAGCGGACGCAGCGTTCGATGTTCACGGCCTCGTCGCGGGCGGGGACGATGACCGAGACGAGGGGCCCGTGCGGTTGCGGCGGGTAATCACGGAGGCGGGGGTGGCGACGAACGTAGCGAACCACGAGCAGCGCCAGGAACAGGGCGTACCCGGCGGGGATGAGCCACATCACTCGAGCTGCTCCCCCTCTGCCGCCGCCACGACGGCGGCGGCGGTGAGATGCCCGGTCACGTTCGTCATCGTACGGAACATGTCGGGGATGCGGTCGAGCCCGATGAGCAGCGTCAGCCCGGCGAGCGGCAGCCCCGCGGACGCAAAGGCGGGCGTGAGGCTCACGATGCTCCCGTAGGGAATGCTCGCGACCGTGAGCGAGGCGAGAAACACCGCGGCTCCGGCCTGGAACATCTCCGCGAAGCCGAACGACACGCCGTACAGCTGCGCCACGAATAGCACCGCGACCGCCTGGAACAGCGCGCTGCCCGCCCGGTTCACGGTCGCGCCGAGCGGCAGCACGAAGCTCGACACCATGCGGGAGATCTTGAGGTCGTTCGCGGCGGCGTCGAGCATCGTGGGGAGCGTGGCGAGGGAGGACGTCGTCGAGAACCCCATCAGCATCGAGGGGAAGCTGGCGCGCAGGAACCGCCTCAGGGAGAGCCGCACGATCAGCGCGATCGCCGGCAGGTACACGCCCACGATGAAGATCGCGAGCCCGAGAATCACCGCGAGCACGTACACCGCCATCGCCTTGACGAGCGACCACCCGAACTGCGCCACCGCGCCCGCGACCAGCGCGAAGATGCCGACCGGTGCGACCAGCAGCACCCACCGCACGATGCGGATCAGCGCCTGGGTCGCGACGTCGGCGAGCTCGGTGAGCGCGAGCCGCTTGTCGTCCGGCAGCGCCGCGGCGGCGACGGCGAAGATCGTGATGAACACGATCAGCGGCAGCAGGTTGCCGTCCACGGCGGCCCGCAGCGGGTTCGCGGGCACGAGCTCCACGATGAAGCGGGCGCTGGATGACGCCTGCTCGGCGGCGTGCCGGGCGAAGCTCGAGTCCGCGAGCGCCGCCGCGCGCAGGGCGGTCTGCTGCTCCGCCGCGATGGGCGCGAGCGGCAGCAGCATCGAAGCGATCACGAAGCCAATCAGGATCGCGGCGAGCGTCGTGCCCCAGAAGAAGCCAAGCGTCCGCAGCCCGAGGCGTCCCACCTTGCGGATGTCCCCCAACCCCGCGACGCCCGTGAACAACGCGGTGGCGACGAGCGGGATCACGACCATCGAGAGAAGGTTCAAGAACAGCGTGCCGACGGGACGGAGCCACGTGCCGGCGAGCGCGAGCAGCAGCGGCTGCTGCGTCGCCGCGGCCACGAGCCCGAGCGCGAGGCCGGCCGCGAGGCCGATCGCCATCCACACGTGGCTTCTCATGGGGTGCGCGCTATAATTCCCCCCAACTCGACCGCCCTCGCAAGGCCGCCAGCCGACCCTTGATCACCCTCGCCGCCGTGCGCCGGGCCCTGCGGGGCCATTGGGGCACGCCCGCCGTAGCGCCCGACGCCCGCCCCGCGGCCGTCGCCCTCGTCCTCGTCGAGGGGGAGAACGGGGCGGAGGTCCTGCTCATCCGCCGCGCCGTGCGCGCGGGCGACCCGTGGTCGGGGCAGGTAGCCCTCCCGGGCGGCCGGCGCGAGCCCGCCGATCGCGACCTGCTCGCGACCGCGATCCGCGAGACGCGCGAGGAGACGGGCATCGACTTGCGCCGGGGCGAGCCGCTCGCCGTGCTCGACGACCTCGCCCCCGTCACGCCCGTGCTGCCGCCCGTCGTGGTGCGGCCGTTCGTGTTCGCGCTGTCGCGCCGCCCCGCGCTCCGCCCGAACGACGAGGTGCAGCAAGGCTTCTGGGTGCCGCTCGACCGGTTCGCGGAGCCGGGCATGCGGCACGAGGTGACGTTGACGGTGCAAGGCGCGGAACGGACACTGCCGGCATATGTCGTGGGGGAGGAGGTGATCTGGGGAATGACGGAACGGATCCTGACGCCGTTCTTGGACCTCGTAGCGGGGTCTCGCTAGGGTGATCGAACGGCGTGGTGCGTGGGGAGTGGTTCGTTGCGGTGCGGACCGGACCCACGGATTGCGCCGTGAAGTTACCACTCCCCACTCCCCACGCCTGGTATTCATAGGTTCTCAAAATCCACAAGTTCGCTTGACAGCATAGCGTTCTTAGCATATCCTAATTCGTTCAAAACGACCACAACTAACTCGTCCAGCTGACTGCTCATAGCCCATTGCTGGGGGGTCTAGTTCACGCGCCTTTCCGGCAGGGAGAATCGGCATGCACGCCACCTTGCGAGACCCCGAGCCGCCGCTCACACGCTCTGTAGAGGACTATCTCAAGGCGATCTACCACCTCTCGAGCCAGGGCGGGTTTGCCGCGACGAGCGACATCGCCGCCCTGCTCGAGGTCGCGCCGCCGTCCGTGAGCGGGATGGTGAAGCGGCTCTCGGAGACGGGGCTCATCGAGCACGTCCCCTATCGCGGCGTGCAGCTCACCGCGCAGGGGCGCCGCGCCGCGCTCCGCATGATCCGCCGGCACCGCGTCCTCGAGGTGTACCTGTCGCAGCAGCTCGGCTACGACTGGGACGGTGTGCACACGGAGGCGGAGCGCCTCGAGCACGCCGTCTCGGACGAGCTGATCGAGCGCATGGCGAAAGCGCTCGGCGATCCGCAGTACGATCCCCACGGGGCGCCGATTCCGACCGCGGCCGGGGAGATCGAGGAGGCCGAGCTCGTCCCGCTCGCGGAGGCTCCCATCGGCGCCGTGATTGAGGTGCGGCAGGTAGCGGACGAAGACGCCGCACGGCTGCGCTACCTGGCGGAGCAGGGACTCACACCGGGGACGCTGCTCACCGTGACCGAACGCCAGCCGTTCAACGGGCCGACGATCGCGAAGCTGCGGCCTTCGGGCGACGCGCGGGTGGTGGGTCAAGAGCTGGCCCGGTCGCTGTGGTGCCGGGTGGTGACCCCGTGAGGCGGCATGGCGACTGGACGCGTTGACGTCCGGGCCGAGCCAGGGTGGCGCAGGCCCCGGCTCACGCCGAGCCTCGCCGAGGTCTATCGTACCGTCCCGGTCGGCCAGCCGACGTGGTGGCGCAAGGCGCTGGCGTTCGCGGGTCCCGGTTATCTCGTGGCCGTGGGCTACATGGATCCGGGCAACTGGGCCACCGACCTCGCCGGTGGCTCGGCGTTCGGCTATTCCCTCCTGAGCGTCATCCTCATCTCGAACCTGATGGCGATCCTGTTGCAGGGGCTTGCCGCGAAGCTCGGGATCGTGACCGGACGGGACCTCGCGCAGGCGTGCCGCGACCACTACTCGCGCCCGACGTCGATCGCCCTGTGGGTCCTGTGCGAGATCGCGATCGCCGCCTGCGACCTCGCCGAGGTGATCGGATCGGCCATCGCCCTGAACCTCTTGTTCGGGATCCCGCTTCCCTGGGGCATCGCGATCACCGCGCTCGACGTGCTGCTGGTGCTGCTGCTGCAGCACAGGGGCTTCCGCCTGCTCGAGGCGCTCGTCGTCACGCTGATCGCGACCATCGCGGGATGCTTCATTTTCGAGATTCTGATCTCGCGCCCGGGGCTGTTTGACGTCGCCGCGGGCTTCGTCCCCGGGCCGTCGATCCTGCGGGACCCGGGCAAGCTGTACATCGCGATCGGGATCCTCGGCGCCACGGTGATGCCGCACAACCTGTACCTGCACTCCTCCATCGTGCAGACCCGGCGCTACGACGAGAC
>Ga0209761_1003341_pt1 | contig 10596 bp, 7 predicted proteins | sample GraSoi013_1_40cm_4_FD_185818 | JGI IMG/M metagenome (GOLD analysis project Ga0209761, IMG submission 185818) | Grasslands soil microbial communities from the Angelo Coastal Reserve, California, USA - Sample 09_25_2013_1_40cm (SPAdes) (version 2) | ecosystem: Environmental > Terrestrial > Soil >... | reverse complement strand
TGTGTGCGGCCGCATCTTCATTGTCGATGGACACCAGCCACTCGTTCGTCGACACATTCACGATCCCGGGCGCCGATTCCTGCAGCCTCGTGTCGAAGTCGGCGGTGCCTTGACCGACGACCTGCGTGCCACCACCCAGGACGACTTTGCTGGCGGAGCAGGTCGCGACGTCGCGGGCGAATCCTGTGAGTGCCGGCAGCGTGATGGCGTTCGATGTCGCGACTTCGTATGCGCCAAGCGCACTCGGCGTTCCCGTGGCCGTGAGGGTTTGTGGGCTGTTGGTGACTTGCGTCGTGGTGGCTTGCAGTGTGTTCACGCCGAGCCCAAGCCGCCACGTCACCGTCGCGTTTCCCGTGCCGTCGGTCGTGGCCGCACAGGTATTGCCCTCACTGCACGTGCCGGTGCTGACGCTTCCATCGCCGCCAGTGACGGTGAACGTCACTAACTGTCCCACGACCGGCGACATCACACCATGGTGATTGTTCTGAACCTGTACCGATGCTTGCATAGTCGAGCCCGCCGGAGCGGTCGCGCCATCACCCGACGTCACGGTCATCGAGGCGCGCCGCACGAAACCGAAGCGGCTAAAGCCGTCAGTGCTCCCGCCGGCACCCAAGTCAACCGCATGGAGAGCGGTCGGCTCAATAACGCGCGCGATCGTGTGGGCGACCGCGTGCCATCCGGCCTTGGCTATGTCGCCCAGGCGTCCGGAGCGCACCGCTGCGCGGAGCGTCAGGGCCGTGGTTCCGAAGCCATCACACCGGAGGAACGGCGCTGGAACTTCTTCGAGCGTCACGATGGATCGGGTGAGTTGCCCGCCGACTTCTTCACGCCGCACCAACTCGAACGGCGGTCCGCCCTCTGCACCGATATCAGCCGGGATTTGGAAGCAGACCCCTGCAATCACGTTCTGAGCGAATGGCAAGCCGCCCTCGATCTGATGCAAATCGGGGTCGGTGCGGAACCGATAACACCCTTCCATCTCCTCGAGGCCACTGATCAGACAGCTCGTCTCAGGCGCGCCATCGTTGACGCCGATGCGCTCGATGATCACGACGACCTGGTCAATACCCAGATTCGGGTTGAGCCAGCCGCTTGTGAAGCGCGCACCAGAGAATCCCGTGTTCGTCGTGATGTCGAGCGTGCCGGTGGGAATCACATTCGGCACGACCTGCTCCACAAAGTCATTCGCGTTGCTCGATCCAAACGCGCCTTGCTCGATCCGCACTTTGATCGGCAGCGTGCGGCCGTCCTGGAATTGCACGACATCACCCGTCCTCAAATTCTTCACGCCACCGAGCACCGGATCGATGTCGAGGAGACCGAGCGCCTTGCCCCGGGCCGAGCCGCGTACGGTGATGCGGTAGAAACTCGTCAGGATCAATCCCGCCGCCTGCGTATCCCAGTTCAACTGATATTGCTCGTTGATCAGATCGAGGGACATTTTCGCCGGCCCGAACACCAACGGTCCCGCCGTGCAGTCCGTCGTCGGGAAGAGGATCGGATTTGCCACCAACTCGCAGACCTCGGCGACCGGCGCGAGGTGCGCGTTGAACTTGCCGGGGTCGTAGTTCGGCGAGCCTATAGGACTGGTGACGAGCGGAGGAAGGAAGAAGAAATCTTTGTTGCCGTTGGAATGCGCACCATCGACGATCAACGCGTTGATTTGGGGCGGGACTGGTTGAACCGGCGAGTTTTCTTTACACCCTGCGAGAACGACGATGGCGACCGCAAAAAAACGCGTGACGTACCTCATGGGGCGCTCCTGCGCGACACATGGACCCGCGATGTGTGGCACGACTAGGGGCGCGCCAGCGACGACGGGCAACGGACCAGCGGAACGCCCTTAAAAATCTCCCGGGAAAATCCCTAGCGCTAGACCCACGACCGTGGCGTGTGTGATCTACATCACACTGCCATTTTACCGAGCGCCGATGAGCGCCTTGAACCGTGGATCATCCTGAATGGGGCGCCACCACCAATGGACGCTCTTGCGGAAGCCCTCGCGATGCTTGGGGTTAGCGACGAGGTACTCGCCCAGCAGGCGCAGCGCTGCGTCCTTGTCCCCGAGCATCACGCGCATGACCGCCTCGTAGCCGAACAGCTCCTTCTGCGGGTCGATGTCCGCATTTCCTTTGGAGCGCTCCAGAACATGCCGGGCGCTGTCGGGGAGTCCGGCGCGAGCCAGCACACCGGCCACCCAGATCTGCTCGACCAGCTGGGCGAACGGGCGGCCGCGCTCCGGGGACAGGCGCACCGCGTCGCCCGCGAGCCGCCACGCGCGGTCCACATCGGGATCTGTGGCTTTGGTGCTCATGAGCATCAGCTGGCACTGCGCGAACTGCGGGTTGTTGGGGAACCGACGCCGCCCTTTGTCACACCAGTCCGTTGCGGGCTCAAACAGCTCCAGATCGTAGGATGTGACAAACAGGCGATACAGGATGGCGTCGGCGGAGGCGAGGTAGGCGTCCGCCTGATACGCGCTTTGGGCGGCGCGATTCGCCTCGACCAGATCCCTCCGCTGATAATAGTAGAGGTACGAAAGCGTATTCCACGCGCCCACTTGCCGCGGATTGATTCGCGTGGCGGCCTCGAGATCCGTTTGAGCCGCGGTGAGCAGTTTGTCAGCGGCGGCGGAGTCCGGCACCAGTCCCCTGGAGAACCGCCAGAAGCGAAGTGTCCCGCGCATTTCGAGCGCGTCGGGGTTCTGTGGCTCGGCGCGCAACGCACGCTCCGCGTGCCCCAAGCCGATCGTCAGCCACTTGTCCTGCTCGCGCGGGACTTGCTCGAGCCGGGACCGCAAGTAGGCAACACGCGCTCGCACCACAATCGGTTGGACCCACGACTGGTCGGCCTGCTCCGCCTGCGCCAGCAGCGAGTCCGCGCGCGTGTACAGCGTCGCTGCGCCGGCGGGATTGGCCACGGCGACCGCGTCCTTCTGGGAGTTCTGCGCCTGTTGCACGAGCGACCACGCCTCCACGCTCTTTGTCTCGGACCGTTGTTCGCGCAGCCGGACTTCGACGCCGAGACGCTCTCGCAGTAACACCGCCGCCTGGCTGACCAGGGAGTCACGCATCGCCAGGGGCGCGCCGATCGGGAGCTCGAAGCTCTGGCGTCGTCCGACGTCCGCGCCACTCGCACCATCGACCAGCCGGATCGTCACCCGCGCGCGCGTGCCCCCGCCCACCGGCTCGACTTCCCCTTCCACCAGCGTGCCGGCCTCGAGCGCGCGCGCAATCGAGTCGCGCGGCACGTCGCGCCCGCGGAACGGCGCGACGCCGTTGCGCGAGATGACATCCAGAACGCGAATCGCGCTCAACTGGTCGATCAGTGCTTCGGTGAACCCGTCGGCGAGATACCGCAGCGAGCTGTCCCGACTTTCGTCGCTAAAGTAGAGCACGGCGACACGATTCAGCGCGAGGCCTCCGGCACCGGCACCGGTGCCGCGGTGACGGCCGAACAGCAGCCACGCGCCGGCGATCAACGCAATAGCCCCAAGGCCGATTCCCGCGGTGAGGGGGCTCCGCCAGGCCAACTGTCTCCGCGTGTGCCGGCGTGCGGCGGTGACGCGCGAGACCGTGCCGGTACTCGCCGCGGTCAGCGCTTTCGCGAATTCGCCGGATGTCTGATAGCGGTCGGCGGGGACCTTCTCGAGCGCGCGCTCGATGCAGGCCTCGAGCTCGTCGGGAATCGCATCGCGCACGATTTTCAATCGCGGCACCGAATCGAGCGAGTGGCGCGCCATGATCGCCTGCGCGGTGGGGCCGGTGAACGGCGGCTGGCCGGCGAGCGTCTCGTAGAGCACACACGCGAGACTGTAGATGTCACTGCGCCGATCGACCTGCCCCGATCCCGATGCCTGCTCGGGCGGCATGTACGCCGGCGTGCCGATCGCGAGGCCGGTCTGCGTGAGCTTGTCGCCGCCGGCGGCGCTGACGGCACGCGCAATGCCGAAGTCCGTGACGATCGCGTGTCCACCCGAGAGCATGATGTTCTCGGGTTTGATGTCGCGGTGGACGACATCGTGACTGTGCGCATACGCGAGCGCTTCGGCGACCTCGCGCGCGATCTGCAGCGCGTCGTCCACCGGCAGCTGCGGCTCGCGGTCCAGCCGGTCGCGTAGGGATTCCCCCTCAACGAACGGCATGATGTAGTACAGGGTCCCACCCGCGTCACCCGAGTCGTAGACCGGCAGGATGTTCGGATGTTGCAGGCTCGCCGCGAGTTTGATCTCGCGCAGGAACCGTTCGCGGCCCAGCGCGATGGCGATTTCAGGCCGCACGGTCTTCAGCGCGACAAAACGCTCGTGTCGAGTGTCTCGTGCGAGATACACCAGAGCCATCCCGCCACGGCCCAGCTCCCGATCGATGATGTAGTGTGGTGGAAGCGCGGCGTTCAGTTCTGCAAAGGAGTCAGTCACGTCCTTAACGATAGTTCTGGTGCACGTGCTGAGCGAGCGCCCGGGCGAGGGCCCCAAGCAGCGCGCGGGGCCAGGGGGCGTTCATGACGGAGACCACCCGCCCGGTGCCCGCATCGATCACCATCATCCGCACGGACACCGAATCGCTCGAGCTCGCGAACGGATCGACGCGGCCGTAGACCGCGATCCCCGCACTGGTGCGGCGCGCCAGGTCGAGGGCCGCGATCTCCGGTTGCTTCTGCCCGCGCCAGCGCTCGCGGACCACGTCCTGGGAAACCGCCGTGAGCGGCGGCGCGCTGTCGAGCCGGGCGGTAAGATCTCGCGCGAGGCGCACGCGCCACTGCTCGAGGCCGGGGACGAAGATGTCGAACGGCGCAACGGCAACCAGTGTCGGCTGGGGCGCATGGGCGCGAACGTAATGCACGAAGCTCACGGCACCGGCGATAGTCAACATCACCACGAGCGACGACAACCCGATCAGCCAGCGCTTCGACGTCATTGGCGCCCCTCTGATAGGCGCGCGTAGGTTCGCACTCTGCTCACCCGTTCACAAGGAGTCGCATCGCTGCAAGCGCGGTAATTCGACGCGGCGAGCGCTTTTTTGCGTGCTGTCCTTGCCCCGCACGATGCAGAGGCGATGACTAACAGTTGAAACTCAGCGGTTACCATGATCGCGCATGGTCACCGTGTGCACGGTTCTTCCTCCCCCGGAACGCCCGCGGATCGACGCGGCAGGCGACGGCTGCTTCGATACGCTGCACGCCGATTCGCTGCGCGAGGCGCTCTACGTCGCGCGGCGCCGCCGCGTCGATGCCATGGTCATCTCTGTGCACCGCTGTCACGGCGAGGCCTTGCCTGGCGTCGCGCGGTTCGTGCGCGAGTCCCCCGCCATTCCGGCCGTCGCGCTCGTATCGCGGCACGATCGGGAGGCCACCGAAACGCTGCTGCGGCTCGGCGCCACCGGCGTGCGCAGCGCAGTCGACTGCACCGAGCCCGATGGGTGGCGGCGGCTGCGCGACATCGTGGGACATCCGGCCTCGCCGGTCGCCGCTCGGATTCTCGCGCGACTCATTCCAGCGCTCGGCGAGCCGCCTCCATCGGAGGAAACACGGCTGTTCTTCGAAGCGGTCGCGCGGCTCGCGCCGGCCCTCAGCACGGTGCGCGGCCTAGCGCGTCATCTCCGCGTCCGACCCAGCACGCTGATGTCCCGGTTTCATCGCGCCGGCCTTCCGTCGCCCAAGAGCTATCTCGCCGGGATGCGCCTGCTCCACGCCTCATTCCTGTTTCAAAATCCGGGTCTGTCGGTCTCGGACGTGGCCTACCGCATGGACTATTCGTCGCCGCAAAGCTTCGGCCGGCACCTGCGCGCGGTCCTCGGTGTCACGGCCGGCGAGTTTCGCCGCCGGTTTCCGTTTGCTGTGGCATTGGCGCGGTACATCGACCTGCTGATCACCCCGTACCGGGAGGCCCTGCGTGCGTTTCACCCCTTCAACGCGGGGTCATGGGACCAAGGCCCGAGCGCCGAAGCGGTCTCCCGGGCGGGGTGAGTTAGTCAGTCGGCAGCAGGTCGGATCTGATGCTCTTGCGTCGTTTGATCCCGTCGCAGCACCGAGAAACGCGCCATACCTCCACGCAGGCGCTCGGCCAGCTGGGCGAGCTGCTGCGATGTTGCCGTCAGCTCGCCCATGGCGGTGATCTGCGCTTCGGTGGCGGCAGCGGTGTTGTTGGCATTGTCCGATGACGCTATCGAGATACTGGCGACTTGCTGTAGCGATTGCGCAAGGTCGGCAAGCCGTTGAGCTTGGCTCCGCGACACCTCGGCTGTCGCATTCACCAGCTCTCCCATCAACTGCACGCCCTGATGCAACTCCTGGAGGGCGCCGTCCGCTTCAGCCGCAACCGCCCCGATGTCGCGCACCTTCGCTTCGCCCGACTGCATCGCGCGCCCCGCGGCCTCGATGCCGGTGCGCAGATCGCTCACCAGCTCGGCGACCTCGCGGGCGGATTTCCCGGCCTCCGCCGCGAGCGTTCGCACTTCATCCGCCACGACCGCGAACCCTTCTCCATGCTCCTCGGCGCGTGCCGCCTCGATCGCCGCGTTGAGCGCGAGGAGGTGCGTCTGTCGCGCAATGCGCGCGATGGTTTGAGCGAACACGCCGATCCGCTCCGACATCCCCGACAACCCGGCCACCGTGGTGGCCGTCGCGCGTACCTCTTCGCCGACAGCGCGGAGCGTGGCACTCGCGCGCGCGACCCGCTCACGCCCCCGCTCCGCGGTGCCGACGAGGCGTGACGCATCGACCTGCATCAGCTCCGCACGGACGCGGAGTGATTCGGCCTGGTCGGCCGCCTTGGCGCTTTCGCCGCGCGCGCCATCGGCCAGGCCCCGCTGGTGGCCGAGGTCGCCGGCGAGTCGCTGCGACGTCTGCGTGAGGGACTCGGTGGTTGCATGGAGCTCCTGCGCCGCCGCCGCCAGCTCTTCGGCGAAGGCGGCGACTTCGTCTGCCTCGCGCTGCACCGACGAGATCGTGGTGCCGATCTCTTCGAGCATGCGGTTGAAGCTCTTTTCCAGGAAGCCAAGCTCGTCGGCCTCGGCGGCGGCGGCGCGAACGGCGAGGTAGCCCTGCTCCGCCTCGCCCATCACGGTGCGCGCGCGGCGAATGCGCTGAATGAGCGTCGCTGGAATCCGTTTGAGCGCCATCGCCACGATGATGAAGACGCCCGTCTCGAGGTATGCGACAGTATCGAGACCCGTGCCGCCGGGATACAGATTGCCATGCGCCCAGCTCGCGAGCAAATAAGCGATTGACGCGACGAGCACGAGGAAGTCACCGACGGCCTGGCCCTGATCGAACGCGTACGGCAGCACCGCGATGAACAGCGCCGCGACGACGCCACCATGACCGAACCAGACGACGAGCACATTGACGAGCAGGACGTCGAGCAGCGGCAGCATATAGATGAACCACCACCGATACCAGCCGCGCTCGTTGATCAATCCGACGATCGCGTTGAGCACGGCCGCGCCGCCGGCGACGAGCACGATCGTGCCGAGCCGCGTGTCGGTGACCCCGCCGAGCCTGCCGAGTACGCCGAGGACGAGCAGCGCCGCCGCGATGGCCCAGCGGCGGCGATGACTGCGCTCGAACGTCTCGAGATCTTTGAAGCGCTGCTCCAGCGCGGTCGCATCGTCGTGCCAGCCGCGCGCGCGGGCCGCGAACGATAGGCGACGCACAGGCTCTGTCATTGGCCCAGTCCTAGTCCGAGATCCGACGCGGTCAGGAACGCCTCGACCAGATATCCCTCGCGTTCGATTGCTTCCCGTCCCCCTTCCTCGCGATCCATCACGGCCAGGACTCCCAGCACATGGCCGCCTTCGCTCTCGACCGCGCTGATCGCCTCGCGCGCGGACCGTCCGGTGGTCAGCACGTCTTCGACAATGACGACGGGATAGCCGGATGCGAAGCAGCCTTCGATGCGCTGCCCCGTGCCGTGGTCTTTCGGTTGCTTCCGCACGGTAAACGCGTCGAGCAGCTGGCCGCGGCGCCGGGCGGTCAGCGCGAGGGCGTAGGCGATGGGATCGGCGCCGAGCGTCAAACCGCCCACGGCCCGCGGGCTCCAGCCGCGCGCGGCCAGGCGATCGAGACCCAGGCCGCCGACGACGGCCAAGCCATCACCGGACATCGTGGTGAGGCGGGCGTCGATATAAATCGAGGAACGGCGGCCCGAGGCGAGGACGAAATCGCCGCGCCGTACGGAGCGCGCGAGGAGGAGATCCTTGAGCGTATTACGCAGGTAGTAGTGGTCGCTACTACTATTCACTGTTTCGCTTGCCAACAATGTTTTTCAATGCCCCCAGCAGGCCGCGCTTGGCGCTGTCTTTGGTTCCCGCGAGCGCCGCTTCCAGGTCCTCGGCGAACGCCGTCACCGTCGGCTGGCGATCGCCGGGCTGCCGGGCCAGGCCTTTCATCACTGCCGCCTCGAGTGCGGGCGGGAATTTCCGGTCGCTCGCCTCCGAGAGCGGCGTCGGTTTCCCGCTCAAGAGCTGCTGGAACAGCTCGCGCGGGCTGCGCCCATCGTGCGGATGCCGTCCGGTCAGCATGTAGTACGTGATCTTCGCGAGACTATAGATGTCGGCGCGCCCGTCGACGAGCTCACCCGACAGCGCTTCGGGTGCGACGTACTGCAATGTCCCCACGAAGAACCCGGTGCGCGTCAGCCGCTCTTCGGGTGGCAGCTCGGCGTCACGCGCGATGCCGAAATCGAGCAGCTTCACGGTGCGCGTGCGCGCATCGTACATGATATTCTCGGGTTTCAGATCGCGATGAACGATGCCGGCCGTATGCGCGGCCGCCAACGCGTCGGCGAGCTGCCGTACGAGCGGGATCGCATCCGCCGGAGCCAGCGGGCCCTCGCGGTGTAAGAAGTCCGCGAGCGGCTCGCCGGTGGCCCACTCGAGCGCGAGATAATAGAGCCCGTCGGATTCACCGAAGTCGTAGGTGCGGACCACACCCGGATGCACGACGCGGGATCCATATCCCGCTTCCCGCAGGAATCGTTTGACGACCGTGGGGTCGCCCCTGAGGCGCTCGCGCAATACCTTGAACGCACAGGCGCCGCGCGCGGGATGTTCGGCGCGGTACACCTCCGCCGTCCCTCCTTCGCCGACGCGCTCGAGGAGGCGGTAGCCGGCGATTGACCTGCCGGCCAGGTTTTCGAGAGCCATGGGGGTTGTGCGCGAAACTAACGTCCCGATTTGAGGCTCTGCAAGTGATGCGACGCGCACTCCTCGCCATTACCGTGCTGTCGGGCGGCTGCGGACCCTTGCAGCCTGCGGGAACGCCGGGTGCCGCGCCGCGGCTGGGCCCGACACTCCCGCGGCTGTTCGACGCGTCCTCGGTGTACCGTTCGATGGGCGCGCTCGTGGGCGGTGGCGGTCTGCCGTTCATTGCCTCCGTGCGCTATCTCGCCGGACCGTCGCCCGACTCCACGCTCGCGCTGTTTTCCGTGTCGCTCACCAATCAGACGCTGACGTTTCAACGCCGCGGCGGCGAGTTCGTCGCCGAATATCGTGTGGAGGCATCGTTCCGGACCGACAGTAACAGTCGCTCGGCGGTGCGGCAGATCGGCAGTGACGAGCAGGTGCGCGTTCGCCGCTTCCAGGAGACGCTCCGCAGCGACGAGAGCGTGATCTTCCAGCAGTTCGTCATGGTGCCGCCGGGCGCCTATTACGTGATGGCGATGGTGCGGGATCGCAACGGCCCCGCCTTCGCGCGCGCCGAACGGGCCGATACCGCGCCACGCTTCGCGCAGCCCGTGACGGCGAAACCCATCGCCGTCTACACGGCCGAAGGTCGGACACGCCGTAGTGACTTTCCGAAGTTGGTCGCCAACCCACGCGCCACGTTGCCATACGGTCCGGATTCGATGCGCTTTTACGTCGAGCGCTATGGGGCGCCGCCTGCGACGCTGCTGGCCCGCGTGGTGGACGCGGCCGATCACGAGCTGTGGCGCGACTCGGTGCGCCTCCGCGGTGACACCGGCATCGCTTGGGCGACTCTTGTCGTCGTGCCCGCCAGCCTTCCCGTGGGTCAGGCCGAGCTGCAAATCCTGCCGCGGGGGGTGATCGGGGACACGGCGCGCACCCGTTTTTTGGTAAGCTTCTCCAGCCAGTGGGTCATCACGAATTTTGATGAGATGATGAGTCTGCTCCGCTACTTCGATCGCCAGGATTGGGTGGACTCGCTGCGGCGCTCGCCACCGGACCGTCGCCCCGACGTGTGGCGGGAGTTCTGGAAGGCGACTGATCCGGTACCGCTGACGCCGGAAAACGAGGCGATCGACGATTATTTCCGGCGCGTGCAGCAGGCGAACATCCGCTTCTCGGACGAGGGAGAGCCCGGCTGGCTGACCGAGCGCGGCGAAGTCTTCATCACACTTGGCGAACCGGATGAAATGCTCGATCTCTCAAGCGGCATCGATCGAAACGGAACGCGGCTGGTGCGCTGGACATATACGTCGCAGCGGCTGGTCCTGTATTTCCAGGATCAGACCGGGTTCAGCCGGTATCGCCTGACACCCGGATCACGTGCCGATTATCAGCGGGTCCTGGCGCGCGTGAGGCAAGCGAGCAGGTGAAAGCTCACGGCGTCCTCTGGATCGTGGCGCTGGCGGGG
>Ga0209761_1003339_pt1 | contig 10600 bp, 9 predicted proteins | sample GraSoi013_1_40cm_4_FD_185818 | JGI IMG/M metagenome (GOLD analysis project Ga0209761, IMG submission 185818) | Grasslands soil microbial communities from the Angelo Coastal Reserve, California, USA - Sample 09_25_2013_1_40cm (SPAdes) (version 2) | ecosystem: Environmental > Terrestrial > Soil >... | reverse complement strand
GGGGTGGCAAACACGTAGGACGCGGTAATCCCGGAGAGCGTCTGCATCGATCCGTCCATGAACGTCCAGGTGTAACTCGCGATCCCGACGTTGTCCGTGGAACGCGATCCGTCGAAGGATGCGGTCGTGTCCTCGTTCACGACGAGGTCGGGCCCGGCGTTCGCCACCGGGGGCACGCTGTCCGGGATCGTCTGCATCAGGGTCGCGGCCGAGGTGTAGTGGCCGGCGGAGTCGTACAGTTCGAGGAGGGCGCCGTACTGGCCCGCGGGCACGGCCTGGGAGAGGTCCATCCGGAGGTTTCCGACGGTGAACGTCGGACCGTTGACCAGCGCGTACCCCACGATCGCGGCGCTCGTCAGGTCGATGCGAAGGCCCGAGGCGTACGGCGAGAACGTCGACGCCGGTTGGTCTTGTGGACCGAAGAATCCGTATGACGTGTACACGTACAGCAGCGCGCCGCTCCTCGTGTCGAAGACAGCAGCCCCGGGGGTGGGGCTCGACAGGGTCGCGTTGTCCCAGTATCCCGCAACCGCGGACTGGAATGGAGCGTACGCGTAGAGGCTGGGCCACCACACGGAACTCAAGCCGTCCGACATGTGGCCGATCGGCGTCCGCGTGTCCCACGTCGCCGAAATCGTGTAGTTGCCTGCGCTGGGTTGGGTGACCGACACGCCCGCGGGGTCGAGTCGACCGAGGTTCAGGAACGTCCCCACGTTCGCGGAAGCGGAATGGAGTTTGAGGATCGACACGTACGACTGGTCGAGACTCGTCTCGTTCACGTCCGCAACGAGGCTCGTCGGGTTCGATTCCGACACGCCGATCGACGGGTTCGCAGTGAAACTCCGGACCAGGGGTGCATTCGCGTCGGGGGAGAGGCTCAGGTTGACCCAAATCGTGGCACCGGACACGGGGTTCACAGCCGTTTCTGCCGCGGCGTATCCAGTCGCGGTCGCGCGGACCGTCTGCGGAGCGGCGAGTGTCCAGACTTCGTAGTAACCCGTTCCGTCCGTGTAACCGTAGGAGCTCTGGTCATCGTACCCGTTGACATGGACGATCGCAGGCCACAGGCCGGTGTTGGTGGTCGAGTCGTTCACGTAGCCGCGGATCCGAACGTCCTGAGGCAGGTCCGGGAACAGCCGAATCGCAATCGAGTTGGCGCCGGCGACCGGGGACAACGTCGTGCTCCAGATGAGATACCCGCTCACCCATGCGGACACGTAGGTCGTCGGTCCCGCGGGGGCCTCGATCACGGCAGCGCCCGTCGCATTCGAGGTTCCCCAATCGGACCCGTAGTACCATGCGGCGTAGACGCTCCCACCGGAGATGGGCAGACCGGTCAAGGCGTCCGTCACGATCGCGTCGATCTGCGCGTTGAGGCGGTCCAGCGTGATGTTCACCCAAGTCGTTGCGTGCGGATGCGTCGCGACGTAGGCGATGTTGCCCGCATACGGCGCTTGTCCGTACACCGCGACGGAGATCGCCGGGCTCGGCGGGACCGCGAAGGAGAAGAACCCGGTGGCATCGGCGACCCCATAGGTCGAATATCCCGCCCTCGAGTCGATCGCGGTGACTCCGAGTCCGGGCACGTGGCTGCCGTCCAACGAATCGACGAGGTATCCGGAGACCCTCGAGATGATCGGCCACAGCGTGGCGTTCGTCCAGACGACGTCGGTCGAGAACGAGAAGACCCACGTCGTCCAGGTCGTGTATCCGGGAGCGCTCGCGCGGACCATGTAGTCGTCCGGCGGAAGAGGGATGTTGAAGAACCCGGATGCGTCCGTCGGCGACTGGTCGAAGTACCCGCTCCCGAAGATTGGATCGACCGTCACGAGGACGCCCGGCAAGCCGGCGCCCGTGACGCCGTCGCGGACGGACCCGCGGACCCCGAAGGAGAGCGGCGTGAGCCCGATGTTCAGGAAGACGGTCCCCGCCGACCACACATACACCGAGATCGATGCCGGGGCGTATCCGAGGGCGTTCGCGGCGAGCTCCACGTTGCCCGACGGGACCTGGATGGAATAGAATCCCGTTGCGTTGGAGACGATGGATGGCAGGACCGTCCCGTCGACGCGCACGGCGATCGTGGCCCCGGCAATCGAGGCGGACGTGCTCCCGTCGAGGACGGTGCCGTTGATCCATGCGTCCATCGGATTCGGCGCGAGGGAAATGTTGTACCACAGGATTTGTCCGGAGCCGACGTACACCGAGTAGTAATCGTACGAGGCGTAGCCGAGCGCGTTGTGGGTCATAATCTCATAATAGTCCGGGACGAGGTTCATCTCGTAGTAGCCGGAGCTGTTCAAGGAACTCTCGTTGACGTATCCGCGGCCACTGTCCCACCATGGGTGACCGGCGAAGATGCCGCCGACCGTGACCGGAGCGCTCGTGACGGCGTCCGTGACGAATCCTTGGAGACGCGCGGATCGGGCGCCCGCCGTCGAGAGCGTCTCGTTCGCCCAGACGGTCTGTCCCGAACCGACGGCGACCGTCGACGCGACCTGGTCGTGGTCGATGCTCCAAGCGGTGACGGAGTATCGGTGCGCCGGGACCGCGACCTCGTAGTAACCGGTCGAATCCGTCGTCGCCTCGAACACCCAGGGGAGGTCCGAGGCCTCGATTCGGACGGTTGCCCCGCCGATCGGCCCGCCCGACATGGAGTCCGTGACGAGACCGTGGACCCGTCCGTCCGGGCCGGAGGCGCCGACGAAGGCCGACGCGAGGATGAACGCGGCCATAGCGAACGTACCAACGGCCATCCAACTCGAAACCCAACGGTGGTCGGTGGGCGGGGCGGACATGTCGAACACGCGCCCGGGCAAGGGCCCGCGGCACCGGTGCGTCGGGTCCGAGTCTCTTAAGGTCAGCGGAGAGATTATCGCCTGTGAGGCTCAAGTGGGCGACCCTTCGTCGGCGGAGTCGAAAGATCCACGACAAGCATTCGGCGCGTCGAGGCGGTCGATCTGGACGATCGGTCATTCCACGCGCTCCCTCGAGGAATTCATCCCGCTCCTCGGGCAGCATCGCGTGCAGTTCCTGGCCGACGTCCGGCATTTTCCGACGTCCCAGCGAGTGCCGTGGACCGCGAAAGCATCCCTGTCGAAGGCGCTTTCGGACCTCGGCATCGCGTATGAACACTTCGAGGATCTCGGCGGCTTCCGGAAGGCGCGCCCCGCTAGCGTGAACACCGGTTGGCGGAACGTCGGATTCAGAGGCTACGCGGACTACATGGGCTCGACCGAATTCTCCGTCGCCCTGGATCGGCTCATTGCCGTCGCGGCGGACAGGCGGACCGCCATCATGTGTGCCGAAGCGGTCCCTTGGAAGTGCCATCGATCGGTGCTCTCGGATGCGCTCGTCGTGCGTGGGGTCCGCGTGATTCACATCCTGTCATCGGGCAAGACGCAAGATCACGGGCTCACGCCGTTCGCGCGCGTTCATGGAGGTCGGATTACTTATCCCGCGACGCGCAAAGAGGCTTAAGGCGCCCGACCGTTGAGGCCGACATGGCGACGATCCGCGAGGTCCGCATCGACGCGGCGCACGGGATTGTCGTCCAAGGTTGGAGGAGCACCGAGGACGGCCTGTTCCTCCGCGTCCGCGGACAACCGGAAGAGGTCCGACTCGTGTGCGTGTGCGGACGAAGTCATTGGATCGTGCGCGAGCAATTCGCGCTCGGAAGCGCATCCCTCATCCTCACGTGCCACAATTGCGGAACGCGCGGGTCCTTCTTGATGGAGGGCGTGACCCTTCCCGCGCCGTAATGCGTGGCTAGCGCAGCGCGTATCCGCCATCGACGACGATCGTCTGCCCGGTGATGTACGAAGCGTCGTCCGACGCGAGGAACACGACGACTCGAGCGACTTCTTCGGGTGTGCCCCATCGTCGCAACGCCGGTTCCTGGGCCAAGGCGTCCCGGTCCGCGGGCTTCGTCGCCCGCTGGGTCGCTTCGGTGGCAATGCTCCCGAGGGCGAGAGCGTTGACACGAACACCGTGGGGTCCGTACACTTGAGCGAGGGCCCGGGCCAACGCCAAGACGCCTCCCTTGGCCACGAGATACGGTATCCCGACCGTGTCGCCCGTCAACGCAGGGGTCGAACCGACCAAAATGATGCTCCCTCGACGCGCCTGGACCATCGCCGGGAGCGCAGCCTGGGTAACGAAGATCGACCCGAGCAAGTCGATGTCGATCGGCGCCCGCACCTCGTCCGGCGTGAGCGCGGCATAGTCTTTGTACCACTCCTCGGTTCGAATCGGGTAGCCGGCGAAGCACGCCACCACATCGAGACGGCCGAACGTCCGGACGACCTCGGCGACGACACGCTCGGCGGACCGCGCGTCCGCAACGTCCGCTTGGACGGCGACTGATCGGCGGCCGAGTTTTCGCACCGCGACAACCGCCGAATCGGCCGCCTCCTTCCCGCGGTTGTACTGCACGCCGACATCGGCGCCCTCCCGCGCGAGCTCGAGGACCGCTGCACGGCCGATGCCGCCACTGCCACCCGTCACAAGGGCGACGCGGCCATCGAGACGACCCACGGCGACCCGACCCGCTCGGCGCATAATAAATCCTCGGACCGCGCGGCAGAGGAGACCGGGATGTGCAGAGGACGCAGAAAGAAATACCCGCCAAAGCGTCGGGGTCTCCGACATGGGTCGCGGCCTTCACATCTCGACCGAGTTCGCGTTCCTCCTCTCAGGCGTCTTCATCATGCTCGTCGCGTGGGCGCTCAACTTACTTGGGACCCTCGCCGGCGATCAAGGCTCCGGCCACGGCGTGAGCGATGTCTACCTCTGGCTCTTCCTGATGTTCCAGGGACTCGGATTTTCCACGGTCGGGGTGATCGGAGCGAACTACCGCGAGTTCATGTCGAATCCGGTCGTCGGAAAGCGGTACGCCGTTGGATTCCTCCTGATCGCGGACGGCGGCCTCCATCTCCTCGCGCTGAATCAGCACCTCGGGTCCGCGCCCCAGGCCGCTTTCTTTGCGATCATCTCCCCGATTCAGATCGTCGGTGGGATCGCATTCATCGACCTCCCACGACGACTCGATCCGCTCTGGCTCCTCTTCACGGGTTTCCTGATCACAGCATTCGTCGTCACGCGGACCGTGGCAGTCTGGCCTATCGGCATCGTGGAGGACGTCGATCCCCTGGGGGTCATCTCGAAGGTGGTCGAGGTCGCAACTGCCGTGGTGCTCATCTCACTCGTTCGCGCGAACAACGCGAAGAAACCGGAGACTCGCTCCGCGTCGCCCGCGAACGGTCCGTAACGCGTGGCACGACCGGTCCGCGGAAGCCTTAGCATCCGGACTGCACCACGAACGGCGCGATCATGCCTTTCTGGCGGTGCCCCGCGACGGGACAGATGTAGTAGTAGCTCCCGGGCGCAATGCGGCCGACATCGATGTTGATGTGGCGGGTCTCTCCATGCGCCAATAGGTCCGTCTTGTTGAGGCCCGCGACGAAGGCGCCCGTATCGGCTCGGATGACCTGGAATCCATGGAGATTGATTCCCGTGTTGGACAGGGTGATGTTCAGGTTCAGGCTCGTCAGGTTCGCGCAGATCTCGGGGCCGCCTTTCGCGAACTGATTGAACCCCCACTCGTGTTCGCGGAGGCTGGCGGGGTCTACGAGCACGGCCCCACCCCCGCCACCCACGACGATGGGCGCCGGGAACACGAGGTTCGTCCAGATCGCGATGATGAAGAAGAGGCCTACGACGCCGGATCCAATCCCGGCGGCCGCATCTGCGCGCAACGGCTTCTTTGCCAACGTCCTCATCTCCTACGGGAGCGAACCGTGGTGAGGCATCACCACGGAGTACAGTAAGGCGATGAACAGGGGAAGGACGGTCAGGAGCGAGATCACGGCGAAGACCGCGACGGGACGCGGGCCGTAGCGCCCATGCATGTACACCATGAAAATGAAAAGCGCCTGAAGCACGGCGATCGCCAGGATGCCCGCATCCGCGAACGCCCCGAGGGCGCTGCGGTCGACCGCGATCAGGATCTCGACGATGAGTCCCAGCATCAGAATGCTGTACACCGCCGCGTACTTCGCCTCATCGATCACGATCCATCACCTCACAGCAGATAGAGCAAGGGGAACAGGAAGACCCAGACGGCATCGACCATTCCCCAGTAGATTCCGAAGATCTCGACGGAGGCACCCGCCTCCGTTGTGGAGCGTGCTTTGAGCGCCTTGACCATGAGGTAGGTCAGGGCCGTCAGGCCCGCGACGACGTGGGCCCCATGGACGCCGGTCAGGACATAGTAGATGCTCGACGCGGGGTTCGTCGAGAATGTGAATCCCGATGCAAACAGATCTCTCCACTCGAACGCCTTGTTCACAATGAAGAACGCGCCGAGGGCGAACGTCGCGACCAACGACCCTTGCAGTCCACGGTACGATCCCTGCCGCGCGAACATGAGCGCGAAGACCATCGTGAGTCCGCTCGTGAGCAGGATGATCGTGTTGAATCCGCCCCAGAAGATGTTGTGGACCGAACCCGGTTGGGGCCATGCGAATCCGCTCAGCGGGCTGTTCATTCGAAGGAACACGTAGGCGCCGAAGAGCGTCCCGAAAAACGCGATTTCGCCAAAGATGAAGAGCCACATCCCGAGGGAAAGGTTCTCCAGGCGGTCGAACGGCCACTTCTCGCCGACGGCCTCGATGGTCTCCCGGCCGCGGAGGGACTCGTAGCCCCAACCCACGAAGGAGACGGCGAGAATCGCGGTTCCCAGGATGAGCGCGGGTAGGCCCATCAGGACGCCCCACAGCGCGATCCCAGCCCCAGCGGCCGTCACGATGGGCCAGCGACTCCAATGTTCCTCGCTGGACTCGGCGCCGTGGCCGGCGTATGCGTGGCCGCCGTTCGCCATCGCATGCCCGCCATTCGCGGCCGCGACCGGCCGGTACGTGACGCCCGTGGCGGAGACGATGGGGACGCCTTCGGGGAAGTTGAACTCCGGGGGTGGAGATGGGACGCCCCACTCGAGGGAGTAACCGCCCCAGGGATCTTGGCTCGCTTGCGGCCCGCGGCGCGCACTCCAGAGCAGGTTCGCAAACATGATGAGCTGCGAGATGCCGAACGTGAAACCTCCGATCGTGATCAGCAGGTTGAGTGAGCCCCATCCGGTGCTCGCGTCGTAGGTGAAGATGCGGCGCGGCATGTCGTACAGGAGATGCATCGGGAAGTAGAGCAAGTTGAAACCGATCATGTAGATGGCGAAGTGGATCTTCCCGAGTCGTTCATTGTACATGCGGCCCGTCATTTTCGGGAACCAGTAGTACAGCCCGGCGAAGAGCCCGGTCAAGCCGCCGCCGACGATCGTGTAATGGAAATGGCCCACGACCCAGAAAGTGCCCCGGAACGCCGTGTCGAGAGCGACCGAGGAGTTGAACACGCCGGTCACGCCGCCGATGATGAACAGGCCTAGCGATCCGACCGCGAAGAGCATCGGGGTGGTGAATCGGATGGACCCGCCGCGCAGGGTGAGGATGTACGCCAGGACGATGATCGCGAACGGGATCGAGATGAGTTCGGTCGTGATGTTGAACGCTTCGAGGAGGCTCTGCGAGATGCCCGTCATGAACATGTGGTGGGCCCACACGGTGAAGCTCAAGATGCTGGCGATCGCGAAGCACGGAATGATGATCTTCTTCGCGTAGAGCGGCCGACGACTGAACGTCGAGAACAGGTCTCCTGCGATTGCGAAGCCGGGCAATAGGAGGACGTACACCTCCGGGTGTCCAAAGAACCAGAACATGTGGTCCCACAGGAGGGAGCCTCCCTGGGGAGAGGTGAAGAAGACCGTCCCGAAGGCGCGGTCCGCGATCAGGAGGCTGAGCGCCGACACGAACGACGGGAACGCCCAGAGCATCAGGAGGCTCGTGAAGATCCAGCCCCAGGTGAACAGGGGCAACCGCATGAGAGACATCCCAGGAGCGCGAAGACGGAAGATCGTGACGAGGAAGTTGACGGTCGAGACGATGCTCGACGCCATGAGCAACATGAGCGCGAGCCCCATCATCGAGCCGCCCACCTGCGGGCTGAACTCGACCGTGTTGAGCGGGGCGTACGTCGTCCATCCCCAGTCCGCGGTCCCACCGCCGGCGAAGAAGCTCGACAAGGCGAGCAGGCCGCTCGAGAGGTAGACCCAGTAGCTAAGGGCGTTCAGGCGGGGGAACGCCATGTCTCGCGCGCCGATCTGGATCGGCACGAAGTAGTTCGCGAACGCCGCCCCGAGGGGAGTGAGGACCCACAGGAGCATCAGGAGACCGTGGGTCGTCACGGCCTGGTTGTATTCGTCGGGTTGAAGGAATGTGTTCGACGGGACGGCGAGCTGGAACCGAAAGGTGAGGGCGAGCAGACCCGCGGCGACGAAGAAGTAGAGCGACGTGAAGAGATACAAAATGCCGACGTCCTTGTGGTTCGTCGTGAAAAGCCATCGCTTCAGGGGGTGCCAATCTACCACATTTTCGCCACCCTTAGACCCCCGTCGTATAGAAGCTGAGGAAGTTGTCCGGGCTCAGGACCCACAGGTCTGCGAACATCAGCGCATGGCCGGTCCCGCACAGCTCGTAGCAGCGGACCGCCTCAAAATATTCGGGCTCCGTAGCGGGGATGCCGACCGTGTTCGCGATAAACCACGCCTGATTCACGCGACCGGGAATTGCGTCTCGTTTGATCTTGAAGAGCGAGATTCCGAACGAGTGGAACACGTCTGCGCTCGTGATGTTCAAGATTACGGTTCCGCTCCAGCAACCGCGGACGGCTGAGGTACACGTGCTGTTTGCCACCGGAACCTTGAGTGTGCCGATGACTTCGTTGCCGTTCGCGTAAACGAACCGCCAACCCCACTGGAAGCCGATCACGTCGACGTAGAGAGCGTTCGGGTCGTTCGGAGGATTCTGCAGATACGCGTTCAGCGCGAACGTGTTGAGGGTCAGGCCGAAGAAGAGCGAGACGAGGAGCGCGGTCAAGATCGCCGCGAGGGCGGGATTGCCTCGATCGGCCATGACGCCGACCCGCGGGGCGTCCTTGGGATCCGGGGCGCCCGGCTTCTTTCGATACTTTGCGAGGAAGTAGAAGAACATCACGAACACGGCCCCCGCGACGATCACTGCGGCGATGATGTATAGTGTGAAAAGGGACTGCCATTGCTGCGCCGACGGAGCGAGAGCCGGCACGAGGCCCGGTAGCCCCATTCCCGGTAAAAACTTTTCAGCCCGCGCGTCCACCCGACCCGATTCAGTATCTTTAAGCCAAGCGGGTCAATGCCCGGCGACGGGGCTCACGATGGAGGCTGGATCGTCATCGGGCGAGGCTGTGAAGGCCGCGCCGAGGAAGGGTGCCTTGTGGATCGTGATTGCGATTGTGATTGCGGTCGCCGTGACGGCGGCCGTGATGGATCTGGCGGTCCTCCCTTTGTTGCAACCCGCGCAAACGGGGTGCGTGAACGCGCGAACGAGTTGCGTGAAGATCCACGTAACCACGTTTGACGTGGGGTACGATCAGCCGGGCTTCAATCCGTCTTACACCATCAAGGCGGGTACGATCATCCTGATCGAGATGAACAACAGCGGGGCGATGGCTCACGAATTCCTCCTGTTCAGCGGGGATCGGACCACGATCCTGAATTCCGCGAAGGGCGCCCTCGCTCTCGCCCAAGCGAACAATCCGAACTGGGCCACGAATTCGGACGCCGCCAACGCGACGCTCGATAATTATACCGCCTACCACGACAGTTGGAATAACCTGAGCCGGGTTGGGTGTCCGGATTCGTGCGTCGATCACGACGTCGACCCGGACGGCACCAGCCTGTTCTGGTTCGTCGTCAATACCCCGGGCAACTACTTCTTCGCCTGCCACCAGGTCGACACGACGAGCATCCCCTGGAAGATTCACCAGGACAAGGGGATGTGGGGCACCATCACGATCACGAGCTGAGAGCTCGGAGCGAGGTGTGCGTCGGTTTCGAGGCAGCGTCTAGAGGACGACTACGCGGAACCCGGCAGCGCACGATCGGTCGCCGTGGTGGAGACATCCGGAAACAAGACGTTCGTGATGAATGAAATCACGGTCCACAAGAAGCCCAGCGTCAGGACGAGCAGGACCGTGGAGAATCCGAGGAGCCGCGAGAACGCGGACGCCGAACCCATGCCCCCCATGAATGCGATGGGCGCCACGTACGCGAGGAACAGACCCGAGACGGGCCCGCCCGCGCATGCGGGGCACATGATCGCGAGCCCAAGCAGCGGACCGGGCAGCGTCCGGCCGGTCCGCCGTCTCGTCGCGACAACCTGGAACGCAAGGGCGAATACGAGGCCAGAGAGAAGCGACAGCGCGAACGCAGCTGCGATTGAGTACGGTCGCAACTGAATGCCGAACGTCGCGGTGGGAGCCCAGGCGATCCCGGGACCGTAGCCGATGGCGCTCTCAATGACGACGAACACGGGCTGCAGCGAACCCGAAAGGTCCACGACGATAATGCCCTGGAGCAGCGCGTACGCGACGGCGTAGGCCACCGCGGCAATGCCCCACGCCTTCCGAAGTGTCTTGCCCCGATCTCGGAGGATTCGGAAGTTCGGGACGAGAA
>Ga0209761_1003338_pt1 | contig 10605 bp, 10 predicted proteins | sample GraSoi013_1_40cm_4_FD_185818 | JGI IMG/M metagenome (GOLD analysis project Ga0209761, IMG submission 185818) | Grasslands soil microbial communities from the Angelo Coastal Reserve, California, USA - Sample 09_25_2013_1_40cm (SPAdes) (version 2) | ecosystem: Environmental > Terrestrial > Soil >... | reverse complement strand
GGACTGCCGCGGCGGCCGTGGTTCGCGCACCTGATCTACGCGCCCGGCTTCTACACGGGGTACGGGGTGAAGACGATGCCAGGGATCCGGGAGGCGGTGGAGGAGCGACGGCCCGCGGAAGCGCAGGCGCAGACGGCGCGGGTCGCCCAGGCGCTCGACCGGCTCGGCGACGTGGTCCGCCGCGCGACCGCGGGGCTGGAGGCGGCGCTGCGCTAACGAGGGCGGGGCGCGACTTTGCTTTCCACCGCCTTCGTATAGGACAGCTGCGCGGCATAGATCTGCCAGCCGCGGTCGCCCCGCTGCCACAGCATGATCCCCTGCCCCGGCCCGATCTGCCGGTTGCCGCCCGTGGTCAGGTCGAGCGAGAACTCGAAGCTGATCAGCGCGAGGTTCTTGCGGACCAAGAGCACAGCTGGCTCGCGCGGCACGAGGTTCACCAGCGTCACCGTGGGCAAGAACTGCTGCTGCGAGCGGGACTCTTCCGCCCAGCCGCGGGTACGCTCGCCGTTCGGCCAGGAGAAGGTCAGGTACGACGTGTGCAGGTAGAAGGGCTCCAACGCGGTGGCAGAGTGGTCGTTCCAGGCCTTCACCCACGCGTCGAAGCGGTCGTGCACTTCGCCCAGCAGACGCGGGTCGTTGATCGGCTCCGTGCCGCCGCAGGCGGCGAGCCCGACGACGAGGAGCGCGGTGTTGAGCATTGGACGGCGCATCGCTCCCTCCCGAGAGGTGACCGACGGATAACTAGCGGCGCCGCGCGACCCGCAGCAAGTGGGGGCACCGGGCGTATTGACACGCCCCCGGGCGGCGGATACGCTCTGGCACCCCACAACCCCGGACGGCCTGCGCCCCATGACCACCCCGCCGCTGCCGCCGCGCCCATCCATCGGCCGCTCGTCGTTCGCCATCGCGATGAAGGATTACACCTTCATCCGGCCCGGCATCGCGGTATCGGTCAGCGCCGTCACGCTCATCGCCGCGCTCCTCATCGGGATCGTCCTGATCCGCTCCCTGGGCCAGGCGTCCACGACCGTGGACCGCGGCGCCCGCACCGTGCAGACGCTGCACCGCTACAACGCGGGCCTCGAAGTCTGGCGCCAGATGGCGACCAGCACCGACCCGGCGTACAAACGGCCCGAGGTCATCGCGCAGCGCGACAGCATCCGCCACGCGCTGCAGTCCCAGCTGTCGCGACTCGCCGCCACGATCACCGACCCCGCGGACCAGGAGCTGGTGCAGACGGTGCTAGGCGGGCTCGCCACGACCGACGTCGGCGTCGGCACCCAGGCGCGGCAGGCGATGATCGTGCTGCTGGCGCGCCAGGACGACCGGATGTTCGATGCGGCGCAGGCGTCCCAGCGGGCGGTGCTGCTGTCGGCCGTGCTGCTTGCCCTCACGGTGCTGGCGGCGGGTATGCTCGTGGTGCCGATGGCCTGGCTGTACATCCGCTACAAGCGCGGGGCGACGATTGAAGTGAAGGTGTAAGTCTTTCCTCGACGCCTTCCCTCGACGTATGTTGCCAACGTTGTCCCCATTCGCCGAGGGATGCCAGTGACACAGCCGGAAGTGGTCGCCCCCTCTCCCCGGGTCCAGCACGGGCCCGTCACCACGCTGGAGGGACCCCGCCAGCGGGAGCGGATCCGCACGGTCGTCGTAGCGGACCACGACGACCTCGCGCTGCTCCTCGCGGACCGCATCGTGGAGGTCATTCGCCGCGAGACGGCAGCGAAGGGGCGGTGCGTCCTCGGGCTGGCGACGGGCAGCACGCCGATCGGCATCTACCGCGAGCTGATCCGCCGGCACCAGGCGGGCGAGGTGGACTGCTCTCGCGTCGTGACGTTCAACCTCGACGAGTACTATCCGATGGCGCCGGACAACCCGCACAGCTACCGGCGCTATATGCGGGAGAATCTGTTCGCCCACGTGAATATCGCCCCGGAGAACGTCCACCTCCCGGACGGCAGCGTCGCGCGGGAGCGTCTGACGGAGCACTGCGCCGCCTATGAGCGCGCCATCGCCGAGCTCGGCGGCATCGACTTCCAGATCCTCGGCATCGGAAAGAGCGGGCACATCGGCTTCAACGAACCGGGATCGTCGCCGGACTCGCGCACGCGGCTGGTCACGCTCGACACGATCACGCGCAAGGACGCGGCTGCGGACTTCTTCGGCGTGGACAACGTGCCGCGCGAGGCGATCACGATGGGCGTGGCCACGATTCTGGAGGCGCGGGAGATCGCCCTGATCGCCACCGGCGAGCACAAGGCCGCCATCGTGCAGCAGGCGGTCGAGGGCGAGATGACCCCGGACGTGGCCGCCACGTTCCTGCAGCGCCACGGCCACGCCACCGTCTACCTCGACCGCGCCGCGGCGGCCGAGCTGACGCGGATCCAAACGCCGTGGGTACTGGAGAGCGTGGCCTGGACGCCTGAGCTGACCGAGCGCGCCGTCGTCTGGCTCGCCGAGCGGGCTGGCAAGGCGATCCTGAAGCTCACGGCCCGAGACTACAGCGAGCACCATCTGAGTCCCTTGCTCGCCAAGTACGGCGCCCCGGGGCCGATCAACGGGGAAGTCTTCAACCGCCTGCGTGACAAGATCCGTGGCCGCGCTCGCCTGCCTGCGCGGACGCGCGTGCTGGTGTTCTCCCCGCACCCCGATGACGACGTGATCTCGATGGGCGGCATCCTGCGCAAGCTGTGGGAGAACGAGAACGCGATCGTCGTGGCTTACATGACGAGCGGCAACATCGCCGTCTTCGACCACGACGTGGAGCGGCACCTCGACTTCGTCGAGCGGGCGGCCGGCGCGCTGGGACTCGATCCCGCGGCCGCGCAGCGAGCGCGGCAAACCGTCGAAGCGAGCTTCGAGCGCAAGCAGCCGGGCACGGCAGACCTGCCGGTGGTCCAGGACCTGAAGCGCTACATCCGCGAATCCGAAGCGATCGCGGCGCTCGAGGCGGTGGGCCTGCCGCGGACGGCGGCGCGGTTCCTCGACCTGCCGTTCTATCGTACGGGGGAGGTCCTCAAGCGCCCCATCGGCGAAGCGGACGTGGCCATCGTGCGGCGGCTGCTCGAGGAGGTGCGGCCCGACACCGTCTTCGTGGCGGGCGATCTCTCCGACCCGCACGGCACGCACCGCATGTGCAAACAGGCGATCGACAGCGCGCTGTCCGCCCTCTCCGCGGGGGGGGGGGGCCCACGCCCCCAGGTGTGGCTGTACCGCGGGGCGTGGCAGGAGTGGTCGATCACGGAAGCCGACGTGCTGGTGCCGCTGTCCCAGGACGAGCTGCGGGCCAAGATCCTGGCCATCTTCAAGCACCAGTCGCAGAAGGACACCGCGCAGTTCCCTGGGGGACACGACGACCGCGAGTTCTGGCAGCGGGTGGAAGCGCGGAACCTCGAGACCGCCGCGCATGCGGACCGGCTGGGGCTGTCGGAGTACCAAGCGATGGAAGCCTACCGTACACTCTTACCAAAGGAGTCAGAGCGATGAACGCGATGACCGCCCGAGGGCTGAGTCTTGGAGTGGTGGTGGCCGTTTGGACCGCGATTTCGCACTTCGGGAAGCTCCCGCTGCAACTGTGGCCCGTGATCGTCGGCCTGGGATGTTTCGTCGCCGCCGGCGCCGGCATTCCCGGCCTCCAGAAGTCGGTGGCCGGCACGGTGTCCGGTGTCGTCTGGGCGCTGCTCTACGTGACGGTGTCGGGGGCGTTGGGACGACAGGAGATCGTGGACGCACTCGTCCTCGGCGCGGCCGTGTTCGGGATCGTTGCTCAGGCTCAGGTCCCGCTCCTGTCCTACACTGCGGGCGCTATCGCCGGGGCGGGCGTCACGATTGGCGTCATGGGCATCCGGGTCGTCACCTTCCAGGGCGGTCTCCGCGTGGCCATCGCGCTCACATTGGGCTCGGTCCTGGGCTACGCGGCCGAGTGGCTGCAGGGAAGGATCCGGAGCCGGGTCTAGGCCGGCGACCCGGAGTGAAGCTGGGTGGAGAGAAATACCGTAGGTTTCGGCATGACTTCAATCGCCGCTGCGGCCTCCGCGCCCGACGTCCCCGCCCCACGATCCGACGCGATCCCCTGGCATGTCTGGGCCGTGCTGTTCGCGGCGACGAGCGCGGTCGTCGGCGTGATCTGGGACATCTCGTGGCACCGCACCATCGGCCGGGACACCTTCTGGACCCCGGCGCACATGGCGATCTACGCGAGCGGCATCATCGCCGGGACGAGCTGTGGCTGGCTGGTGCTCCAGACGACCTTCGCGGGCAGCGAGGTCGAGCGCGCCGCCAGCGTCCGGTTCTGGGGCTTCCGCGGCCCGCTGGGCGCCTGGCTGTGCATCTGGGGTGCGCTCGCGATGATCGTCTCCGCCCCGTTCGACAACTGGTGGCACAACGCCTATGGGCTGGACGTGAAGGTGCTGTCGCCGCCGCACGTCATCCTGGCGCTCGGCTTCACCGGCATCGAGCTCGGCGCGGTGGTGATGGTGGTGGCCCTGCAGAACCGCGCGGCAGGGGGAGGGGGGAGGGGTGGGGCGAAGCCCTACGGGCTGCTGCTCGCCTATGGGTTCGGCATTCTGCTGCTCAACAAGGCGATCATGGGGTTCGAGTACATCGGCTTCCCGAACTCGGCCCACAACGGTCTCTATTACGAGGTGTGCGCGGCGATCTTTCCGCTCCTCCTCATCGCCGGCGCGCGCGCCTCGTCGTTGCGCTGGCCGGCGACCACGGCGGCCGTCGTGTATATGGGCGTTACGCTGATCATGCTGTGGGTGCTGCCGGTCTTCCCGGCGACCCCGAAGCTCGCGCCCGTGTACCGGCCGCTGACCCACATGGCGCCACCGCCGTTCCCGTTGCTCCTCGTCGTACCCGCGATCGGGGTGGACCTCTGGATGCAGCGGATGGGAACAGGTCGGGACTGGCTCCTCGCCCCGCTGCTCGGCGTGACCTTCCTCGCCGCCCTGTTCGTGACCCAGTGGTTCGCGACCAAGTTCCTGATCTCGCCGGCCTCGGAGAACCCCTTCTTCGGAACCAACCGCTGGAACTACAACAGCCTGCCGGGAGACTTCGAGCACCGCTTCTGGAACATCCGCAACGATCCCGTGACGCCGCTCAAGCTGACCGTCGCCGCCGTGCTGGCGATGGTATCGTCGCGGCTCGGGCTGTGGCTCGGCAACGGGCTCGCCCGCGTCAGGCGATGAGCCGCCCGGCGCGATTGGCCGCGCTGGCGGGGATAGCGCTCGCCGCCTCCGCGCACGTCGGCAGCCCGGACACGTACTTCGAGGGCCCCGCCGGGCCCTACCGCGTCCGGGTGATCGTCCGCTCCGCCGGCGTCGTGCCCGGCCTGGCCCAGATCACGGTCCGACTGTTGGGCGGGGCCCGCGTCCGGACCGTGACGGTGCTCCCCGTCTACTGGGACCCGCGCACCGCGGCGGCGCCGCCCCCTGACACCGCGCGGATCGTGTCGGGTGACTCCTCGCAGTACAGCGCCGCCCTCTGGCTCATGACCGGCGGCTCCTACAGCGTGCAGGTCACGGTGGCCGGCTTGGCCGGCACGGGCACGGCGATCGTCCCCGTGCAGGCGATCGCCACGCGCCGGCTCGAACTGCAGAAGCCGCTCGCCCTGGGGCTGGCGGCGTTCGGCGCGTTCCTCTTCATCGGCGCGCTCACCATCATCGGCGCGGCGGTGCGCGAGGCGGTGCTGCCGCCCGGCGCCGAGCCGGACCGGCGCCGGGTGTGGCGGGGCCGGGTCGCGGCAGGTGCGGGGGGCGTGATGCTCGCCGGGGCGGTGCTCGGCGGCCGCACCTGGTGGAACGCGGTGGACCATGACTTCACGCGGCAGATTTACCAGCCGCTCGCCTCGAGGGCCGCGGTGCGGAGCGAAGCAGGGCGGGCCGTGCTGCGCTTCAGCATCATCGACTCGGCATGGCGCGAGCATCGGGTCACGCCGCTCATTCCCGACCATGGCCACCTCGTGCACGTGTTCGTGGTCCGCGAGGGGCTCGGGGCGTTCGCCCACCTCCACCCGGTCTTCGTGGACTCGAGCGACTTCGACGCGGCGCTGCCGCCCCTGCCCGCGGGCCGATACCGTGTCTATGCCGACATCACGCGCGAGAGCGGCTTCGCCGAGACGCTCACCGATACGATCACGCTGGGGGCCCCGGGACCGCCCTGGCGGCCGAGCGATCCGGATGACGCCTGGGTCGGGACCCGGGGCTCGGGGCCCGGGGCTCGCGATTCCTCCCGGTTGAGCGACGGCTCGACAATGGCCTGGCAGCGGGGCGCTGCCACGCTCGTCGCCGGGCAGGAGGCGCCGCTCACGTTTACGGTCACGGCGCCGGACGGGCGACCCGTGCCACTCGAGCCGTATATGGGGATGCCCGCTCACCTGATGCTGAGCCGGGACGACGGCGCGGTGTTCGTCCATCTGCATCCGCTCGGCACCATCTCCTGGGCCGCGCAGCAGGCGTTCCTGGTCCGAGGACCGGCGGACACGGCGTGGGGTGTGGTCGGGCGGCGGCTGACGGAGGCTGAAGCCACCATGAAGACGATGAGCATCCCCGCCACCGCCACAATCTCCTTTCCATACGCTTACCCCAAGCCGGGGCGTTACCGGCTCTGGGTGCAGATGAAGCGCCAGGGGAGGATTCTCACAGGCGTCTTCGACGCGGAGGTCCAGTGATGCGCCGGCTCGGGCTGTCGCTCGCCTTCCTCATCGCGACCGCGCCGGCAGCGGCGGCGCAGGTCAACTACGACACCGTGCAGATCCGCACCGTGAAGGCCGGCGACGGCGTCTACATGCTGATGGGCGTGGGGGGCAACATCGGAGTGTCCGCCGGCGCTGACGGCGTGATCATGGTGGACGACCAGTACGCACCCCTGTCGGACAAGATCAAGGCGGCGGTGGCTGCGCTCGGTGGTCCGATCCGTTTCCTGATCAACACCCACTGGCATTGGGACCATAACGGCGGCAACGAGAACTTCGCCCGTAGTGGGGTAGTGACCGTGGCCCACGAAAACGTCCGCCACCGCATGAGCGTCGAGCAGTTCGTCACCGCGTTCAACCGCCACGTGCCCGCCGCGCCGTCCGGCGCGCTGCCGCTCGTCACCTTCACCGACTCCGTGAACTTCTACCTGAACGGCGATTCCATCCACGCCTTCCACGTGCCCCCCGCGCATACGGACGGGGACGCCATCATCTGGTTCCGCCGCGCCAACGTCGTCCATATGGGCGACCTCTTCTTCAACGGCCGCTATCCGTTCGTCGACTTGTCGAGTGGCGGGTCGGTGGAGGGCATGGTCGCCGCCGTGGACCGCGTGCTCGCGCTGGCGGACGGGAACACGAAGATCATTCCGGGGCACGGTCCCCTGGCGGACCGGACGGGTCTCCAGACCTACCGCGACATGCTGGCCAGGGTGCGAGACCGCATCAAGCGAGCGGTGGCGGCCGGCCAGACCCTCGAGCAAGTACAGGCTGCCAAACCGACGGCGGAGTTCGACGCGGTCTGGGGCAAGGGGACTATCACCCCGACTCTCTTCGTGGAGATCATTTACACGGACCTGTCGGCGCGGAGATAGCCCCCTCCACGGAGCTTCCCATGTCCCGAATACTTCTCATCCTGCTCGGCCTGGTCACTGGTCCCCAACCCCAGCCGCCGATGACCGGCCGCGACCTGCTCCGCGCGATGCACGACCGCTACGCGGGCAGGTGGTACAAGACCCTCACGTTCACCCAGCGCAACACCGCCACACACCCCGACGGCACCCAGGAGCACTCGACGTGGCTCGAGTACGCCGGGCTGCCAGGTCGGTTGCGCATCGAGTTCCTGCCCGCCGACTCCGGTCAGGGCTTGCTGTTCGTGAACGACTCACAGTACGTGTTCCGCGGCGACACGCTCGTGAACGCCACCGCCTTCGTGCATCCCCTCATGGTGCTGGGTTTCGACGTCTACTTCGATCCGGTGGAGCGGACTGTCAGCCGGCTGGAGCGGCTGAAGTTCGACCTGGTCGGTCCCGTGCGCGAGGACTCGTGGGACGGCCGGCCCGTCTACGTCGTGGGTGCGCGGGGGGCGGGGGACTTGCGCACACGCCAGTTCTGGGTGGACAAGGAGCGGCTTGTGTTCGTGCGGTTGCTCGAGCCCGGCCAGCGCGACACGACGCGCCTCAACGACATCCGGTTCAACAAGTACCAGCCAGCCGGGCCCGCGTGGGTGTCGGCGGAGGTGGTCTTCCTGGTGGACGGCCGACCAAGCTGGCTCGAAGAATACACCGAGATCAAGACCGACCTCCCGCTGCCCCCTGCCTTGTTCGACGCTCGGGCGTGGAAGCGGACGCGGCACTGAGAGGTGTCTCACCTCTCGAACAGCTGCGGGATCTCCTGCACCCGGCTGAGCGGCGCGTCGGTCAGGTTGGACGTCAGCGCGAAGACGATCCGCGCGTCCCGGTCCACCAGGAACGCCGTCGTGCCCCCGACCGAGCCGCCGCCGTGGTAGGCCACGCGGTGCCCACGGCCATCTACCCGGAGGAACCACCCGACGCCATACCCGGTCTCCTGCCCCGCGCGCGTCCGCTGGGAGGTGAAGAGCAAGTCCAGGGAGGCGGCCGGCAGGTAGCCGGGCGCGACGTGCGCGGACCCGAACCGCACCAGATCCTCGGCCGTGGAGAGGAATCCGCCCCCCGCCCACTTGTAGCTGTTGTCCACGGCGGGCGCGATCCGGTACTCGCCGCTGATCGAATCGCGCTGGTAGAACCGGGTGCGGCCCGGGATCACGCTGTCCCCCTTGTCGGCGGCCGTGTGCGCCATACGGAGCGGCCCGAACACGCGGCGCTGCATGTAGGTCAGGAAGTCCTGCCCCGCCGCTCCCTCGACCACCGCTGAGATCAGGTTCCACCCATAGGTGGAGTAGGAGAACCTCGTGCCCGGGGAGGACAGGAGCGAGTCGTCCTTGAAGATCGCCAGTCCTTCGGTCACCGTCGCGAAGTGCCGGTTGAGGAGAAACTCGTCGTCCCGGTAATGACGGATGCCGGCCAGGTGCCCGGCCAGCAGTCGCGTGGTGATGGGAGCACCCTTGTCCGGGAACGACGGCACGTAGCGCTGCACCGGCGCGTCGAGGTCGAGCCGGTGTGCGTCCACCAGCTGCACCACCGCGTCCGCGGTGAGCGGCTTGGAGACGCTCCCGATGCGGAACCGCGTCTCCGCGGTGACCGGCGCCTGGTGCTCGAGATCCGCGTATCCGAAGCTCGCCGACCAGACGAGGCGGCCGTCCACCGCCACGGCGATCTGGAATCCCGGGATCCGTTGCGCCAGGCGCTCGCAGGCGAGCTGCCGTGCCCTGTCCGCCGCGGCGGCATACTCGACCGGTGCGCGAACGGAGACTTGGGAGACGCATGCCTGGGGAGGGGCGGAGGGGAGGAGCGTGCTGCGGCTCAGCCGCGTCGCGATGAAGGGCAGCGGCGCGATCGCGGCGACGAGCGCAGCGACCCGCAGGACCTGCCTCGAGCCAGGACGCACGGTGAGCATAGCGGCCTTCCTCAAATGTAGGGCCTCAACTGATGCGGCGCCTGGCGCTGGCCGATAGCGACGGCCCCCGGGCCTACCGCAGCGGCAGCTCGACGTGCAGGTGATCCGCGGTACCGACGTGCCGCAGTGTGTCGAATCCCATGACCCAGAAGTACAGCTGGACACCGAGGTTCTTGAGGTCGCCACGACCGCGCGTGCGCAGGTCCACGGCATGGACCCAGCCGTCCCGCTGGCGGTAGTGCAGCGTGCGGTCGTTCGCGCGCAGTCCCATGCGGGAGTAGTCCTCGGGCAGGCGCGCTAGATCGGTCACCACCAGACGCCGGTCGGCCAGAATCACGGTGGATAACGCCACCCGGAGGATGGGGTGCACCGCGGTGTAGTAGCCGCGCACGTCGTCCACCTTGGAGTTGACGCTCGCGAGAACGAGGAGCGCGTACGCGCACCAGCCCACGACGAGCGGCAAGGCCACCCACTTGGTCATCGCCAGGAACCGCGCCCGTCCAGTGAATCGGCGTGACAGCCAGGCGGCGTAGGCCGCGACGACCAGGAGCGTGAGCAGCGCGCCGCTCGCGAGCGCGAGCCAGGGGGGAATCAGGTGCAGGTAGAAGTACACCGACGCGCGCACCAGCACCACGAACGGCAGCGCGACGATGGCGGTCAGTTTGAGAATGGTGAGGGCGACCGCTCGCGCGAGTGGAGGAGCATCGCGCGCTACCGCCGACCGGACCTGGGCGGCGCGGCGCCGCCATTCGCGCCACGCCTCGCGCTTTAGCTTGGCGAGCTTCGCTTCCACTGCGGCGGACGTCATGAGACGCCCTACGCCCGGCGGGGAGGTCCGTTTCGGGGAGGACTAGGGGCTAGCTACCGCCCTCTTGCGCCCGCTCTCCCCGGATGCACTATAACGGTCCACACCGCCCCCAAGGAGGCGACCATGGCCGACACGGTCCGCAGGGTGGACTACTTCTACACGACGGCGCCGCACAAGCCGGGCGCGGGCGCCCGCCTGCTCGGGTTGCTGAGAGACCGCGGGGTCAACCTGCTCGCCTTCTCCGGGTTCCCGGCGGGCCGCCGCGCGCAGCTCGACTTCGTGCCCGCCG
>Ga0209761_1003337_pt1 | contig 10606 bp, 8 predicted proteins | sample GraSoi013_1_40cm_4_FD_185818 | JGI IMG/M metagenome (GOLD analysis project Ga0209761, IMG submission 185818) | Grasslands soil microbial communities from the Angelo Coastal Reserve, California, USA - Sample 09_25_2013_1_40cm (SPAdes) (version 2) | ecosystem: Environmental > Terrestrial > Soil >... | reverse complement strand
CCCGAGCGGTGAGCATGATGATCGGCACAGGCATCAGCGCCCGGATCCGGCGGGACACTTCCCATCCATCCAGCCGCGGGAGCATCAGGTCCAGCACCACCAGGTCCGGGGTCGCGGCCTCGACCTCCCGGATCGCGGCCTCACCGTCAGCGGCGGTGAGCACACGATGGCCGTCCCGCTCAAGATACGAGCGGAGCAATTCCACGATCTCCGGCTCGTCCTCTACGACAAGTATCGTCGGCACGCGTGCTCCCTTTCCGGCCACACGATACCACCGCGCTGCGGGCGCCGCCAGGGCCGGACCACCCTGATTCGCCACCCGTAGTGGAGTCCGAACCGTTGGGCTATTAGGTTGGTGCGGCCCCAGAGAAACCGGGACGGCTATGGCCTTACTCCAAGGGTGACCGTGACCTCCACGCGCTGTCCATCGCGCAACACCACCAGGTGGACATTCTGCCCAGGCAGCCGCTGCCCGACCGCGGCAAGCAAATCCCTCCAGTTGTGGATCGCCGCTCCTTCGAACTCGACCACCACATCGCCGGGGCGCAGGCCTGCTGCGGCCGCGGGGCTCTGCGGCGCCAACTGCCGGACGACGGCACCCTGCCCGGGTGCGGCGCCAGGGCCGGCTTCACGTGGACGCCCTCCGACGATGCCGAGCCAGGCCCGTTCTGCCCGCGCCCCCTGCCGCAGTTGCGGGAGCGAGGCCCGGATGGCTTCTCCCGAGACTGCCAGACTGGCTCGGGCGCGAGAGCGGTCAAAGGAGGATGCCACAATCACACCCACGACCTGCGCCTGGCTGTTCAACAGCGGGCTGCCTGAGTTGCCCCGCCGCACTGCGGCGCTGACACGCACGAAGCTCTCGGGTGACAGACCTGGGATGCTGACGCGGGTCGCCAGCACTTCACCCGCCGTGATCTGATCGGGCAGCCCTCGTGGGGCGCCGATCACCACCACAGGGTCCCCCACATTCAATGTGTCGCCCGCCAGCTGCAGCGCCGCCAGCGGCGACGGCGGGCTCACGCGCAGGATGGCAAGATCCCGCGTGGCATCGTAGCCGATCACGCGCGCATCCAGCGCAGCCAGGCCCGGCAGTTCCACCTGCAGTTGCTCCGCGCCGCGGGCGACGTGCGCCGCGGTCAGCAGCCATCCCTCCCGATCAATTACAAACGCCGTGCCGGAAATCTTGCGCGTTCCCACGACGCCGCGCACCACACCCACGGCCGGCGAGGCCTGGGTCAGGATTGTCTGAGGGTCGGGCGCCGGGCCGGCGGCGGCCTGGGGGGTCAGGACCGCCGTCCCCGCGGCGAGCAGCACTACCAGCGGCGCCGCGAAGAAAACCGGCCACCGGCGCACCAACCTAGCGAAAACGTTCATCGTCAGCTCATCTCCTTTTGTGCCTTCTACTTGAACACGATCCGGAGCAAACGATCATCGTGCGGACGGGGCGATCCACGACCGTCCGTGTTGTTCGTCAGCAGGTACAGCGTCCCATCGGGACCCTGAAAAATGTCCCGCAGCCGGCCGAGATCTCCCCGGAAGTAGACTTCCTGACCGCCGACTTGCGTGAACCCCTGCCCCGTCAGGATCAACCTCCGCAGTTGCGATCCGCGCAGCGCAGCCACCAGCAGGCTGTCTCGCCACGGCCCGCGGGAGGGCACCAGGATGCCCGACGGCGCCCAGGTCTCGTCCGTGCCGCTGTCGGCAATGGGGTCGACAAACCGCGGCGCTCCACCTTTCCCCGAGGCTTCCGGCCATCCATAGTTCTTGCCGGCCTCAATCACGTTCACCTCATCGCGGCAGCAGAGGCCCAAATCGCCGGAGGGCCCGTGCTCCGCTTCATACATCGTGCGCGTCTGTGGATGCCAGGCCAGTCCCTGAGGGTTGCGGTGGCCGAGTGAATACACCGGTGAGCCCGCAAACGGATTATCGTCGGGGATGGTCCCGTCTGGGTTGAGGCGAAGGATCTTTCCTCCAAGTGAAGAGCGATCCTGAGCCTGCGAAGGCTCACGGGCGTCACCCGTCGTGATGTACAGTTTGCCGTCCGGCCCGAACTTGATCCGGCCTCCATCGTGGACGACCGCGCCGGGGATACGGTCGATGATGACCTTGTCGATCCGGCCCAGCCCGCCGCTGGCAACCATGCGGACGACGCGGTTCCAGAGCCGGCCTCCGTCCTGGTACGTGTGGTACACGTAGACGACCCCGCTGCGGGCGAAGTCCGGCGCCAGCGCCAGACCCAGCAGACCGCCCTCGCCCACGGGAGCCACCTGGATCGTGGCCCACGGTTGGGCATCCACTTTGCCGTCGCGAATGACGCGGATGGCTCCTCGTCGCTCTGTGAGAAAGATCCGGCCGTCGGGGGCAAACTCTGCCGCCCACGGGATCTGGAGATCTCCGACCACCGTCTCCACCTGGACCGGCGTTTGGGCAACAGCCGTCCACCTGCTCCAGGCCAGCGCGCCGGCCCCGGCCAGGACGACCGTCGCGACGAGCCACCACCGCCTGCCCATCCGTCCTCCTCCGAAATTCATGGTGCGGGCGCCGCCACGAAGCGAAACTCGATCTCGGCCTCGTTCTGCGCGCGCAGGATCCCAAAGATCGCGGGGGGATCGAACCCGAAGTCGGTCATCAAAATCTTCGCCGTTGCCGTCCCGGTGAGTTGTGGGCCCAGCAGCTTCAGCACCGTCGTGAACGTCACGGGTTTCACCACGTCTCGGACCTTGAGGTTCCCGGTGACCTGCACGGCAATCTCTCGACCCTCCGTGTACTGCGCGGGCAGTCCGTCGATTCGCAGGGGGGTAAATTCGGCCATTGGGAACCGGGCCGACTCCAGCCAGCGCTCCCTGATAGCACCGTCTCTCCGCTGACTATCCGACTGAAACCGACTGATATCGACCGTGATGGGCCCGACCTGGCTGGCGCGTGGGTTGGCGCGGTCAATGACGACCTCGCCCCGCACCGCCCTGGTGATTCCCACCGCGACGTTGAAACGGTTGCTCTCGCGGATCAACGTCTCCCCGACCCGATAGACCACCTGAGATTCGCCGGGAACAATGCTGAACCGCTGGACGCCCGCGGGCGAAGCTGCGGCCAGAACGACGGGAAGGTGGCGTGGAGATTGCACCCCAACCCCGCCCCCCAGCACGAGGGCGCACAGCACCGCTGTCGACCACGTGCTCCGCACCCTCACGATTCTTGCTCCTCCCTCAACCCGCCGTGCCGGCCGGGCTACACGGCCATGGTGCGGGAGCGTTTTGAAGAAGTTGTGAAGCCGGGAGAGGCGTAAGGGGGAAACCTGCCTACGCGGGCGGTTCTGCGTGTCGGGATTCGGATACAAATATTACGTATGTGTGCCATGATGGGTCCATCGATGAGCCGTCTAGACGGTAAGGTCGCGCTGGTGACTGGAAGCTCGCGTGGTATTGGCGCAGCGATCGCCTTCCTGTTTGCACAGCGGGGCGCAGCGGTCGCGGTACACGGAAGGGATCTGACGGCACTGTCCGCGGTACAGGCGGAGATCGAGCACGCCGGCGGGAGGGCGATTCGTGTCGCCGCCGACGCCACCAAGTTCACCGAGATCGAGGCCATGCGTCGCCAGATCGAACGAGACCTCGGGCCAATCGATATCCTCGTTGCCAACGCCGGCGGCAGCTTCACCCCACCCGGTCCACTTGAACAGACAAGCGAGGAAGGGTGGCACGCCTCTGTGGACGGCAACCTCACCGCGACATTTCTGACAATCAAGAGTATCCTTCCCGGCATGAAGGAACGGAAATCCGGCAACATCGTCACCATCTCCTCCGTCGCCGGCCATAGACCCCACCCCAGATCCCCGATACCGTATGCTGCAGCCAAAGCCGGCATAGAAATCCTGACCAAAGACCTCGCCGCGCAGGCCGGTCCCTACGGTATCAGGGCGAATTGCATCGCTCCTGAAACAATCCTCACCGAACGCAATAAGCAGCGCATACCCGAAGCGCAGCAACACGCGCTAATCGAGGCACACCCCATACGGCGCCTTGGCACACCCGAAGACGTTGCGCGGGCGGCCCTCTTCCTCGCGTCCGAGGAAGCGGCATGGATCACCGGCATCGTCCTAGACGTCGCCGGCGGAGCGGTCATGGTGTAGCGCTCCGTCATGGTGGAGTCAGCCATTGCTGAATCTGCTCCACCGTAATATTGCCTCCACTGAGAATCGCGCCGACCAGCTGGCCCGAAAACCGCTTGCGGTAGGTCAGCACCGCCGCCAGGCCCGCCGCACCGGCGGGCTCGAGCACAACACCGAAGTCCTGGTGCGCATACCGCATGGCTTCCAACAGCGTGGTGTCTTCGACGAGCAGGATGTCGTCCACGAGGCCCGTGATATCGGCGAGTGCCTCAGGAAACGGCTTCCGCGCTGCGATGCCGTCCGCGATGGTGCCGGTTCCCTGCACCTCCTGAACCCTGCCTGACCTCCACGAGCGCTCCATCGCCGGCGCTCCTGTGACGCACACCCCGATCATGTGGGTGGCGGGATGGTGCGCCTTCACCCACCGAGCCACGCCGGCCAGCATCGCGCCATCCCCCAGCGGGACCAAGATCGCGTCAAACGGGTCGGGCCAGCGCAGCAGTTCGAGCCCGATGGTGCCGGCACCCTCGGCGATGGCGGGATCACGGCCGTCCTCGACCAGCTGCGCGCGGTGCTCCGCTGCGAAGGCTCTGGCCGCCAGATGGGCGGCGTCGACATCCTCGCCAAACCGAACGTCGGCGCCGAGGGCACGCATGCGTTCCACCTTCAACGGATTCGCGTTCCTGGCGGTAAAAACGGTGAGTGAGAGTCTCCGCTTCCGCGCGGCGTAGGCCATGCCCTGGCCGAAGTTGCCGGCGGTCGCGCACACGAGGTGCGGCCGTCCGTGTAACGACGCCACCAGATAATCCGCGCCGCGCCCCTTGAAGGAGCGGATCGGATTCAGCGTCTCAACCTTGACCACAAGGCGACAGTCGAGCTGTTGGCTGGAGGACGTGACCGGATACTGGGGAGAGTTGAGGAATACGGGATCGATGACGGTGGCGGCGCGCGCGATCCGCTCAAGCGAAAGACGACGGGTCTCAGTCACGAGCACTTCTCTCCGCGCCGTCGAGGATCTCGGGACGACCGGACGTGAATGACGTCCCGCTATCTGGCGCCCCCGTTGGACCGTGGAATGTATGCGCGGATGCGGGTCCCCTGGCTCTGTGCGCTCTCCACCTGTAACGTGCCGCCGAGGCGCATCGCCCGCTCCCGCATCGAGCGCAGTCCGAGGTGGCCTGGAAACGCCTCTTCCGAAGCAAAGCCGACTCCGTCGTCAACGATTTCCAGCACGATCTCATCGGCGCCGCAGGAGAGCCGCAGATCGACGCGGCGGGCTTGGGCATGCTTGACGATGTTGTTGAGGGATTCCTGTGCAATGCGGTAGACGGCCTCCTTGACTTCGTAGGGAAGATCGGGTTCGTCGCACCACTCCGCGGCGACCTCGAGGCCGTGCCTGGCACGCGCCGACTCCATCTGCTTGGTCAGCGCCGCCACGAGCCCCTCCGTTTCGAGGGCCTCAGGGCGAAGCTCGAAGATGAGCGCCCGCATCTCGGCGAGCGCCGCTTCCGCCAGCGAGAGGACATAGTCCAGCGGCTCACCGGCCTGGGCAGGATCCCGGTCCACCAGGGTGCGCGCGGTGCGGGCTCCCAACGCGATGCCGTACAACGCCTGCGAGACGGAATCATGGAGCTCGCGCGCCAGACGCTGGCGCTCCTCGAGGACGGCCTTCTGTCTGGCTTCCTCGAAGAGCCGGGCGTTCTCTGCGGCGACGGCGGCCTGGTCCGCGATGACCGTCAGAAACGCGATTTCGGCCTCGCTGGGATTCTTCCCGCGGGGATAGAAGACGTTCAGCGCGCCAATGGCCTGATTCCGGTAGATCAACGGCACCGACACCACGGTATCCCACCCCGCCTCGCGCATCAGCGGGTGGATAGGTTCGTACAGTGGATCGTCTAGGATCTTTTTGCGGGCGTCGAAGTGAATCAGCGTCTTCTTCTCGCGCACGGAATCCGTGTTCGGCATCCGGGCGCCGCGCTGCACGGCTTCTTTCCACCGGGCTTCGGCGTCGGGCCCTTCGGGCAACCCGTAACGGCCGAAGAACCGCAGCTCCTGGCTGTCCTCGTCGACCAGACACACGCCCGCCGCCACCGTACCGGTGGCCCGCACCACGTTCTCCGCCAGCTTGTCGAGAGTCGCCTGAAGTGAGCCCGCAAATGCCACCTGCGAGGCAATCTGGGTAAGCGCCTTGACCTCGCGCGCCAGCCGCTTCATTTCCGTGACGTCCCGGAACATCACCACGAGCGAACTGCGGCCATCGAGCGCGAGCGGTACCGCCGTGAACTCGATCTCAAACTCTTCACCGTCTGGTCTGACCAGCGCGGAGGTGCCACGCAGGGGAACGCCCGGCTCCTTCCTGGTGGCCTTATGGTCCTTGATGGCAGTGCGCAGGGCGTCGCGCGCGTGAGGAGGCATCGCCCCGTAGGCATCGCGGCCCAGGAGCTCGTGGGGCCCGTAGCCGGTGATCCGGCTGGCGGCGGGATTTGCGTACACGATGCGCTCGTCCTCATCTACGAGGATCACGGCGTCGAGAGAGGCCTCGAAGGGGCGGGACAGCTTGGCCAGCGTCGGGTAGGCTCGCATCAGCGTCCCCCGCTCACCTGATGGATTGTGACCATGCCGATCCGGGCCGCGTACAGCGCTGCCTGGGTCCGGCTCTGCACGCCGAGCTTAGCCAGAATGTTGCTGACGTGCGTCTTCACAGTTTTCTCGCCGATGCTCAGCAGTTGGGCGATCTCTTTGTTGGCTTTGCCTTGAGCCAACAGCCTGAGGACGTCGGTCTCGCGCTCGGTCAACGTCTCCGGGCTCTCGGGGGCGCGGACTTCGCGCATCAGGCGCGCCGCGGCCTCCGGGGAGAGTTGCACCTGGCCGGCTGCGGCGGCCTTGATCGCCCTCCGCAGTTCGTCCGCCTCGGTGTTCTTTAGTAGATAACCAATCGCGCCGGCCCGGACCGCGCTGACCACCGACGCATCCTCCAGGACGCTGGTCAGGGCGAGAACCTCAGTATCCGGGAGCTCCCGCCGGATCTCCTGGGTGGCGGCGATGCCGTCCATCGCGGGCATCAAGAGGTCCATCAACACGACGTCCGGCTGAAACTCACGCGCCAGGCGCAGGGCCTCCGCGCCGTCGGTAGCCTCCGCCACGACTTCCAGGTCGGGATCCAGGGCCAGGAACATCCGCAGCCCCTGGCGGACCACGCTGTGGTCGTCTGCGATCAGAATCCGAGTGACCATCGTGTCCATCTCCGACTTAAGGCTCTAGGATTTTCCGGCTTCTGTCCTCCGCCTTTAGTCGGAAATCTCTGTCCCCCACAGGCGGGAGGCCCTAAACCGGCGTTTGGCCGTGCTCAAGAATGCCGTCTTGCGGCTTACTAGAGGATGTGGACAACACGATGATACGCCTTCTGCTCGTCGAGAGCCAGCCTGCCATCCGCCGCGGACTCCAGATGCGGCTCACACTAGAGCCGGACGTCACCGTCATCGGGGAAGCCCGCGACGGTCTTGGCGCTCTGTGGCAGGCATCGATGCTCCGTCCCGACGTAATCCTGGTGGACACGGAGTCGACGGACATGGACGGCGTCAGATTGATCGCCGCGCTCCGCAGCGCGTCACCCGAGAGCGCGACGGTGATCTTGAGCCTCCGGGATGATGCGACTACCCGCCGCCGCCTGCTGGCCGCCGGCGCTGCCGCATTCGTTTCGAAGCACGAGTATGGAGACCGGCTGCTCCACGCCATCCGCGAGGCCGCGGCCACCAGGGCGGTCCCGCCGGCGAGGGCCTTGCCCGCAGGCAGGCTCAAGCCTGCCCATGACGATGGGACACCTCGATGAACCCGAGACCGGAGGTTGCAATGCCAAAGATCGCAACTCGATTTCTTGATAGCTTTCTGCCCCTGCGAAACTGGAATCTGCGCGTCTACCTGAGCGGACAGGCAATCTCTCTCATCGGCACCTGGATGCAGGTGACGGCGCAGGCCTGGGTGGTCTGGAGCCTGACTCATTCTACGGCCGCGCTTGGTGTCGTGGCGATGCTGGGGACCCTGCCAATTCTCTTGTTGGGACCGTGGACGGGGGTCTGGGCGGACACGCTGGACCGGCGCCGGCTGCTCATCGTGTCGCAGACGAGTGCCATGGTGCTGGCCATTACGCTCGCGTTGCTCGTGCAGACCGGCGTGATCCAGGTGTGGCATGTCTATGTGCTGGCCACGCTGCTGGGAATCGTCACGGCGCTCGACATGCCTACCCAGCAGGCTTTCATCGGCGACCTCTCCGGCATGGAACAGCTTCGCCAGGCCGTCGTCATCAACAACATGCTCTTCCAGGTCAGCCGGATGATTGGCCCGGCGCTGGCGGGTCTGGTGGTCGCGCGTCTGGGCGCGGCGCTGGCATTCTGGCTGAACGGCGCGAGTTTCCTCGCTGTCATCGCCAGCTTGATTGTCGTCCGCGCGGCTCAGATCCGCAGAACAGGCGCAGCAGACCTGAGCGGATTCTCTGAAGCGGTCCAATTCATCCGCCAGAACCCGCGCGCGCAGGACCTCATCGTCTTTACGGTGATCGTCACGTTCTTCGGCATCTCCGTGATGAACATTCTCCCCGCCGTCGCCTCCCAGGCCCTCCATGGCAGCGCGGATGTCCTGGGGCTGCTGATGGGGGCATCCGGCGCCGGCGCGCTCACAGGCGTGCTGCTGGTGGTTCCCGCCGTGCAGCAGGTGCGGAGGACCGGCCTTGTCGTCGGTGCCGCCGCCATCTGGACAGGACTGTGGCTGGTGGTCTTCTCCGCATCGACCCGGCTGCCGTTTTCGGCGCTGGCGATCTTCGTGGGGAGCATGGCGTTTCCCGTGGTGCTCACCACGACGATGAGCACCCTCCAAATCATGGCCCCGCCGGATATGAGAGCGCGGCTGATGAGCGCGCTTCTGATGGTCAGCTTCGGCGCCCAGCCCCTCGCAGCGTTGATGGTAGGGTACAGTGCCCAGGTCCTCGGCGCGCTGTCGGCCGTGCGCGCGAATGGGTTGCTCATGGCGGCCGGGGCGGCCGCGCTGCTGGCCCTCCGACCGGCACTGCGATCGTGGGAAGTGCATTCAGAGACCCACGGCGAGGTCGAGCATCGACAGGACACGCGAGAGTTCCAACTGGACGGCGCTCAGACCGTAGAGGTATGAAATGCGGAAACTCTTTCACAAAGAATTCACGAATGGTTCACGCTTGGTTCGTCTCTTCACAGTATGGTGCCATCTGGAGACAGTCATGGTCCGAAAAATCGTAATTGCCGTTCTTAGCATTGCGCTCGTGGGAGGGCTCGCGCTGCCGGCGCGTGCACAGCCGGGCTCCCGTCAGGTCTCAGTGGCCGACGTGGCGGCCGCCGTGCTGCAGAGTAACCTTCAACTGCGTGCAGCTGCGTTTGACGTCGCGGTGGCCCAGGCGCAGTTGGCCCAGGCGCGGGGCGCCAGGGGCCCCCAGGCCGGCCTGGCCGGCGGATATACCCTCAATCAGCAACAGCCGTTTGGCCTGGATCCCAATGTGTATGCTATGGGAGTGGCGATTACTTACCCCCTGTCCACGGGTGGCAGCCTGGAGGCACAGATCGCGCTGGCCGAGGCCAATCTGCGAGGAGCACAAGCCACCTATCAGCGCGCAAGGCAGCAGGTCGTCTACGCCGCAGAGCAGACCTACCTGCAGGGCCTCCTGGCCTTTGAGAGCATGGCGGCCGCCCAGCGGGCGATTGATGCGGCGACCGAAAGCCTCCGCGTCGCGCAGGCCAAGTTCAGCGCCGGTGCGTCCGCACGGTTCGATGTGCTGCAGGCCGAGGTGGCGGCCGCGAACGCCGAGCAGATCAAGGTTCAGGCGCAGACTGGGGTGGCGAATGCGCAGGCGACTCTGAACGCGGCGCTCAACCTCTCGCTGGATACTCCCTTGGAACTCACCGGCGCACTGATGCCTCAGCCGGGAGAAGCTACGCTGGCCGACGCCATCGCGCGGGCCCTGCGGGACCGGCCGGATTTGGTAGCACTTCAGAGCCGGATCGCGGCAGCCCAGGCGGGCCTCGATCTGGCACGCAGCGGGGGCCAGCCGATCGTGAGCCTCGGGACGGGATACGCCCTGAGCAACGCCGGCGGGCTGTCGCCCTATGCGTTCGGAAACTGGTCGGTGAGTCTCAATGTCGTGCTGTCTGTATTCGATGGCGGCGTCACACAGGAAAAGATCCGCCAGGCGCAGTTCCAGCTCGAGCAACTGAAGGTCCGCGACGCGCAGACCAGGCAGCAGGTCGAGCTGGAGGTCCGCCAGGCATGGCTCGCTGCACAGCGAGCGACCGGTGAGTTGACGGCGGCCACAAAGGCTGTTGAACAAGGACGTGAGTCCGCCCGGCTCGCCGGCGCCCGGTACCAGGCAGGCGTCGGAACCTCATTAGAGCTTCTGTCTGCTCAGTCGGGCCTGGCTCAGGCGGAGCAGGCCCTGGCCTCTGCACGTTACGACCAGAACGCGGCACGTATTCAACTGAT
>Ga0209761_1003335_pt1 | contig 10612 bp, 6 predicted proteins | sample GraSoi013_1_40cm_4_FD_185818 | JGI IMG/M metagenome (GOLD analysis project Ga0209761, IMG submission 185818) | Grasslands soil microbial communities from the Angelo Coastal Reserve, California, USA - Sample 09_25_2013_1_40cm (SPAdes) (version 2) | ecosystem: Environmental > Terrestrial > Soil >... | reverse complement strand
GCGCCGCGCGTGAGCTCGCCGGCGATCCCGTGCTCGCCCGGGCCGTCGAGCTGAAGCTGCGCGAGTACCACGAGCACCTGCTCCGCTCGGTCGCCGGCTTCGAGACTGCCGAGGCCGCCGTCGCCGCCTGCCGGCGCCGGTTCAAGAACCTCCCCGAGCGCCACTTCCGCTCGCTCGAGTTCCTGGTCCGCCAGTCCTTCCAGCGGCCTTCTTCTTAGGCTCGCCTCGGATGAGGGGGAAGGTTTCTCTTGTAGAGTCGGCGCAGAGCGAGAGGAGAGTCGCCGATGACGACCGTGTTTGATGACGCCGGCACTGCGGAGCATGTCGAGCGCATCGTCCGGGGCTGGCGACGGGTGGATCGCATCGCCGAAGCGAAGCAGAGCACGCAGCGCCACCGGAGCCGCACGCTCCATGTGTATCAAGACGAAGACGGCGTACGCAGGTCGCACACCCGGACACCGGCCTGAGAAACAAAAACGTTCCCGCGGGAACGTTCCAGGACCCGGCCGCGGAGCCACCCGCGTTCGGCCAGCAGCCGGCCGACGCGCTGGCCTTGCTCGCCGAGACCGCCCTGCACCACGGGATCGATCCGGGAACACCGGGCGAGCGGTATCAGGTCGTCGTCCACGTCGATGCGCCGGTCTTGGCTGAGTCTGACGCGCTGGCGGATCCCGCCGCCTCCGGCCAGTCACTGCTCGAGGCCGGCGCGCACGTTTCGGCAGAGACCTCTCGCCGTCTGGCCTGCGACGCGACCCGGGTAGTGATGAGGCACGACGCAGAGGGTCAGGTAACGGAGGTCGGCGGACTTCCGTTCGCCCAGGCCCATCACGTCCGCCACTGGGCGCGTGGCGGCCCCACGACGCTGTCAAACCTGGCGCTGCTCTGTCGCCGCCACCATCGCACGGTCCACGAGGACGGCTACCAGGTCGAGCGGCAGCCGGATGGAGCGCTCCGCTTCAGGCGGCAGAACGACGCACGAGGCCTTCACATCGACGCCCGCACGTCGATGCCCGGCTGGCTCGGCGAGCGTCTCGACGTCGGCTATGCGATCGACGTCCTGCATCCGCTGGCAGCGACCGCGCGCTAGGCACTCCGGCACCCGGACGATCGCGGCGAGCGATCCGCACGTCGCCATCGCTCGTGGTTGCTCCGTGAACCCATTGCGGCCCCGCGACGTCCTGAGGCTCGCACTGCGCCCGCGGGGCCACGCGGGGATGCGGGGACGTCCCCGCGTCGGGTGGCGCCCCGCGTGAGCCAAGTGCGCGTCGTTGCGTCGTTCAGGGTCTGGCCCGGGCGTTGCGATATGAGCCTGGCGTGCGCGGCCGCCGCGTGGGCGGGCCGGCCGGCGCGGGGTACGAAACCAAGCCACGGAGAAGGCCATGACGACGACGAACGTGCAGTCGACACACACGAAGAACGAGCTCCTGCGGGGGCTGGTGATCGCGATCGGGTGCCTCGCGATGCTGCTGAGCGGGGTGGGGGCGCTCTACTGGATGCAGGCGCGGCCGGACGAGGCCTCCGCGGGGATGGCCGTCGCCGCCGGCAAGCCGGCCAACGCCAAGCCTCTCGAGACACCGCGGCCGACGCTGACCGTGCCGACGCCCGACGGGGTCGTCGTCCACGCCGACGTCTACTTCGACTTCAAGAGCGCGCGCCTCCGCGCCGACGGCGCGAAGATGCTCCAGGACAAGGCGGCGGGCATGGCGCGCACTGAGACCTGGGCGGTGCTGGTCACGGGCTACGCGGACATCCAGGGGCCGGCCGTCTACAACAAGGTCCTCGCGCAGCGGCGCGCGGACACGGTCAAGCAGTTCCTCGTCGAGCTGGGCGTCCCGGAGTCCTCGGTGAAGGTCGTGGCGCTCGGTCCAGAGGCGGCGCTCTGCGACGACCCGGGCAAGGAGTGCCAGCAGCTCAACCGCCGCGTGCATCTGGAGATTCGCCGCCTCGGCCCCGTGGCCTCGGTGTCCACGATGTCGACCCCCGCGGCCGCTCCCGCTCCGATCGTGCCCACGAACGTCGATGTCCAGAAGCCTTAAGCTCGGCGTCGCGGCGGTGGTCATCCTCGTTCTGGTGGGCGGCGTCCTCGCCGTCCGCCGGGGCGGGGCGCTGGTCCTCGACGCGCCCGCGATCGCGCTCGACCTCGCCCGCCCCGACGCGCTGGTGCAGACCGCGAGCCTCGCGGATCTGCCGCGCGATCTCCTGACCGTTCCGATGTTCCGCGACGTCCTCACCGAGGACTTCGTCACGTACTACGAGCAGACCGAAGGACGCTTGAGCCTGGGCGGCACGCTGCGGCGGCTGGCCTACGAGCACGATCTCGACCTCGGTGACCGGGTGATCCACGCGGTCATCGATCAGCCGGCCGAGATCGCGCTGTGGAAGGCGGGCGACGGCCGGCTCGGCCACTCGCTGGTCGTCGTCAGCCGCACCGGGCTCACGCGTATCCTCGAGATGGCCGCGAAGGTCGCGCTGAAGGACGCGCAGCTCACGCGCGTCGAGGGCGACCTCGAGGTCGACGGCGGCGCGGTGCCGGTCTACGCGCTCGCCTACGCGCGCCGCCGTGTCCTGCTCTTCGCCGGCCACGGCGACCGCCTGGTGATCCTGTCGGACGCCGCGATGCTCACCGATCGCCAGGGGCGACTGCGCGGCGCCGGCCGCTCGGTCGTCGCCGGGCTGCTGAGCGGACGCGACGAGCCGCGGCGGATCTACCGCGACCACTTCGCGCTCGAGCCTGGCGAGCGGCGTCACACGCTGGCCGTGAGCGCCCGCTACCTGTCGTTCGGCTACCAGCGCTTCTTTCCCGGCGTGAGCGCGCTGCGCTTCGACTTCGCGCGCGACGGCTGGGCGACGCGCGTGCTGCTCGATCCCGCTGCGCTGCCCGAGCGCGCGCTCGCCACGCGAGCGCTGTGGGCCCTCGTGCCCGCCGAGCCCGGCGCGTGCGTCGCGCTGCCCGTGCGGTGGCCGGAGGCCGCGAGCCTGGCGGAGGCGGTCGGCGTCGAGACGGCGGCGACGCAGCCGGTCGTCGAGGCGCTCGACGGCCCCGCCGCCGTCTGCTGGTACCCGAGGTCTCGGCTCTACACGCCGCTCTTCCTGGTGCCGACGCGGCGACCGCTCGAGCCGGCCGAGGCGGCGGTGCTCGAGCGGTTGTTCACGGCGGCCGTCGGTGCGTGGGAGCGCTCGCTCGAGGGCGCCGACGATCCACGTTACGCGGTGGCGCGTGCCGAGGCTGCCGACGCCGCGCTCTGGCAGCGGCACGTGACGGCGCGCGACGGCGTCCGGCGGCGGGGCGTCGGGCCGCAGGCCGAGACGTTCTTCCAGGTGAGTCTCGCGCGCCACCGCCACGCCGTCGCGTTCTCGCCCGACGATCGGCTGGTCGGCGAGGCGCTCGCGGTGGCGAATCGCCAGTACCCGTCGCTCGCCGACGTGCTGCCCGACGAGGCGACGGTGCTCGCGGTCCTCGTGCCGCGCTCGCTCGGCACGCTCGCCGAGGCGGAGGCGCTCGCCAGCCTGCCCGCCGGCCAGGAGCCCGTCTTCCGCAACGCGGCGTCCACTCGGCTCGTGCCACGGCTCGCCACGCTGAAGCGTTACCCGGCGTACGCGCTCGTGCTGCCGAGCGACGCCACGCCACGCGCCGACCGCTGGCTCGCCGTGGACTGGAGGCGCCTTGGCCGGCCGTAGGCTCGTCGCGCTCGCGCTCGTGCTCTGGACGGAGAGCGCCGACGCGCTGACGGCGGCGGAGCCCGACCCGGTGCTTCGCCTCGACGCGCATCGCTCGATGATCGTGCGCGCCTGGATGGTGCGCGTGGTGAACGAGCAATTGCGCCAGGGCCCGACGCCACGCTGGTTCCATCGTGACTGCGCCGGGCTGGTGCGCTTCGCGGTCAGCGAGGCGCTGCGGTCGCACGACGCGAGGTGGCTGGCCGCCAACGGGCTCTCGAGCCGCGCGCTGCCGCCGGACGTCGAGCTGAGCGACGCCGAGCGGCGCGCGCTCGGCGGGTGGGTGCGCGACGACGGCACGCGCGGGCCGTTCGTCACCGCGGAGATGCTGGTGCGGCGCAACAGCCGCTCCATCGGGCGCGACGTGAACACGGCCGAGCCCGGCGACCTCCTCTTCTTCGACCAGGGCGACGATCAGCACCTCATGGTGTGGATGGGGCGTGACGTCGCCTATCACACCGGCGTGGAGACGCCGTCCGATAACGGGCTCCGCGCCGTCACCCTCGACCAGCTCATGCGCGACAAGGACACGCGATGGCGTCCAGAGCCCGGCAACCCCAACTTCGTCGGCGTCTTCCGGCTGGCGTTCTTGTCGCGCTGATCGTGGCCGCGCTCGCGGGCGCGCTCGCGTCCGAGGCGAGCGGCTACGAGCCTCCGCGCGGCGACCAGTTCTTCCTGCTCTCGGACGCCAGCGTCGGCGCCGACGGCGTCGCGGTCGTGCGGCTGGAGACGCCCCCCGGCGCGCCGGACGGCCACGTCGAGGGCTACGGCGGCGCCGACATCGTGGTCTATCGCGTGCCGGATCCCGTCGCGTTCCTCAAGCGCCAGCCGAATCTGCATCGCGTGGAGGTCAAGGGCGCGTACGAGGGCGAGGGGCTCGCGAACACGCTGAGCCATCTGTGGAGCCAGTGGAATCGCCAGGCGCGCCAGAGCTGGCAGCGGCTGTTCGCGTCGGGCGCGCGCAAGGCCGTCACCACGCACGCCCCCGAGACCAAGGCGCCCCGCGGCAACTGGACCGTGGCGTACGAGAGCGCCCCGCAGTTCGCGCCGTTGAAGGGCTTCGAGCTGGTCGATCGCTTCCGCTATCCGGTGTGGCAGGCCAGGCCGATCGAGCCGCCCAAGCAGGTGACGCTGGCCGGCAGCAGCAGCGAGTGGGACTGGGCGCGCTCGTCGCGTGGCAACGTGCTGGTGCCGATCGGCAAGCGCGCGCCCGGCCTCTATCTGGTCGAGGCCATCATCGGCGCGTACCGCGCGATCACGCTCGTCTTCGTCTCCGACACGGTGGCGCTCACGAAGGTCTCGGCCGGCGAGCTGCTCGTGTGGACGGTCGATCGCCGGACGGGTCGGGCCGTCGGCGGCGTGGACGTCGCGTGGACCGACGGTCTCGGCACGCTGCAGAGCGCGACGACGGGTGCCGACGGCGTCGCCGTCTTCCGCCACGCCAGCCCCGAGCGCACCTACGTGATCGGCCGCGACGGCGACGGCGGCGTGTTCGTCTCCGAGAACTTCTACTACGACAGCGAGATCTACGACACGAAGCTCTACGCGGTGACCGATCGGCCACTCTACCGGCCCGGCGACACCGTGCACGTGAAAGTCCTCGGCCGCGAGTTCAAGGACGCCAGACGCTCTCAGCCGGTGGTGGCGGGACCGCTCGCGCTGACGGTGCTCGACCCGACCGGCACGCCGGTGGCGACGCGCGCGCTCACCCTGTCGCCGACGTCCGGCGCGAATACCAGCGTCGAGCTGCCGGCGAACAGCCCGGCGGGCGGTTACGATATCCGCCTCGAGTACGGCAAGCAGGTCCACGGCGCCGCCTTTCGCGTCGCGGACTACGTGAAGCCGCACTTCGAGATCGACGTGCGCCTGGACCGGCCGGAATCCAGGACGCGCGAGGCGATCACGGGACGCGTCGTGCTCCTCTATCCCGACGGCAGCCCGGTGACGGGCGCCGCCGTGCAGCTCGTCGTGAAGTCGCAGGCGCTGACCACGGTCGAGGGCGAGCTGCGCTACGCCGATCGCTCGCCGGTGAAGCTCGAGGCCGACGAGCTGACCACGGACGATACGGGTGCGGCGGCCTTCACGCTGCCCGCCGCCGAGCAGCCGAGCCGCTATGTGCTGACGCTCCTCGCGAGCGACGCGGCCGCCTACCGGGTGCGCACGACCAGGGAGATCCTGATCGAGCGCGGCGCCACCCTCTACACGCTGACCGCGCCGCGCCGCTTCAGCGCGCCCGGCGAGACGGTGAGCTTCACGATCTCGCCGGCGCGCGGCGGCCCCGACCGGCCCGTCCGCTGGGAGCGCGTGCGTCTGGAGAACCGCGCACGGGACACCGGCCAGCTGGACGCCAGCGGGCCGCTCGCCATGGCGTTCGGCGAGCCCGGGTCCTACACCGTCTCGCTGCTCGACGCGTCGCGCCGGCTCGTCGGGGCGACAACGCACTGGGTCGCCGGGCCGGGGCTCGCCGTCGCGCCGGGAACGATCGAGATCGTGCTCGACCGCGAGCGCTACAAGCCTGGCGACGTCGCCCGCGCGCTGATCACGTTCTCCGAGCCGGTGGACGAGGCCCTGCTGACGCTCGAGCGGGATCGCGTCGAGCGCCATGCGCGGCTGACCGCGGGAGGGCCGTGGCTGAGACTCGAGCGGCTCGGCGCGGCGCAATGGCGCGCTGAGATCCCGGTGCGACCCGAGCACGCGCCCAACGTGACCTTCTCCGTGCTCTACGCGCGCGGCGGCGATTACGTGTTCCAGAATCGCGGGCTGCGCGTCGAGCAGGACTCGGTGGCGCTGGAGTTCAAGACCGCGCGGGAGACCTATCGACCGGGGGACGAGGTGAGGGTCGAGGTCACCAGCACGATCGCCGGCAAGCCGGTCGCCGCGCGGCTGACGGTCTCCGTCGTCGACGAGATGATCTACGTGCTCCAGCCGGAGATCGCGCCCGATATCCTCGAGTTCTTCTACCACTCGCGGCGCAACAACGTGCGGACGTCGTCCAGCCTCTCGTTCATCTCCTACGACATGGCGTTGTCGTCATTGCCGAGCCCGCCGGCGCGCAGCGGCGCCAACCCACGCGCCGTCAAGGTGCTGGAGCGACCGCGGCGTGACGTGGCGGACACCGCGCTCTGGATTCCCGAGCTGCGCACCGATGCCAGCGGCCGCGCGATGTTCACGTTCCGGATGCCGGACGCGCTCGGGCGCTGGCGCATCACGGGCCGCGCGCTGACCGAGGCCGGCGTCGTCGGCCAGCGCGCCGCCTGGGTTGCGTCGGACAAGCCGCTCTATCTGAAGTGGGCGGGGCCGACGCGCTTCCGGACCGGCGACGCGCCCATCGCCGACATCGTCGTCTTCAACCGCACGACCGCCGAGACGACGGGCGACCTCGTGATCTCGGGGGGCGGCGTCGACACGACCCGGCCGCTGCGTCTGGTCCCCGGACCGAACCACGTGGCGTTGCCGCTGCCACGCGTTGCCGATGGCGCCGTGACGCTGGAGGTCAAGCAGGGCGGTGTCCTCGCCGACGCGCTGGCGACGAAGCTCGGTATCAGTCCGCTCGGGTGGACGGCGTCGCGCGCGCTGACGGTCCCGATCACGGCCCAGCGGACGCCGCTCACGCTGCCGCCGGACGCGCTCAACGTCAGCGTCGCGTTCGCCGCGCCGGGCGCCGGCGCGTTCAACCGGATCGTGGACGGCCTCGTCGAGTACCCGTGGGGCTGCGCCGAGCAGACGGCGAGCCGGCTCATTCCGCTGAGCCTCGCGTACCCGCGCTTCGCGGGGGCGCCGGCGTCGCTGCGCGACGCGCTCACCATGCGGCTGCAGACGAACCGCCTTCGCCTCGTGCACATGGCGGGTCCCGACGCCGTCTTCGCGTGGTGGGGCCCGGCCACGACGGACAGCGCCTTGATGACGGCGTACGCGTACTACGCCGACTGGCACGCCGGGCGCGTGCTCGGCGTGACGCTGCCGCCCGAGCACTGGACCCGGCTGCTGGAGGTCTACCGCGCGCGCGGCGGCGGCGAGCCGCTCCTGCATCGCGCGCTCGCCGTCTGGTTCATGGGGGAGATCGGGCTGCCGACGAAGACGCTCGTCGATGGCTTGCAGGACGACGCGATCGGCGGCGATGAGGCCGCTGCGCCGTGGCGCCGTCCGGGCACGAGTCCACTGCTGGCCGACCCGACGTCGTCGCTCGCGCGCGACATCGCGGTCGTGCTGGTCGCCGAGATGGCGTCGCGTCATGGGCAGACGCTGCGTCCCGCGGTGGCCACACGACGCGATGCCGCGCGCGCCGCGCTGACCGCGAGCGGGCTGCCCGTCGCGCGCGCCCTGCTGCTGCTGGGCGACCGCGCGGCGGCCTCGCGTGACGCCGACGCGATTCTCGAGAGCGTGAGCCACGAGATGCCGACGTTCGACCGCGCGCTCACGCTGGTCTGGGTGCAGAAGGCTCTGGGCTCATTCCCGGCTCCGCCGCCTGCGACGCTGTCACTGGGAACGGACTGGATGCTCACGACCTCGTGGATGGGCGACCGCGTCTGGCGCTTCACCGGTCAGGGACGACCGGGCGCTCTCGAGCTGGGCGCCGCGCCCGCGACGCCGGTCACCGCGATCGTCCGCTATGAGAGCGCCGAGCCGGAGGCGCATCGCCTCCCCGTGATGATCGAGCGCCGGCTCTACCGGCTGGCGCCTGATGGCAAGCTAGGGGAGATGGCCGCCACGCCGGTGGACGAAGCGCGCGGCCTGAACGCCCGCGACCTCTATATAGAGGAAGTGACGATGACGCCTCAGCCCGGCACGCGCGTCCGCTTTGCCGCGCTGGAAGTCCCGCTGCCGCCGGGCGCCGACGTCGAGCGGACGACGTGGGGCATGCGGATCAGCGCGCCAGGAGCAGCGACGCGGCGCGCCATGGAGAGCGCGCGCCACGAGCCCGGCGATCTGCGCTACGTCGTCCCGGTCGGCACGCTCGACGCGCCGCTGACCGTGCGCCACCTCGTGCGCTTCTCCCAGCGCGGGCGGTTCGTCCTGCCGCCCGCGCGGCTGTTCCGGATGTACGAGCCGGAGGAGAAGGCGTTCGAGGCCGAGGGCAAGACGGCGCGCGTGGTGGACGTGCGATGAGACATCCTGTGTCAAGCCCGAGGCGCGCCACGGCTGCGCCGGGGCGCGTCCGAGCGATGGCCGGGGGAGTCCGAGGGGGGCGTAGCCCCCTTCGCTTGAAGAGGCTGGGGGGCCATATCGGGGCCCCCCACGACGATCGATGAGACGGGCGGGTCGGCGCGCTCTCCAGGCGACGGTCATCGCGGCGACGCTGCTCTTCGCCGCGCCGGCGGTGGCCGGCGAGTCGCTCGACGTCGCGTGGCTGCGCGGGGGCGTGGCCGAGTACATCCGGCTCGTCGGCCCGGCGCCGGGGGAGATCCTGGCGGCGCCGCCCGCGGCGACGCCGCTCGATCGGCGGCTCGAGACGTCGCTCGGCAGCATCTGGAAGCTGTTCGTCTACGTCTACCTCTCCGAGCGCGACCTGGCGGCGCCGGACTATACGTGCGATGGCTCGGCGCCCAAGGACGAGGCGTTCTGCTGCGCTCCCGGCAGCACCGTCGGCGTCGATCAGGCGCTCGCCTGCTCGTGCGGGCTCTTCTTCGCGCCGTCGCGCCTCAACGTGACCGCCGAGGACTGGCGTGTGTTCTGGGGCGGGCGGACGCTGCCACGGGACGCAGCCTGGCTGCTCGATCTCTCGCGCGTGGTGCCGGACACTCGGGTGTCCGTCGCATCGCTGCTCGCGGCGCTCGCCGCCGTGCCGCCGCGCGGGCGCCAGCGGGCGGAGCGCGCGCTGCTCGACGTCGTCGTCGCCGCTCAGCCGCTACCCGCGCGCCATCTCGGCGCGACGCTCCGGGTGAAGACGTGGACCTGGGATGATCCGACGCGCGCCGGGACCCACGCGGGCGGGTTCGCCGGCTGGCTCGCCGACGGCACGCCGGTCTGGGCGCGTGGCGAGGGAGGCGGCATGCAGGTGCTCCAGCGCTGGGCGCCCGCGCTGGCCCGACACTTCGCCGACGTCCGGCCGCCCGACGAGAGCGAGTGCGTCAGCGTCGATTTCTTTGCCCGCTATCCGATCCGCCAGGTCGTGGAGCGAGCGTCCGGCGTGCCCGCCACCGCCGGGCTGCTCGACGGCACGTACCGCGTCGAGTTCCAGAACGGGCGGAGCCTCGACGTCACGAGCCGCGGCACGCTGCGCCTGGCGCGCGACACGGGCGCGCCGACGCTGAGCGCGCGGCTCGGTCTCAACGACTACGTCGCCCGCGTGCTGGACCGCGAGGCGGCCGCGAGGCCCATGGAGGCCGCGCGCGCGCTCGCGATCGCCGCGCGCACGTGGCTGGTGCAGAACGCGAACCGCCGCCAGGGCTGCTGGCACATCGCCGACGACAGCCGCGCCCAGCGCGTGTCGCCGAATCCCCCGTCGGAGGCCGCGCGGCGCGTTGCCGGCTGGACCGACGGCCTCGTCGTGGCCGGCGCGCCGGTGACGTACCACCGCTCGCAGGGCAGCCGCAACACGCTCGCGTGGCTCGACGCGGTGGAGCTCGCCGCCTCCGGCGTCGCGTTCGACCAGATTCTCGCCGCCGCGTATCCCGACGGGCGCCTGGCCACGCTGCACGGCGCGGGGCGCGCCGGCTGCGAGCGGCTGGGCGCCGTCGAGCGCTGGCTGGCGGAGCGCGCCGGTGGCTGGGGCCCGCGTCTGCACGCCGAGGGCGGCTTCGAGCCGCCGCGGCGCCCGGTCGCGGCGTGTCGGCTCGCGCACGGCCGGCCGTTCGCCGACGCCGAGAACAATCGCATCCACGTGCGAGGCATCGCCACCGGCGACGATCGGATCACCGTCGTCCACGAGTACCTGCACCTGGCGTTTCGCTTCCAT
>Ga0209761_1003333_pt1 | contig 10614 bp, 9 predicted proteins | sample GraSoi013_1_40cm_4_FD_185818 | JGI IMG/M metagenome (GOLD analysis project Ga0209761, IMG submission 185818) | Grasslands soil microbial communities from the Angelo Coastal Reserve, California, USA - Sample 09_25_2013_1_40cm (SPAdes) (version 2) | ecosystem: Environmental > Terrestrial > Soil >... | reverse complement strand
CGAGCGCCGCGGCGGCGAACGTCTCGATCAACGAGGTGTACTCGTCCTCGAGCTCCAAGCGATCGGCGACGACGGCGGCGATGTAGGGTGTGCCGGTCGTCCCCGTGAACCGCCCCGCGTAGATCCGCAGCTCCCGCCCGTCCGGCGCATCGAGGTTGCGGTACCCGTGTTTGGACCGCACCGCCTGGTGCGTCGCCTCCAGCACCCAGCTGGGCGCCTCCGCCGGCTTGATCGGTCGCTCGTTCTCATCGAGTAGGTAGAGCGACCGATCGGGGATGTGCAGCTCGTCGACCGCATCGACCACGGCACCACGAGCGCTGGCACGCTCCGTTTCGCGGATGCGTGCCGCCTGCTCGAGCGCCGCCGCAGCGGCGCTGAGCGACCTGTCGACGTGCCGGGACATCTGGTGCCGGATCGTCAAGAAGAGGCCGGCGCCCAGCAGCGCGAGGACGAGGGTGAACACCCCGGCGTACCACGCCGTCAACTGCAGCCGCAGGCGGGCGAGCGGCTGCATCACGGGGACCTCATCTGCCGAACCGGTAGCCCGCGCCCCGCAGCGTCGTGATCAGCTTCGGCTCGAAGCCGTCGTCGATCTTGCGTCGCAAGCGGCGCACCAGCACCTCGAGCACGTTGGCGAAGGGATCGTGGTTGTCGTCCCACACGTGCGCGGTGATGGTGGAGCGGTCGAGCACGCGTCCTTGGTGGAGGACGAACAGCTCGAGCAGGGCGAACTCCTTCACGCTCAGCGTGATCGGCCGGCCGCCCCGCCGCACCTCGCGTGCGCCGAGATCGACCTCGAGATCGGCGATGCGGTGCCGCGCCGGAGCCAGAGCCGGCCGCCGGCGCGCCAGGGCCTTGAGGCGCGCCAGCAGCTCCCGGAAGGCGAACGGTTTGGTCAGGTAGTCGTCCGCCCCGACCTCGAGCCCGCGCACCCGGTCGTCCACCCCGTCGAGCGCCGTTAGCATCAGGACCGGCGTGGTCACGCCGCCGCGACGCAGCTCGGCGCAGAGGTCGAATCCGGAGCCGCCGGGCAGGCGAACGTCCAGCAGGATCACGTCGTACGAGCCGCCGGAGGCCCGCTCCCGGCCCTCGGCGAACGTCCCGGCCAGCGTCGGGTCGATCCGCTGCGCGCGCAGCCCGTCGCGCAACAAGCCGGCCAGCTCTGGATCGTCCTCGACGATCAGCACCCGCACAGGCAACGCTCCGGTTCAGGAAGGCGGCGGTTCCGCCCGCAGAAGAAGAATCGCGCCGGTGACTCTCCGTCAAGCCACCCCCGCCGCGTCGAGCGCCTGCCGCACCGCCTGGAGCAGCGGACCGATCTCGAACGGCTTGCGGAGAAACGTGGCGCCTTCGTCCAGCAGGCCGTCGAGCGCGATGGCTTCCGGGCTGTAGGCGGACATGTACATGACCTTGATTCCCGGGCGCCGCTCGCGCACGCGCTCGGCCACCTCGCGCCCGTTCATCTCGGGCATGATCACGTCGGTGAGCAGCAACTGGATCGGCCCGGGATGCTCTCGCAACACCCGCAGCGCCTCGGGACCGCCCGACGCCTCCAGGACGGCGTAGCCGTTCCGCTGCAGGATCCGCTTGGTCACCATCCGCACCGCCGGCTCGTCGTCCACCACGAGCACGGTTTCACCGCCACCGGCAGCGGGGGCGCGCGCATGTGCCGGAGGAGCAGCCCCCGCGGCGGCAAGGGGAGCGTGCCACGGCAGATAGATCGTGAACGTGCTGCCCTCGCCCGGAGCGCTCTCCACCCAGATGTAGCCGCCGCTCTGCTTCACGATCCCGTACGTGGTGGCGAGACCGAGGCCGGCACCGTGACGGCCCGGCTTCGTGGTGAAAAACGGCTCGAACAGGTGGCCTCGCGTCTCCTCGTCCATGCCGACGCCCGTGTCCCGCAGCGCCAGCGTCACGTAGTGGCCGGGTACCATGGGATCGTGTTCCCGCGCGAACGCGTCGTCGACCTCGACGTCCCCGGTGGCCAGCGTCAGCCGGCCGCCCGCCGGCATCGCCTCACGTGCGTTCAGGACCACATTGACGATCGCCTGCTCGAGTTGCCCGGGATCGGCGCGCACCGCGCCGATCCCCTTGCCGAGCTGAAGCGTCAGCTCGACGCGCCCCCCGAGCAGCGGCTGGAGGATGCGCTCCATCCCGGCGACCAGGGCGGTGAGATCGAGCAGCCGCGGTGTGAGCACCTGCTGCCGGCTGAACGCGAGCACCTGACGCGTGAGCTCGGCCGCGCGCGTGGCGGCGGCCTTGATCTGCTCGAGGTCGTCCCGGCGCGCGTAGGCCGGAGGGAGGTCGTGCAGCAGGATCTCGGCCGAGCCGAGCATCACCGTCAGCAGGTTGTTGTAGTCGTGCGCGATCCCGCCCGCCAGGCGCGCCACCGCCTCCATCCGGTGAGCGCGCCGCAGCCGTTCCTCGAGCTGCCTGCGCTCGGTGATGTCCCGGAAGCTGGTGACGATCGCGCCGATCCCGGGCTCGGCGATCCGGTTCACGGCGACCCCTTCCACGGCCAGCCACGATCCGTCCCGGTGTCGTAGCCGATACTCCCCCACGACGGGCGCCCCGGGCCGCCCGACGGCGGCGGCGAAACGCTCCCGTACGTACGCGACGTCGTCCGGGTGGATCAGGTCTAGAGCGTTGCGCCCGAGGAGTTCCTCGGGCACGTAGCCGAGCAGGCGCGTGGTGGAAGCGCTGGCGTACACGATCTTCCCGTCGGCGTCGATCAGCGCGAGCGCATCGTAGCTGCTCTCGACCAGCGCCCGGAAGCGCGCCTCGCTGGCGCGCAGCGCTGCTTCGGCCTGCTTGCTGGCGGTGATGTCGTGCGTGATGGATATCCCGGCGACGATCGCTCCCCGCTCGTCCCGCACAGGACCCACCCACACGACCAGCCACCGCCCCTGGTAGGGGATCTCGGCGGCACCCGACGTCCCGGCGAGCGCGCCCCGGAACAGCGGCTCAAGCACCTGGCAGATGGCGGGTGGCAGAGCCTCCGCGAGCGTTTTCCCCTCGAACTCCGCCCGCGACAGCCCCGCGGGCGCGAGGCCAGTGCCGTCCGCCATGACGTAGCGGAGGTCGTGATCGAACATGGTCAGGGTGCCGTTCGGGACGCTCCGCGCCAGCGTCCGATAGAGGGATGCGACGTCCCCGACCGCCCGCGCACGCTCGGGCTTCCGGCGAGATACGCCGCTGCGGCTCACTCCGGCCTCCCTCCTTTGCGGGGAACCCGCAGCGGGCCGGCTCCACCCATAGCATCATCCATACCCGGGGACCCCCGGCAAAGGCACGGCCATGGGCCGACTCGGAATCGAACCGAGAACCTAGCGATTAAGAGTCGCTTGCTCTGCCAGTTGAGCTATCGGCCCTAAACACCGAAATACGTCGAGCGAAGACGTCCCTCTTGCTTCATCTGCCCCCAAGGAGAATCGAACTCCTGTTCCCACCTTGAAAGAGTGGTGTCCTAACCGTTAGACGATGGGGGCGAACGGCAAGAAACGTAACACGAAACCGTAGCAAAAATGGCGTCGCGCAACAGCGTGGGGAATAGCGGTAACGGGATTCGAACCCGTGTTTGAGCCTTGAGAGGGCTCCGTCCTAGTCCCCTAGACGATACCGCCGGGCGAGCGGAGAATATCACTAGCCGCCGAGGGCCAACGCAACTAGCCTTAAGGCCCACCACCGTTGTCCAACCCGGCCGAACCGCAGCGAGGAGTCCCAGCGACGTGCGCCAGCAAGCGCAGCATAAATCCGTCTGGCACGACCGCCTGAGGAAGCTGGCGTCGTACAGTATGCCGGAGATCCCCATCATCCTCGCCGCGCTGCTCTACACGCAGTGGCGGGACCTCCAGCGGTCTGCGGGTGTCATCGCGTTCTACTACCCGTACGCCATGTTCGGCGCCGGCCTGCTGCTCGGCTGGCGGTTCCACCGCAGCCGGCTGCTGTTCGCGCTGCTGTTGTTCGCCCTCGTCGACCGCTCATTGCTCACGTTCGTCGCAAGCCGCGGCTTCACGCGCGACCACGTGGCCTTCCAGGCGATGGCGTTCCTGCTGCCGCTCAACCTGGCTGCGCTGGCGCTCACGGCCGAGCGGGGGGTCTTCACCCCGCCGGGGCTCGTGCGACTGGGCGCCATTCTGGGGCAGGTCGCGCTGGTGGCGATGCTCGAGCGCGGGACGCCGGGACCGGCCGCCGCCCTGCTGCACGCGCGGCTGCTCCCGCCGCGCTTGTTCGCCTGGACACCGCTCGCCGATCCTGCGTTGGTCGCGTTCTTCGTCTCGGCGGGACTGATGGTGGCGGGCCAGCTCCTGTCGCCCACCGCGACGGGCCGCTCGTTCTGTTGGTCGCTGCTCCCGGCGTTCTTGGGCTTTTCCGCCGTGCGCCCCGGGAGCCCCGGGTTCTCCACGTTCTATTTCGCGACGTCCGCCCTGCTCCTCATCATCGCCGTCGTCGAGGCGTCCTACCACATGGCGTACCAGGACGGCCTCACCGGCCTGCCAGCGCGGCGCGCCTTGAACGAGGCGCTGTTGCGGCTGGGCAGCCAGTACACCGTGGGGATGGTCGACGTGGACCATTTCAAGCGCATCAACGACAATCACGGGCACGACGTCGGGGACCAAGTGCTGAAGATGGTGGCGGCGAAGCTCGCCCAGGTAGGCGGCGGCGGGCGGGCGTACCGCTACGGCGGCGAAGAGTTCGCGGTCCTGTTCCCGGGCAAGTCCGCCCAAGAGTGCCTCCCCGAGCTGGAGGCGCTGCGTCAGCTGGTCGAGGAAGCCAAATTCATCCTGCGCAGCCGCATCCGCTCGAAGCGGAAAAAGGAAAAGATCCTCTCGGACAGGGGACCGGGACAGCGCGTGCCCGTCACCGTCAGCATCGGCGTCGCCGAGAAGGATGCCCGGCACACCAAGCCCGATCAGGTCGTGAAGGCGGCCGATCGGGCTTTGTACCGCGCGAAGGACGGCGGGCGCAACCAGGTACAGGCGTAGCCCGCGCTACTGCGCCGCGCGCTTCGCCGTAGGAGGCAACAGGCCGTTCAGCCGCAGGTAGATCGCCATCTGGCTGTAATGGTCCGCCCAGTCGGCGACGGTGATCAGGGTGGCCACGCCCCGCGTCACCTTGCGGCCGCCGAAGAACGGGATGCTGTCGCCCAGCTGCGCGTCCTGCATCGCCGCGAGCGCGGTCGCGCAGAACTGGAACGAGTCCTTCAAGCCGGCCACGAGCTTGTCCTTCGGATCCGTCCCCGCGAGCTTCGGCCGGTCCGGCGCCTTTTGACCGGACGCGGCGCTGCACAGGTAGTCGTTCCCGTCTGCAATCAGGTGCGCAACCACATCGCCGAAGCTCATCTGGGCCGGCGTCGGTTTGTAGCCGTACTTATCGGCTGGCATCTCCTCCGCGGCATCCGTGATGTTCTTTGCCTGGCGCTGCTCAATGGACCGGAACGCGTTCGAGACCGCATTCTGGGCTTGCGCCGCGCTCGCTGCGGGCAGAGCGCAAACGGCCATCAGAATGGTACCGAGCGTGGCTCTCATGCCGAATCTCCTGTGAAAGACGTGGTGACGGCCGCCGAATTCTGCACCGGAAAGCCGCTGCCGTCCAGCCTGGACGCGGGGACGCCTCATCGCTCCCCCGCACCTTCCTGTTCGGTCTCCCGCCTCCCGCCGCTCGCGTACTTCTCGAAATGCGGCTTCTCGACCAAGCGGTAGAAGGTGAGAATGGCGGCGTGATCGACCACGGCCGCGACGAGGCCCGGCAAGGACCCCGTGACCAGCGCAAAGCCGTAGGTCTGCAGGTAGCCCACCGTGTACATGGGATTCTTCAGATAGCGGTAAGGGCCCGCCGTGCACGGGCCCTCCCACTCACTCGGCACAAAGAAGTCCCGCCAGTAGTACGGCCCGCCGCCGAGCGTGGCCGCGGCCCAGAGCTTGACAGACGTCCCGATGATCACGAGCAGCGTGCCTACCGCGAGGACGGCACCGCGGGGTAGCCCGCTGCTCAGGGTGCCCCAGGTGGCGAGGCATAGCAGCACGAAGCTAGCGGCGTCGTTGTACATCAGGGTCGCGGCCAGCCCCCGAAACCGGCGGAATCCCCCCTCGGGGCCGCGCCGCAAGGTCAAGTAGCTGGACCGCTCCTGTCGCCGCAGCGCGAGCCCGATGTAGAGCACGTAGGCCAGCCGGCTGGCGAGGTGATAGGCGAGCGCGATCAGGCCCCAGGGAAGCGCTGACATGGCGACGGAAGCTGCAGCGTGCGCGCAGGACGTCAAGGAAGCCGCCCCCCCCCCGGCCCCCCCGCCCCCCCGGGGTCAGCGGCCCTGCTTGCTCTTCTCGTCGAGCAGCTTGCGGATCTGCTCCAGCTCCTCCGGTGTGGCTCGCGTGGTGGAGAGCGCCTGCAGCACGAACGCGAGCGTGAAGCCTTTGAACGGCAGGGCCGGCGCCTCCCAGCGCGCGCCTCGGTCGCTGTGCGCCGCCCCCTCGGCGCAGCGCGCTGCCTCGTCCAGCAGTGCGTGCGCCTCGGCAGGTGGCTGGCGTTTCAGCAGGCGCGCGGCGAGGTGACGAGCGCCGCTCCCCGATACCACGCGAGGGCGCGCTCGTCCACCAGCCCCCGGGTCTCCGCCAGGAATGCCTCTTCCGCACGGCCCGCCTCGCTCGCGTGACCGTCGTGCCGGAGGCCGAGGCGCGAGAGCGTGGCCAAGAACATGCCGGCGTCGATCTCGATCGGCCCTTGGCCAAAGCGCTGCCAATCGATTACGCCTGGGCCGTCGCCCAAGTCGAGGATGTGGCGGCGTACAGCGTGCCATGCACGAGGCGAGGGCGCTCTGCTAGCATGGTGCAACTCAAGACCAATCCGGCATTGGATCTACTGCGCGACGACGTGCGCTTCCGGGATCTGGTGCGGCGGATGAAGTTTCCGAATTGAGTCGCGAGTGCGGGTTTCGCGCAGCCGCTGGTTCACTTCGACCCGGCCGCGTGTCTCACGCGTTGCACCCGATCATAGACCTGGGCGCGGGCCTGCTCGAGCCCGGCCTTGAAGCGCGGCTCGTTGCGAACCTTGTCGTAGAGACCCGACGCGATCACGAAGTGCTGCTCGCCTTCCGGCGAGAGGGCGTACGCGTGATCCAGCCAGGCCAGCGACTCCTCCGCGTTTCCGGTCCACGCGTAGTACTCCGCAATTGCCCGCGCGGTGACCACCAGGCTGACAACTGAATCACGGACCGTTCCCGCTGTGAACGCGGCCCGCAGCGAATCGGCAATCTGGGCCGCCTCCTGGACCCTTCCCAGCGAGTACAGGCACATGGCCCGCACGCCGACGTAGGGGCCGAGACTGAGCGTGGCGCAGCGGGCGGGGTTGTCCGACAGGAGGTCACCCAATGCCTGCTGCTCGCGCGCCTTCACGAGGCTGGGTTCGAGCGCCAGCGCCCGTTCCGCCTCCCGCGCAGCCACATCGTAGCGCCGCGCGGCCAGGGCGACGAACGAGAAGCCGGTACGAACGCCTGGAGCCAGCGGGTCGAGGGCGACGGCCCGCTCCATTTCGGCGAGCGCCTCGTCGTGGCGGCCCTGCCGCGACAGGAGCCCGGCGTACCACTGGTGCACGTCTGGAGAGTTGGGCCGGAGGTCGAGTGCCCGCTTGAAGTCGCCTGCGATCGCCCCACCAGGCGCCCACGCGCGCGACATGGCGCGGCCTCGGGCCGCGTACGCCTCAGCCAAGTCCGTATCGAGCGCGATCGCGCGGTCTGCCGCCGCGATAGCCCGACCCTCGGCCTCGTAGAAGTCGATGCCGGGATAGGCGTAGAAGACCCAGAGTTGATACACGGAGGCGAGGCCCGCGTAGGCCGGGGCAAAACCCGAATCCTGCGCGATGGCCCGCTGAAACTGGGCGAGAGCACCGCGCAACCCTTCCCGCGTGCGTCGGTACAGCAGGGAGCGTCCGCTCAGATACGCCTCGTAAGCTCCGCGGTGCTCGGTGCGCGACACGCGACCGATGATCGGGCGCACCCCGACCGTGCTCACGAGCGAGTCGGCCACGTGCCGCGCGATCTCCTCCTGCACCGCGAACACATCCGTGAGGTCGCGGTCGTACCTGGAGGCCCAGACGTGTGCGTCGGTGGTGGCATCGATGAGATCGACCGCCACCCGGATACGGTTGCCCGTGTGGCGGACCGAGCCCTCAACGATGTGGCGGACGCCCAAGGTGTCTGCGATCTGACGGAGAGTGAGGCGGCTGCCTTTCAGCGCCTCGGCCGACGTCCGCGAGATGACCTTGAGGCCCCGGACTTGCGCAAGCTGCCCAATGACCTCTTCGGTCATGCCGTCACTCAAGTACACATCGCCGGGTGTCCCCGTCAGATTGTCGAACGGGAGCACCGCCACGGACGCGACGTCCGCCCGTGGGCCGGCCACCTTCCCAGAACGCCGCCAGGGGTGCCATGCCGCCGCGAGAGCCGCGAGGGCCACGACGGCACCTCCAACTGCCAGTGCCCCGGCGGGTCCCCTGGTAGCCCACCACCGCGCAGCCTTCCGTCTCGTCGCTTCGATGGGTGGCAGGCCGCCCGGCGTGCGCATCGCCTCTAAGTGGTTGAGGAGCTCCTCCGCCGACTGCCAGCGATCGGCGGCCGACTTCTCGAGACAGCGCATCACCAATGCCGCGAGCGCCGCCGGTACCGCCGCCCGGCGCTTCGTCACCGGCTCCGGCTGCTCCGTCACCTGCGCCGCGAGCACGTGCTGGGGCGTGGCCCCCGTGAACGGCGGCCGGCCGGTCAGCATCTCGTAGCCGAGCGCCCCCACGGCGTAGATGTCGCAGCGGTGGTCGGTGCGCGGGTCGGCGGCCGCCTGCTCGGGCGCCATGTACGCGGGCGTGCCCAGGGCCACGCCGGCCGAGGTGAGGGATGACTTGCCGGTGGACTCGCTCAGCGCCTTCGCGACGCCGAAGTCGGTGACCACTGCGTGCGGCCCGGAGATGAGGATGTTATCCGGTTTGATGTCCCGGTGGGCCACGCCGTGTGCGTGCGCGTACGCCAGGGCGTCCACCACATCGCGCAGGATCCGCACTGTCTCGTTGATGGGAAGCTCTCCCTCGCGCGCGAGCTTGGTGCGGAGCGATTCGCCTTCGATCAACGGCATCGTGTAGTACACGAGGTCGTCCGCGTGGCCGGCGGCAAGGAGCGGCACGATGTGGGGATGCTGGAGCGAGGCGGCAAGCTGGATCTCGCGGCGGAAGCGCTCGGCATTCACGCCGGCCGCCATCTCCGGAGGCAGCACCTTCACGACGACCTGCCGATCGAGCTCGCGCTCCCGGGCCAGGAAGACGCGGCTCATCCCTCCGCCACCGAGCTCTTGCTCTATGCGGTACGCCGCGCCGAGGGCACGCTGGAGCCGCACCTGCAGGTCCGCCACGGTCCTTGCAACATAGGGGCCGGGGACCAGCCGCGCGAATGGTGCTGTCCCGCTAGTTCCGCGCCTGGGTCGTATTCTTGGTACGCCATGCGACCGGAGCTTGCGGCTACCATCGGTACCGAGCGGGTGAGCCCACCCTGGGCGCGGTTGACGCTGTCCTTAACCGCGGCACTGGCGTGCCTAGCCGTTCCCCACCATGCCCGTGCGCAGGGGAGCGAGAGACTCTTCGATTCGAAGGGCGTGCTGGAGCTGCGGATCGCGACGGACCTCAGAGCCCTGATGCAAGAGCGGGACTCACTGAAGCTGAAGCCACATCCCGGCACCTTGGCCTTCGTCGCCATTGACGGCCAGCGGGTTTCGATCGAGACAGAGCTCAAGTTGCGGGGGCACTGGCGACGGCAGCGGAGGAATTGCGACTTCGCACCGATCGAGGTGGACTTCCCCAAAGGGGCTCGGTCCGGAACCATTTTCGCGAGCCAGGGCGCTCTGAAGCTGGTGACCCATTGCCGGAGCAAGAACCCCGAGTTCGAGCAGTACGTCCTCCGGGAATATCTGGTGTACCAGCTCGCCGACCTGCTGACCCCGGTGAACTTGCGTACCCGTCTGGTGCGCGCCACGTATGTCGACACCGTCGGGAAGCAGGACTCGCTGACCCGCACCGCCTTCCTCATCGAGAACGAGAAGCGGGCGGCCGCTCGGCACAACGCCGCAGTGCTCGACGTCAAGGGCGCGCTCTGGAACGTCGTGGACCCCCAACTCGGCGCACTGGTCTCGGCCTTCGAATTCATGATCGGCAGCAGTGACTGGTCATTGGTCGGCTTGCACAACATCGTGCTGTTCGAGCAGAAAGAGACCGGCGTGGTCTGGCCCATCGCGTATGACTTCGATTGGACAGGGATCGTCTGGACCCGGTACTCGTTCCCCGACCCTCGGCTCCCCATCACGTCGGTACGGCAGCGCCTGTATCGAGGAATCTGCCGCACCCCTGAGGAGTGGGCACCCATCCTGGCGAAGTTCGAGGCGAAGAAGACGGAGCTCTACGCAGTGTACGATAGCGTGCCGGAGCTGGACCCGAAGTACGTCAAGCAGACCCGGCAGTACTTAGACGAGTTTTTCGACGTAATCAGCAACCCCCGGAAACTGAAGCGGGAGATGATCGACACCTGCCGACCGGGGGTGTAGCTCCACGATCTGGCGGCCGCTCCCCTAGAAAATCGCTGTAAGCGGG
>Ga0209761_1003332_pt1 | contig 10614 bp, 7 predicted proteins | sample GraSoi013_1_40cm_4_FD_185818 | JGI IMG/M metagenome (GOLD analysis project Ga0209761, IMG submission 185818) | Grasslands soil microbial communities from the Angelo Coastal Reserve, California, USA - Sample 09_25_2013_1_40cm (SPAdes) (version 2) | ecosystem: Environmental > Terrestrial > Soil >... | reverse complement strand
AGAAGGTCAAGGCCGAGACGGTGGTCACCCGGGGCTTCGACGCCGAGAGCATGGAGTTCGTGGACATGCTCCAGGCGGGGATCATCGACCCGACCAAGGTCGAGCGGGTGGCGCTGGAGAACGCGGCGTCGATCGCCTCGCTGCTGCTGACGACCGAGGCGCTGATCACCGACCTGCCGGAGGAGAAGAAGGACGCCCCGCCGATGCCGCACGGTGACATGTATTAGCGCGAGGAGGGCGGATAACCCTTTTGCGGTAGCTTTCGTTGCGGCCCGGGTCGCGTCGCGACCCGGGCCGCTTCACCGTCCGACGTCGGCGCGGCGGCAGAGTTCCGCCATCGGGGATCTTGGCTCGGATCCCCTCCAAGAGTGGCTTTCTTATGCTCCACCCTTCCTCCCCGGGAAGCGGCCGCGCAGCCCATGGAGAAGAACAATCCAGCTATCGGAGCGGCCCACGCCGCGCGGGAGACATAGCGAGACAAGGGAGCGGCGGTCTCTCTCGACGCCACGGTCGGTGTGACCTAACCCGGAAGCACCGGTCACACAAGCTCCAGGGCCATATCGAGAATCCCGGTTCAGGAGGTTGTGTCAATGAAGCCAGAGACTGCAGCGAAGATTAAGTATGGAGTTTGGGGTCTTATTTGTGGGGCAGTCATCGCAATGATCATCGGCTTTGCGTGGGGTGGCTGGACAACCTCCGGCACGACCCAAACGATGACCAAAGAGGCGGTCTTGGCGAGTCAGGCGGCGATCTGCGTCGCGCAATTTATGAAGCAACCGAACCACGAAAAGAAACTTAAAGAACTCGGGGACGTAAGTAGCTGGCAGAGAGCTGAAGTCATTGAAAAGGGTGGCTGGGATAAGATGCCCGGGCAAGAAAAGGCTGGCTATGCTGTAGCCCGAGCATGCGCCGATGGGCTTGAACTTCTTCTGAAAAAATGAGATTGGGAGAGCGATCCTCGCATCGACGAGAGCGTACACGGAATGCGCCTGCGCGTGAGGTGTTGCCCGGGCCTCGGCGCTGAGCGCGGGCCGTTGAGCACAGGTCGTCCCGCGACTCCAACCAGTTGTCTCAGCCCTCTCGAAGCTGGGACTCGAATTGGAATTCCGCACACGGATGATCAAGCCCGTTCTGAAGTTTCGCACGAAGCCCCTGCTGACGCCGTGCGTACCAGCAACTCTCGGATGGTGTGGAATAGGTGTGGAGTTTGACGTTGCTTGGCACAATTTGGTGCGGCAACCGCTCAGAAGTATTGAGGAGTTATGATGGTGTCTCTTGGCTTTTAATCAGGGGGTCCAGGGTTCGAATCCCTGACGGCTCACCATTTTCGCGGAGTTAGGCAGCACCTCTTCGGAGGGGCAGGCGTCATGCGTTGACGCTTGCGTTGATTCGGCGGCGGGCTTGCTGCTGGTGAGTCCTTCTAGTAGTCGGCTGGCCCACCAATGAACACGGGCGCTCTCAGAGCAGCGGAAGCACCCGCTGTTTTAATCAGGGGGTCCAGGGGTCGAGTCCCTGACGGCTCACCAGTACTGCGCAGAGTTATTAGCGAACACGCCTCCGGTGGGAAGACCTTCTTGCGTTGAACCTTGCACTGAAACTTCGGTGGGCCGAGCGCTGGTGAGACCCTGCACACGGCTGAGGTGTGAGAGTGCTCCTTCGGTCACTGAGCACTTTCGCCGGTATTTTCCGCTCACGGACGTTAGAGAGCCGATTCCCATTTTCCCACCCCGCAGGGGGCACGACGTCCGGCGTTCCGGGCCGACGACCTTTGACGTAGAATCCCGGTGAGCCATGTCCGGCAGGCGGATTCCCGAGCGGCTTCAGATCTGGATCGACGCGCGGGTGCGGCATCACCTCTCTCACGCCCAAGTGCAGATGGCGCGCGAGCTGGGCATGAACGCGAAGAAGCTCGGCAAGCTCGACGACCAGGGGCAAGAACCCTGGAAGCTGCCCCTGCCGGCGTTCATCGAGCACCTGTACTTCAAACGGTTCGGCAAGGGCCGCCCGGACGTCGTCGTCTCCATCGAGAAACGGGCCCGCATACAGGAGGACAAGAAGGCGTTGAAGCGCGAGATGAGGCGTTGGCGCACTGGTGACACTGGCCAAGGCTAGGGCCTATCACTGGGAGTTCACGAGCCGCTTCCGGCGCGGTGCCTTCGGCTGGAAGTCGCAGCCGGCGACCCAGCGCGTCGGGCAAGCCGTGAGCGAGATCAAGAAGGTCGCCCACGGCGATCCGGTCCTGGGCGCGGAGGGGGCGGTGCTTTTCCTGGCGCGCGTGTCGCCCGCGCTCGAGCGGGTGGACAGCTCCTCGGGGGCCATCGGCACCGCGGTGAACCATGCCATCGAGGAGCTCGTGGCGATCATAGCCAGGGCGCCCGCGGATGCGAAGACGCGCGAGGGCTGGCTCGAGCGTCTCTGGGAGGCCCACGCGAACGACGAGATCCCGTACATCGAGCGACTCGGGGACTTCTGGGGTGAGCTCTGCGCCTCTCGGGAGATCGCCTCGGCGTGGGCTGATCGGCTGGTCCGCATGGTGGAGATGTCGTGGAGCCCAGACCCTGAGCTCCGCGGCTTCTTTCACGGTACGACGGCGTGCCTCAGCGCCCTCCTTCGGGCCGCGCGCTACGAGGACATCCTCGCCCTTCTCGAGAATGCACCGGTCGTCTTCTGGCCCTATCGGCAGTGGGGCGTGCGTGCCTTCGCGGCGCTCGGCCGCACCGAGGAGGCGATCCACTACGCGGAGGAGTCGCGTGGGCTCAATGACAGCCCCGTCGCTATCGCGCGCGCATGCGAGGAAACCCTGCTCGCGTCGGGTCGCCTCGAAGAAGCGTATCGGTGCTACGCGCTTGAGGCGACCCGAGGCACTTCGTATCTCGCCACCTATCGGGCGCTCGCCAGCAAGTACCCACAGAAAGGGCCTGAGAAGTTGCTTGGGGATCTCGTGGCGAGCACGCCCGGCGACGAGGGAAAGTGGTTCGCCACGGCGAAGGAGGTGGGGCTCTTCGACGAGGCGGTCCGGCTCGCGAATCGCGCCCCCTGCGACCCGAGGACGCTGACGCGCGCCGCGCGGGACTTTGCCGACGAGCGTCCAGAGTTCGCGGTCAAGGCGGGCCTGGCCGCGCTCCGCTGGCTCGCCGAGGGCTACGGCTACGAGATCACGGGCGCCGACGTATGGGCGGCATATGCGAACACGGTGAAGGCGGCCGAGAAGGCCGGACGTGCCGGGGAGGTGCGCGACCAGATCAGGACGCTGGTCGCGAGCGAGACGTACGGCGAGCGGTTCGTCACCCGGATCCTCGGCCGGGAGCTTGGTCCCTGACGGGCGTGAACGATGGCGTGTGAACGCGCGCGGAGCCGTCGATCCTGAATGTGTATCGCGTCGGCCCTCTCGTGCTTGTTGCTTCAGTGCACGATGATGGTGGTGTTCCCGTTTGGGCCTGGTTGAGCCTCTTTGGGCCCGCGCCGTGTTCTAACGATCGAATACTTAGAGCGTGGCGACTCGGCTTTTAATCAGGGGGTCCAGGCTTCGAATCCCTCACGGCTCACCAAATGAACGGTTAGCGCGACAATTCTTGGTGGTGAAAAAAATGGTGGTGAGAAGATTAGGTGTCCTTCGCAGGCCCCACACGTGTGCCTCAGATAGCCGACACTCAAGATTCGAGCCGACGCGCAGCCGTGAAAACCAGTCCGGGGTCGGCTCACCGAGTCGAAGGCGTCATTCCCGGCGAGGTTCGAACAACTCGATAGAGTTCCCTGCAGGGTCGTCCAGCAGGATCTGCTTGCCGCCGTAGCAGGGTGACGATGTCGCTGCGGAAGCGTACGCCCGTCATACGCAGCTTCTTGACCTCCCGGGCGAGGTCATCGACCTCCAGCTGGATGCGGCGAGGGTGAACGTCCCTGCGCAAGGAGGATCTCGCGTGAAATAGGTCTTCGGGTCAGGGCCTGAGGCTTTCCAGAAACGCCTGCAACGCTTGTGCGACGCGGTCTACGACCTCGGGCTCGGGCATCCGGATCTTGAGATAGCTCTGGCCCGAGCGCTCGTCGCGGATTCGCTCGAACAGTCGCGGCGGAGTCGCTCCGGCCACCGCCTGACCCGTTCCCGCCGCCGTCGCGAACTGCGTCAGCAGATCGAGCCCCGTCCTCAGCAGATGGCTCAGCGGGTCGGCTGCCGGACGCGCCGAGACGGAAGCCGCCGTCACTTCGCTGTCGCCATCGACGCCTTCCTCGGCGACTACCGGCTCGGCCGCGGCGTCGTCGGCGGCCTCCTCCACGATCGGCGGCGGAAGATCCGCCGTGACGTGCTCGACGCTCTCCATGAAGCGCTTGAGCCGGCTGCCGCCGAGAAACACCTCGCGCTCGCCGCCGTCGAGGACGCCGGCGAAGAGCGAGCGCTTGAACCCCAGGATCGACAGCATGCCCTCCTCGATCGTGCCCTGGGCGACGAAGCTCACGACCTGCACGGGCTGCGTCTGACCGAGGCGGTGAACACGGCCGATCCGCTGCTCCAGCACGGCTGGATTCCAGGGCAGGTCGACGTTCACCACGACCGTCGCGTGCTGGAGGTTGAGGCCGACGCCGCCCGCGTCGGTCGAGAGGAAGGCGCGGCAACGCGGGTCTTCGCGGAACCGGTCGATCAGGTCCTCGCGCCTGGCGCTCGCGACGCCGCCGTGGAAGAGCACGTGGCTCCACTTCCGTTGCTCGAGCCGGCGCGCGAGGACCTCGTGCATTCGGAGCCACTGGCTGAAGACGACCGCCTTGGTGTCCGGGCGCTCGAAGATCTCGTCGAGCAACGTCGCCACCTCGTCGGCCTTCGCGCCGTGGTCGGTCCGCTGGTCGAGCAGATACGTGCTGTCGCACGCCATCCGCATGTTCTGGAGCGCGATCAAGAGCCGCCGCTGGTCCGCCTCCGAGAGGAACCGGAACCGCCGCCACTTCGCGACAAGCTTTCCCACGATCTCGCGGTTCTCTTCATGGTGCTCCATCTGCTGGGGCGTCATCGGGACGAAAAACCGCTTTTCTAGGCGCTCAGGAAGCTCGTGGAGCACGTCCTTCTTCCGCCGGCGGATGAGGATCGGCGCCAGCGTCTGGCCGATGCGGTCGAGGTTGCGATAGCCCACGACCTTGCCGAACTCATCGAGGATCTGGTGATCGTGCAGGAAACGAAACGTGGGCCCGAGCCGGTGCTGGTCGACAAACTGCACGATGGAGACTAGCTCCTCCAGCCGGTTTTCGAGCGGCGTGCCGGTGAGCACGATGGCGTAGGGCGAGGCGATCTTCTTCACGTTGCGGGCCGTGCGCGTGTTCCAGTTCTTGATACGCTGCGCCTCGTCGAGGATGACGAGGTCCGGCGACCAGGCCGCGATCAGGTCGAGATCCCGGTACACCGTGTCGTAGTTGGTGATCTTGTAGAAGCTCTCCGCCTGGAATCTGTCTTCGCGGCTCCGACGGAAGCCCCCGATGATGCGGGCCGACCGGTCGACGACCCGGGCGATCTCCCGCTCCCACTGATGCTTGAGCGAGGTCGGACACACGATGAGCACGCGCTCCACGCCGAAGTTGCGGGCCACGATCTCGACGGCGGCGATCGCCTCGATCGTTTTCCCTAGCCCCATGTCGTCGCCGATCAGACAGCGACCCGCGCGGCTGGCGAAGAGCGCGGCCTCACGCTGGTAGTCGTAGAGCGGCAGGCGGAGGAGATTCTTGAAGGCGGCGCTCCGGGTGCCGCGCGGAAACGCCTCGGCGAGAACGTTCTCCCGGCGCTCGGCGTCGCGCACCTGGGCGACGAAGCCCAGCGCGTCCTCGTAGCAGCGCAAGTCGGGATCGAGGCGCGCCGCCATCGAGAGGAACGTCTCGAACTGCGCGAACGCCTCCGCGCGGAGCGTCCCGTTGTCGTCAAAGTAGCGCGCCGCCAGACGGGTCAGCTCGGCCGACGCGTCAGCGCGTGGCCGGAATTGTACCTGACGCTGGGCCCCGTAGTGCAGGTAGACCTCGCTGAAGGGCGGCTCGAAGCCGCGGGCGAGCGCCTGGCGGTTCGCGCGTCTCCGCCCGAGACGCGCCAGCGTGAACTCGATGTGCTTGCACGTCCCCAGCATGTTCGTCGCGAAGTCCGGACACGAGCAGAAATTGTTCCCTGGCTCGCTGCCGCGGATCACGACCCGGTAGGTGTTCCGGCTCTTAGGGTTGATGACCTCGAACTCAGAGAAGATCGGATGGCCGCCGGTGTTCTTTAGGAGGAAGCCCTGCTCGCGCCCGAACTGACGGCGCAGCCCCCTCTGCCACGCCTCCAGCGACATCCCCTCTGGCCGGTGGAGACGCGACAGCTTCTTGGGCACGACGGCGGGTCTCGCGCCCGCGGTGAGCGGTCGCCGTTGTTGGGTCCGGTTACGGGACTCGGTTCTCCCCACGCTGAAGGTACGCCGCCGAAGCCGTGCGGCAGCACGCGCATCCTAGCGGCAAACAGCCTCGCTCCGCAACGCGATCACGACTCCCCAGGAACGAGTACCGGCAGCGGCGGAGGAGGCCGAGGATCGCCGTGGCGCTGGAGCAGACGCAGCGCGCGCAGTACGAGAGGTTCTGGGAAGGCAACCTGGACTTATCCCCTCTACTGTCCTACCTTCACCGGTCAAGGAGGGCAACCATGCTGGACCGCATCTTGGTTGATCCGCGCGGTCTGCGAGGGCCGACCACGATCCGCGGCCTCCGCATCACCGTGGAGTTCCTGCTCAAGCTCCTCGGCAACGGCTACACCGCTGCCGACATCGTCCGCCAGTACCCGGAACTGGAGGAGGAGGACGTGTGCCAGGCGGCGAGAAATGGCGCCTGGCTTGCCGCCGAGCGGACGTCACCAATCGGATGAGGCTTCTGGCCGACATGCACATCGCGCTGTCCTTCGCCAAAACGCGCAGCCTGTAACGGCAGTGCTCCAACCGGTGAAAGTCCGGTCACGGTGTCCGCCCCCGGGCGCCGTGTAGCGATATCCGACTCGCGGGGAGGGTGACCTTCCGCGGGAAAGCTCGGGTAAAAAGTCCCTCGGCGGCCGGAGAGCGATGTCTCTCCAGGTCGGATCGGTCCAGGAGGGCGAGCAACCGCGCGGGCCGTAGTAGAGCGAACACCGGAAGAAGCGTCGAGAGAAGGGCCCCGACGGAAGCCGATGTCGGGAACATTGGAGGAGCCGACTCACTGTTTTGGTGGGGAAGGCCATGGAGCAGGGTCGCAGCGCGGGGATAGGGCCCTGATTCTCCTCCCGGCGTAGAGGTGACGGCACGTGTGGAAGGAACACTGACCCAAAGCAGGGAAGGTGTCGTTCGCAGCCCAGACCAAGTTGTCGGGCAGGGCCTCCTGTATAAGCCGATGAGGTGAAGTCAGGGGGTGCGGGCGAGGCTGGCGGATCGGGCCGTAGTGGCGGAGATGAGCGGGACACTATAACCCGCTCGGAGCGAAGGGCCCGTGGGCCAAGGTGGTCGCGGCGGTGAGCCTGAGGCGGGCTGGCTGATAAGGCCAGCGGTAATCCGCAGGAGGGACATCTACGACGAAGGTCAGGTCAAACCGCGAAGCCCCCGAGGGGATGTGGACTTGGCACTTAAGCTCGGGGTCCGGGCGGGAAGGGCCTGGCTGATGGCAACACACCTTGGCTTGGAGCCGTGCTGGGGAAAACTCGATGCACGGCATCTTAGGGGGGGCGCTGGAAACGTCGCTATGCGAGCCGGATTGCGGCCCACGGCGAAAGCTGTGGATTAGCCACCGGACGCTACCGCGGGCGCGCCAGCGCTCTACCCGACCGCAGGGTGGTGATCATGGGACTCGGATTGTCGCCGGATCCGAGCTGACAGATCAACCACCTGGCCGCCAGACAGGGTTTTGGCGAAGGACAGGCCCCCTGTCGCCAGACACCAAGAAGCGCACAATTTTGGACCGGCCGCTCCACGACCAAGCGGATGATCCTCGCCACGCACGTTCCGACGCCGAGTTACTGGCAGGCCTGCGGATCGAGCTGCGTGGCCCCTGACGACCGTTGTGTTGGCTACAAAGGCTAGGCCCAAGCACTGGGGCCAAGAAATGAACCTGAGGTCGAGGCCATCGTTTTGGACCTCATGTCGCCTCCAGCATGTTGGGCTCCCGCTCTGTCCAACCACACTATCGATCCCCACTGAGTTCAGAAAACTGCACTTCCCGAAGATCAACGACACCCCCGAGGGCCCCCCCGTGGGACACCGGCCGCCGAACCGACGACCGCCCCAACACACCGGTTCCGCGCTCGGCAGAGAGGTGACGACCAAAGTACGATCGGAGCCCGTCGGCGTCACGAGGAGGCACGCCTCCGAGCCTGGAGGCCCGGAGGCTCATCCGGAGACCAGCCGAAGAACCTCTTGGACCGTCATGAAGGCATCCACGCGGATCTTCTCATCCGCTTCAGCGTCCCCCTCGGACAGAAAGACGGCGACCCACGTCGGGCCTTCCGCACCCTTGTCCCGAAACTTCTGTCCGATGGCTGTAAGGCCGCGGCGTACCGGCTCCTCGTCTCGAAACGGCCGCAGCACCTCGGCAACAGCCGCTGGCCCGCCGCGGCAATGGGCGCAGAGCGCGTAGATATCGTAGGCGTCCTTCTCAACGTAGCGCTCGCCGATCGCGATGCCTTTCAACGCGAGACTGGCGACGAGATCGGCAACCTTCACGCGCACGTGGGTCTCCGCGCGGTCGGGAAGCCGCGCGTCGTACTCGTACCAGAACCAGTGCGTGAGGGCGACCCCGGCACCATCGAGCGTCCGCGCCCGGAGATCCTCCTGGACCTCGCGATGACGATGCGAGCGGCCCTGGCCCGGCAGAGGTCTGGGAGTCAGGAAGTCCACGCGAATGAGGTGGGCCTGCCCACTCCGTGGGGAGGGAACCATTTTCTGGAACTGATACAAAGAACCTGTCACAGGCTCGTAGCCACGGTCGAGCAGGGACTTCACGATGGTCGTATAGCGTTCTGCGTCAATAAGCACGGGATCCACCACGAAGTCGATGTCGATTGACCCTACGTGGGCGAATCCTGTCTGGAACGCGTCACCTTGGAACGCGTCAGCCTGGAAGGCGCCCTGTACCCCCAACCGCTCGAGTATCAAGTATGGCGCCCAGCCGCCGATCAGCACGAGGGCGTCTCGGTAGGCGCCGAGCCCAGTCATCAGCTCAGCGAGGCCGACACGGGAGGCGACCGTGATGTCGTCCTCGTAGTCACGAGCGGTTCGCGGCCGGGCCATCGCCTGTCTAATACCTCAGCTTCTGGCGGCGCAGCTCCTCCGCCTGTTCCCGGCCGCGTGCGGGGTAGTGGAGCAGGTCGAGGTAGAGCTGGGGGTTGCAGACCACCGGGACGCCCTCGATCGTTTGGATGCCGTAGAAGACCCCCTCGTCGTTCGGTGTGAGGAGGTGGACGCTGCCGCCCGTCTCCACGGGGCGGAGATCGAGGGCTTTTGCGAAACGATCGATGTCGCCGGCGATGTAGGCGTGCACGTCCGTGTAGCGCACAAACGGGGCCACCAACGCGGCGCCGGCATGAAGCGTTAACGCGAGCGAGACGTGCTGCGCGGTGGCCTCGGCCGCGAGCTTCGCAGCCAGCTCCCGCGGACTGCGGACGAAGCTGTAGAAGGTCTGGCGACGGTGCTGGTCGAGGTGGTAGTTCTCGGCCCAGAGGTCCAGGAGCGGCCCGGGCTTCGCAAGGCGGATGGCACCACGTCGCTTGTCGACGAAGTCTTTCTCCTCCAGTGCATTGATCACGAGATGGGCCGTCCTGACGCTGATCGCAGCTTCAGCGGCGAGCCGCGCCAGCGTCCACTCCTGGTCGGGTTGGTCGACAAGGACGCGAAGGATGCGGGATGACTTGGGAGAGAACAGGCGTCGGAGCCGGGCCTTCGCGCGCGGCGGGCGTTCACCGCTTCGCCGATCAATGAGGACGCCGTCGAACCTGAGGAAGGCGTTGCCCGCCAAGTCTAGATAGCCGACGCCGGCCTCCCGACACAGGCGCTGGCCCTCGGGCCCGATGTAAGGCGCGGCGACGAGGGGATAGTTCCGCGGCGACTGCCGGGTCGCCAGCGTGAGAACCGTGATAGCCTGAGCGAGGTACCGGGGCTCGCCGACGGACTTGCACTCGACGAGGAGCCGGCGCGCGGTCCTGCCTGACCGGATCGTGAACGTCAGGTCCCAGGCTGTCGGCCGGCCCGTGCGCTCCCCGGTGATCCCAAAGGTGGAGAGCAGCTCGTGGAGGGCTCTCGACACGCGAGCCTCAAGATCGCTGATTTTTACTTTTATGGCCATTTTAACCGTACGGGTAAAATAGAGGCTACCGACCTCTTTGTCAAGTTCGCTGACAGTAGGCTCTTGCGCTATCTTGCGCTGAACGACCCCGCGAATCGCTGCAACTTCGCGTCCGCGCCTGTCGCAAGAGTGCGTCTATGTCGCGAGCGATCAGGCGGCGAACGCGTAGACGGATCGGGCGGTTACGCGTAAGATCGCGAAAAGAGGAGAGGGCCGGCTCATCACCGGCCCTCGTCTTTTAATCAGGGGGTCCAGGGTTCGAATCCCTGACGGCTCACCACGAAATTGCCAAATTACGCGACGCTCTGCCGGTGCGGGCTCGCC
>Ga0209761_1003330_pt1 | contig 10619 bp, 11 predicted proteins | sample GraSoi013_1_40cm_4_FD_185818 | JGI IMG/M metagenome (GOLD analysis project Ga0209761, IMG submission 185818) | Grasslands soil microbial communities from the Angelo Coastal Reserve, California, USA - Sample 09_25_2013_1_40cm (SPAdes) (version 2) | ecosystem: Environmental > Terrestrial > Soil >... | reverse complement strand
TGGGTGAGATCGCGGGTCACCTTGGCATACCCGATGAGGCCGCCCTGCGAGTCCCGCATCGGACTGATCACGGTATTGGCCCAGAAGCGCGTGCCGTCCTTGCGCACGCGCCACCCTTCGTCCTCGTAACGGCCCTCCCGGTCCGCGATCTCCAGTGCCCATTGCGGCTTGCCTTGCGCCACATCGTCCGGGGGATAGAACGTCGAGCAGTGCTCACCCATGATCTCGTGGGCGCGGTACCCCTTGATGCGCTCCGCACTGGCGTTCCAGCTGGCGACCCGCCCGTCGGGGTCGAGCATGAAAATGGCGCAGTCCTGGATGCTCTCCACCAGCAGTTGGAAGGTCTGTTCGCTCCGATGCAGCGCGTCCTGCGCTTCCTTGCGAGCCGTCAAGTCGCGGGTCACCTTCGCGAACCCGATCACCGCCCCCTCGGAATCCCGCAGCGCCGTGATGATCACGTCGGCCCAGAAGCGGGAGCCGTCCTTCCGTATCCGCCACCCTTCGTCTTCCACCCGGCCATCGCGCGCGGCGAGCGCGAGCAGCCGCGCCGGCTTTCCCTCCGCTACTGCTTCGGGAGGGTAAAAGCGGGAGAAATGCTGCCCTACGATCTCCTCCGCCCAGTACCCCTTGATGCGCTCAGCCCCGGTATTCCAGGTGGCGACTCGACCCCCGCCATCCAGCATGAAGATCGCAAAATCCTGGATGCCCTCGACCAGCAGGCGGAAGGTCTCCGGGGTTTCGCGGGGGGTGGTAACGGCGGGCGCCACGCGCTTCGCCAGCATGATGAGAAGTATGTCGGGGCGTACATTTCATGCAAGCCTCTCGCGACGACGAGATGACCGTCGCGGCGCCGCAACACTCGAAGCCAGCATGGAGGATGAGTCGTGGAGCTGCGCGAACACGTGCCCCTCGCCCACTACACCACATTCGGGCTCGGAGGGAAAGCCCGCTATTTCGTCGAGTGCGGCTCCGAGGACGAGGTCCGCGCGGCACTCGCCTACGCCGCCGAGCGTCGCCTGGTCGCGTACATCCTGGGCGGCGGCAGCAACGTGGTCTTTCTCGACTCGGGGTTCCCCGGACTCATTCTGCGCATCACCATCGGCGGGATGGAGCTGCGCGACGGGCCGAGCCCCGAGGTTCGCGCCGGCGCCGGGGTCGATTGGGACAAGCTGGTGCAGAACGTGGTGCAGCGCGGCTGGACCGGGGTCGAGTGCCTGTCCGGCATTCCGGGTACGGTGGGCGGCACGCCGATCCAGAACGTGGGCGCCTACGGACAGGAGATCGCCGAGACGCTGGTGAGCGTCGCATGCCTCGATCGCACCACGCTCGAGCGCCGGACGTTCACCGCGCGGGACTGCGCCTTCGGCTATCGCGACAGCCGCTTCAAGCGCGCGGACCGAGGGCGCTATGTCGTGCTCGAGGTCACGCTGCGGCTGGGTCGCGATCAGCGGCCGCGCATCCGCTATCCCGAGCTCCAGCGCGCCGTGGCGGAGCTCGGCGGGCTCGACGCCGTTCCGCCGGGGGAAGCGGTCCGCCTGGTACGTGAGGCCGTGCTCGCGCTGCGCCGCCGCAAGTCGATGGTGCTCGACCCGGCGGACCCCAACACCCGCTCGGCGGGCTCATTCTTCACGAACCCGGTGCTGTCGGCCGCCGCCTTCGCTGACCTTGCGCAGCAATGGAAGGACATCCCCTCGTTTCCAGCGGACGGGGGGGTGAAAGTCCCGGCCGCCTGGCTGGTGGAGCACGCGGGATTTCCCAAGGGATACCGGAGAAACAGGGGAGGGGCAGGGATCTCCACCCATCACGCGTTGGCGCTCGTGAATCTCGGCGGCTCGAGCGCGGACTTGCTGGCGCTGGCGGAGGAAGTGCGGGACGGAGTAGAGAAACAGTTCGGCATCCGGCTCGCGTACGAGCCAGAGGTGGTCAGTCCGCCTTCCCCGCCACCTTCCCAATCGCGCTGATCAGGTCGTTGAAGTCGTAGGGCTTCATCACCGCGGGCTGGCCGCACTCCTCGAGGAAGCGGCGCGTCTCGTCGCGCGCGCGGTCGCCGGTCACGAAGACGAAGCGCTGGGCCAGGAGGGGGCGCTGCTCGCGCAGCTGCTCGTACAGCGCGCGACCGCCGAGCCGTGGCATCTGCAGGTCGGTTACCACCGCGTCGAAGCGGTCGCTGGCGGGCCCGAGCCGCTCGATCGCTTCGAGGCCGTTTTCGACCGCCACCACCTCGTGACCTTCACGCTCCAGCAGCAGTCGCATCGCCTGGCGGTTCACGGCGTCGTCGTCCACCACGAGGATGCGCAGCTTGGGGAGCGACGGCGTGGCAGCGGTGGCACGCGCCAGCGGCGCGAGCACGCTTTTTTGGAGCGTCACGACGACCTCGGCGCCGCCGCCGGGACGCGGGCGCAGGCGCAGCGTTCCCCCGGACGACTGGGCCAGCGCGCGCGCCAGGGCGAACTCGATCTCCCCCCCGCCCGCGCTCTGCGTGAATCGGAACGGCGTCACCAGCCGCTGCTCCGCTTCGACCGAGAGCGGCGTGCCTGAGTCCCACAAGGAGATGGTGAGCGAGGGCCCGGTCTCGGTCACCGCGATGCGCAGCTCGCGCGGCGGCTGGCTGTCGCGCAGCCGTCGCAGCGCGAAGTCCAGCAGCTTCATCAGCATTTCGGTGAGCTGCGCCATGGGGCAGGCGACCATGGGGAGCTCGTGGGGGATGTTCCGTACCAGCTTCACCCCCAGCTCCTTCAGCGTCCCCTCGCGCTCGGCGAGCACGCCGTTCAGCACGATGGAGCAGTCGGAAGGCTCCGCTGCCCCGATAGGATGCTGCGCCAGCTCGAGGAAGTGCTGGGTGATCTCCGCTGCCCGGCGCACTTCCCCGTGCAGCATCATCAGCGCCCGCGCGCGCTCGGGGTCGAGCGGGCTGCCGTGCAGCAGGTCGGCCAGGGCCCCGATGGCGGCCAAGCGGTTGTTGAGGGCGTTCAGCACGTTGGCGGAGCCTTCGTCGAGCACCACGTGCTGCACTTCGGGCGGGGCGAAGCGCACCGGGGGTGGCGGCGCCACGGGCGGCGCCGCGCTCGTGCGCGCCGCGCGGGCCCGACCGATGAGCGCACCGATGAACACCCCGATGAGCGCACCGAAGGCGAACGCAACCCAGAGTCCCATGGGGCACCAATCTAGTGCAGGGCGGCGCGGAGCGCCGCATCGGTTGACCCCCCTGAGGGCCGATTCTACCTTTCTTGACCCGCCCTGGTGGTGAAACTGGTAGACACACTGTCTTGAGGGGGCAGCGCCGCAAGGCATCCCGGTTCGAATCCGGGCCAGGGCACTCATCGAAGTCCGTTTTGGCGCGTGGCTTAACGGAGTCTGGACAGATCCGACCCTGTCACGTGCCCTCGCGTCGAAGCAATATCCCCACGACTCGTTCTCCCAGGACCTCGATGCGTCACGTCATCGGTCTCGCCGTCATGTCCGCCCTCTTCGGGTCCGCGCTCCCAGCGCAGGGAAAGTTTCCACCCGATTCGTTCACAAACCTGAAGGTTCTGCCGAAAACGATCGGTAAGCAGGAGCTGATCGCCACCATGCGGAGCTTTGCTTTGGGGCTCGGCGTGCGCTGCACCTACTGCCACGTTGGGCGGGAAGGAGCGCCGCTCGATTCCCTCAAGTTCGCGGCAGACGACAAGCGCCCAAAGCGCGCGGCGCGGGTGATGATAGACATGGTCAAACACATCAACGAGGAGCATCTCGCGGACGTACCCGAGCGGCCCGAGCCGCATGTGGTGGTGAGTTGCGAGACCTGTCATCGCGGGGTGGCGCGGCCGCGGCTCCTGTGGGATGAGATCGCGCTCTACCTCGCCGATTCGGGGCTCACTGCTGCGCTGCGACGCTATCGAGATCTCCGGGGGCGCTACTACGGCGGCGCGGCCTATGACTTCCGCGAGTTCCCGCTCGTGGACCTGGCGCGGAGTGAGGCGCGCGCGGGGAGGTCGGAGAATGCGGTCGGCCTGCTGCAGCTCTCCGCGGAGTTTTTTCCCAATTCCGGCCTGACGCCGGCAGCCAGAGGGGACGTGTACCTGGAGAAGGGCGATACCTCCCTCGCGTTGGCGAGTTACCGGGAGGCGCTCCCCAAGGATTCGACCATGGCGCAGGCACGGCTACGGATCCGGCAGTTGACCGGTGGGGTGTCGAAGCGACCCTAGGCCTGACGGCGCTAAGAGCTGCTTCGCTGTCGCAGCAGAATCGCTGCGATCACGGCCATCGTGACCGCGAGGACCGCGCTGATGACGGCCGTTATCTGGAACGCATGAGCGAACGCATCCCGCGCCGTGCCCAGCAGCTCGGCACGGAGCGGGTCGGGTAGCTGCTGGGCCACCGAGACGGCGCCGCCCAGCGTGCCCCTCGCGACCTCGGCCGCGTCTGGCGGAACGCCGAGCGGGATCCCAGTCGCCATCATACCGCGGTACACCGCGACGCCGATGCTGCCCAGCACCGCGATGCCGAGCGCTCCTCCCAGCTCGGAGCTGGTCTCCGAGATCGCCGACGCGGCCCCGGCGCGCTCCACCGGAGCGCTCCCCACGATCAGGTCGGTCGCCAGGATGACCACCGGAGAGAACCCTAGTGAATAGATGATGGACCCGATGACGATGACCTCGAGCCCGCCCGCCCCGCCCGCCCCGCCCGCCCCGTCCGCTTGGGCGAGCACTCCGAATCCGACGGCCGCGAGGACCAGCCCGGCGGCCATCAAGGACCATGGGCGAACCCGGCGCGCGATGACCGGGACCAGCATTGAGCCCACGACGAATGCGGCCATCGACGGCACGGTTGCCAACCCTGCTTGGAGCGGTGGTAGCCCGAGCACCAATTGCAGGTACTGCGCGATGTAGATGTACGCTCCGAAGGCGACGAGTGTCCCAAGCAGGTAGACGGCGAGTGACGCACTGAACGCGCGCGACCGGAACAGCCGGAGGTCGATCAGCGGGTGGGCCAGCGCGCGCTGGCGCCGCAAAAACGCCGCGCCGACGGCGAGACCGGTCACGATAGTGAAAGCGGGCACCCACCCGAATCCATGCTCGGCGACCCGCTTCAGTCCGTAAATCACCAGGAGCACGGCGGCGAGCGACAGCGCCGCGCTGAACAGATCCAGTCGCCCTGCTTGGGGATCACGGAACTCCGGAAGAATCGGCCCCAGCACGAGCAGGAGCAGCATCACCGGCACGCCGATCAGGAACACCGAGCCCCACCAGAAGTACTGCAGCAGCACGCCGCCGAGCAGCGGGCCGATCGCGCCGCCCACCGAGTAGCTGGTGACCCACACGCCGATCGCGACCGTGCGTTGCTGCGGGTCGAGGAACATGCTGCGGATCAAGGACAGGGTCGACGGCGCCAATGTCGCCCCGGCTACGCCGAGCAGCGCCCGGGTCGCGATCAGCATCTCCGCGCTGGTCGAGAACGCCGCGATCACCGACGCGACCCCGAATGCCGCCGCGCCGATCAGCAGCAGCCGGCGGCGGCCGATCCGGTCGCCCAGTGTGCCCATGGTGATGAGCGATCCGGCGATCAGGAATCCGTAGATGTCCACGATCCACAGGAGCTGCGCGCTGCTGGGCTTCAGTGCCTCACTGAGCTTGGGCACCGCCAGGTTCAGCACGGTCAGGTCCATGGAATAGAGCAGGCAGGGAAGGGCGATTACGCCGAGCCCGATCCACTCGCGGCGTGTAGCCTTTGGACCAGCCACGACTACCTCTCTTCGAGGACGGAGAGGATGTTGCCGGCTGGATCCTTGAACCACGCGATGAGGCTGCCTTCGTCGTAGATCTCAAAGCGCACGCCGCGCTTCGTGAGCTCGTCCACCGCCGCATCCACGTTGGCCACCGGGAAATTGAGGATTGTGAAGGTGGCCGGAGAATGATTGGGCTTGGGGTACACCAGTACCGTGGAGCCACCCGCGAGGTGGAGACGCAGCAGGCCGTGGGACTCAGAGACGTTCAGGCCGAGAACCCGGCCATAGAACTCGTTCGCCTTCTGGAGGTCATTTACCGCAAAGCCGGAAAACGCCTTTGAGTCACTAAGCACTGCGCCTCCCTTCACGCGGTTACCCGTTCGACCACCAACGTTGCCGATTTGGCTCACCCGGATCCCAACACGAACTGATTGCCGTCGGGATCGACAAACATGGAGGCGATGCCCCAATCGGCCTCCTGGGGCTCCTGGACGAACGTAACCCCCTTCGCTGCAAGCTCACGCCAGGTCGCCTTCACGTCCTCTGCGACGAAAGCGATACTGGTATCCGTGCCGATCCGATTCTCGTGCCCTCGTGGCGTGAACAGAGTGATACCCGTCGCGGAGCGTCCAATGCCGAGCTCGATCCAGCGCTGGTCGTCGTCGAACGGCTGGTCGGTGATCACCCGGAATCCTAATTTGGTCGTGTAGAAGTCCAAGGCCCGCTGCTGGTCGCGCACGGGAACGCCAACGAATTTGATGGCCTTGATCATGAGCCCTCCTCTGTGAAGGTGAACTAGACATCGCGAATCTGGAATACTGGAGGGTGGCATCGATGGCACAAGGCCGGCTCTGGTTACTATGGCACTGGCTGCCATAGCTTACGGAGGTGCAATGACCGCGGTGGAAGTTGATGCGTACGTACTCGACACGCTCATGGCGGACCTGGTCGGTCACGATCGCCAGCCGTCCGCATTCCTGGTGTATCTGTATCTCTGGCGACGCACTTACGGATCCGGTCGCTCCGACGCACAGGTAAGCCTCATCGATGTTGCGGCCGGTACGGGGCTCTCCAAGCGTGCCGTGCAGGGCGCCCTGGGCTGGCTCGCCAAGCGTAGACTCATTTCGATCGAGCGAGAGAGCATTACCGCAGTCCCTGTTTACGCGGTGCGCCGTCCGTGGAAGCGCTAGAGCTCTAGGTTGCCTTCCCATCATCGGACGCGAAGCGCCTACAGGCGCGCCGGCGCCACCGTTACTTTGATGGCGCGCCACTTCCCCTGGCGGAACCGCAGTACGCTCAGCGCGCAACGGGTGATGTGCCCCAGCAGGATGGCCGTCCAGATGTCGGCGGGGCGCAGGCCGCGCGTCGCCTGGAACAGGGTGCAGAGACCGAGCGGCACCACGATCTGGGACACGATCGAGATGTAGAGCGGCGAGCGCGTGTCGCCCGTGCCCTGGAGTCCCCCCGTGTACGTGAGGGCGACGGTGACGAACAGCCCCGAAACACTCAGGAAGCGGAGTAACTGGACGCCCAGCCCGACGACCACGGGGTCGGTCATACCGAACACGCCGAGCAGGGAGCGCGGGATCGAGACGAACAGGATCCCGATAGCCACCGCCAGGGCGAGGCCGAGCCCCGCCGCCACGTGCACGCCGTGCACCGCGCGCTCGGGACGGCCAGCCCCGAGGTTCTGACCGCCGACGGTCGCAGCGGCGCTCATCAACCCCACCGACGTCCACGTGATGAAGGAGAAGAGCTCCGTGTAGCCCACCGCGTAGGCGGCCTGTGCCTGCGCGCTCTCCGCCAGCGAGCCGATGAAACGGAGCAGCAGCACGCCCGCGATGTTCATCGCGATTCCCTGAACGCCGGTGGGCAGCCCGAAGCGAAACAGCTCGCGGATGGTGCCCCAATCGGGCCGCCAGCTCATGCCGCGGTGCCAGGTCACCGGGAGGCGCCCCGAAAACAACAGGTATCCCGCGATGCCGCTCACCACGATGCCCGCGACTGTGGTGCCGACCGCGGCGCCGGCGGTGCCCAAGCGCGGGAAGGGTCCGAGGCCAGTGATGAACGCCACGTTGCACGCGATGTTCAGAACGGTGAGCAGCACGCCCAGACGCAGCGGTGTGCGCGCGTCGCCCGCCGCCCGCAACGCCCCGCTCACCATGAAAAAGAGCAACATCCCGAGGCTGCCCACGAACATGATGCGGAGGAACGGCAACGCTTCGACCTGCACGGCGGGCGCGGCGTTCACTACCCGGAGCAGCGACGGCGCCAGCACCCACCCCAGCGGGGCCAGCAGCAGTCCCCACAACGCCACCGCGGCAAGGAAAGCCTGATAGACCGTCCGATTCACCTTGTCGGGTTCGTTGGCCCCGGCAAAGCGGGCCACCAACACACCCATCCCGCCGAACACCGAGATCACGAACACGATGACGACGATGAAGATCTGGATCGCGACGCCAATCGCGGCGTTGCCGGCGTACCCCACGAAGTGTCCCACCAGGGCGTGATCGACCACGCCCTGGAGCCCGGCGATGAGGTTCTGCAGCATCGTGGGCCAGGCCAGCATCCATACGGCCCGCGCGAGCGGGCCCTCGACGATGGAGCGGTCGAGCGGCTTACTTCCCCCGCTTGGCATCCAGGCTCCAGGGCCCCGGCCCGGCGGCGGAGATATAGAGCCAAACAAAGCAGAACATGATGGCGGGATGCCCTTGGTTCAGCACCGGCCAAAAGCCCTGCGGCGCGTGGCCCAGGAAATACGCGATGGCCATCTCGCCCGCGACGATGAAGGCGACGGGCCGCGTGAAGAGGCCCAACAGCAGCAGGACACCGCCAAACGTTTCGAGGATGCTGGCGAGGCCAACCAGCGACACGACTGGCGCGGTGCCCCCGCCTGGCATGATGGCCGCCGGAAAGGCGAACAGCTTGGCCATCCCGAACTGCATGAAAAGAAAGGCAGTGACGATCCGCAGGACGCTGAGCAAGTAAGGCTCCCACGTCGCCCATTTCGCGGTGAAGCTTGGTGCGGTCATGACACGCGTCTCACTTTCCGTTCTCCGAGGTGAAAGGGACCCGACCACCGGTGGACAGCCATGAGCCTCCCAGAATCAGCACCAATCCGACGATGGATGTGGGCCCGAGATGTTCGTCCAGCACCACGACGCCGAGCAGCACCGCTACCAGCGGGTTGATGTACGTGATGACGCTCGCCCGGCTCGGTCCGGCCTCTGCAATGAGCCGAAAAAATACGACGAGCCCGAGCGCCGTGCAGACCACGCCCAGCACCGCGATGGCCCACAGCGCGGACGGCGGGATCGCGTGCGGCGGGCTCGCGAGCACCGCGGGTAACAGCGCGACCGTCGACAGGGCGAGACTCGCGGCCACCGGACCGAGCGGGTCCAGATCGGCCAATCGCCGACTGACGATGATGGGCGCCGCGGCGTAGCCCAGCGTCGCCACCAGCACGAGCGCGGCACCGAGCAGCTCCTCACGGCGACCCGCGACATCGATCCCGAGCAGCGCCACGACCCCACCGAGCCCGATCACCAGTCCGAGCAGCCGGAGTCCGGTCGGCTTGTCGGCGGGCGACAGGCGCACCGCCAGCAGGGCGACGAACAGCGGCATCGATGCGATGAGAATCGCGGTCAGGGACGAAGAGATGTACCGCTCGCCGATCGCGATGAGGACGAACGGCACGGCGATTTCACAGGCGGCGTAGGCGGCAATCGCCCCGCCGCGCCCCCGCAAGCCGCGGAGCGCGCCGCGGTGCAGGGCAAACGGCAACAGTAGCGCGGCGGCGAGCGCGACCCGCGCCCAGGCGATAAATCCGGGCGGCACGCCGGCGTCGAGCGCGATCCTGATGAACAGGTACGGCACGCCCCAGATCGCCGAACTCGCGGCGAAAAGCCACCATGCGCGGGGGGTCACGTCTGTCGACGTTTTGAGGGGGTCAGAATCGACAGCGGTCCAACAGACGGGCGTCTCCGAGACGCTCCGCACACGCGGCCAACGCCTTGGTGGGCCCGCGCCACCGTAGCTCGTCCACGTCCTGGAACAGGCGCGCGTCCGTCCGGAGCGTCGCCAGAGTCTTGAACAGCAGGGCCCGCTCCCTCTTGTCCCCCAGCACCTTCGCTGGGAAGTCCTCGATGCGGCCGTGTTGGTTCAGGAGCCGCGCTGCCGTGACCGCTCCTATCCCCGGAATGCCTGGATACCCGTCTGCTGCGTCGCCCACGAGGGCGAGGAAGTCGGGAATCAAGCCGGGCTCGACGCCGAACTTCTCGCGCACCCCTGCCGCATTGCGAATTGTTTTCGCCTTGCGGTCTACCTGCACGACCCGATCGCCCCGCACGCACTGGGCCAGGTCCTTGTCGGGCGTCCAGATGCACACTTTCTCCACGCGCTCATCTCCGGAGGCGATCTGCGCCGCCGACGCCAGGGCGTCGTCAGCTTCCAGCTCGATCATGGGCCAGACCACCACTCCCATCGCTGCGAGCGATTCCTCGAGCGGCTGGAATTGCGCGAGCAGCGCGGGCTCGATGCCCTCCCCGGTCTTGTAGTCGGGCCAGAGGTCGTTGCGGAACGACTCGATGACGTGATCGGTTGCCACACCGATGTGAGTCGCTCCGGTCTCGATCATCTCCAGTATTGAGTGCAGCACACCGCTGACGGCGCCGAAGGCCTCGTCCTTGCCTTTGCTGAAATGGCGCCGGCCGTAAAACTGGCGGAACAGTTCGTACGTGCCGTCGATGAGATGAACGATCACCGTGCTGGCGATGGGGGGTCAGCTTCTCGACGGGACGTCCGTGAGGAGGCTCAACAGCGTCCGTGGGTGCTCGGCCTTGGTCACGTGGCGGTCGAACCCCGCGGCCAGGGCCCGCGCCTTGTCCGCCGGCTGCCCGAATCCGCTCAACGC
>Ga0209761_1003324_pt1 | contig 10623 bp, 8 predicted proteins | sample GraSoi013_1_40cm_4_FD_185818 | JGI IMG/M metagenome (GOLD analysis project Ga0209761, IMG submission 185818) | Grasslands soil microbial communities from the Angelo Coastal Reserve, California, USA - Sample 09_25_2013_1_40cm (SPAdes) (version 2) | ecosystem: Environmental > Terrestrial > Soil >... | reverse complement strand
GAGCTGGTCCCGCAGGGGTAATGGCTGCTTGGAAGGCGGCGGAGTCGCACGCGAGGACCGTTCTGATAGAGCGGGAACCCTCTCCGGGGAAGAAGGTTTGTGCCGAGGGAGTGCTCGCCGATGCTCTTGTGGACGCGGAGCTCAAGCCTTCGAGCGAGTTTGTATCGAACTACATATCCGGCGCTGTCCTCTATGCCCCCGATGAACAGAAGAAAGTCAACGTGGGCGGCGAAGGCTACATTCTTGACAAGCCCGCTTTTCTTCGAGTCCTAGCTGACCGCGCTGAGAAGGCGGGGTCTGAAACAAGATTCGAGACGTCCGTGGAAAATGTCGAGCGAAAAGATGGGTTAATCGAAATTCAGACGAAGAAGGGCGGGGAGTCCAGCTCGGTTAGAGCGAGGATTGTTATAGGATGCGATGGCACTGGGTCGATCCTGGCAAGACGATTTTTCCCCCGAAAGAACTACCAAGCGATTACAGCCTTACAATATTCTATGACAGATTGTGTTGTGGAGGATGAGTCAAAGCTCGAAATTTACGTTGGGCATGAAAAGGCGCCGGCTGGGTACATCTGGGTGTTCCCAAAGGGAAAAGGGGATGCAAATGTCGGGATTGGCGTGAAAGGGGCTGGAGCGAAAGTGCTTCTCGACAAGTTCATCGAGAACCACCCGCGAGCTTTTGGATCTGCTAAGATAGAGCGGACCCTTGCCGCTCCTGTTCCAGTTGGAGGAGAGGCTGAGAGCTACGTTGCTGACAACATGATGCTATGCGGCGACGCTGCAAGCCAAGTCATACCGCTTACTGGAGCGGGCATACACACTGGTTTAGTGGCGGGAAAGATTGCAGGCGAAGAAGCAGCGATCTCGGCTCTCAAGGGGAACGTGTCTGCGGAGAATTTGCAACGCTACAGAGATAGATTCGACAAGTTGTGGGGAGACCGAATATCCAACAGTTTGAGAGCCTTGGATTCGTTCGAAAGATTCTCTGATAACGAGCTGAATATCATAACAGGACTCTTGGAGGGGCAGGATCTGGTTGAGATGGCGAACGGTTTCAGTCCGACGAAGGCAGTGGGGTTGATGGCGCGACATCCGCTTCTTGCGATGAAGGTCGCCTATCAGCTACTGACAGGATAGAAGAGCTGACAAGTGGGACCGATAGAATCTTCTCTTCTTTCAGCGATCAAGGAACAAGGCTGCATCCACTTATCCCTCATTGATCCCGAGAAGTTTCCAGGACGTCTATCTAGATCGCTAGAAGATCTCCAAGGTTGGGGGAGTGCGGCGATAATGGTGGGCGGATCCACGGTCAGGTCAGTTGATCAGCTCGATGGGACTGTGAAGAAGATCAAGGAGCTAACCGATCTGCCGGTCATTCTCTTTCCGAATGGGCCCGCGGGCGTGAGCCGCTTTGCGGATGCGATATTTTTCATGTCGCTGCTCAACTCTTCTACTCCTCGCTTCCTAATACGTGCTCAAGCGAAGGGTGCGCCGTCTGTCAAGCGGTTCAAGCTCGAACCGATTCCGCTAGGGTATCTTGTAGTTGGGGATTCAAGGACCACTGTGAGCTCTGTTGGAAGGGCGAGCAGAATCCCGTATTCCAAGCCGGAATTAGCAGCTGCCTACGCCCTTGCCGCCCAGTATCTGGGGATGAGATTCGTCTATCTCGAGGCAGGTAGCGGAGCGGAACATCCAGTTGAAACGGGGATGGTCGAAAAGGTCTCATCCGATCTCGACATTCCTGTAATTGTCGGAGGGGGTATTCGTACACCGGACCAGGCGCGAGCGTTAGCGAAGGCGGGCGCGTCGGCCATTGTGACGGGAACTCTGCTTGAACAACAAGGACCTGGTCCAGTGAAGAGTATCGTGTCCGCGATGAGACGCGCCTAGTGGATGCCTCGTGACTCAGGAGGCTACTAGAGGAGTAGGTGGTACTGTTGGAGCATTCAACTTCATCCGCAGAGTAGGTTTCCCGTCGACCCCCGAGGTCCTCTCCGTATTCCTAACTATCACAGTTCTCGCATCGGTTCTCGCCCTTCCTCTTGCTGGGATTAGTCTCCAGGCTACGATTCTCTTTCCATTGATCGGAGTCGTGATTCCGACTCTCATCGGAGAGGCACTAAACTCGGCAACGATTCTTCACGGAGACAAAGTTCTGAACTTTCGAAGGCTCATTGGAATGGAAATTCTGTCGTGGTTCTTGCTCGTCGTAGCGTTACCCCTGGGGGCAGTCGCCGGAATGGTCTTTTCGAACCCAGCGCTCTGGGCTGATGGATTCTTCACGGTACTGGCCTTCTCTCTACCCTTACGATTTCTCACAATTGGCTCGATTTCATCGATGCACTCATGGAGGAAACCCTTGGCGTCCGCGTTGCCACCGGTTCTCGCAATTGGCTCCTTCTCGCTCTTTGGATCGAGCGCTGGGTTGTCAGGTGCTTCCAGTATTCTTGTGGTCCGTGGAATCACCGCGTTTGTTGTAGGCATGATTCTTTCAGCCGTCGGCGTCATGGGGATCTTACGAAATGTTGAACGTTCGGGCACTCCTGAGGTTCGAGATTCTCCACTCAAACTCTTCAGAGTATTTCTTCAACACTGGCTAAAGTCGGACCCTGCGCCTCTAGAAGAGCGACTTGGCGCGTTGGGGACACAGGGAACAATTGAGGGCTCGATTCTCAGCTTCTCTGGCACGAAGGAAGCGGTTGGTTGTGTTTTTGTTTCGAACTTCCATCCGGGACCGTATCGTGACCTCGGAAGCGCAGGGCTCCCCTCCAGGCTAAAGATGTATGTCGAAAAATCGAAAGGGGGAATCGTTCAGGTACCCCACGGGATCTCAAGTCATCAACTGAACATTGTTTCGCAAACGGATGTGCAGCGAGTTATTGACAAGGCCCTGGAGGAATACCCTACGGCGACTCCAATTCACGACTCCAGCGCTATGGTCAGATCCACGGTAGACGGGGCTAAGGTGTCCGGTCAGGTCTTCGGAAATGTCGCTTTTCTCACTTTGACTTTGTCCCCCACGGACATGGAGGATTTGCCTTCCGAGGTCGCCCGTGAGATTGAGCGGGAAGCGCAGGCGCGCAGCTTGACGGTCATCATCGCAGATGCTCACAATAGTCTGACAAATCAAACCTCAATAACCTCTGAACAGGCACGAAAGCTCGTTGAGGCCTCAGTCAAAGTGCTGGACCAGCTGGCTCTCGTTCGAAAGTCCCCCTTCAAAGCAGGGTCCGCTGCAGACCCTCTAGAAGAGTTCCGGCTCGAAGACGGGATCGGTCCCGGCGGACTCTCCTCGTTCGTAGTGCGGAACGGGAACCAGATTGTTGCCTATCTGACCATAGATGGGAATAATATGCATACTGGAGTTAGAGAGGCCATACTGGAAGACCTTGAAACAATCGGGGTAGCCGATGGCGAGATAATGACTACGGACACGCACTTGGTGACGGGGCTTGCGAGGTCTACTCTCGGATACTACCCGGTTGGCGCTCATGTGGATGTTGGATTGTTGAAGCAAAAGGCGAGGGAGACCGTCCAGCGTGCGATATCTTCGATGGAAGAATCAACTGCAGGTTTCTCGAAATTCTCGATTGAAGTACGAGTGCTCGGATCAGAAACATTCCAGACCATTACGAATTTTGTTGGCCGCGTTGCTAGAAGAATCGGGCGTCAATTCTTCAGGCTTGAAGCACTAACTCTTGTTGTGACTCTGATCATATTGTTCTTCCCGTGATCACCATGGAAGTCGACGAGTCCTTACACTACATGCAGCTTCCACGAGAGGTTATCGTGGGTAAGAATGTTCTCGGCCGAGTTGGAGAGGTTTGCGCGCGACTTGGCTTTGCCGGTACTGCGCTCGTAGTTTCCGGGCCCGTCACCTATCCTCTCGCAGGCGAGCCCGTTGCGAAATCAGTTACGAAGGCGGGGTTGAAGGTTGACCACGTCATCGTCAAGGAATCAACTGAACAGGTTGCAAACCATATTGTAGAAACGATCAAAAAGGCAAAGGTCTCACTGGTCCTTGGCGTGGGTGGCGGAAAGGATATTGATCTGGCGAAGCTCTCTTCTGCCAAGTCGAAGGTTCCTTTCATGAGCGTTCCGACAGCTGCAAGCCACGACGGAATCGCAAGCCCCTATGCTTCGATCAAAGGCGGTTCAAGGCCTTATTCGGTTAGAGCGCAGGCGCCCGTGGCGATTCTCACTGATATTGACGTTATAGCCGATTCACCCTACAATCTGTTGGCTGCTGGTTGTGCTGATATTGTTGCCAAGTTTACAGCGGTTAAGGATTGGCAGCTTGCTCACAAACTGAAGAACGAGTATTACGGTGACTATGCGGCCAACCTTGCTATGATGAGCGCTGAACTGGTTACGAAGAACGCTAAGGAGATTGTAAAGCGAAACGTCGAAGGCGTCAGAACCGTAGTGGAGGCACTCATAAGTTGCGGCGTGGCAATGAGCATAGCAGGAAGCTCTAGGCCTTGCAGTGGGTCGGAGCACTTGTTCAGTCATGCCCTCGACATCGTGGCAGGTGAAACAGGTCTTCATGGTGAGAGAACTGGTGTTGGCGCCGTCTTGTGCGCTTACCTGCAAGGAGGCAATTGGGAATCGATTCGAACGTTTCTGAAGGAGATTGGAGCTCCCTCAACTGCTGAGGAGCTTAACGTCTCCCCTGAACAGGTGGTAAAGGCACTAACAATGGCCCATAGTCTGCGTCCCGAACGATACACAATTCTCGGAGAGACAGGAGTGGCGGAAGCCGCAGCAGAGAAGGTCGCTCGGACGACCAGCGTTATTGGATAGGACATGAAGGCCTCTTCTCGAGCCTACGCGATTCAAGGGCTCGTGAAATACCATGGTCTGCGGAACGAGAGACTGCGGCTACCATTCCACGACAGCATATCAGTCTGCATGAAAGCACTTCCAACAGTGACGACGGTCGCCTTCAACCGAGAGTTGGCGGATGATCGGATCCGGATAAACGGGAAGTCGCCATCCCGCAAAGAACAGGACAGAGTTTTGGCGGTCGTTAACCACCTCCGACAGTTGTCTCGTTTCGGGTCCACGAAAGCAAGAATCGAATCCAGGAACCCAGACGTCAATGGCAAGGGGCTGGGCTTCTCTGCCTCAGGTTTTGCTGCACTAGGACTTGCGACGGCAAGAGCGTTGGATCTCGATATCAAGACGCCTGAGTTGTCTGAGGTTGTTAGACTGGGCGCTGGTTCCGCATCTCGAAGCTTAGCCGGGGGCTTCTCCATCTGGTACGCGAACAGAAACGGTCGATCGTATGCCGAGGAGCTCGCGCCGGCCAGCTCAATCAAACTAAGAACGATAATCGTTCCGATAGAGTCAGAGGTCAAAACAGACAGAGCTCACGCTGACGCTGTCAAGTCTCCGTTTTTCAAGCCTAGGCTGGCTTACCTTCGAGGTTTTCTTCCACGGATGAAACGGGCTATCTCACGAAAGGACGTAGAGTCAATTGGACGGTTAGCCGAGGAAGATACGCTCAACCTGCATGCAGTCACCATGACCGGTAAGGAGGGACTGGTTCTTTTCAATCCACTCTCTATCGAAATCATCAGAGAGGTACGAAAGCTCCGAACCGAAGAGGATCTTCCGGCATGGTTCTCCCTGGATACTGGCCCATCGGTGTTTGTCAATACTACGCGAGATGCTGCCCAGTCGGTTCGAAGGAATCTCAGCAAGCTCGCAGACAATGTCTTGGTTTCCGACCCAGGCGGACCAGCCGAGACTATCGATAAGCACCTTTTCTAACCAGTCAACCGGTTTGAGTGGCGAGAACGGACACTCGAATGTCATCGCAGAGAGGAGCTATTGCTGGACCATCAGATGCTAAAGTTCTGGCTCCTCTCCCAAACGCGGACAAGTATTCCCAGATCATAACTCGATTTGCACCGAATCCTGACTTCGTACTCCACATCGGATCTCTGCGAGCTGTGTTTCTCTGTCATGACTACGCGAGGATGTACAAGGGCAAATTCATCCTCCGCTTTGAGGATACGGATCCTCGACTGAAGAAGTCGGTTATCGAGTATTATGAACAGATCGAGAAGGACGTGAAGTGGCTTGAGTGCCAGTGGGACGAGGAGTACATCATGAGCGACAGAGTCCCAATCTACTATGAGTATGCGGAGAAGGCGCTTGGACAAGGAATCGCGTTTGTCTGCACGTGTGAACAGGACCAGTTCAAAGCCATAATCGAGTCAGGCCGTGCCTGTCCACACAGATCCAAAAGTCCGGCTGAGAATCTTGATCTGTGGCATAAGATGCTGAGTGGAGGGTTGAAGGAAGGCGAGGCTGTTGTTAGGGTGAAGACGGAGACGACTCACCCGAATCCAGCCGTTCGAGACTGGCCTGCTTTCCGAATAATCGATCCTGAGAAATATCCTCATCCTCGAGTCGGGTCCAAGTATCGGGTCTGGCCCCTGTACAACTTCTCAGCCGCGGTAGACGATCATCTCATGGGAGTTACCCATATCATTCGGGGAAAAGAGCACTTGACGAACGCGGTCAGGCAGACGTTCCTCTACAAGCACATGGGCTGGTCGTATCCTGAAGCGATCGAGTATGGGCGTTTGAAGATGATCGGCTTCAAGCTCAGCAAGTCAGAGATGGTGAAAGAGCTAGAAGAGGGATTGGTGGATGGATTCGACGATCCTAGAATCCCGACCATAGCATCTCTCAGAAGGAGGGGATACTCTCCTGAGGCGCTGAGAAAGATCGTCCACGAGATGGGCGCTCGTCCGGTGGACGCGACGTTGAGCTGGGACAATATCAACGCCATGAATCGTAAGGAAATTGACAAGCTAGCTCACAGGTACAATTTCATCCCGAATCCCGTCCCGATGGATGTGGACCATGTTACTCAGGCGTTTGAAGCGCATCTGCCTCTTCACCCGGAACTTCCATCACTTGGAAATCGTACCTTGAAAGTGGTGCCTCGCGAGGGTATTGCTCGAATCTGGCTCGCTGGAACCGATCTGCAGGTGTTCGAGAAGGCGAAGGTTGTGAGGCTTATGGAACTGTTCAATGTAGAGATTCATTCAACCAAACCAGATTTGGTTAAGGCAACTTTTCACAGCCAGGAATACGCGAAGGCCAGAGAGCTCAAAGCACCTCTGATACAATGGGTTCCTGACGACCAACACATCTCCTGCGAAGTGGTTATGCCGGACGCGACAAGGACGAGAGGGTTCGGGGAGACGAACTTGATCGGTGAGAAGGTGGGAAATATTATTCAGATGGTTAGGTTCGGCTTCGGAAGAATCGACTCTAAGGAAGACCCGCTAACCGTCTACTTCGCACACAAGTAGCTAGTTCTGATCTAGTGAGCCGTGCTCCCGAATCCAATCTGAAGAACTATTGAGTAGTGGTGACCCGAGGACAGGGTTACTGTGAACGTGAAGAGGTTGCCGCGCCCCGTTACGACCTGTATTGTGTACTGGTGTCCGCTTGTGAAAGCGAATGCTGAACCATGAAGGGTGCATTGCGAACAACTCGAACCGATGCTGAATGTTGCTGTCGTAACGCTGTTCGGCGCTAGTGACGGACCACTCCAGTTCGCGAGAGCGTATTCGTTGCCGCTTGGATCTGTGACGTAGTAAGTTGTTAGTGTTGCAGTTCCGGTGCCATTGTTCTGGAGATCTACGGCTACATGCGTTGGATCTTCGAACGCAACGGAAGTCGGAGCGATGTTTTCTGTATAGCTCTCTGAACTAGCCAAGGCGGTCATGATCTGGTTTCCGCAAGATGTCTTTACTGGAATCCAGGTTTCGGAGTCTGCGTCTTGGATTGTCGTGAACGTTCCGTTTTGTCCTGCCCAGATTGCTACGTCGATGCTGTACGACTGTGTCCCGAGGATGTAAGACGTGAGCCTCACCGCCTCTGATTGTGCGTTATGGATTTTGACTGTGTAGGTATAGGGGGTGGTTTGGCTTGCTGTGAAACTTCCGACTAGAAGGTTCGAGTTTTCAGTATTGCACGAAGACGTGGAGGTTAGCTGAGGGCTGAGTGCTCCGGTTGAGAAGAGTGTGATTGCCCCTACCGCGATTGCGCTCACTAGTATTGCAATTACCTTGGTATTCACTTTTCAACCTTTTCTGGCTCATGAGCCATACGTATTCAATCGTCATGTAACTGGGCACCGCCACCCTGTCAATCAAGTCTGTCAAAAACCCGAATCATTCTCCAACCGAAGTATCCTGCTCTGGACGCTACATCCTCTCCACGATCGCGCCGGGACTGAGCTAGGTCTCTCTATCTTTGGTTTTCCGATCCCATCTTTGCGCGCTTGCGAGAAGTGCTTGTTGAAGGCTTTCTCGGCGCTGATTCTTTCTTCTTTGCAGGGGCCTTCGGTTTCTTAGGAGCCGGGACGGGTGCTGCTTCTGCCTTCTCTTCTTTCTCCGGGGAAACTTCCGGTAATTTCGCAGGGGTAGCGGGCAAATCCGGTTTTGGTTCGGACCTCTTGAAGACTTCTTGGAAGGCGACAGTATCTATGTCCGGAAAGAATTTCTGAAGATCTGATGTGACAGCTTTCTTGGCTACTTGTAGCCCGCTGAGATAGAAGGCTTCCTCGGGCACGTCGATCGTGAGATCGCTTTGATGTTTCTTTAGAGCGAATTTTTCCTTCGGAACCTCAGGGATTCTCAAGGCGATTAGGTTGAGTATCTTCTCGTTCTCGTTTTCTAGGACCTTATCGATCGATACATCGTATACCAAGGTACGGCCTGCGAGGGGATGATTGTAATCGACCTGGACTCGCCCCGCACCTACCGCACGAACAACGGCGGGTCGTCCATCAAATTCCACTTGCTGGCCAGGAGTCGGATATTCCTTGTCTCTGAATCGTCGGAGCGGGACTAGCCGCATTTTTCCGGGGTCTCGATTGCCAAAGCCTTTCTCGGGGGAAAGCTCGACTGTCTTGTTTGTACCCGGGTCTAGGCCAACAAGGGACTCTTCAAGACCCTTGGGTAACCATCCTTCGCCTAGAATGATGAATTTCGGACCAAATGTTGAGTCTTCTCGGTGGATGTGGGATTCTTTGGCCACAGAATCGAACGTCGTGTCAACCGTCTCACCGCTCTCTTTCACCTTCAGGGTGTAGTTGACTAGGAGGAAGTCTCCTGGTTTGACTGCCATGGTTTCTTAGTTCACCTTTCCGGGTAGTCTTGATAGGGTTTCTCTAGCTGCTTCTAACCCTTCGTCGACCTTGGCCTTGAAACCTAGTTCTGATGTCGCGGATCCTATGGCGCCGACTGTTGTCATTATGTCGGCTGATCCGACGTTGCCCATTATTCCAACTCTGAACATTTTCCCTTTCGCTTTCCCGAGGCTTCCACCGAAGTCTATTCCATACTTCGTTCTTATCAGTTCCCTCACTTTTCCCTCATCCATCCCCATAGGACTGTTCACAGCCGCAACAGTATGGGATCGGGACTCCTTCTCCGCGTACAATCCAAGTCCCATGGCTTCCATTCCATTGTAGACCGCTTCCGCGCAAATTCTGTGTCTCTCGTAGCGAGCCGGTAGTCCTTCTTCGAGAATCATGTCGCACGCTTCGTTGAGAGCATAAAGAAGGCTGACGGCTGGAGTGAATGGCGTATAGCCGTCCTGGATGTACTTCTGATACATTAAGAGGTCAAGGTAGTAGGACCGGTTGACTTTCTTCGACTTTATTTTTGTCCACGCCTTGTCGCTAACCGAGATAAACGCCAACCCCGGCGGGGTCATCAGGCACTTCTGGCTCGCTGTTACACAAATATCCACGTTCCAATCGTCCACAGGCAGCTTGTCACCGCCCAGAATCGAGATCGCATCTACTATCAAGAGCATGTCGTGGTCAGCGCACATCTCTCCAAGCCGTTCCAGTGCCCTGACAGTCACGCCAGTAGATGTTTCGTTGTAGACGACTGCAAGCGCCTTGGCGTCAGGGTTTGCCTTGACAATCTTCTCAAAATCCTCGACTCGGGGTGCCTTACCCCATTCTGAGCCCAGAATCACCGGCTTTCCACCGTAGGCTTTGATGGCCTCGCCCAGCCTTTCGCTGAAAAAGCCGTTTACATTGACAATTATCTTGTCGCCATCGTCTGTTATGTTTTGAAGAGCGGCCTCAGTGGCGCCGGTGCCTGAGGAAGTAAGAATGAACATGTCACCCTTCGTCTCGAAGACCTTCTTGGTCTTACCCAGAAGCTTGTTGAAGAGCTCCTTGAATTCAGGACCCCTATGACCAATAAGGGGCTTCAACATAGCCCTCATCACCCGAGGCGGAACGTTGGTGGGACCCGGCAACATCAGAAGTTTCTGGGTCTCACTCACGAAGCAACCCTACAGCTAGTGTTTCGCGAAACGATGCCGTGATTCTTTTAAGTCTTACATTGACAATTGAACAGAGTGCATATCATGAGGAAGTGCAGACACTCATTTCGCCATCCTCATCGCCGATTCGTCCTTCTGTACTAGTCGACCTCTGAGGAGTATCGCTAGAGCTAGAGTTGAGATGAAGATCATCGTGTATATTGCCGAAATGGCCGTCGTCTCGTATATGTCGCTGGTCTGCCATATGTGTCCGACTGCATCTGTTATGGCGGTGTTGGTGGGTCTGAAC
>Ga0209761_1003322_pt1 | contig 10624 bp, 8 predicted proteins | sample GraSoi013_1_40cm_4_FD_185818 | JGI IMG/M metagenome (GOLD analysis project Ga0209761, IMG submission 185818) | Grasslands soil microbial communities from the Angelo Coastal Reserve, California, USA - Sample 09_25_2013_1_40cm (SPAdes) (version 2) | ecosystem: Environmental > Terrestrial > Soil >... | reverse complement strand
CGAGGCCGACGTCAGCTTCGAAGTCACGACCGGGTTCGTGGAGCGCGTGCGCGAGCGCGCGGTCGGGGTGATCGCCGTGAAATCGGTGAGCCCCGGTCAGCAGGTCGCGAAGCTGGTGCACGACGAGCTGGCGCGAATGCTGGGTGCGTCGGACGAGGATCTGGCGCGCAAAGTAGGGGCGCAGCATGCTGCGCCCCTACAGTTCGCACCCGTCGGGCCGACAGTGATTCTGCTGGTTGGGCTGCAGGGCTCGGGGAAAACCACCACCGCGGCGAAGCTCGCGCGGCGGTTGAAGCTCGAGCAAAAGGCGCCGGGACTCGTGGCAGCCGATCCCTATCGGCCGGCGGCTGGGGAACAGCTGCGACAGCTGGGTGAGCAGGTGGGCGTTCCGGTGTTCGGGCTACGATCCCCGACGGATGTCGTAGGTCTGGTCCAGCAGGCGGTTCGAGAGGCGGAGAAGGCGCGCTGCCGCACGGTCATCGTCGACACGGCCGGCCGGCTGCAGATCGACGCGGAGCTGATGGACGAGCTCAAGGCGCTGCGGGCGGCGACGACTCCGCGCGAGGTCTTGCTGGTGGCGGATGGGATGACGGGGCAGGACGCCGTGCGGATCGCCCGCGGCTTTCAGGAGGGCGTCGGGCTGACCGGCGCGATCCTGACGAAGCTCGACGGTGACGCGCGGGGCGGGGCGGCGCTCTCGATTCATGGTGTGACCGGCGTGCCGATCAAATTCATCGGCGTCGGGGAACACGTAGGGGCGCAGCATGCTGCGCCCCAACTGGAACCCTTCGACCCGGTGCGCATGGCGGGCCGGATCCTGGGCCAGGGCGACGTGGTGGCCTTGGTGGAGAAGGCGGCCGCCACCATGGATGCGGAGGCCGCACAGCGGCTCGAGCGAAAGGCGCGCTCGAAGCGGGGGATGGACCTCGCGGACTTTCTCGTCGCGCTGAAGCAGATGCAGGCGATGGGACCGATCAAGCAGGTGCTCGGCCTGTTGCCGGGCGTGAACGCACAGGCGCTCAAGGCGGTCAACGCCGACGACAAGCGCCTCAAGCACGTCGAGGCAATCGTGCTGTCCATGACGCCCGACGAGCGGGCCGATCCGTCGATCCTCAGCGGGTCGCGGCGGCTGCGGATCGCGAAGGGCGCGGGGCGGACCGTACAGGAAGTCAACCGGCTGCTGGAGCAGTTCCAGCAGATGCGGAAGCTTTTGAAAAGGACGTAGGCACGCTATGGCAACTCGCATTCGGCTGCGGCGCGTGGGGCGGAAGGGGCAGAGCTATTTCCGGATCATCGTCGCGGATTCACGCTCTCCCCGCGACGGGCGGTTCGTCGTGACCTTGGGCCACTACAACCCGCGCACCAATCCAGCCGACATCCAGGTCGATGCGGAGCAGGCGCGCGCCTGGCTCGACAAGGGGGCGCTCCCGACCGACACGGTCCGCTCGCTGCTGAAGAAGGCGGGAGTGCTGGGCAAACGGCCCGCCTAGTCGGGCGCGTACGCAAGCCGCACGGGCAGCAGGGGGAAGTGGCGGTGTTCCCCCTCGTGGAAAACCCCGGTGCGGTGTTCACGCCCAAGGCGCGGCTGCTGGTCGTGAACGAGGAGCGTCACGTCGTGGCGGGGCCGCTCGTCGTGGCGCGGCGGCGCGCTTACCATCGCGAGTGGTTGCTGTCGTTCGTCGGGGTGAACTCCCGCGCGGTGGTGGAGCCGTGGCGCGACCACTTCGTGGCCGTGGAAGAGACCGATGCTGACGATTAACGTCGTGACGCTCTTCCCGGAGGTGTTCGAAGGGCCGCTGCGGGTCAGTATTCTGGGGCGTGCCGCGGAGCGGGGGCTGGTGCGCTACCGGGTCGTGCAGCTGCGCGACTACACGCACGACCGGCACCAGACCGTGGATGACTCCCCCTACGGCGGCGGCGCGGGGATGGTGCTCAAGCCGGAGCCGTTCTTCGAGGCGGTGGAAGATCTGCGGACGGGGCCGCCCATCGTGCTGTTGTCGGCACGCGGCCGGCCGTTCGGCCACCGCGACGCCGTGCGGTTCGCGGTGGGCGAGCAGCTGACCCTGTTATGCGGGCACTACAAGGACGTCGACCAGCGCGTGGCGGACGGGCTGGGGGCGGAGGAGCTGTCGGTCGGAGACTTCGTGCTGTCGGGCGGCGAGCCGGCGGCGCTGTGCGTCCTGGATGCGGTGGTGCGGCTGCTTCCGGGAGCGCTCGGGGATCACGAGTCTGCGGCGACGGACTCACACTACGACGGCTTGCTGTCGCCGCCGAGCTATACGCGGCCGCCGAGCTATCGCGGAATGGATGTACCGGAGGTATTGTTGAGCGGTGACCACGAGCAAATCGCGCGCTGGCGCCAGGCCGAAGCCGAGCGGTTGACGCGCGAGCGGCGGCCCGATCTGTCGGTCGAACGGGACGATTAGGGAAGACCTAGAGGGATACAGTCATGAACAGACTACGGGCGATCGAGCGCGAGGGGCTCAAGACCAACATCCCCGCGTTCGATCCGGGCGACACCGTCCGCGTGATGGTACGGGTACGCGAGGGCGACAAGGAGCGGCTGCAGGCGTTCGAAGGCGTCTGCATCGGCCGCCGCGGTGCCGGGATCAACGCGACGTTCACCGTCCGGAAGATCTCGGCGGGCGTGGGCGTCGAGCGCATCTTCCCGCTGCACGCGCCATCGATCGCGGAGATCGAGCTGGTGCGCAAAGGTCGCGTGCGCCGCGCCAAGCTCTATTTCCTGCGTCGACTGGCCGGCAAAGCCGCGCGGATCCGCGAGAAGCGGGGTCTGACGGTCCCCGAGACGGTGGAGAAGCAAGAGGCGTGAGAGGCCCCCGCCCCACGCTCGAGCGCGAGATCGCGTTCTGGCGAGCGGGGGGCGGAGTCGTCGCCGGTGTCGACGAAGCGGGCCGCGGTCCCCTGGCTGGTCCGGTGGTGGCCGCGGCCGTCGTGTTTCCTCCCCACTGCAAATTCATCCGCGGACTACGCGACTCGAAGCTGTTGCCGCCCGCGAAGCGCAGCCGGCTCGCCCTGGTGGTGCGGGCCCGCGCCTTGGCCATTGGCGTGGGCGCGGCGAGCGTGCGGGAGATCGACCGCCTGAACATCCGTCGGGCGAGCATCCTGGCGATGGCACGCGCGCTGGCGCGACTCGGCTTGACCCCGGATCTCGTGCTGGTGGACGGCCTGCCTTGTCCCGAGCTCGGCCGCGTTCACGAAGCGATCGTCGACGGCGATGCGCATTGCCACTCGATCGCCGCGGCGTCGGTGATCGCGAAAACGGTGCGTGACCGCCTGATGGAGCTCCTGGCCTCCCGCCATCCCACCTACGCCTGGGCGAGCAACAAGGGCTACGCCACTCCGGACCACCTCGCCGCGCTCGCGGCCTTCGGCTTCACGTCCCATCACCGTAAGAGCTTCGCCCCGGTGGTGCAGCTGGAACTGATAGGGCGGGAATAGGCGGCAAAGGCGGCAGGGGCGGCACGGAGCGACCTTGCCGCCTACTGCCGCCCGTTGCCGCTTGTTGCCGCCCTTTTGAGTCCCGCTCTGAACTCCGCCAAGGGCCGGGCATTCAGAATGTCCGCCGCCTCAAGTCCCGCCCGCCGCGCCAGGTACACCGCGTACTTCATGAACGGCAGGTTCCCCGGCTGGTGGCTGTCCGTCGACAGCACGAACCGGACGCCGTGCTGTTTGCCGGCCGCCGCGAGCGTGTCCGGGAGGTCCATGCGCTCGGGGTGGCCGTTCAGCTCGAGCAGACACCCCGTTGCCGCGCAGGTGCGACACAGCGCGTCGAAATCGAAGGCGTACGGCTCACGCTTGCCCACGAGGCGCCCGGTCGGGTGCCCGATCGCGTCGACCCACGGGTGTTCCGCGGCGCCCACGAGGCGGCGGGTCAGCTCCTTCTCGCCCTGATTGAGCCCGTAGTGGATGGTGGCCACGACATAGTCTGCGTCGGCCAGCACGTCGTCGGGCAGGTCGAGCCTTCCGTTCTCGAGGATGTCGAGCTCGACGCTCCGGAGGATGGTGAAGCCGCGGCTTGAGGCGTTCCAGGCGTCGATCGCCTTCCACTGCTCCCGCAGCCGCTTCGCGTCGAGCCCCAGCGCCATCGTCACGCGCTTCGAATGGTCGGTGATGGCGATGTATTCGTAGCCCAACCCGCGCGCCGCGTGGGCCATGTCCTCGATCGTCCCCTTCCCGTCGGTGGCGCTCGTGTGCATCTGCAGGTCACCGCGGATGTCGTTCACCTCCACGAGATGCGGAAGCCGGTGCTCGCGGGCGAGCGCGATCTCGCCACGGGCTTCACGCAGCTCGGGGGGAATCCAGTCGAGGCCGAGCTTCGTGTAGATCTCCTCCTCGGTTTTGCCGGCGGCCCGACGTGTGCCCTTGAAGAGGCCGTACTCGTTCAGCTTGTAGCTCTTCTCCTGGGCGATTTTGCGGAGGTCGATGTTGTGCGCCTTGGAGCCGGTGAAGTACAGGAGCGCCGCGCCGTAGGCGTCGGGCTCCACCGCCCGCAAGTCCACCTGGAGGCCGCCCCGGAGCTTCACGGTGGCGCGGGTGTCGCCCTTCGAGATGACGTTCGCCACGTCGCCGTACGCGACGAACCGATCCATGACCGGGGCGCTGTTCTTCCCCTCCGAGGTCACGACGATGTCCAGGTCCCCGATCGTCTCGCGCCGCCGGCGGTAGCTCCCGGCGACTTCCATTTGGCGGATGCCTCCACCGGCCTCGAGATATGCGACCACTGCGGTCGCCTGGGTTTCGGCTTCGTTGAGGAGCATGCGCCGCTCCCCGACCTGCGCCTGGCCGATCCCGGCGCGCATTTTTTCTTCCATCTTCGGCCCGAACCCCTTGAGCTTCTGGACGCGGCCCTTGTCGAGCGCCGCGGCGAGGTCGGCCGCCGATTTCACCTTGAGCTTCTTGTAGAGCAGCTTCACGCGCTTGGGCCCGAGCCCGGGAATGCGCAACAGGTCCAGCAGGCCCGCGGGCAGCTTGTTCGCGAGTTGCTTGCGGAGCGGCAACTCACCGGTGGTCACGATGTCCGTGATCTTCTCGGCCAGGTCGTCGCCGATGCCGGCGATGTCCGTCAGGTCCTTGGTTCCCGCGCGCACCAGATCGGCGATCGGCTCGGGGAAATCCCGAATGGTGCGGGCGGCGTTGCGGTAGGCGCGCACCCGGAACGGATTCGCGTCCTGGATCTCGAGCAGGTCGGCGACCTCGTCGAACAGCCGGGCGATGTCGGGATTTTGCATGGGCTATAAGATGAGCGATCCGCGGCCTTCTTGCGCCCGTTTCGATCCGGTGCTAATTCAACCGCGCCCTATGCTCGAATCACCTCTCCGGAGGCTCTCGATCATGACGTGCGGAATCCGCTTCCTCGCGCGCCTCTCCAGTCTCCTGGTCGGCGCGGCGCTCGTGCTGGCGTGCTGGCCCACCTCCCTCGCGGCGCAGGCCCAAGCAACGACCGGCGTGATCCGGGGCACCGTCTCGGATCCGTCCGGTAATGTCGTCGTGGGGGCCCTGGTCACCCTGACCGACATGCAGACGCGGTTCCAGCGGACGGTGACCACCAATGAGAAGGGCGTGTTCGTGGCGCCGCTGCTCCCGCTCGGCACCTACGAGGTCAGGGCGCGGGCCGTGGGCCTGGGCGAGCGGAGGCAGACGGGGATCGTGTTGCGGGTGGGTGAGACCGTCGACCTGGCTCTGAAGCTCGCGCCGGTGGAGCTCGCCGCGGTCACGGTCACGGCGACGCCGGTGGTCGACGTGAGCAAGGTCGAGTCGTCCACCAGGCTGCCCAACCAGGTCGTGGCGGGTCTGCCGAACAACGGGCGCAATTTCCTCAACCTCACGCTCCTCACGCCCAACGTCGCAACGGTGCAGGGTCCGGACGGCGACGAGCTCACCGTCGCGGGACAGCGCGGAATCCACAACAACGTGTCGGTGGATGGAGCGGACTTCAACAACCCGTTCTTCGGGGAGCAGCGCGGTGGGCAGCGACCGCCGTTCACTTTCAACCTCGACGCCGTTCAGGAAGTGGTGGTCACGGCGGGCGGGGCGTCGGCGGAGTTCGGCCGCTCAGGCTCGGGGTTCGTGAACGTGATCACCAAATCCGGCACAAATGAAGTGAAGGGCTCCCTGCACTACTTCGGCAAGTATGACTGGCTCTCGGCCGATCTTGCGCACGGCACGCAGACGCTCACGCCGGACTTCCGCCAGCACCAGTTCGGCTTCACGCTCGGCGGTCCCCTGAAGCGCGACAAGGCATTCTTCTTCATCGCCTACGATCAGCAGGTGTACGACGAGATCAAGCAGAAGGCGCGGCCGTCGAGCCCTTCACTCGACTCCCTCACGCGGTGGATGGACACGGCGTTCGCTGGCGCGCTGCGCGGGGACTTCGGGCCGATCGCGCGGACCAACGACGCCCGCGCGGGACTCGTGAAGATCGACTGGCGGCTTTCCGACCGGCATAACCTGTCGCTCAAGTACAACCACACCTGGTCCCAGCAGGACAACGGCACCTTCGACGTCGACACCTGGGGTCGCAGCGCCAACGGGATCGAGAAGGATCATTCGAACGCCGGCAATCTGGCGCTCGCGTCGTACTTATCTCCCGTGTTGACGAACGAGTTCCGCTTCCAGTACTCCCGAGAGGACCGCCCGCGGCCCTACGGCGGGGCCCGCTCCGCGGCGCTCGGTGCCAATCCCGCGGACCCGCCGGCGAAGCGGCCGTTCCCCGACACGGGAATGGACTTCGGCAGCGGATTCCGTTTCGGCATGCCGTTCTTCCTGCCGATCGACTACTACGACACGCGCATCCAGATGCTCGACAACGTGTCGATTGCCAAGGGCGACCACCTGATCAAGTTCGGCGCCGAGTGGAACAGGGTGAATTCGGTGCAGACCTTCCTCGGATTCGCGAACAGCCGGTACATCTTCGGCTCGGTCACCGCGTTCCTGAACTATCTCACGGACTCCACGACTGGCGGACCGCTCCTGTACTTGCAGCAGGCGGGTATAGACCGCAGCGTCCGTGCCGCAGGCACACAGTCCATTCCACAGCACGAGCTGGCAGTGTACCTGCAAGACTCCTGGAAGCCGAACCCACGGTGGACCGTGAACTACGGGCTGCGATGGGAGGCCCAGGTCGAGCCGAGTTTGATCACGCCGAAGAACCAGACGTACTACGCCGTCTACTACGACTCGACGGTGACCAACGCGAAGGGCACGTTCGCGTTTCCGTCCGATGGGACGATCCCGTCCGACTGGAAGATGTTCCAGCCCCGGCTGGGCCTATCCTACGACCCCGACGGGTCGGGCCGAGAGGTCTTCCGCGGAAACGCGGGGCTCTATTACGCGCGCATCCCGGGCTTGAACCTGGCTTCCAGCCGCAGCACCGACGGAGCCCGTGGCTTGACCTATGGCGCGGGAGGCCCCGGGGCGCCGGCCTACGGGAGCCTGTTCGCGGACTCGGTGCCGGCGAGCTCGGTCCTGGTTCCGGGAGTTTTCGTGTTCGACAAGGACTTCCGCAACCCCCGGACGTTCAGCGCAACAGTCGGCTACGAGCGGCAGATCGGCTCGGATCTGGCCGTGTCGCTGACCTACACGCACGCCCGCACCGACTTCCTCACGCGCTTCTTCAACGCGAACGATTCACTCTTGGGTGTGGCCAACGTCGGCCCGTGGGGCACCGGACCGAAGGCGCTCGGGACGCTCACCGTCGTGCAGTCGAGCGCCAAGTCTCGCTACAACGGCATCACACTCGGCCTGAAACGGGTCGCCGATCCGCACTTCCAGTTTGCCGCGAACTACACGCTGTCGTTCGACAAATCGGACGACGACAACGAGCGCGATCCCTTCACGTTCCGCTACGCGCGCGCCGACAACCTCGCGCCCGAATACAACTGGAGCGACCGCGACCAGCGGCACCGCTTCAACGCCTGGGCGCTCGTAAAGCTCCCCGGCGACATCTTCATGAACAACCGCGTCAGCTACTACTCAGCGCAGCCCACGTCGGCGAGCTGCGGCCCGAGCCCCCTCAGCCCCTTTGCGCCGCCGGCGGGTCAGCGCGCGACGTCGCCCGCAGACCGGAACTGTGCTGATGGGAGCGTGCTCACCCGGAACACTCTCCGCAAGGACAACGCGTTCTTCTCCTGGGACGTGCGGCTGTCGCGACCCATCAACACGGGGCGCCAAGGGCAGGCGGAGCTGATCATCGAAGTCTTCAACGTCACGAACACCGACAACTTCAAGGACCCCGCGTACGGCGGGCTGCTGTTCAACTTCGACGGTACGATCCGCTCAGGATTGGGTGATCCGCGGCAGGTGCAGGCGGGACTGAGGTGGGTGTTCTGAACTGCAGGTGGTGAAGGTTGGTGGAGGATGGTGAAGGTTGGGGGAGGTTGCCGTGGGTGGAATACCTCCACCAACCTCCATACCCTTCACCATCCTCCACCGTCCTAGGTTACAGTGATCTGCTTCGCCATGCCGTGCATGATGTGCGGCTTGCCGTCCTTGGCGTCGGGCCAGAAGCACAGGAGGAGGTAGCTCCCGGGCGCGAAGGTCGCCGCGAACTGGGCGTGCCCACCGACATCGAGGGTCGTAACGCCCCCCAACCACTCGCCGGTCGGCAGCGGGCCCTTTTCACCCCCTGCTTCCCACGCAATGAAGTCCTGCAGCGTCTTGCCCGCCGACAGGGCCGCGATCACGATTTCGTGCGCCTGCGCCCCGGTGTTTTCGACGCGCACGACATGCTTGCCGGCGGTCAGCGGCTGGGACAGCTGGAAATCGTAATCCGTCAGCTTGATGGTCACATCGGTCGCGGGCTCGGCCGCGGCAGGGGCTGCCGCCCCAGGGGTGACCAGCAGCGGATGCAGCATGCCCTTCATCACGTGCGGAACGCCGTCGAGGCTCGGAATCCAGCACACGAATACGTAGGACCCGGGCTCGAGCGTCTGGGTGGCCACGCCCGTGTCGCCGAGGGTGACGGCATTGGGTCCGCCCGCGAAGCCCATCCAGGTCGGGGGCGGCGTGTGGTTCTTCATCGCGGCCGCGAGCCCGGCCTGAAAATCCGCCACGGTCTTGCCCTCGCCCAGCCGGACCAGATTGGCGTGATGCAGCTCCTTCCCCTGATTCACGAGACGGAATGTCGTGAGCCCGGCGGGAAGGGTGTCCGGCACCCCGAACGCGTAGTCGGTGGCCGTGATGGTGATGAGGCTCGGGCCGGCGGCCCGGGGCGCCGGCCTGCCACACGCCACGGCGCAAGCCGCGCTGGCGAGCGCCAGTCGAGGGAAGCTCATTGATGGTCCCTTCGGTCAAGCTCGCCTGAGCAGGACAATGCCGGACATCCGCCGGAATTCCTCCCGCTTGGCTTTGGGATACAGCCGTCCGACCAGGTTCCACAACCAGGCAAGCCGCATCGTCCGCTTGAGGCGGAGCGACTCCTCCCACATCGAGCGGAATTCCGCTTCCTGCCAACCCTGCGCCTGGAAGAATCGCGAGCCCTCCGCGGGCGCGAACTGAAACGGGGCGCTCCCGGCGGCCACGGCGCGCCCCCACGTCTTTGCCAACATCTTGAGCAGCCGGGGAGACGCGAGGTCCATCAGCCACCAGCGGAGCGACGGCGGCGCGGCGAGGTCCGCGGCAAGCGCCGCCACCTGCTGCGGCGTCAGGTAGACCAACAGTCCCTCGGTCACCACCAGGACCCGGCGCGCCGCGGCGCCGATCCGGGCGAACAGCGCGCGCCGCCGCCCGACATCGGTGAGGTCGATCCCCACGTGCTCGACGGCGCACACCGGCCGTTCACCCGTGAGCTGCTCTAGCTTGTAGGCGATGACGTCGGGGAAGTCGGCTTCGACCCAGCGGAGCGAGGACGGCAGCGGCAGTCGGTATGGTCGGGTGTCGAGCCCCGCAGCGAGGTTGAGCACGGTGTCGACGCCGTCCCGCTCGATGGCGCGCAGAATCAGCTCGTCCAACACGGCGGTGCGCACGATCATCGGCCAGGCCATCGCCCGGCCCCGTCGCATGGACGCGACGATCCGCTCCCCGTGCTCGCCCGCGAGCTTCCGGGCGTAGGGATCGCGGAACAGCGCGTCCGGCCGCTCCGATTCCATCGCGCGGTACAGCGCCACCCATCGGGCGGTGTCGGAGACGTGCTGAATCTGGCCGGATGTGTCGCTACCTGTATCGATCCGCGCCGTCGAGCGGGCTGTGACGAGCAGCTCCCACTGCATCACGAACCACGCGACAAGGCCGGGAATCCCCTTGATCCGGTAGGGGACGAGGAGGTCGTACTTCACCCAACGTGGCACCACATCCACATCGTGCGCGACCATCACGAGCAACGTCAGGGCCATCACGGCCGCCCGCACACCGGCTCGGCGGCGAGCTCACGTACCAGATCACGATCCCCGCGTACGCGACCACGAACGATGGGGACTCCGAGGCGTGATTGAACAGGACCGAGTAGACGAGCAGCGAGCACAAGAACAGACGCCGGAACTCGAGGCTCGCCCAGCGGTCCGGGCGCAGCGCGACCGGGAGCAACAGCAGGGCAGTGCCGGCGGCCTGCAGCGGCCAGTTGGGGCAGTCCACTCCGAACCAAGCATGCACGTAGTGCATGAGCGAGTAG
>Ga0209761_1003321_pt1 | contig 10627 bp, 10 predicted proteins | sample GraSoi013_1_40cm_4_FD_185818 | JGI IMG/M metagenome (GOLD analysis project Ga0209761, IMG submission 185818) | Grasslands soil microbial communities from the Angelo Coastal Reserve, California, USA - Sample 09_25_2013_1_40cm (SPAdes) (version 2) | ecosystem: Environmental > Terrestrial > Soil >... | reverse complement strand
CTGGCCGAGCTTCAGAGTAAGAACACCGCGGTAGCGCTTCCGGATCTGGTGACTGGCCCGGTCTTCAAAACCGGTGGCGGGCGCTGAGAGGCGTCCTCGGTGGGTTCGATTCCCATGCGCTACCGCCAGCTTCTTGATCTCACTAGTGTTAGTGAGCCTTCGGCGGGCGTCTCCAAACTGTCTCCAAGAAGAGTGGCTAGGAAAGGCAACGCAGCGAACGAATCGCGGCGTGGTGCGAACGCTTGCAAACCCCGCGGTAACTAGAGGACTTTCTTCAATCAACGACAGGTTGCACCACAGGGGCCTGACCCAGCGGCCCCAACACCTTGAACGCGAAAACGCCCATGCGCCGACTTTTGGACCGACCGCACGGCGCCCCCCTGCCGAGGTGGTCAGTACACCAGGACGCCGGTGCACGATCAGCTTCTAGGCGCGGTCCTGGATGGTCGCAGCACTACTGGTTGGCCGTGCCGTTCCGCAGGGTCGCGATCCGGACGGGGGACGGACTGTTTTGCGATGGGCCCCGGAAACGCAGGGGAACGCCCGCAGTACGCCGACTCCGCCGAGGCTCCGAGCGGTCTCCTATCCTCGTGTGACTTCCCTATCAGGGCAGCAAGCCGATGCTGCGTATAACATCCTCGAGCCTGGGATCGGAGCGAAGAGCGTCGAAGCGATCGTCCACCTTGAGGTACATCAGCGGTCCCTCGCGATCGCGAACGGCTCGATCCAGCCACTCGAACGCTTTGTCCTTTTCGCCAAGCAAAGCGTAGTCCGCCGCAATGTCGACCGCGAACGGCCGGGGATAGGCGTTCTTCGCCCGCTTTTCAGTCTCTCGAACATCCTCGCGTAAGAAGGTCTTCTTGGCCGCGGGGTAACCGGACGAGAGATACTCTTCTTCTACCGACCGGACGATTTCCGTCTTCCCCGCGAGTCTCAGCGCCACCAACAATTCGGCAACCGCTTCGCTCTGCATCCCCTTTGATTCATAGATGGCAGCGATCCGGCGATGTCGTGATTCCGAGTTCGCGTCCGGGTCAGGGACCTGGCGGAAGTACTGCAGCGCTTCGTCATAGCGCCGTGCGCGGTAGAAGGTCGCGGCGAGCGAGTTCTGCTTGTTCGGAGAAAGCGGATCGAGCTCGAGCGCCCACTTCATCTCTGCAATCGCGGCTTCGAACTGCCCCGTGGCGCTCAGATAATAGCCATAGAATTGATGCGCCATGGCGTTGTTCGGGTTGAGGCTGATGGCACGGCGCAATTCGCCTTCCGAAGCAGCCCAGGACCGCTCCAGGTGCAAGGACACGCCGGCGAGCGAGACATGTGCCTCGGAAAGCGTCTCGTCCAGTTGTATCGCTCGCAGAGCAGCCGCCTTCGCCTTGGGTAGTCCCACCTCGTTCGGCAGGAACCCAAACAAGCTCATGAACGCGTAGGCATCAGCCAATCCGGCCCAGGCCGCTGCATATTCGTGATCCTCCTTTACGGCGTTTCCGAAGAATTCAATGCTTTTCCTCAAACCCTCTTCGGTCCATTCGTTCCACACGTGACGACCCTGAAGGTAGTCCTCATATGCCTTCGGGTTGATCGCCCGAGCCCCCGTCCACCGGACCTGCCCTTGGAGCGACAACCTGATCTTCACTTCGTTCGTGATGGCTCGCGCGACTTCGTCCTCCAGGGCCAACACATTTCGAAGATCGGCCTCGTAGGTCTCGGCCCAGAGGTGCCGGTCGGTAGATGCTTCCACCAGTTGCGCCGTGATCCGTACCCGGCCGCCTTCCCGCAAGACCGCTCCCTCTACGACCGCGTCGACGCGCAACTGCCGGGCGATCTCGGGAAGGGTCTGACGCGACCCCTTGTAGTGCATCGCGGAGGTGCGCGAGATCACGCGCAGGCCTCCAACCTTTCCCAGATTCGTGATCAGCGCTTCGGTCATGCCATCGGCGAAATATTCCTGCGCAGGCTCGCCGGAGAGATTCCTCAGCGGGAGCACCGCAACGGAGTGAATTCGAGGTGAAGAGGCTCCGCCAAAGAGAAAATCCCGCACTCCGAGAACGTTTGCCGCGAGCGAGAGCGCGACCACCGCCGCCAACGCTCCTGCCGATACGACGATCCACCGCCGGGACCGTGCTTCGGGAGCTGGATGCTCCGGCACTGGAGCATCGCGCGCTCCTTCCGGTTCGGTTACGCGCTCCCCGGATCCGATGAACCGGTACCCGCGACGTGGCAGCGTTTCGACGAACCGCGGGTGCTCGGCGCTGTCGCCCAGGGCGTTGCGGAGCTTGTAGATAGTTGCGTCGAGGCCTTCTTCGAACTCCACAGCCGTATCGGGCCAGATTGCGCGGCGCAGTTCCTCCCTCGTCACGACGTCGCCGCGGCGTTCCAACAGCAGCGCAAGCACCCGAAATGGTTGCTGCTGAAGCCTGATCTTCGTTCCGCGTTTGCGCAACTCGCCGGTGCGCAGGTCGAGCTCGAACGCCCCGAACCGGACGAGTGTTCTGGTGGATCGCGGAGGGACGTCCATGTCCTGCCCTCGATGACTGAGTCTAGCATGCAGGCGGGGGCACCTAAACCGATACGACGGATGAGCTCCTCACCGAACCTCTTGCCTCCCTTGGGATTTGCCGGGTCAGCCGGAGGCCAGCCAGAAATCAGGTGCGAGCCATGGACTCGGAGCAGGCGCACGCGCTACGGGGCTGGTCGCACTCGAGTCCGAGGTGACCGGAGGTGACTGTATGACCGAGCGATTGTGGCCGTCATGCGCGGGAGTGGTCGTGCTCGCGGCCTGCACGTCGATGCCGGGTTCTAATTCGCAAGCGAGTTCCTCATTTGATCTATTCACTGGCAACCAATCCATCGGCCAGCCGACGCAGGCGGAAGTGGACTCGGACGGGGAGAGCATTCTCGAGGAGGACACTGTCGCGAACGCCGGCAAAGCGTACCGCCACAAGCTCGAGGAGCAGGGTGCCACCAACGAGGCCGACGTGGGCAGTGTCACCGTCGTTCCGGTCGCCGGCGAGGCAGGATTCGCGGCCGACATTGCGATCAATGTCCACCACGTGCTGCCGAATGCCACATACACGGTGTCCCGAGCGCCGGAGAGCTTCCGACCTCTGCACGATGACGGCATTTGCCAGCGCGCTGCAGGCCTGTATCCATGGGAGCAGCCGAACTCGCCCGGCTTCGCGCCAGCACCCGCCTTCCTCATCAACAAGGCCGCCGATGGCACAACGATCGCACTTACTACGGACGATCATGGCCGCGGCTCGGTTAGCTTTCATGTCTCGGCGCCGGCCACCCCGCACGGCTATACGTTCGACGTGATGTTCCGGATCTTCGCCACGTCTGACGTGTTGCTGAGCGACTGTTTCCAGGTTACCGCCCTCTAAACCAGTTCACCTGAACCCTTCCACGGCGTGTGGGGTGAGCCGGAGATATGACCGAAAGTTGTGGATCGCCATGAGCTGACGAAGGTGGCGTACCTTTCCGAGTTGGAAGCAACCAACCACGACCGCCCCAGCCAGGGCGGGGAAAGGCACGCCGATGCTGAGGGTAACCGAGAACGAGTCCGGACGGGGAAAGACGAACGACGAGTCAGCACTGGATCGACTGGCGCGGGAGGGAGCGCAGCGAATGCTGGCCGAGGCGCTGGAGGCCGAGGTGGACGCGTACACGGAGCGACATCGCAAGGCCCGCGGCCAGGATGGGCATGCGCTCGTGGTGCGCAACGGGCGGGCGCAAGCGAGGCGTGTAACCGTCGGCGCAGGGACCCTGACGGTCGAGGCTCCGCGCGTGAACGATGAGCGCATCATCCGGGGCGAGCGGCAGAAGTTCACCAGCCAGATCCTTCCGCCCTACCTACGCAAGTCGAAGGCGATCACCGAGCTCTTGCCGGCGCTGTACCTGCGCGGGCTCTCGACGGGCGACTTCCGCGACGGCTTGGCGGCGCTGCTCGGCGACCAGGCGGCGGGCTTCTCGCCGAGCGTGATCACGCGGCTGGTGAGCTCGTGGCAGCAGGAGTACAGCGCGTGGAAGACGCGCTCGCTCGCGGATCGCGACTACGTCTACGTGTGGGCCGACGGCGTGCACTTCAACGTGCGCCTGGAAGATGAGCGGCTTGCGGCGCTGGTCATCATCGGCGCGCGTCCGGACGGGACCAAGGAAGTCATCGCACTGGAGGACGGCTACCGCGAGTCGACCGAGAGCTGGCTTGCGCTGCTGCGCGACTTGAAGGCGCGCGGGATGCGCGCGCCGGTGGTCGCGGTTGGCGACGGCGCACTCGGCTTCTGGTCGGCGCTGCGCGAGGTGTTCCCCGAGACGCGCGAGGGCCGCTGCTGGGTGCACAAGATCGCCAACGTCCTCGACAAGCTGCCGAAGAGCCTTCAAGCGAAAGCGAAGGCGGCGCTCCACGAGATGATGAACGCCCCAACACAGGCCGAGTGCGAGAAGCTGATGAAGGCGTTCGTCGCCGAGTACGAGGCGAAGTACCCGAAGGCGGCGAAGGCTCTCCTGGCCGATTCCGACAAGCTGATGACCCACTTTGATTTCCCGGCCGAGCACTGGAAGCACCTGCGCACGACGAACCCTATCGAATCCACGTTCGCCACGGTGAAGCTGCGCCAGCGCGTGACCAAGGGAGCCGGTTCGCGTCGCGCGGGCCTCGCGATGGCCTTCCGCCTGCTTTTGCTCGCCCAGGCAACCTGGCGTCGCCTCGACGGCCGCGAGCTACTCCCGCTCGTCAGGGCCGGTGTCACGTTCAAGGACGGCGTTCGCGTCGAGCGCGATCACGTCCCGGAGGACACGGTCACGAAGGTCAAGCCGCGCAAGAAGGGCACGCAGGATCAGCCCAGAAAGGTCGCCGCCTGATCAGCCTCGATCCACAACTCTTGACGATATCTCGGGGTGAGCCGGTTCCGGCGGAAGTGATCACGTGTCCCGAGGACACCGCCAACTCGGCGACGGCACTACGACGGAGAAGCAGCGTGCCTGTCAAGGTTGCGGGCCAGCCTAACGGGTAGCGGTGGTCGTGATCAGAAGTCAGTTAAAGGAGTCAACCATGGATTACAGAACGAATTCGAGAGGCCGGATGTTCCTGGCGGCCGCGCAGTCCGTCGTGTTGTTCGCCGCGGCGCTGTCCGTCGCATGCGGACATAAGGACCTGGCGCAAGAAGGCAGCGTCGAGAAGTCCAGCACGGCTATCAAGGCGCAGTTGGGGGACCGGGTAGATGAGACCCTGGACTGGAACGAGCATTTGATCGACGCGCTCTTCACTGCGGGGACGAGCCCGCCGCCCGCGCTAAGGGTCGCGGCAATCATGAACGTTGCCGTGTTCGACGCCGAGAACGGTGTCTATCGGCAGTTCCACCCCATCCATTTTGATAGGGTCGCACCGCGTGGTACTTCCCGCTGGGCGGCGGTGATTGGAGCGGCCTACACCACGCTGTCGAAGCTCTTCCCAACGCAGCAGTCCAAGTTCGATGCAGACGAAGCAGCGTCACTCGCCGCGATGACGGACGATGAAGACGACGACGGCAGCGGCCAGTCTACAAGTCTTGGGCTCGCCTGGGGAACGACGGTGGCCAACGATATCCTGGCCTGGCGCGCTACCGACGGGTTCACGACCGTCTATTCTCCGTTTACCGGCGGAACTGCGGTCGGCCAGTGGCGTCCCACCCCACCCGCTTTCGCGCCAATGGCGCTGCAGCAATTCTCGTTCATGAAGACCTTCGCGGTTGCAAGCGCCCAGCAATTCGTCGCGCCGAAAACCGCGCGGCATCGACACTGCCCAATGGGTCTCCGATTACAACGAGGTGAAGTTGATCGCCTCCCAGACCGGCTCTCCCCGTACCGCCGACCAGACGGCCATCGCCTGGTTCTACGCCGGCGTCGGCTGGGCCCACTGGAGTGAGGCCGCGCATGGGCTCGCGGTCAACAATCGTTCGTCCCGTTCTGAGATCTCTCGGATATTTGCACAGCTGGCCGTCGCGGGAGCCGATACCATCATCACGACCTGGGCTGGCAAGAGGGCCTATGCTGCAGACCCCACGGCCGTCACGTGGCGGCCGATCACCGCGATCCGACTGGGCGGGGACGGCAATCCGAAGACGCCTGCCGATCCAAATTGGACCCCGCTCATCCCCACTCAGCCGCACCCGGAATACGTCGCCGCACACCCGAGCGTCAACGGTGCCTCCGCGGCGATGCTGCAGCATTATTTTGGCGACGACGATAAAAATCAGTCGTTCATGCTCACCTACCCGATCGCTCCGTCGACCGCGTTTGGGGCGCTCCCCCCCGGATCGACAGGCTTTCGCAGCCTCACGAGCATCGCTCAGGCTGAGGACGAGGCCAACGACGCCCGCCTCTACGGCGGCCTGCACTACCGGAGTTCGATCCGTGGGAGCGACGCCGAGGTCATTGCGATTTATACTTTCCCGTTCTTGTTCTTCCACTGATCGATGGGCGGAATCTCCTCAATGACGTCCCAGTGCTCGACAATCATGTCGTTTTCGACCCGGTAGAGGTCGTAAAAGATCGACGGCTTGTTGTCGAACATCCCTTCATTCACGACCAGAACGAAATTGCCTTCCCCCAGAACCATATGAACCTTGTTCACCTTGTAGACAAATCCCGGTTTGGCGAATGGGCCAGAAGTCGCCTGGGCTCCGGACTTGTTGTCCTCGCCAAAGCAGTTGTGCTGGTGAAATTTGTCTCTGAACCTCGACGCCCGGTCCCGATGTCCACCGATGACGACCACTTCAAAGTACTCCTTCAGAAGAACCTTGTTGGCCTCGGTCTTGTCTAGATCCTTGATCTCGGTGGGTCCATCGATCTGGGTTCGACCGCTGGCATTTGGTCGTTGGCACTTCGCTTCAAGGTTGTCCCAATGTTCGACGATCTTGCCGTTCTCGAAGCGAAAGACGTCGAACCCGACCTTCGGGCCGAAGAAATTGTAATCCGTGTGGATCACTACGAAGTCGCCGTCGGCAAAAGTCCTCACGACGTCGACTTTCGTGTCACCTGGCAGGCTGGCGAGCAATTTCCTTACGCCAGGCGGGCCGTCCTCGACATGCAGGTTGTGCTGGATATATTTGGCGGGGTCGACGTATTTCAGTGCCTTGGAGTCCTTGCTCTCCAGGCTCTTGAGGAACTGCACGGCGGCATCCTTTTTCTCTCGTGGACTCAGGTCCCTGGCGTGCGCCGATCCGGCGATGATGGCGAACGCGAGGACGAGTAACGTTGCAGTGGTCAACATGTCTTCTCCTTTTTGTTCACGCAGCGCGCCCGATCAGTCCGCCTTTTTCGCGAGCGCCGCGAACTCGGCGCGGCCGAACGCCGTGCCGGCGATGCCCCAGCCGCCTTCCGCCGCTTCCGTGAGGAACACCCACGTGCGCGCGGATTGCGAAGGATCGCCGGAGATCTTTGCGACGATCTCGGTCACCTCCGCGACGAGGCGCTTCTGGCCCGCCCGGTTCAAGGCGCCGGGCGGCGTGAGTACCTGGACGCGTAGGGTTCGCGCAGATGCGGTCTGCGCCGTATGGACCGCCGTCGTGGGGAGTCGATGCACGTAGGCCGCGGTGTTGTCGAGGTGCAGCGGCGACGGAGTGGTCACGCCCTCGGCGCGGAGCAACGCGCCGGTGAGTTCCTCGGCGAGGATGCGATCGGTGCCCGCAGGAAACAGATCGGCGGCAGCGTAGACGTCAATCATTGGCATGATGGGTCTCGTGGAATCGTGTGGCCGCGCGCGCTGACGGAGCGAGCGCTCAGGCGGGAAAGCTGCTTCCGAACATCGGGTGTCCGCTCTTCGACTGCTCCTCCGTAGCTTCGTCCTCGACGACGTCCCAGTGCTCGGCGAGACGACCGCCTTCGAGCCGTACGATGTCGACGACGACCCAAGCGGCGGGCAGGCCGATGCCGGAAAAGCGCCCGTGGAGCATCACGTAATCGCCATCGCCAACCGTCAGGGCGTTCTCGTAGCGCATCGTGGCTGGCAGGCCCCTGATGAGCGCGAAAAGACCGTCACGCCCCGGCGGAATGTGGGCGCTATGCTGGATGTAGTCGGGCGACCAGTACTTCTCGGCCGCCACGTAGTCCCGTCTGTTGAACAGGGCTTCGAATGCCTCGAGGACGAAGGCCTTGTTCCTTGCCTCTTGCTCTGTGTTTCGACTCATGGCTTGTCACCTTTCTCATTTACGCTTCGGGCGTCCTCAGGTGCTGGCGCACGGCGAAGTCCTCTCATCTGCGGGCGTTCCCTGCGCCCGCGCGGCTGCGCGAGTCTTGAGAAAGAGTGTCACGGCGGCCAGCTCGCACGCAGCACCAACCCAGCCGAGGTCCGTCACCGTCGCGTGCAGGAGCGTGAAGCCACCGACCGCGGCGCCGAGCGAGAAGCCCAGATACATGAAGGATGCGTTGAGCGAGAGGACGATCGGCGCGAGCTTCAAGCCGACGATCTGGATCAAGCCCGTTTGCTGCGCCGGGAAGAAACCCCAATGACATAACCCCCACGCGATCATCGCCAGCAAGACAGGCGGAAGCGCGATCGTAGGCGGCAGCACGTGCGCGACCGTCGACAGACCGGCCAGCGCCAACGCGAGCACGGAAAGGCTGGTGCGGATGACGGCGCGCGCGCCCAGCTTGTCGGTCGCGTTGCCGCCGATGATCACGCCGACGCCCGCCGAGGCGCCCCACAGAAAGAGCGCATACCCGACTTGCGGTCCTCGCAGCGGAGTGGCCGTAGCGAGAAACGAAGCGATGAACGAGTAGACGGTATAAGTTCCGACCGCCCAGGCCGTGGTCACCAGAAGAGTCGGCGCGACCCTTGGCTGGCGCATGACGCGAACGCGTTCGCGGAGCGTCGCGGTCACCATCCCGGCGCCGGCGCGAGCAGGCAGACCCGCGAGCAGGCCCACGACGGCGGCGGCCGACATGACGGCCACGCCCACGAAGGTCATCCGCCACCCGAGGCGATTGCCGGCGACCGCCCCGAGCGGAACGCCGATCGCAATCGCAACGGTGAGTCCCGCATTCACAATCGCGATGGCGCGACCACGTCGCTCCGGCGGTACGAGGGCGCCTGCGAGCGCGTTCGCGTTCGGCGTGTACATGCCGGCGGCGCACGCCAGCAGCACGCGTGCTGCGGCCAGGCCCCAAAAGGTATGCGTGCTCGCGGCAACGACGTTGGCCAGCGAAAAGATCGTCATCGCCGCCAGGAGCAGCTTTCGGCGGTCCACCCTCCCCGTTAGCGCGGTCAAGATCGGTGAGCTCAGCGCGTACGCCAGCGCAAAGATGCTGATGAGTGATCCGGCCAGGGCAACCGATATGACGAGGTCCGCAGCGATGTTGGGGAGGATCGCCGCGATCATGAATCCCTCCGTGCCGATGGCGAATGTGCCGAGCGCCAACCAGTAGAGCGCAGCCTGCCGCGGCGGCCGCGCGTCGACGTGGGCCACTCGCACCTTCGCAGGCTCATTCATCCTGCTCTCCTTCCCGCGAGATCCATTCGCGGACGTAGGCCGGGCAACGGAGCAACTCGGTGCCTTGCCGCTCGCGCTCCCCCAGGAAGTGGATGACATTGACGCCGACTACGGTGACTCCCTCCAGGTCCAGGGCGGCACCGGGACCGCAGATCTCCAGTTGGAGCGCGATCTCCGAGAGGTCCTCGGACTTCACGGACCCGACCAGCCGGATGGTCGACCGGGCCCCATCCGAGCCGCGCTCGATCTTGAACGTCATCCATCGCCGCCTTTCCGTCGCATGCGTGTGCAAGGGGGACGCCAGAGCCGTCCCGGTGCGAAGCAGCCTCCCTCAGCGCCGTCTCGATCTTGTTTCCAGGTCCAGTCCGGGCGATCACGCACGTCGGACAGCAACCTGCGGGCCACCCTCTCGCAGTAGGAATGCCTGGGTCTTGCTGATCGTCCGAGCAGCAATTGCCAAGCATCTGCCCAGCCATTCCCTTGGGACCACGGCCCTATGTCCCTTGTCGAGATCGGGGTGTAGAAGGCACATCAGAACACTCGCCCATCCCGGGCAGTCGCCTTGCTCGTCGGACGACGGGTGCTAGCGGGAGCGCCACGCTGCCCGCGTTCGGTCAGGAGGTGGCCATGAGCGACACGGTAGAATCGCTTCTCGTGGCGGAGCAGCGAACGCTGCAGATGATCGCCGGCGGTGCGAGCCTCGCTGAAGTCCTCGACGACCTGTGCCGCACCATCGATGCGCAGGCTCCAGATGCTATTTCCTCGGTCCTCCTGATGGATCCGGACGGGAAACGATTGTGGCCGGGAGCTGTGAGCCGGGTTCCCACCGGCTTTATCGAGGCCATTGCGCCGCTGACGATCGGTCCGTGCGTAGGTTCGTGCGGAACGGCAGCATTTCTGAAGAAACGAGTCATTGTCTCGGACATAGCCAAAGATCCGTTGTGGGCCCCCTTTCGAGACCTCGCGTTGAGCTACGGATTCCGCGCTGGATGGTCCCAGCCGATCGTTTCAAAAGATAAACAAGTTCTCGGTACCTTCGGCTTGTACTACATGGAGCCGCGGGTCCCGACCGCCAGCGAGCTGCGCTTGATCGAAGGAGCTGGTCACGTCGCACTGATTGCGATCGAGACGGAGCGTACGCACGCCGCACTGCAACAGGCGCT
>Ga0209761_1003316_pt1 | contig 10632 bp, 7 predicted proteins | sample GraSoi013_1_40cm_4_FD_185818 | JGI IMG/M metagenome (GOLD analysis project Ga0209761, IMG submission 185818) | Grasslands soil microbial communities from the Angelo Coastal Reserve, California, USA - Sample 09_25_2013_1_40cm (SPAdes) (version 2) | ecosystem: Environmental > Terrestrial > Soil >... | reverse complement strand
GAACGAATTGACCTTGATCGACCCGACAGCGGTGGCGCCGGTCGCGGTGATGATCCCCCCATTCGCCGTATTAGGATCATCGTTCCCCTGAACAACGGCGAGGAGACCAGTCGTGTTCACGCTGGCCTTGTTGCCGGTTGGATCTGAGCTGGACCAGGTGACCGCTGTCGCAGGGGAGACCTCGAGCTGAACGCCCGTGTTGTCCTGCATGCTGAGGCCTGAAGTCTGGGTGAGTGGCAGGGACACACCCTGCGCGGTCAGTCCAGTGCTCAAGGGCCTGACCACGAGTGTGCCAAGCCCCGTCGCCGTGAACGTCTGGGGGCTCCCGTCCGCGAGGGCCGTGACGAGGAGACTATTCTGCCCTGGTGTTGTTCCAAGGATCCACTGGGCGTGCGCGCAACCGGTCTCCGTATCGGTGTTGACGATCACAGAGGCCCCACCGCCCACGGTCCCGCCACCGCTGGTCACAGCAAATGTCACCGGCTCGCTCACAAGCGGCCGAAGCGAGGGATGCAACCTGGTCAAGCATACGGTCGGATCCAGCAGCACCTTCGTGCCCGTGACGGCGACCTGGTTGTCGGTAGCAGCGACCTTCACCATCGTCGCGCCCCGCGCATAGCCGAAGCGGCTGAAGCCGTCGGTGCTGCCGCCGGCGCCGAGGTCCACCGCGTACAGCGCCTGAGGCATGACGAGGCGTCCGACGCCGCGCGCGAGTGCCTGCCAGCCTGCGCTGGCGAACTCCAGGAGGCGACCTGACCGGAGGGCCCCAAGCGGCGACGGCGGGGTCGCAGCGAATGTGTCGCACATCAGGAACGGGGCTTCCGCGTCCTCGAGGGGGACCGTCGCCCCAGTCGGTGTGCCCTCCGCGTCCTCCTCCCGCCGTTGCAGCTGGAATGGCGCGTCGGTGTGTATCGGCATCTGGAAACACACTCCCACGATCACATTGACGTTGAACGTGCCGAACCGATGCAGATCAGGATCGGTGCGGAACCGATAGCACCCCTCGAGCTCGAGGAGGCCGCTCTGGAGGCAATTGGTTCCCGGAATGCGCTCGATGATGACTACGACCTGGTCGATCCCCGCAGCCACGGCCGCGACAGGGAGCCAGTTGTTGGAGAAGCGTCCGCCGGCGAAGAAAGTGTTCGTGGTGACGTCCAGGGTGCCCGTCGGCGACGTGATGTTGTTCGGAACGACCTGCTCGACGTGATCCGGGTTGGTCGACCCGAACGCGCCCTGCTCGATGCGCACCTTGATGGGCATTGTCCGGCCGTCCTGGAACTGGACGACGTCCCCGGTCTTCAGGTTCTTCAGGCCCTGATCGACCGGATCCACGTCGAGAGAGCCGAGTGCCGTGCCACTGGCTGCCCCCCGGACGAAGATGCGATAGAACTTGGTCGCGTCCAGCAGCGTCGGGGACTTCGTGTCCCAGTTGAGAGTGTACTGCTGGCTCGTCAGGTCGAGGGCCATCGTGGCGGGGCCGAACACGGGGCTTCCGACGCAGCTCGCAGCACCCGGGTCAGGGGGTGCGGGATGCAACCGCGGGTCATCGCTGAGAGTGCAGACGTCCACGACGGGCGACAGCGCGGAGTTGAATGTGCCTGCATGGAAGAAGGCGCTGGGATCCGGTACGAGCGGTGGCAGGAAAAAGAAGTTCGCGTTCCCACTGTGGGCTCCGTCCGAGATCAGGTACGCCGGGCCCGCGCTCGCCGGAGGCTGCAGGATCCGCTGGTCTTTACACCCGACGGACAGAACCGCAATCGCGGTGACAACGAGCGCTAAACGCTGCATACGACGGCTCCTGTGGAAGGCGACGCACGAACCTGCGGACAGGCAACGAAAAGCAAGATTCAAACCAAGGCCAAACGGCGCCGACTCAAGCCGTCTGACCCCCTGGTGTCACGGGGCAGCGGCAACAGTGTCCCGCATCTGCCACAAGAGCCGGTCCAGCGCACCCATGCTACCGTGCCTCAATCAGCGCCTTGAACCGTGAGTCGTTCTGCAGGCTGCGCCACCACCAGTGCACGTTCTTGCGGAACCCCTCGCGGTGTTTCGGAAAGGCCACGAAGTACTGCTCGAGCAGCCGCAGCGCCTCCTCCTTGTCGCCGAGCATCGTGTAAACGAATGCCTGGTAGCCGAGCAATTCGCCTTGGGGGTCGACGTCCGCATCTCCCTTCGAGCGCTCGAGCACATGGCGGGCGCTGTCGGCAAGGCGTGCGCGCGCGAGAACCGCGGCGACCCAGATCTGTTCGAGCAGGCGCGTGCGCGCCCGGTCCCGTTCGGGAGTGAGCTTCGCGACCGAGTCCGCCAACCGCCACGCCGAACCCACGTCCACGTCGGTGACCGTGGTCGAGAGCAGCATTAACTGACATTCGACGAACCGCGGGTTGGCGGGAAAGCGTACGCGCCCTTTGTTGCACCAGTCACGCGCCGGAACGAACTGCTCCAGATCGTACGAGGTGAAGAACAGCCGGGCCAGGATGACGTCCGCAGCCGCGAGATACGCGTCCCTTTCATAGGCGGTTCTTGCCGCGTGGTTGGCCTCGGGGAGATCGCGGGTCTGATAATAAAGCCGGGACAGCACCGTCCAGGCGCCGACCTGCGCCGGATTCAGGCGCGTCGCCGCCTCCAGATCCGCCCGAGCCGTGGCGAGCAGCCGGTCCGCGGCGGCGGCGTCGGGCTCGAGCCCCTGAAGGAATCGCGCGAAGCGGATAGTGCCGCGAATCTCGAGCGCATCCGGGCTCGAGGAGTCCGCGTCCCACGCTCGTTGGGCGTGCCGGAGGCCCAGCTGCATCCACTTGTCCACCTGCCGCGGCTCCCGCTCGAGCCGCGACCGCTGGTAAGCGGCGCGGGCGCGTTGCACCACCGGCTCGAGCCACTTGCCGTCAGCGCGCTCGGCCGCGGCGAGCAGCGAGTCCGCCTGCGCGTAGCGCGTCGCCGCGCCCGCCGCGTCGGTCGTGCCCAGCTGCTGGGCGTCCTTCTGCGCTCGTTGCGCCTGCTGCACGAACGCCCAGGCATCCGTGCTCCGGGTGCCCGCTTCCTCCTCCCGCAACCGGACTTCTTCGCCCAGGCGTTGGCGCAGGAAGTCGGCGACATCCGCCGCCAGGCTGTCACGCAGATCGAGCAGGCTGCCCTTCGGCTTCTCGAAGCTGCCGCGCCGGAAGTCGGCACCGTTCGACCCGTCGATCAGCCGGACAGAGATGTGGTAGCGATCGCCCACCGCTTCGACGCTGCCCCGGACCAGCGTGCCGACGCTCAGCGCGCGCGCGATGCTGTCCGGCGAGATGTCGGGATTGCGAAACGACGCAGCGCCGTTCCTCGAGACCACGTCGAGGCCGGTCACTCGCTTCAGGTCGGCGATGAGAGCTTCGGTCAGACCGTCGGCGAGGTAGCCGAGGTCTTTCCTGGCGCTCAGGTCCTCGAAATAGAGCACCGCGATGTGCCGGGGGTCGAGCGCGCTCGTGCCCGCCGCCGGTCGTCCGCGCGACCAAAGCCCGCGCCCGGCCCAGACCGCGGCCAGGAACACCACCGGAGCCGCCCACAGCGCGGCCCGCTGCCACCGCCCGCGCGTCGGCGTGAGCGGGCCCTGGGACAGCCGGCGGCCCACGCCTGTCGCCCTGGAAGGCCGTGCCAGCGCCTCGGCGAACATGATGACCGTCGGGAAGCGATCGGCCGGCGTCTTGGCGAGCGCCCGCAGCAGGGCCTCCTCCATCGCGTCGGGGATCGCCTCCCGCACGATCGACGGCGGCGAGACGTGGTCGAGCGAGTGTCGCGCCATGATCGCCTGGGCGGTGGGTCCCGTGAACGGCGGGGCCCCGACAAGCATCTCGTAGACCACGCAGGCCAGACTGTACTGATCGCTGCGACCGTCGATATCCGCGTGGCCCATCGCTTGCTCGGGACTCATATAGGCCGGCGTCCCGATCACCGTGCCCGCCTGCGTCAGCTGTTGCTGGCCGCCACTCCCTCCCCCTCCCCCTCCCCCTGCTCCCCCCACGGCCCGCGCGATCCCGAAGTCCGCCACCACCGCCGTCCCGCCGGAGAGCAGGATGTTCTCCGGCTTGATGTCGCGGTGCACGACGCCGTGGCTGTGCGCGTAGCCCAGCGCGCTCGCGACCTCGGTCGTGATGCGGATCGTGTCCTCCTGCGACAGCTGTTTCTCACGATCGAGCAAGTCCCGCAGGGACTCCCCTTCCACGTAGGGCATCACGTAGTAGAGGTAGCCCCCCGCGCTACCCGAGTCGTACAAGGGGAGGATGTGCGGGTGCTGCAGCTTGGCCGCGATCTCGATCTCGCGCTGGAACCGCTCCAGGCCGATCGCTGCCGCCACGTCGGGATGCAGGACCTTGATGGCCACGAGGCGCTGGTGTTTCAGGTCCTCGGCCAGGAACACCGTGGCCATCCCACCGCGCCCCAGCTCACGCTGCAGGCCGTAGCGGTCTTGGAGGTACTCGGCCAGCGTGGCGAGGAGCGGGGAAACAGAATCGGCGTCGGTCACGGCCTGTCAACGATACGCCCCGCTCGGAGACGCCGCCAGCGCGCTGCAGAAACTGTTGCGTTATACTGGTTCCGATGACTGACGCCCCCCCCCCGTCGGCCCTCGCACCGGTCCCGCCTGCCGCCCGCGCCGCGCCTAACCTCGGCCGCGCGCCGAGCCTCACGCGACTCTTCGCTGCAACCTTCATCGCCGTGGCGCTCGTGGGGGTGATCAATCAGGTCATCACCTGGGACACCGCCCGGCGCACACAAGCCGCGATGCTCGAGCTGACGCGCCGGTTCGAGGACCTGCAACGGCGCTACCCCTCCCCCGGTCTGACCGCCCAACTCGAGCAGGTCCAGGAGCTCGCCGGCGAGGCAGGCGACGATGCCCTCCAGGCCGCCGCCGCGACCACCGTCATCCTGGGCACGATGCTGATCGTGCTGGCCCTCGGCTTCTGGTACAACCGCCGGCGCCTGGCGGAGCCGTTCGCCCGCGTGGTGACGGCGCTGGAGCGGGTCGCGGCCGGGAGTTACGGCCGGGGAGGCTGGGAAGCGGAGCGGCTGCCGGAAGACCAGCCCGGCGAGTTCGGGACGATCGCCCGGGGCGTGAACCGCATGGCGTCGGCGCTCGCCTGGCGCGAGCAGATGCAGGAGTACACCTCGCACCTCCTGGCCGCCCTCAATGCGCCGCCCGGCGAAACAGGCGGCCTGACCCAGGCGCTCGGCGTGCTCGCGGCGGCGACCGGCGCGGCCGGGGTCGCGTTGTACCAGCCCGATTACGACGCCAACACCTGGGCGCCGTCGGCGGCGCGGGGTCTCGAAGCGCAGCCGATCACGCGGGTAGCGATGCGCGAGATCATCGGCGACCAGCGCGGCGTGGTCCTCTACGCCCTGGAGGCGACGGCCGCGGTACGGGAGCGGCTGCGCCTCGCCGGCCCGGTCGGCACCGGACTCGCCCTCGGCCCGCTGCACAGCGGTGAGCGGCTCGTCGGGCTGCTCGCCGTGGTGCCGGCCGCGGCCTTCAGCGAGGAACACCGCTCCGCCCTGGAGCTCGCGCTGCCGAACCTGGCCATCGCCTGCGAGCGCGAGGCCGCCCACCTGCGCACCCGGCGGCTGGCTACGGAGATCCGGCACACCGCGCGGCACCTCGAGGAGCAGTCCGACGAGCTGCAGCGGGTCAACGCCGAGTTGGACCGGGCCAACCGTTTGAAGAGCGAGTTCCTCGCGAATATGTCGCACGAGCTGCGCACCCCGCTCAACAGCATCATCGGGTTCAGCGAGATGCTGCTCACCGAAGACACCGGCCCGCTCACCGCCATGCAGCGCGACTTCCTCGAGACCGTCGCCCGCAACGGCCGGGACCTGCTCCAGCTCATCAGCGAGCTGCTGGACCTCTCGAAGATCGAAGCGGGCCGGTTCACTCTGCAGCTCGCGCCACTCGACCTGCGCGAGGTGTTCGACGAGGCGGCGACCATCGTCAAAGCGCAGGCCGAGCGGCGGGGACACCGGCTGGAGGTGGACGCGCCCCGCGATCGGCTGGCGGTGCAGGCGGACCGGATGCGCGTGCGGCAAGTGCTCCTCAACCTCCTGTCCAACGCGATCAAGTTCACCCCCGACGGCGGCCGCATCACCGTCGCCGGTCGGCCCACGGACGGCGGGCGCGAGATCCGCGTCGAAGTCCAGGACACCGGCATCGGCATCGCGCCGGAGGACCAGCCGAAGCTGTTCAAGGAGTTCACGCAGCTCGACGCGTCGGCGAGCCGGCAATACGAGGGCACGGGGCTCGGCCTCGCGCTGTCCCACCGGCTGGTGACGCTGCACGGCGGGCAGATGGGCCTGCGGAGCGCCCCGGGCCAGGGGAGTACGTTCTGGTTCACACTCCCTACCGCGCGATAGGAGCCATCGTGGCGACGATCGTCATCGTGGAGGACCAGCCCGACAACCTGAAGCTGCTCCGCACGCTGCTCACCATGAAAGGCCATGAGGTGATCGGGCTGGCGAGCGGCGAGGGGCTCGCGGACCTGCTACGCAGTCACCGCCCCGCACCACAACTGGTCCTGCTCGACATCCAGCTCCCCAAGCGCGACGGGTACGCACTCCTGCAGGACCTGAAGACGATCGAAGGCGACCACCCCTGGAAAGTGATCGCCCTCACCGCTCACGCCATGCCCGGCGACCGCGAGAAAGCCTTGGCCGCCGGGTTCGACGGCTACATCACCAAGCCGATCGACGTGCGCACCCTCCCCGCGGAGGTCGCGCGCTACCTCGGCGGCTGAGCGGGGGGCGGGGGGGGAGGGGGAACGACTGGCCGAGGATGCCGGCCGTGCGGCTGGATCTCCTTCACCGGGACCGCCATCCCCATCTGCACCAGCCGGATCTCCCCGTTGACCGTGCTGACGTGCACGGTCGGGCCCCCCGCCCCAAGGGTGCCGTGAATGTGCTTGGGATCCACGGTCCCGGTGACCTGTACGGGGAGTTCCGCCTCCACCCGACCGACGACGGATTCCGCGTCGAGCGTCGCGTTCAGGTGCTCAGGGAGCTGCACCGTCACGCCACCGTTGACGGTCTCGAGCCGGGCGCCCCCGGGCGCGAGCGCGCCCAACGCCGCTTCGATGCCCCCATTGACCGTCTTCACGGTGACCGGGCCGCCGGCGGCCTCCACTTGGATTCCCCCGTTGAGCGTCGCGGCGTTGAGCGATGCGGTCACCCCGGTGATCTGCAGCGCCCCGTTCATTGTCGACAGGTCCACCGCGACACCTTTGGGGACGCGAACCGTGAACCGGACTGCGACGTCGTTCCTGCGGCCGCCGAATCCCTGGTAGTTCCCTTCCGGACCGCAGCCCGCCTCGCCCCCGCCCCCCCTCTCCCACAGCGCGCAGATCGTCACACCGGAGGTGCTGGGGACGGCCACGAGATGCACCGACTGCGGCGCGGAACGCTGCCAACTCTTCTCGACACGGACTTCCGCACGGTCGCCGTCCGCTCGCTCGACGGAGATCGGGCCGTTCGCGTTGCGAATGCGGATGGTTTGCGCGGGGGAGAGCACGCCGCGCCACTGCCAGATATCGCCGTGCAGGCGCCCAGGCGCGTCGAAGTTGACGCTGAAGGCGCCGAAGCGGTCCTTGAATTCGGACACCATGCGTTCCCGGCCGCCCCGCACCAGATTGGTCACCCACAAGCCGATCGCCACGACGGCGACGAACAGCAGGCCGCCGCGGATGATCTCGCGCCGCCACTTGAGCCAGAAGTTCCTCATGGAAGCCCCCCCGCCGACGTTACTCCAAGTTACTGCAAGGAGCTACGTCGTGCGGGGGGGCGAGGTTTCGAGAGTCAAATCGCGCGGTTGCCGCGACAGCCGACCGGTGCGCTCGCCGTTTCCAGAAGGCTTGTTCCCCGTCCGGTCACAGTAATCGGGGGCAGCGTCCCACCGTACCAGACGCGGCCGCTATCGGTCGTGCGGGCGACGTGCTCGGTCTTCGCAGCCGCCGTGGTGACACGTTCGAACGTGGCCGTGCGGTCCGCGGACATCGCCGCGGCGGCCAGGTAGCCATAGCCTAAGGTGAGAATCGTTGAAGCCACTAGAGCGAAGCGTCCCATCGTGTCCTCCCCCACTCCCAACGGAGCCTGCAATACGACGGCTCGGTTTGCGTACTCGGAGGATAAGACGCATTTCGGCCCCAAATGGTTGCAGCGCGTCCCCTCCCCCCGGGTCCCTAGCGCGGCCTCGCCCTCTGGCACGAACTTCCAGGGCGTTTCCGACCCCGCCCGGGTGGCGAAATGGGTAGACGCACGAGACTTAAAATCTCGAGGGAGGCAACTCCCGTAGAGGTTCGAATCCTCTCCCGGGCATCCGTGGGCTCGAATCGCGCTGCCGCGGTCGCGGTGAGCGGGCTCACGCCCCCGCGGGTCGCGCGCCAGCGGTGGACCGGACGGGTTGCGCGGAGCGCCCCCGTTTCCTATCGTGCGCTCGTCGCCCTGCCACCGCCGCTCCGTCTCAGACTGCCACCCGCTCGAGGACATCGATGGCCGGAATGCGTTGGGCCCGCCTCCAGGAGGACGTGGACTGCAAGCTGCGCCGCGGCGCGTGGTACCGCGTCACCCACGTCGCCGGGCTCGAAGCGATCGTGGACGTCAACCGCCGGCCGCTCGCCGTGCCGAGCTACGTGATCGAGATCGTGTCCACCCCGCCGCACACGTGGACGGTCGTACCCCAGCGCCACGGGGGAGCGCGCCTCGCGGCCGAGCTCGGCCCGCGCTACGGCGTCTGCCCGAGCTGCCGCCACCGCGCCCGCCTCGAGGAGCGGGCGCGCGCGATGACCTGCACCCGCTGCAAGGGTCGCTTCGACATCGCCTGGGACGAGGACTACCTCGGCGACGGCTAGACAGCTGCCCCGGCTTCCCCTCGAAGCGCTCATCGGTGCTCCGTTCAAGCCGTTGAGGCCCGTCTCCTCGACGCGGTGATCCGCTCTCGCCGGGCGCCGCCTGATGCTCGCACGGTCGTGATCTCGGGCTCGCGCTCGTAGGTCCGCGCGAAGGCGCGCCGGATGTGCTCGGCGATACCGCGCTCCCGTTTGGAGGACACGAGTACGAGGGCCGCTCCGCCCCAGCCCGCGCCCGTCAGGCGCGCTCCGAGCGCGCCCGCCCGCCGCGCGGCGGCGACCACGAGGTCGAGCTCCGGCGTGCTGCACTCGTACAGCCGCCGCAGGGATTCATGCGATTCGTAGAGCAGGCGTCCGAAGGCGCCCACCCGCCCGCGCGCCAGCAGGTGCGCACCGTATCGCGTCCGCGCCGTTTCGCTCACGACATGCACCGCCCGGGAGCGCAGCGGCTCGGGCAGCGCCCGCTTGAGCCGGGCGAGCCAGCCGGCCGGCCAGGCGGCGAGCCAGATCAATTCGGGCAGGTCGACTCGCAGCCGTTCGAGCGCCGCGCGACACTCTCGGGTCCGTTCATTGTAGGCGCCCGCTCCCAATGCGCGCCGCACGCCGGTATCGACCAGCAGCAGGCGGCCCCGAAACGGGATGTGCCGATGGGCGAGGGTCGCGCACTCGAGGAGCAGCGCGTGACCGGGCCGGGCGAGGGCGGCGATCGTCTGGTCCATGACCCCGCACTTCACTCCGACGTGGTCGTGCTCGGCCCGGTAGGCGACGGCGGCGAGCTGGCGGGGGGCGAGGCTCGCTCCCGCCAGCAGCGCCAGCGCCCGGGCGGTGGCGACGGTCAACGCCGCCGAGGACGACAGGCCCGCGCCGACGGGCACATCGCTCGACACCGCGACCCGCGCGCCGTCCTGCGGCAGTCGGACGCCGAGCGTCCACAACTCTCGCATCACGCCGGCCACGTAGGCGCCCCAGTGGTCGGGCAGGTCCCCTTTCCATTGTATGTGGTGCGGCCGGCCGTCCCGCGTGGAAACGATCTCGAGCGTCTCTGGCGCGCCCGGCCCGACGGCAGCGGTGGTGCGCGCGGCGATGGCGATGGGGAGCACCGGACCGCCGTTGTAGTCGGTGTGCTCGCCGATCAGGTTCACTCGACCGGGCGCGGAGGCGGCGACCCGCGCAGCGGATCCGAAGACGGAATGAAAGAGGGCGAATGCCGGTGCGCGCACTAGGTTTGACAAGGAATCGGGCCAATGCTACCGTATCCCCGCCGGTTGCACCATCTCCCTCTATCGTGTCCGGAGACCCACGTATGCGGCGGTTAGCAGTGTTGCTGTTCGCCGGTATCCCTTCTCTGCTCGCGGGGCAGGGCTTCGGCGTCTACGAGCACAACGCGTGCACCATGGCCCGGGCCGGCGTCGCCGCCGCAAGCCCGTGCGCCGACGGCTCGGCCATCTTCTTCAGCCCGGCCGCCCTCGCGGGCCTCTCCGGCATCCACTTGAGTGGCGGGGTGACGTTGATCCAGGCAAAAGGCGGTTTCACCGACGACCTCCTCCAACAACACACCGATCTCGACAATCCGGTGGTCCCAGTGCCCAACGGCTTCCTCACCTACGCGGTGAGTCCCAAGGTGACCGTGGGGATCGGCGCTTACGTGCCCTACGGCCTGGAGAGCCGCTGGCCCACCGCCGGCTTCGAGGGCCGCTTCATCGGCTACGATTCCAAGCTGAAGGCGCTCTACGTCCAGCCGACAGTGGGCTACCAAGTGAATGACTGGCTCAAGGTC
>Ga0209761_1003315_pt1 | contig 10636 bp, 13 predicted proteins | sample GraSoi013_1_40cm_4_FD_185818 | JGI IMG/M metagenome (GOLD analysis project Ga0209761, IMG submission 185818) | Grasslands soil microbial communities from the Angelo Coastal Reserve, California, USA - Sample 09_25_2013_1_40cm (SPAdes) (version 2) | ecosystem: Environmental > Terrestrial > Soil >... | reverse complement strand
TGATGTCTATCCTTACCAGCAAAAGCCACTGAGACAATCTCGGCTTTGGCCCTAGGCCCGACCAGATAGACTGATGGATATTTCATTGTAAGCTTGCTGCCTACGTTAGCGTCGATCCATTCTACCGACGCATCTTCATACGCGTAGGCTCGCTTGGTGACGAGGTTGTAGACGTCGGAGCTCCAGTTTTGGAGCGTGGTATATCGGACCTTTGCTCCTTTCTTGGCGATGATCTCGACTACTGCGGAGTGAAGCGCATCCTTGGAATAGACTGGGGCTGTGCAGCCCTCAATGTACTGGACATCAGCATAGTTGTCTGCGATGATGAGGGTTCTCTCGAACTGTCCCATGTTCGCGGCGTTGATTCTGAAATATGCCTGTAGCGGAAGGTCAACCTTTACTCCTTCGGGAACATAGATGAAGCTGCCACCGCTCCAGACGGCGCTGTTGAGCGCGGCCAGCTTGTTATCTTCAGGAGGAATAATTGTTCCGAAGTGTTTCTTGACAAGCTCCGGATGAAGCTTAACAGCAGTATCCGTATCGCAGAATATGACTCCCTTATCCTCAAGATGTTTCAGGAGGCTATGGTACACGACCTCCGACTCGTACTGGGCACCAACTCCAGCCAAGAATTTCTTCTCGGCCTCAGGTATGCCCAATCGGTCGAAGGTCTTCTTGATCTTATCGGGAACATCGTCCCAGCTCTTCTCAACCTTGTCAGTGGGACGAAGATAGTAGTAGATGTCGTTGAAGTCGATGTGAGCAAGATCGCCTCCCCACATGGGCATCGGGCGCTTGACGAAGTGCTCGTATGCTCGTAGCCTGAACTTTAGCATCCATTCAGGCTCTTTCTTCATCTCAGAGATCTGTTCGACAGTCTGTCGTGAGAGTCCCTTCTCGGACTTGAACACGTATTTTTCTGGATCCTTGAAATCGTACTTGGCGTAGTCCAGGTCCAGAATACTCTTGTTAGCCATCTTCACGCTCTCCTTTTATGACGTACGTTATACACGATAGCCTTGTGCCTATATGTATTTACGGGTTCCGTCCCACCAGAGACTACGGGCACGAGGGCGAGAGCCGTTTGAGTCTAAAGTGACGGATTTCGCCAAGAAAAACTGGGAAACAACTTCTCCCTTGATACCGATGCCTGTACGGATGAAAAACCCTCCAAGGCGCGCGAGAATGAATCGCATTAACCCAAGTCTTATGTGAAAGACTCGATTAGCCCCCACGCATGCCAGGAAAAAGATACTCGCTACCGAACCTGCCCTACAAGTACAATGCTCTCGAACCGACAATTTCTGAAAAGATCATGACATTACACCACGACAAACACCATCTCGCATACGTGAATGGAGCCAACGCGGCTCTTGACAAGTTGGAGAAGGCGAGGCAGACCGGTTTTGCTGGAATTGATGTCCGCGGGATCTCTCGGGATCTTGCCTTCAACGCCTCAGGACATACTATGCACAGCATGTTTTGGCCAAACATGAAACAGGGCGGAGGCGGAACACCCGGAGGACGCATCGCCGACCAGATCAACAAGGACTTTGGAAAGTTCGACTCCTTCAAAGAACAGTTCGGGAACACCGCCAAACAGGTCGAGGGATCAGGCTGGGGAATACTCGCCTACGAGCCCGTCTCAGATCAGCTGATTACACTCCAGGCGGAGAAGCACATGGACCTATCCGTCCAAGGCATGACTCCTCTCCTAGTCGTTGACGTCTGGGAGCACGCCTACTACTTGGACTACGTGAATGACAGGGCAAAGTATGTTGACGCTTGGTGGAACGTAGTCAACTGGGACGATGTAGCCGCCCGGTTCGACAAGGTTCGAAAGTAACCCATCAAACTCCCACTCTTTTCTTTCCAGAAGGTTCCTGTGGAGGTAGCCCTATCCCCGAGGATTTCGGGATCTAGGAAGTCTCCGCCGACAGATCCTTCGCCAGGCCTTCGAGATCAATATCTTCTTCCTCTTTCTTAGTCTCGACCTTCACTGGTTTGGCAATGCTCTCTTTGATCCTGACTTTCGAAGGGGGCAAGGGCTTGCCACGGGCTGGGCAGAGGATGACCGGATGAAGATCGAGGATTCGCTGAACACTCGACCTTTCCTGTGAGATATTCTCCATGAACAACGGCTCTCTAAGCTTGCCGCGCTTGGTCCCCAGAAGATCGCCGATAATGGCAACCCTGGTCTTGTTTACGAATAGAGAGATAGACCCCTTTGTATGGCCGGGGGTCCAGACGATCGACCCGTCCAGCCCGACACCCTCTAGTATCGACTCATCGTCGGAGGCCTCGTCAACGAGCACGGGGTGATACTTGACGAGCCGAAGCAGTTTCTTCGTTGAAGAGGCAATAGCCAGAGCACGCCTGGCTATCCGTCCGTAGAGACTCCATGCTCGCGGCGTTATTACTACAAGGGTCCCGGCAACGTATGGCTTTTCGAATCCGTGAGAGACGAGCGTTCCAGAAGTCGCTTTCTTCAGCGCGGCAGCGCTTCCGATGTTATCCCAGTGTCGATGAGTCAGAAGAATCAGCTTAACATCGCTAGGCTCGCGGCCGAGGTCCGCGACTGCTTTCAGTATCCGATTCTCACTACCGGGCATCCCGGTGTCGACAAGCACTAGTCCATTGTCGGCCTCTACAAGGTAGGTGTTAGCATGACGAGCAGGTACCCTATAGACACCTTCAGCCACTTTCAACAATGCTAACTCGTCCCTCTAACAGTCACAGTCGCAGCTCGAACTCTTGGTCAGCCCAAGTATTCGGCCTATCCAATTTAAGACTCGTGAAACCCTAGGGCTTCCGCGCCGCGACAACACTGTCGACTCTACCGACAACCTCTTGCAATGTGGGAGGTTCAAGCCCCTGTCCCTCCAGATATGCCGCGCCAGCAGCGTTCGCAAATATCAGCCGATCCTTATGACCGAGACCAATGCCCTGAGCGTATATGTCGGCCGCGTTCCAGACATCACCTGCACCCGTCACTTTTGCGGGCCTGATCTTTGCGCAAGGAACTCGCACTCTCTGCCCATCGACAAACGTCGCTGAGAACTCCGGAGTGTGCAGATCGACCCTCGGAATAATCATACTGAACACGCTAGCCGCTCCGAAGAGTGGGTCCTCAGCATCCTCAATCTCAGACGTGTCCTCGGCCACCCCCTTCGCCAGGTGCATCAACTCATTCTCGTTAACGCTCAAGACATCGACCAGCCCAGGGGTCAGGACCCGCTCGTTCAATCCTTCTATTTCGCCTGTCCGGAGCGCTGGATCTCCTGGGTCGAAGAAGGTGACTGCCTTTCCTTCTACCTTGGCGATGGTGAAGACTTTCTCTGCGAGGTCTGTTCCCTTCAGGTTCTGATTCCAGTTTAGGACGCAGACAAAATCCGCTTCGGAGATGAGGTGCTTGTCTTCTTGAGTCAGTTTCTCCGGGCCAAACTGGGACAGGGACCCGGGGTCACTGACCATGATGTTAACGCGCCTTCCCGAATGTTCTGTCTCGAACGACATTGTCCGAGATAACGTTCCGGTCGTCCTAACGTGGGAAAGGTCCACGCCCTTGAGAAAATGCTGGAGTACTGTTCGGCCGAGTTCGTCGGTCTCGATAATCGGGACGACCTGACAACCAAGCTTCGAGAGCTGAGCCACGACGTTCGAAGCGTTTCCTCCACGTCCAACCATGTGCCCCCAGCCCAGAAGATTTCCCCCTCCCCTCTGAGCTACTTCCAGAAAGGACGCTGTCAGGTCCTCAAGCTTCCCCGGATACGTGAGAATGTAGTCGAGATAGAAGTCCGGCATTACTACGACTTTGAAACCGGGCTTGGCATGCGTGAGAGTCTCCTTCAGCTCCGCGACCGCGTCTCCGGCTTTGTTTCTCGACATGCCTCCCGGCTCCAAAAGTATTGATTGACTATTCGTTCATAAGCATGGACTGATATCACGACTTAAGCCTGGCTTGCAGAGAGAATGTTCATCCAAACCGAGCCGCCTTCATCAAGACTCCAGTTTCGCCTGATGTGGTCCCGAATGAAGAAAGCATCAAGACTGGACCACCAGGGAGTACTAGAACTGAAGAAGGACACTACAGCCACTGGACAAGCGGTCGCAGTCCTAGTTCTCGCCGCGCTCTCCTACGGCGTCGGCTACACTGCACAGACCCAATTCCAGAGACACGCCCTGTCAATTTACGAGATAATCGTCGGCAGCCTCGCCAACACGGTCATCGTCTGCTTTGCAGCCTTCGTATGGTCAGCTACCGCCTTCCTAGTCGGGACAAAGCTCTTCCAGGGCAAAACAAGCTACTGGGAACTGGCGCGACCTCTCTTCTTCGCCACGAGCCCGTTCCTCCTCTTCCTCTTGATCACAATTCCCATCTCCCCATTTCTAGTTCAGGGAAATGTTCCTGTCTACTGGTTTCAGGGAACAGTTGCAATCGCAGCCGTAGTCTGGCTTTTCCTCTCACAAGTATTTGCTCTGAAGCAAGTTATGGGACTGAACCTGCGACGAACAATTCTTACGGTCGCGGTGGGCCTCCTCATTCTGGCCTTCATCGGAATACAATTCGGAACAGCCTGAACAGATTCCCCTCGAGCTATCTCGCGGAAGGGCACAAGCCTACTGTTCCACAGTTGGGTTCTTTGTTCCAGTGTTCTTGTATTTGTTGAAAATATCCATTGCTGGGTCTTTTTTCATGTCATGATCCCGGTACAGATGCTCCTGTAGCTCGTAGTAGGTGTTGAAGGTCCGTTCAATGTTCTTGACAGCGCAAGCGAAGCACAGAATCTTGTCCTTCACCACTGGAATCACGATACCTAGCATCTAGTCTGCCGGGAGAGGAATAAAAAGAGAACCTGCAAGCAGGATTAGGTGAGACTCTCGGAGGAGCCCCATCGACATTAACGCCCGGAAACTGAGCTTTAGAATCTCAAAAACCGAACGCCTTAATTCTGAACCTGGGGAGACAAACGCTCGGCCGAGTCCCGGAGGCGAAAGCTCGTTGTGTGACACATGCGCCGCACATAATCCGAAAAAGAAGAAAAAGTAACGTGTCAACGCCATTCTGCGCGTCTGTCCGATCCGATATTATTTCTCACCTCAACCTGCAATCTTTCTACAACTTAGCAAGATCTATCCTACGACCAAATTCGCCTAGTCGATCGAAGCCTATTGAGCTGAGCATCACGGCTTTCTAAATCATTTGGACTAGGGGAGGACTGGGAAGTTTAGAATAAGCCGTCTCATACACATGACCCATCATGTCTAAGGCCTGGGGCTTCATCAAGGACCCCATCCACGGATACGTCCGAATAAGCGAAACCGAAAAGACGATAATTGATACTCGACCCGTTCAGAGACTGCGACGATTACGCCAACTAGCAGGATCGGAATTTGTCTACCCAGCCGCAAATCATACCCGGTTCGAACACGTTATCGGAGCAATGCACCTTGCAGGCGTTCTCTCGGAAGTCCTGCCGACCCATCTTGACGTTCACACGCAAGAGCAGATACGCCTAGCTGCTCTGCTCCACGACATTGGGCACGGTCCATTCTCCCATGTGTTTGAGCCTCTGATGGTCCGCCACCTAGACAAGACCCATGAGGACTTTGTGCCGTGGCTTGTGAATGAGACAGAAATTAGAGACAAGCTCGACAACGCAGGCTTTGACCCTCGCAAGCTCGGCCTCCTGGCGGTAGGGCGTCTTAGAGACGGAAAAAGACCCTATCTCGACCAGATCATTAGCAGCAGCGTCGACGTTGACAAGATGGACTTTCTGGTCCGAGACTCATTCCATACGGGAGCTGGATATGGCTCCGTTGACGTCCACAGGCTCCTCTATACCATGGATGTGATCAATCGAAACCTGTCCGTGGATGGAAGAGCTGTCGCCACCCTTGAGAGCTTTCTGCTAGCTAGACTCGAATCCTTCAGAACCATATACTTCCACCGAGCCTCAAGAGCAGTCCAGATCATGATAGTCCAAGCCCTAGAGGCTGCAAAGGACGAACTAAACCTACTGTCATTTGACGAACCGGAAGACTTCTTGCGCCTTGATGACTACAAGGTTTGGACTGATCTCAAGGAGTGCAAGTATTCTAAGATGATAATGCAGGACCTAGAGGCTAGAAGACTGCTAAAGTGCTCCTACGAAAAAGCTCTCTTCGTCCAAGAAGAGCGTGTCTCCAACGTGATAACGAAACAGAGCGTGCGAGATGAGATCCGAGACGAGATTGCCAAGAAGGCTAGAGTAAGAGTCGAGGATGTCATGATTGATGTACCAACCCTTCCCTCGGTGCCCCACCATAACGCCGTGGAGATACAGCCTCTCGATATACCGGTCTTCCGACGTGGACCCACCGGTAAGAAAGAGATCGTACAGCTCTCAGAGATCTCGAGAATAATTGGCGTTCTCAGGACCTTCATGAATCTGGTCCGGGTCTACACGAAGGAACAGTACCGTTCCAGAGTTGAAGCGGCATCGAGACAAATACTCGGAGAGACGCCCTCGTCAGTGAAGGTTTCTCTCTAGCAACGAGCACTCCCCGTTCTGTCACTAGCTCAGAATTCTAGAAGTTACATCAGCACTTTATTTCAACCCTAGAAATGATACTGATATCCGAAGAAACCGTGGTGCCTGCTCTGCCCAAGTTCATGCAAACACTCGACGATACTATCTACCGAGAGCTAGAGAAGATAGCGAAGAGAAGAGGCATTTCTATCCAAGAGCTGATCCGAGCTGTTATCGTTCCAGAGTGGGTCACGGGCCACAACGGATCCGATGTGAAGGAACCTCCCGCAACTAAGCTGAACAGTTGGCGGTAGTCTCCACCATTTCTAGAACGTTGCGTCGAAGCTAGAAGCCACGCGACGGCCAACTCGTGATCGAGTTCTCATCCTATTAAAGAATCTCGGACGAATGGTTCAGGACCGTCTCGTTACATTGGAATTAACGTTGACACTGAGCCACTGATCGTTTTGATGAGGTTAATGTCAGGAAGGAAGCCGAGAATCTCTCCCAAGGTTGCCACAATCATCTGCATGATCCGCTTGACAGTGAGAATAAGATGAGCACCGAAAGGTTCGACGACGCAATGGCGGCGCTCACTTTTACAGCAACCGTGATCACGATCGCCCTTGGGTTCTTATTCCACCTCTAGTTTTACGAAAGACCCTGATTAGGGGTTCTGACCTTGTCAAGAAGCCCCGAGTAGACTCTGAGAGCCTCTCCCTCAGAGAGTGTCGTGTTGAGGGAGACGAGGCTCATCTTTTTGAAAATGGCCGCAGATCTCTCCGCGAGGGCCCGAGCCGCGATGAGATATTTTCCTCCGAGCAGAACAGATGATGTGCCCACCAAACCTTCGGTTAGACCCTGGGTCGACACTGCAAGCGTTCCGAATTTAATTGCCCCTTCGTAACAGAACGCCAGGACGGCGTTTTCCAATTGAAGCAAGTTTACTTTGTGGACTCTGCCTTCCCTCTCTAGGCTAGCTTCCTCCAATGGTTAGATCCTGTCCTAAGCTTCGGGTCTAAGTGATATAGCGGTCTTTTCCTTCTTCCGTCTTCTCCTCTCCCTCTTTGACTTCTTCGAGTTCGGTTCGACGGAACTTTTCCATCTTCTTCCTCATATCTTCAATTTCGGTGTCCAAATCCTTGAGCTCGATCGGCATTCCAACTAGCCCGGTTAACATCTGAATCACCGCCCGAGCGGCTTCCAGGTCAGGATACACTCCCGTCGTCGCTCCCAAGAGACCCGCGCATTGCATCCCTCTCTGTCGGCCAATCCCCAAAATTACTCCTGCCGCTCCGGTAACAGCTCCTCCCTTTGCTAGTTTAGCGCCCATCTTCTTCAACCGCTCCGCAACGACCGCGTCACCGACCACAGCGTATACCGCTCCCACGTCGTTCCCAGACCTAGTGCCGTAGCCTCCCATGGTAAGAACCATCTTAGAGTTGAACCGTTGGGCAAAGTCCAACACTATGCTGGCGACTTCGTATTGGCCGGTTACGCTCGGCTGGGCGTCCCCCGTGAGGAATATCGCGTGGGGGTCCTTCTCGCCGAAAGAGTAGAACTCGTACTTGGGAAGTGAATATGTCCCATCCTCCGAAATATTGATTCCGAGGTTCCCATCTGGGAAGAGAAGATAGCTGGAGTAGAGCTCTGCGAACTTTTTCGGTTTCAGCTTCTCGATAAAATAGTCCACCGCAACCTTTCCAACATAGCCGAGTCCTGGGAGGCCTTGGATCAGGACGGGCTCCTTCAATTCTGCCTTTGAGAGTTCATGGATTCTAGTATCATTGATCATTAAGCTAGGCCAGATCGAGGAGTCTCTAGCGATTCTCGGGTAGAGTTGTTTAAATAGTTTGATTCATCAAGCCACTTTCAATCGAATAGAGAGTTTGAAACCAGATGAGTTGTGCACCATTCGTCTCGTCTCCACATGACGTTGTTCGCAAGATGCTAGAGGTAGCCAGAGCTACAAAGGACGACGTACTCGTAGACCTTGGATGCGGCGATGGCCGCATTCTAGCGACCGCAGTGAAAGACTTCGGAGTGAAAGCTGCGTTTGGTTACGAGATAAGAGAAGATCTTTTCAAAACTGCCTCGGGAGAGGTTGAGAAGCTCAACCTCACGAATAAGGTCCACGTCTACAATCGTGATCTCTTTCAGGCCGATCTCAAGGAAGCTACTCTGATTACTCTCTATCTGACGACCTACGCGAATGAACGGTTGAAACCGAAGCTCAGAGCTGAGGCGAAGCCCGGTTCACGGATCGTGAGTCACGACTTCATGATCAACGGCTGGAAACCATCGAGAAAAGAGAACTACAACGAACATACGATCTACGTGTACTCGGTTCCTGAATCCTACTCAATATAGAGTGCCGTAGCCAACTTCATCGTACTTTGACGAAAGGACAATGTTTCCTATCTCAAGAACAGTCGGCGTTTCATTCCTCCTAGTCTCAACGACAACTTTCCCATTTTCGACGTGGTTGATTCTCCCGATGCTGAGGAGTTCCTCGTTCTGATTCAATAGGCCGGCAACAAGCCCTCTAAAGCGTCGATTGTCCGGGAAGACTGCCTGTTCCAATTGATCAAACATTCTCACTCTTGTCCCTTGACTGATTCCTAACTTTTGGGACCCTTGAAGGAATCGCCGATACCCTGCTTCCCGAGCCTTCTTCCTCTCCTCTTTGGATCGAACCTTTGCAAACGGAGAACTTGGCAACTTTAGCGAAGCGAATTTCACTCTGTCGAGAAGAGGATCAATGATCTCGTCTGATCGACTCAGCGCTATGACCAAGTCAGGTTGAATTTCTTCAAGCAGAAGCTGCTTGTGGCGTATGGCGTTGAACTCCGCGAGCCATCCGTCCGTGTTCACCAATACTATGTCCGCTGAATTCGTGATTCTCTTCTTCAACCGTGTGGCTAGGGTAACGACCTTGTCGGGAACGAAGGATGGGCTAGTGTCGCCTACGAAGAACGAAATTTCCGCTACTGCTTTGTGAAGGCCAATAATCGGTGCCTGGGGAACAGACGAGCTTAGGGTTGTTGGAGGCCCGATGTCGGCTTGACCCACGTCCGCGTCCACTATTCCAACTTTCCCCGTCTCTTCGAGACATTTGTTGGTGAGAAATGTACAGAGGCTGGACTTGCCAGAATCCACCTCTCCGATGATGACGCAGACCCCTCGCTGCCGTTGAAGAACTTGCGCTGCCTCGCTCCAGGCCACCGGCACAGTTGACTCTCCAGCCACAGACCATGAACTTCCAGAACCGCGACTGATTTCCAGAAGAGTATTGTCCGCGGCGTAGATGGGTTCTTGTCGCAACTCCTCTATAATGGTCCAATCGTCAGATTGAATTCGAGCGCCCAAGCATTGCGCGTCTCCTCTCTTTACCCTAATCCGGGCTGGTCCTTTCAGAAGTAATGTGCGACCTTTCTTTAGGTCGAGTGTGACTGGTTTAGACATCTAAGATCAGAGCTGGCTAAGCTTCTTACCTCGCAACGAAATATTGCGAATTCAAGATTGGAATCTCTCAGCACAGGAGTTCGGGGACTTGATATGTTGCTGGGAGGCGGTTTTCCGCTTCGACAGATAAGCCTCCTGTACGGCGAAGCATCCACAGGCAAAACCATACTCTCTATGCAGTGTGCTCTAGAAATGGCCAGAAAGGACTTCCGGGTCTTCTATGTGGATGCCGACCAATCGTTCTCCCCTCAACGGCTAGAACGTATGATCGGAGGCCCTGAGTTTGCCGAAAAGATCGTGCTGTTTCGACCCGGTGATTTCAAAGATCAAGTTGGAATCATCGAGAATCTGGAAAATGTCCTTACGAATACTCCCGCGTTAGTAGTGGTGGACTCGATCACTGGACTCTACCGCGCGGACAATGGAGGGTCCGAGAAGATCTTTGCTCGCAATCGAGAACTCAATCGCCAGCTCGCCCACCTAAACAGTCTCGCAGCCCGATTCAAATTATGGGTTCTGCTGACTGGACAGGTCCACAGTACGCCGTCTGGACGAGAATGGCTTGTCGAGCCGGTGGCGACCCGGACCCTGAAACACTGGTCTGATCTAATTCTAAGACTGAGACCAACCCCGAAGACAGACGTGAGAGACTGCATCCT
>Ga0209761_1003313_pt1 | contig 10638 bp, 8 predicted proteins | sample GraSoi013_1_40cm_4_FD_185818 | JGI IMG/M metagenome (GOLD analysis project Ga0209761, IMG submission 185818) | Grasslands soil microbial communities from the Angelo Coastal Reserve, California, USA - Sample 09_25_2013_1_40cm (SPAdes) (version 2) | ecosystem: Environmental > Terrestrial > Soil >... | reverse complement strand
TGCACTGTGCCGCGCTCGGCCCATCGCAAGATCTGCCGGTGCGAAACGCCGAAGCGCTTCATGGCGCCGCGCATCGAATAGCGCCCATCAGGATGACGGTCGGGCAGCCGGCCACGACGCCGCAGAACAACGGCGGAGCGGGCGATCTTATGTTCCAGACGCACATGCTTCACAGAGCTTGCTGTCCATGGACGCCCAGAGCCGGACTTCACTCCTTCAGCATTGAGCCTCTCGGCGATGATTCGATCCACGAATCGCAGTGCCGCGAGTTCGCCAATACGTTTAATCGCCACGATCGGAGTGCGATTGTGATCTGCGGGGCCCGGACGCTCGGCAGTCAACTCGTCGACGGCTCCGCTTTTCCACTGAACACGGATCTGAGTGAGACGCTGCGGTATGTCGATAGGACGAATGGCGATGGTTTCAATGACGAGACGCAGCATCGCTTTGCGATCCGCTGGCGTTGTGGTTGGAGCGCGCCAGACTGACGGAAGATCGCGGGCTAATACGCGAATTCGATCTCGATCATCGTCGGTCAATTGCACGCGGTGTTCGCGTTTTGCGTTCTCCAAGCGCCGGCGGATCTCTGCGAGCTCCTGTAGGCGTGCTTCCCACTCACTTTCGAGCGTGCGCGCAACGACCCGGTTGTCCGGATCCACGGCCTTGTAGCGCCGCTCGGCGCGACGCGCTTCATACTCGGCCTGTTCCAGACGAAGCTTCCATTGGTCTTCCAGCGAAGCGGCCTGTGCGTCGACTTCGCGTTCCACTGCAAGAGAAAGTTCAAGTTCGGTAGGTACAATCATCCGCAACAAAAGATCCTCGACGGCTTCATCAATGGGCTGACCGCTCACCATCCAACACACGCGCCCACCGCGATCCAGTTCGCCCGAGCATTTGTACGTCCAGAGATTCCCAGTTTTGCCGGGATAGATTGTTCGCATGCGGCGGCCACAACGGCCGCAGAGCAAAATGCCGCTCAACAAAGCCTGACCTTCGCGAGGGGCTCCGCGTGAAGGCCGGCGAGCGGCGTTATCCGCCAGCTTCTCGAGATTACTCAAGTACGTCTCCCACGTAATGTAACCCTCATGAGATCCTTCAATCAGCGCAATCCACTCATGCTGCGCTTGCGACTGACGAGCCGTCCGGATTTCACCATCGACGAGAATCTTTTTCTCGCAGCGTCGCCCGTAAGCATACGCCCCTGCATAAATCGGACTCTTCAGAAGTTCTTTAAGCCGGCTGATGTTCAGCTGCTTCCACGTCAGTGCGCTCGTGCCATCAGCGAAACTGCGTCGCGTCGGCACTCGAAACCCTTCCCGGTGCGCCCATCGTATCAACGCATTTGCGGTCGGCTCTGTCGCAAAACGTTCGAAGATGACACCAATCGCCTGCCGCACAGCCAGGTCCGGATCCATCTCGAACCCTCTGCCGCCCCAAACGTAGCCGGTGGGTGCGGGAAAACGCAGCTCGCCGCGTTGGGCCTTTCGACGTGCCGCTCCATTGAGCCGCAGACGCAGCCAGTGCAACTCCGCTTCCGACATCGTTCCCTTGAAGTCCAACAGCAATTTGTCGTCGGCCTCGCGCGGATCGTAGATCGCATGCTCGTCGCAGACCACGACCTGTGCCACGGCGCACAACGCGAGCAGACGTTGCCAGTCCTGTGATGAGCGGGCCAGCCGTGAAACTTCCAGTGTGAAGATCGCTCCAGCCTTGCCATGGGCAACGGCTTCGGCAAGACGCCGGAATCCATTCCGGTCATCGGCTCTGGCCCCGCTGCGGCCAAGATCCTCGTCAATCACATCGACAGCCTCTTCCGGCCAGCCCAGCGCGTGAGCGCGTTCAACCAAAGCGTATTGCCGCGCCGTCGACTCGGTGTTCGTAAAGACCTGCGTCGCTGTCGACTGACGGACGTAGACATAAGCCCGCCGCTTCAGATGCAGCGCTTGTATCTTGTCTCTCACCTTGATTCTCCCAAGTCGCCTTCATTGCTTCTTGAACCAAAACTCGATGCACCAGCTTGGCCCACCACGCCAGCAGCCGCTGCGGTTCGCACCGCAGGCGCAAATCCCTGCAACTGTGCTCCTCAGGCTCGCAGGCGTCTGGTTGCATCTTTCATCAGTGGATAGAGCAGAACAGCCTTCTTCGACAGATTGGCCTTGAATTGGCGATCCAGTTTGCCGCGGCCCTTCGTATAACCAACCAGCAGCCAGTTCGCCGCGCGATAACAGGTTCCCGCATATCGCTCCGAATCGACGAACGTTTCCAGTAGCAAAGGCTCGTATGCGTACAGCCGCTGCCAATCGGCGGCGATTCGTCTCGCCGCCAAGGCCAATAGCCGTGACGCTAAATTGCGCACATGGACCCAGGGAAAAATGACGAAACGCGTATTGTTCACGACGTAATGAAGATTCCGCTCGCGTTCGTTCCCGTTCCAACCAATCCAACGGTCTCTGGCTTCTACTCGCCAGGCTGCACCTGCGAAGGAAAGGCACGCGATCCGCTCTTTGCCAACCGTCACGAAGTATTTGATGTGCGGACCGAGCGGCACACCGTACCCCAGGTAGTGGTAGCGCTCGACGTACTCGTTCCACAATCTTTCCTGTTCCACATTCCCTGTTCCGCTGACGATCCGGAATGAACCCGCTTCGATCTCGCGCGGACCAAACGCGGATAACGGCCGCGGCGCGGACCTGTCCGTGATCTCCAAAGCACGCCTCCTTACGGATTCGCGCCGCGGCCGCGGAAGACAGATAAATCCGGTCTCGTGCAGCCGCTGAAGTACATCGCGGCAGGACCGGTCCTTCAACCGTCCGTTGGCTTGAACCCACCGCAGCTCTTTGCAGACACGCTTCGATAGCGCGAAACGATGCTCTTCTGGTGAGGTCTCGACGAGCATCTTGATTTTTGAAAGTTCCTCGGGCGTGAAGATGCGACCGCGGAGCCGGATGCCGTTGTGTTTTGGCATCACCGTTGACGCTTCCTGGCCGTCCCAGGTGTAATGCTCCATCACCCTCCCAATCGTGATGCGCATCGGAATTGGTCTTCCATCCAACCGGACTGCGCTTCAACGGCAACACTACCAAATTCCAAACAGTGGCACCAGAGGGTAGGTCAAAAAAGTTGCAGAAAATCGCGATCATCGTTCGATCCCGTGTTTCCCATCGAGCCTGCTGGAAACCCATCGGCTGAGGTCGATCGCTGCCTGCGGCGAAATACGGATCGTCCTCCCATCACACAGTGCGCTCGAAGCCGCGGGCACTAACGATGTCCAGAAAATCGGAATGATCCGCCGATCTCCATCTTCACGTTCCACCCAAACCGCACTATTACCGAAGCTCTGCAGCACCGCTACGTTTTCGCCATACCACGGATGCACCGCAAGCGTGATCGTCGTTGAGCGCCATCCTGTCTGCTCCCACTGGGTTGTAGTCTGGTTGGAGGTCTTCCAAACGCGAACGATCTTCCGCATGAATAGCAACATTACCGTGCAGACTGAAACCCGCGACGGCGGCGCAGCGTGGACTGGCAGAACTGTCGATGCTTTCGGGATCGACACGATCACGGCCAACCGCCACTCGTCGGCCGGCCTCCGGCCCCGTCGCGATGCGTCCGGAGAGGGAAGCGGCATAGACATCCGACAGCCAAGGCTGATCTCGCGCCAACCGATCGGACTCCCCCTCATCCGGTGGTGGCGTGCCAACGCCGCGGCGAATCAACAGGGCGGGAATGCGCTTGGCCAGCAGTTGGGCCAACTCCCGCACTTCACCGTTCTCCGGAGGCCGTAAGGCAAAGAACTCCGGCTTTCCGTCGAGGCCCGGCGCGTAAACGCCGTCCATGCAGACTATGTTGTCTCGCGGATTATGTCTTCAACATTTGTTCACTCCTGACTGAGCCTGCGGGAATCGCGGGTTTTACCGACATAGGCTTGGCTCCTGAGGATCAATGATCGGGGAAAGGAGTTAAGTCATGAGATACATCATCAACGAACGACTGTTCATGAGGCGGCAGCCGGAAGGTCCACTTGCGGCGCACGTGCGGCCGTTTGGCCAGTGGGCGTTCGAGCAAGGGTATTCGAAGCATCGCGTGCACCGTCGAGTCGGGTTGGCGGCGGGATTCAGTCAATGGCTTGGAGCAAGAGGAATCCGAGCCGGAGGTGTCAGCGGTGAGCATGTAGGACAATACTTGCGTCATCGCTCGGGTCAAAAGCAGATTGAGCGCGGGGACAACCCGTCGTTGAAGCAGTTCCTGGACTTCTTGCGGCGCGGCGGATTCGTCGCCGCAGAGAAGACAAATTCTGGACCCATCACGCCGGTCGGGCAGTGTGTACGGGAGTTCGAAGCATATCTGCAAGATCAATGCGCTCTCGCACCGATCACCGTATATCAATACGCGAGATACATCCGTCTATTCCTGACAAAGCGCTTTGGAAAACAGGCAGTGAAACTGGAAAGCTTGCGCCCCCAGGATGTTTGTGAGTTTGTACAGCAAGAATCGCTGTCTAAGCACTTCACATATGGGAAGCGGATCACGACTTCGCTACGGTCCTTCTTTCGGTTCGCTCGCTATCGCGGCGTCATTACGGCAGACTTGGCCGCTGCGGTCCCGAAAGTGGCGGGCTGGTCAATGACGGGCATTCCGAAAGCAATAGCGGCTGGGGAGATCGGAAAGCTGCTGTCGAGCATCGATCGGAGTCATGCCAAAGGCCGCCGCGATTATGCGATTCTGCTCCTGCTTGCAAGGTTGGGGATGAGATCAGGCGAAATCGCGCGCCTCGATCTGGACGATATCGACTGGAATTCCGGATCTCTGAAAGTGCGCGGTAAAGGCCGCGAGGCCAGGCTTCCGCTACCCCAAGATGTTGGTAAAGCGATCGTGGACTATCTGCGGCATGGCCGGCCGCTTACTACAAGTCGGCGTTTATTCCTGCGCACTAAAGCTCCCTATCGCGGTTTTCGAGACTCAACCGTGATCGCCGGCATTGTCCGATATGCCATTGAACGCGCCGGAGTGCGGTCGCCTACCCATGGAGCTCATCAGTTTCGACACGCCCTGGCTACACGGATGCTTCACCGTGGCGGCTCTCTGAAAGAGATTGGCGAGTTGCTGGGTCATCGGAGCATCGAAGTCACGAGGATTTACGCAAAGGTGGATATCCCTGCATTGCGCACGCTCGCGTTGCGCTGGCCAGGAGGTGCGCTATGAACACACTTCGAGAGGCTGTGCAGGACTACTTGGCTCTGCGCCGTAGTCTGGGATTCAAACTCCGAGAGGACGGGGCTCGATTGGCTGACTTTGTTAGCTTCATGGAGCAACGCAAAGCATCCTATGTTACTCACGAGCTGGCGCTCACTTGGGCGCAGGCGCCGCCAGCTCTGCCTTCCCAATGGGCTCGGAGGCTGGGCTTTGTTCGCGTTTTCGCACGTCACCGGAGCGCAACTGACCCGCGGACACAAATCCCGCCGAACGGCCTCTTGCCCTATCCGTCCACACGTATCAGGCCGTACATCTATTCCGACCATGAAATACAGGCCTTGCTTGATGCCGCCCTCAAGATGCGTTGTCGCACGGCGTTGCGGCCTTGGACATACTATTGTCTGATCGGTCTGTTGAGCGTTTCGGGTCTGCGTCTGGGCGAAGCTCTGAATCTTGAGCTTCAAGACCTCGATCTCCAGGCGGCGGTGTTAACAATTCGGAGCGGCAAGTTTGGGAAATCCCGGCTCGTGCCCTTGCACAGGTCCACTCGCGATGTGCTTGCCGATTACATGGCGCGCCGCAACCAATCGGCAGCGGGAAGGTCGTCGTCCTCTCATCTTTTTGTTTCCGAACGTAGGAAGCGATTGGATGTTCGTGTCGTCCACGAAACATTCAATACCCTGTCCCAGCAGGTTGGCTTGCGTGAGCCCTCGACCAACCACGGCCCACGCCTTCACGATTTCCGTCACCGGTTTGCCTTCAAGACGTTGTTAAATTGGTACCGTAGCAAAAAGGATGCCGAACGGCTCCTGCCCGTTCTGTCTGACTATCTTGGCCATGTGAACGTCAGTTGCACTTACTGGTATCTGCAGAGTTGGCCGGAGTTGATGCAGGAGGCCATGGCCCGCCTCGAGCGCCGATGGGAGGGACAGCCATGACTACTTCTGCCACTTTCGCTCCGCTGCTGGAACGATTTTTTACCGACCGCTTGATGCGGCAGCGTCAGGCGAGTCCTCACACTGTCGCCTCCTACCGGGACACGTTTCGCCAGTTGCTCCAGTTCATCCAACAACGCCTGCATAAGGCGCCATCCAAGCTCACATTCGAACAAATCGATGCGCCCTTAATTGTGGAGTTTCTCGATCACTTGGAGAAGAATGAGGGGCTGAGCATTAGGAGCCGCAACCTGCGGCTCACTGCGATTCACTCCTTCTTTCGTTACGCGGCTCTTGAAACCCCTGCGCATTCCGCGCAGATCCAGCGCGTACTGGCAATTCCTAGTAAACGCTTCACCCGCGCCCTTGTGCGTTTCCTGTCACGCCCCGAAGTAGACGCGTTGCTCGCGGCGCCCAATCGGCAAACCTGGCTCGGCCGCCGGGATCACGCGTTTATCCTCGTGGCCGCTCAGACCGGACTGCGCCTTTCGGAAATGACGGGCCTCCAACGGCAGGACATAGTGCTGGGAACCGGCGCTCATGTCCGAGTGATCGGAAAGGGCCGCAAGGAACGCTGCACACCATTAGCGAAGTCGACAGTCTCGGTTTTGAACGCTTGGCTGAAAGAACCACAGAGGGGCAGCCGGCAAACACTCTTTCCCAATGCCGAGGGTGAGCGTCTCACCGTGCATGGCGTGCAGTACATGCTTTCCAAACATTCTGCGACAGCGTCGAGGCTCTGCCCCTCCTTAAAACAAAAACGAGTTACCGTTCATGTTCTTCGACACACCGTCGCTATGGACCTTCTTCAAGAAGGCATCGACCGCGCCATCATCGCTCTTTGGCTCGGTCACGAGTCCGTGGAAACAACCTACATGTATTATGCGCAGCGGAATGTTATGTAGAGTAGCTTCGGTAAGTACTTGATAGTACCGATCATCCTTCTTGGTTACTGCACATAAAAACTTCATGATGCACCTCCTCGGCGGCCATGGGGGCCGCCGCTTTTCAGAGGAGGTCAGTCATGGAGCAATCCACTTTGCCAATCTCGCGAAACGTGTCCTTGGAGCGCCTTGTCAACGATGCGTTGGGTGAGATCGAACGTTTAGGCTACAGCAGAAGATCACGGAATCGATATCGAACAGCTTGGGAGCACCTTATCGAGTTTTCCTGCGGGAAGGGACTTGGAGATCAGTTTTCCTCAGAGTTAGCGGTCCGCTTCTTAGAAGAGTATCGCCTCACGGGTGACGAGATAGACATGTCGGGCCAAGGCTGGCGCAAGCATGTGGTGTGGAGTGTAAGAGCGCTTGCAGATTTTGCTGAAAATGGTCGCATCGAACGAGCATTCACGGACCTGGAGGCGATCCATCTTGTTCCCGCTATGCAGAATACACTTTGTGACTACGCACAGTACTGTAAGGATCGCCTTCAGCTTCGACCGGGAACCCTTCATGAACGTACGATAGAACTGACGATCTTCTTAGATTTTCTCCATTCAAGAAAGGCGCGGACGCTGGACCAAATTCAAGCGCCGGATCTTTCCGAGTTCCTCTCTTGTCGGGCGGATCTTCCCCTCGTAGGAATGATCCGTCGGGATCGCTGGTTGCAGCCGACGACAGTTGCGCGAATCGTTTCGGATATGCGCTCGTTTCTCCGGTTTCTGACGATGCGTGGGATTCTGCCGAAGGATCTCAGCGCGGCGCTGCCGAAAGTCCGCGTTCCGCGGGATGCAAAGATCCCGTCGGTTTGGGAGCAGGAACTCGTCGTCAGGCTGTTGGAGACGGTTGACCGCTGTTCGGCGAAAGGTAAACGAGATTACGCCATTCTCCTATTGGCCTGCCGGTTGGGAATGCGTGTTGGAGACATTCGTACGTTGAAACTCGAGCAGCTTCATTGGGAGGATTCGACAATAGAAGTTGAGCAATCGAAAACCGGCACACCATTGAGGCTGCCTCTGACCAGCGAAGTGGGCGAAGCTCTGATCGACTATTTGAAGTCGGGTCGTCCCCAATCGGCGCATCGCGAGGTCTTCCTCAAAGTGAAGCCTCCTTTTGATCCTTTTACGGGAAACAACCTGCATCACATCGTCAAGTATTGGAGGCTGCTGGCAGGAATTCGGTTTCGGACTCCCCAAAAGCGGGGGTTCCATTCGCTACGCCACACTTTAGCGACTCGGCTTCTGCAGAATGGAACGCCGTTGACAACCATTGCGGAGATCTTGGGCCATACCAGTTTGGAGTCGACACGGATCTACGCGAAGGCGGATGTAGAAACGTTGCGGAGCGTCGCCTTGGACCCGGAGGAGGTGAACCATGCCGAATGATGCTTCCAACATTGGTTTCCAGAGCGTTCTGGCTCCTTTCATGGATCGCTTTCTTCAGGAAAAGCACACCTGTGGTTACGCCTATCACGAGCCGATTCGAATCTTGCACCGCTTCGACGAGTTCTTAGTGCGGGAAGGATTGGCGACACTGGAGTTGCCTCGATCCGTCGTACGGAACTGGTTGGCAAAGAAACCGCACGAAAGTGCGGCAACGCAACAGCACCGGATCACCATCGTTCGTCAGTTCACGAAGTTCTTGTTGAAAGCTGGCTATCCCGCGTATGTGCCCGACTCGACATTGAGTGTTCGGAAATCGACGTTTGTGCCAAGAATGCTAACTGACGAAGAGCTTCGAAAGTTCTTTCATGCCGTCGATGCGTTGGAGCCTACTGCGCGTTCACCGTTGCGACACCTCGTTATGCCGGAAGTTTTCCGGCTCCTGTACGGATGCGGGTTTCGCGTCCGAGAAGTGCTGAAGCTCCGTGTTCGAGACGTCGACCTCAATCAAGGCATCATCACAGTTCGACAAGGAAAGTTCCGCAAAGACCGGTTGGTTCCTCCCGCCTTATCGGTGGTCCACCGATTGCGCAAGTATGCCGGCCATTTCGAAAGGCGGCCGTCGGATGCATTCTTCTTCCCTGGACCCAGCGGAGGGCCTTTCGCTTTACGCACCGTCTACACACTTTTTCGTGAACTGCTGTTGCAGTGTGGGATTCCCCATGCGGGGCGCGGCAAGGGACCCAGAATCCACGACTATCGCCACCTATTCGCCGTCCATACCTTACGGCGTTGGTATCGAGACGGGGAGGATCTCGACGCAAAACTTCCTCTTCTGGCCACCTACTTGGGGCATCAACACCTTTCCGGAACTCAGCGCTATCTTCATCTCACCGCCGAGATCTTTCCCGAGATCACCTCACGAGTGAATGCGACCTTCGGTGACGTCATTCCCCGGAGAATCCAACAATGAAGCCCACCGATTTTTCCATTCACGTGACGAATTTTTTGACCCACTACTTGGCCGCGCAGCGGAATCTCAGCCCCAATACGATCAAAGCGTATCGCGACGTGTTTACTCTGCTTCTGCGGTTCTGCCGTGACGGGCGCGGCATCGCCCCGGAAAAGCTGCGTCTCGAACAGATCGATGTTTCATTGGTGGAAGCATTCCTGGATCACTTGGAGACGGAAAGAAAATCTTCGCCACGTACGCGAAACCATCGGCTTGCCACTTTGCACGCATTCTTCCGATATGTTCAGGCCGAAGAGCCGGCCCACATGGTTCAATGCCAGAAAATCCTCGCGATTCCCCTACGGCGGCACGCTCGCCCAACGGTCGGATACCTTTCCAAAAACGAACTGGCTGAGATTCTGGCACAGCCGGATCTGAGAAGCTTGGAAGGTCGACGAGATGCTGTCTTGCTGAGTGTCCTCTACGACACCGGAGCGCGTGTCCAGGAGTTGATTGATCTTTCAGTTGGGGATGTGCGTTTGGACCCACCAGCACAGCTGCGCCTTATGGGAAAAGGGCGCAAGATGCGCGCTGTCCCTTTGATGGACAACACGATCCCGCTTGTGCGCGACCACTTACAGGAAAACCACCTCGATCGTCCCGAACAGTTCGACAAACCTCTTTTCCACAACGCACGCGGCCAACGCCTATCACGTTCGGGAATCCGTTACATTCTTCAAAAGTATCTCGGCGGAGCTCGAAGCACACTTCCAAGCCTCAACCGAAAGGTGAGTCCACATACGCTTCGACATGCGAAAGGAATGCACCTCTTACAGAGCGGAATCTCGCTCGACATGATTCGCGATTTCCTGGGCCACGTCGATGTCAAAACAACTCAAATTTACGCGAGGGCAAATCTGGAAATGAAACGAGCCGCACTTGAAAAAATCACCGATCCTTCGCCAGTTCGAACCATCCCGGCGTGGCAGCAGAATAAGGATCTTCTCGACTGGCTCCGTTCTCTATAACTTCGGGAGGACACCGCGCATGACAACTCTGAACCGAGACCCGCCAAAACTCAGGCGGATATTATGTTGAGTTAAACCAATGTGCATCGCCTTGCGATCAACAGGTTAGCTCCCCTTACTGCACATATCAGGTGTCTGCGCATAATAGACGAAATGTGCTGCAGCACATTTGATGTATCTCCATGCCGATCTGCTATGAAAGAAAAGGCT
>Ga0209761_1003312_pt1 | contig 10638 bp, 10 predicted proteins | sample GraSoi013_1_40cm_4_FD_185818 | JGI IMG/M metagenome (GOLD analysis project Ga0209761, IMG submission 185818) | Grasslands soil microbial communities from the Angelo Coastal Reserve, California, USA - Sample 09_25_2013_1_40cm (SPAdes) (version 2) | ecosystem: Environmental > Terrestrial > Soil >... | reverse complement strand
ACGGTCGCGAATACGTAGGTCGGGAAATTCATATTGGTTTGCATTGTTGTTTTTCTACTGCATTTTATTGCAGTATAGTAACACTTGTTACTTGCATTTAAGGCTTTTATTGTAGAACGACGATCTATTACATGAGAGTAGGGCGAGAAAGCACTTGACAATCCACCGAAACAGCGTCAGCGTCCCAGAAGCCGTACGCGAGATTCTGACCAGAAACTATCCCGTCTACCAATGCTTGAAGATGAAGCTCATGAACTTCCACTCCCTGCAGAATTCATCCAACCCCAAGTCCAACAACTCAGCGGAAAAGAGGCCAGCATCAACACTCTGGTAGTAGCGATCAAGAGATTCTCCGACACACTATCCAACAGCAAAAGCCCCGACGCATCGAAAGTTCTCAAAGACGCAAGAATCTCCCTCTCAAGCGGCATAGTAGACGTGACGATAAGAGCACCAAAGACCCAGTTCTCAACCATAGTCAAGGAATTGTCAGACGCCGCGGGCGAACTCTCAGAGTTTCCCCACATCTTCCCTCTCTCAAACTCGGTCAAACTCATTCTCCCTGGAGAGGATTACGCTCTCGTCCAGAAGAAAATGCAGCATCTTAAGGAGGCGGTGACGCAGGCGGACGTGTCCAAGCTCATACTCAACCTGTCGCCCCGCGCCGAGATGACGCCAGGAATAGCATCCTACATCACTGAACTACTATTCAGAAACGGAGTCAATATTCTTGACGCGTTTCTAGGCTACGGCGACATCATAATGGTCGTCGACGACAAAGACGGACCCCTCGCCTATGATGTCCTACAAAGAGAAATCCACGGCCCCAACCAACTCGAAGAGTGGAAGTCCTGACCCTTGAAATGCATGCTCATGTCAGATTACTTGCTTTTCTCGTTGATTTCTTCATGACGCACGCGGATTAAGTAATTGCCAAGTCACACTGGCCTTCAGGGATCCTAACTATCGCTCTTTTTTTCTCAGTGGACTGAGACTGAACTCGAGCGCCCGGATCAACTGGGAAACTGACGCCAACAATATTCCCGGCAAGGGAATTACGGCGAAGAAACTCTTGTGAACACATACGAGATTCCGACGTACTCGTCGATCATGCCGATGGCGAAGGGCGTGAAATCATATAAGAAACTCCAGCATCCGGAATCCTGAAGTTATGACAATGTCCAAAAAGAAGGCTCAGGCGCGATCCGTCAAGAAGACAAGGAAGAAACCAGCTCATGCCGTTGCAGAGAAGAAGCCTGCTCTTGCCGTTAGAGAGCCTCAACCTAGTTGGATTGAAGAGTTCAACAAACTGTCAGAACCATTTCGCCTGATCCCCTGGGATCCCTTCAGAGGATTCGAGTGGCCTGTTGAATATGAGCTGCCGACGCGAGTACCCTACGTTGACGTTATCGACTCAGGCAATGAGTATGTGGTAAAGGCAGAGGTTCCGGGGTTAAAGAAACAAACTTTGAAAATTGATGTAGGGCCGAACGAGTTGTCACTGAGTGCTGAATCTGACGTGCAGAAGGAGGAGAAGGGGAAAACCTACTTGCATCGGGAAAGAGCCTTCTCCACATTCCGTAGAAACATAGGGTTCGCCGAAAGCATAGACGCTGAAAAAGCGTCAGCAAGCATGTCTGAAGGCATACTTGCAATAACTCTTCCCAAGCTAGAGCCCAGGGCTGAAAAGAAAACCAGAACATTAACGTTGTAAAGACTTCACTCTCAGAAAGTGGACCGTGTCATACTCCGGGAAATCCTTGCCCGGGATACTATTGAGAGTTCATAAAGTCACGTAGGGTTTTGCGTGCACGGTCTACTTGCAGCGCCGATGTATATGCTGACGCCTACTGCCGCCACAACGCTTCTCCAAGCTCGATAGTTCGTGGCCGCACCTGAATCCACTGGCTACATTTCCAGCACCGGACAAGTGTACCGGGCGGAGCCAAGCCCAGGTCGATGCCGCATGGCACGCAAGCCACGGGGGAAATCTCTTCTGCCATTTTCGAATAAAGATGGTGTGGATCTGAGATTTAAGCGATGCCAATAGTAGTAGAGAAAAAAAAGGAGAGTGGAGAGGACGGTGAAGCTCATTCGTCCTTCTCCGTCAAGCGAAGTGGCGGGTCTGACTTCCTATTCTCCGGATCTGACGTATGGCCATTTTCAAAGAAGGCTTATAAGGGAGTAACACCTATTACATGTTAGTAACAAAGAGGCAAATAAACAATGCGAACCAATATGAGATTCCCGACTGTTAGCCCGGGGCTGATCCACGATCCTCGCTTTTCTGAGAGAATGCCCGCTTTTACGCGAGAAGCCCATCAGCTCAAGCTCACTCTAAAACCGATTCCCCGAACCACCGACCACGGGCCGGGGTTCGGCAATTAGCGTGGCTTCCCAAGAGCTTTCTTCCGTATACTTGGGGAGACCCCCGCTAGCCAGAGCGGAGAACGGTGGCTTCTCCAGGGCTGTCTAGAAAACTGGGGATTGTATTTTCAATCGAGGCACCTTCTCGAACACGGTTCCAAAACGATCTCGAGTAATGTCCAGGTTCTCGAACAGAGCTGGGATTGCAGTCGGAAACCGAGGCCTTGGGCCGGCTGCAAAGGGTATCAGCAGAGCTATCCGAATAACAGTCAGCGTGCCTATGCCTACTCCGACCAGTGGAACCCCTTTGCCTACGAAGTTGAACCGCCTATTCCGATTGTACTCCATGCGAACAAATACTCCCAACGCCAATCGCAGGCCTAGCCGGTTTCTCGACATGGAAATGAGCAGGCCCAACCTGGAACTAGTCGAAACAGCGAGAGACAGAATCACCATTGTGGCAGATTTTCCCCATCTCAGCCCGGCCCTACTCTTCGACTACTGGACAAGTACTGATCTGCTCAAGAAATGGTGGCCCCCAGCGGCGGAGTTGCAACCCGAGTTAGGTGGGGCATATCATTTTTCCTGGCCCAAACAGGACTGGCATCTTCGGGGCAAGTTCACCATCTTCGACAGAGGGAAGACGCTCGGTTTCACCTGGAAGTGGGACCACGAATCCATCGACGTAACCAGGGTTACACTGCTCTTCCACTCAATGCCAAACGGAGGGACAAAACTCACCCTTCTGCACGAAGGGTACGCGAAGAACTCGGAGGCGAAGAAGACAAGGGACGAACACATCGAAGGCTGGACTTTCTTTCTGAGGAAGCTCCAAGAACAAGGCCAGGAACCATAAAGCCCCCTTTAGGCCAGCGAGCATGTAGAACCACAGTCAACGGGGCGACAACGGTCATCATGAAAGATCGTGTGAAAACGCCGGAGAAGATCCTCCCAGTGCTCCAAACGGCTCTTGCTGAAAGCATGGGAGAGAATGCGAGATGGTCGAGGATCGTGGTGAGAGGTTCGAAGTATCCGATTGTTCTTGCGTGGTCTCTCCCAAGTTGTCGTAGCGCGTTGACGGTTTTGTTGCGCGTAGCGTGGTGTAGTAGAATCATCGCACAAGGGCTAGGAGGGCCAGGAGCCAGATTCTCATGCTCCAACATCCAAGCGCTCGTAGATCCTGCTCCGTTAGGTCTGCCTAGGCTTCATCCCGGAAACTATGTAGAGGGCATCAGTAATGATGGTCGGATCCCGACGAAGTTTCTGATCGTCTGCGAGCAAGCCCTCAGTCTTGGACATGTATCCCTTGTTGTACTCTGATATTTTTGCGTTTGATAGACCGCCCGCAACCTGATACTTCCGGTCCTGCTCCATCCTCTCCTTGAAGAATGCGAGATAGAATCGAAGATCCTCTTTGACATCGTTCAGCGGCTGTCGTGGGTCAGAACCGAGGTAGACGTTATTCTGAATCTCTGCCTTCATGTCGACCAGTCCAGCCTCTTGAAAGATGCCTGGTAGTTTCTCGCCGATCCTGAACTCCTTTCCTTCCAGCTTACGTATCCCTCGTAGCTGTGCTTCCCATACTTGGTCGGATAGGCGAGAGAAGCGCTTATCGTTCGGATCATAGTAGATGCCCATCTTTCCCTGCTCGACTGCGACGACGCGTCCGCCTGGCTTCGTGATCCTCGCCATCTCTCTGACCGCCTTCAAAGGGTCGTCGAGATGCATGAGCAAGGTACGACAACATGTTAGATCGGCATAGTCGTCGTCTATGGGAATCTTGTAGGCGTCACCGAGCTTGTAGGATACTACATGGGACAGATGCGCCTTCTTGGTATCTGCGATTCCGGCCGTTATCGACTTCGGGTTAGAGTCTACTCCTAGAATCTTCGAATTTCCATCTGATAGTCTGGCGAGGTAGCGAGTAAAATCTCCCGGACCACAACCGACATCAACGATCTTCTGGCCGGGCCTAATGTCTAGGAATGATTCGTAGAGCTGGTTCACCCACGGCCTGGAGTTGAGATATCGATTCCATAACTTCCGGCTGCGTCGCAGGTATTTGACTCGAAAAGCCGACTTGGAAATACTCTCTTTGCGCTTTCGCCTTTTCGTCTGAACTTGAACTGTCCTGGCTGCTGACAAATGCAAAGGTCTGCGACAGACCAGACACGGCTTAAGGTTTGCACGGCCGAAGCCCTGGCTGGTCGCGATGAGTCTATCCTTAACTTAGGGAGGCTATTTGCTCCGCGTATCGCTTGGTCGCCACGAAGAAGATGTAGAAGGCTGTGAGTCCGATAATGTAGAATGTGCTGGCGATGAAGAAGGGCAGCTGGAGTAGGCCCAGTCCGAGTATGAATCCGCCGAAGTAGGTGCTCAGACTGTTTGGCAGTCGAAACGTAATATTGCTCAAGGCGCTGACGAGGCCTCTCTGTTCCGCAGGGAATATGCTCATGGAGAATGAGTCGATGAGCGGGCCTGCCATGTTCATGAGCGCTGCTCTCACTATGTAGACTCCTGCTGCTAACGCGAAGATCGGGATGAAGGCCATACTTAGCATGAAGAGCATGGACGAGCCTGTGGTGAGAATGATGGCGCGCATCTGTCCGAATCTGGTGGCGAGTCGGGGGCTGGCGTATGCGGAGAATCCGATTAGTATGTTGGAGAAGGCGAGGATTGGTCCGGTGTAGCTGTCGGAGACGTTGAATCGGTAGTAGAACCAGGCGCCTACGAGTGGGATGATGAATCCTGCTCCGAATCCTATTGTGCTCGCGACGAAGCCGAGCTTTGCGAGTGTTCCCTTGTTGGTCAGTCCGGACCATCTGCGTTCGGGGTTGTGGGTCTCGCGGTGGTTTCGAAGTAGAATGTAGAACATCAGGGGACTGATGAAGCTCGCGACGCCGAGTATCAGGAGTGTCTCCCGGTGAAGCGCATAGTTTGTGAGGCCAGTTAGAGATTGCAGTGCTGGAAATGCTCCGGGGAGGACGAGGCCGATTCCGGTTGTGACATTGATCATGATGAAGGATAGCGAGAAGACTCTGTTCCTGTTGGAATTGTCAGTAAGATCCGCTAGGAGGGCATTCCAGGTGGTCACGCTAGCTCCCTCGGCGAATCCCAGAGCGACGCTCGCGGATATGAGATACAGGAAATTCGTTGTTAGCGCGAAGACTAGCAGCGCGGCGGCACCGGCTAGATTTCCAAGGATCAGTAACTGTTTTCGACCGTAGATGTCGGAGATGATTCCCAGAGGAATGGAAGTGATAACGACAGCGATGCCTTGCGCTGCGATTAGTAGTCCTGCTTGTTCGGCTGTGAACCCAACGGTGACAATCCAGGCTCCCAGGACAATATAGAGGAAACCGAGTCCAAGGAATACTGGAACGAATGACAAAATGAGCATTGTGGCGGTTGGCGGAACTCTGCTGGCTTCTTGGTTCGCCAAGCTATCTTCAGCATCAGGCTTTTAGTTCCCGCCCGATAAACCAATGGGCCCATGCGGGAGTGCCGACCAGCGTGTAATGGGTCCGCCCTCTGCAGTTGTTTAGAGAGTATTTGTCCCGGTTCGCGTCAGTGACTTATGGTCTTGTTTATCCGGATTTTTCTTCTGCGTTCAGGGCGAGTTCTTGTTTGTTTTCGATCTGGTTTTGTTTTATCTCTTCGTAGAGGTTGCACCAGTCGCGGCCAGTGACGACGAGTTGGTAGATCTTGAGCTTCGGATGAATGCACTTTGCCCGGTCAAGCAAATCAGCGTTGAGCGGATCTTTTGTCGCAAACCAGATGCAGGATAGACAGTTTCCGTTCTGCCACTGTATGCCCTTCAAGCGCTTCTTTAGTTCAGACTCGAGTTCCATTGTCGCTATCATGCTGTCTTCCTCTCCACGTTTGGGTTGCAACTAGGTACAGACATAACGTTTCCGTGTTCGACCGAGTGCATTATCAAGGGTCACGCGTAGTTTGCTTAACGAGGAAGAAGCTTTTGATTGAAACGCAAGGAATGAACTCGTGAAAAAATACTTAAGCTCTGAAAAGACGAATCGAATTCCATGAAACCTGCGCAGAAGGGCACGAGGTCCACCAAGAGCGACACCGAGACCAGCAAGAAGCCTCAGGCATTCACTGAGGAGGAACGAGGCGCGATAAGGGACCGCGTCCAGGAGATGAAGGCTCGCAAGGGGGAGGGGGAGAGCATCGTGCTGGCGAAGATCTCTGAGATGCGGGAACCGGATCGAACCATGGCCAAGCGGCTTCATACTATTATCAGAGAAAGCTCGCCAGCTCTCTCGCCGAGACTCTGGTACGGTATGCCCGCGTATGCCAAGGACGATAAGGTCGTCTGCTTCTTCCAGGCAGCGCAGAAGTTCAAGACGAGGTACGCGACGTTCGGCTTCAGCGACAAGGCGAACCTCGACGAAGGCAACATGTGGCCAGCCGCCTTCGCATTGAAGGGGTTGACTCCGGCCGAGGAGGTAAGGATCGCCGCGCTCGTGAAGAAAGCGGTAGGCTAAGGACCGAGCTCGCGAGCGAGCCCAAAGGTATCCCTCACCTATCCGCCACTCCTGATACCTGAAAAGGCTTCTGCTCTTGTTTCTTCGCGATAATGGGAGACGCAAGTGTCCCATAATCGGCCGTGCTACGTCCTCTTTCTTCGAGGTACCGTTTCGCGATCTCTGTCTCGTGTGCAAGTCGGACTTTGAGTATGTGACCTCCTCTACCCCTCTCTCCTGGAAATGTTCTGCTTTCCACGATTTCTGAGTCGATCAGGGTTTCCAATGGTCTGCCGTAAGCGTGTCCCCATCTCGGCTCTCCGTAGAGATGGCTTCGCGGAACTTTCAAGGCTCCGCCGATGTTTGTCAGTGTCCTCCATCCACTGCGTTCCGGTGGCAAGCGCCTTTCGCTGTAATCTGTGATGAATTCTTTGACTAGGTAGTCTAGCATGGGAGAGCTTGCGATCACTCTCGCGGGGAGTTTGTACGATCGTTCTCGGCCCTTCTCATCAACATAGACTATGTTCGGTTTGACAATCACCGGGCTGTTCCCGATATCTAGCTTCCACTGGAAGGTTTCCACGTTCATCGGAACTGTATTTTTCCGGTCTGGGATGATCGCTCCGTTATTGACCCTAGCGTTCGTCGAGACGATGGTCACACTAGCAGCGTTGGGCACGACATTCTCAATGCGAACAATTTGGATGGGCTCCGTGCCTATGTTTGATACCCGCAGCTCTAGAGACACTTCTGTCTTCTGAGTGTCATGACTCCTTGAGGATTCATAGTCCACATCGATTTGGGATCCCGTGAACCTAGAATGTCCAAACGGCGACTCTTCTCCACTCGCGGGGGTCGGAAAAGCCACGGTTGGAGATACCCGAGACACTGTCTTCGAAGTGGCCGCAAGCCGCTTGACGAAGCCGTGCCGTTCTTTCACGCTCTTAAGGAGGCTCAAGACCTCGCGCTGCTTTGCAGTCTGATGCGACCTGGAAAAGGCGTCAGCGGCTCCTCGAAGGAGTTCGAAAGCGAGTTCAAAGCCACTTGCACCCCCCACAGGGTCTAGGTCTCTATTGCTCCTTGACAGCTCTGCTCGGGCATCCAAGAGGAGCTTGCAAGCTTCAACGTGGATCGACTGAACGCTGAAGCCGGCACTAGTGAAATGCGTCGATGCGGCGGTGAAATGTTTTGCTGCTTTCTCATAGTCCGAAAAGTCTAGAGTATAGTTGAACTCTTCACTCGCTGCTAGCGCATCACAAAAGTGTAAATGCCCTAACGACGCGTTCTTTCCGTATTCGTCCAAGCTATAGTCCAGAGATTTCTCGAAGAGTGATATGGCATTCCGAAATCCTTCGGCCGAATCTTTCATCATGTATGATCGAGCCATTTTCCCCCATGCCTTGGCAAGTGTAGAAATGTAGAGCAGGTCATTTTTCTCTCGCTTCAGGGTCTTTGAACGAGCAGCTTTTGCGAATATCAACGCGGCCTCGTCGAACTGTTCTGCACTTGTCTGATGGTCGCCCTGATCTTCAGCTTGTCTCGCTTCTTCGATCAGAATTCTTCCGCGACAGTATTCCTCGCCGAACGAGGTAGCGAGACGTTGGATCGATAACTTCTCTTCTGCCTCTTTGAAAGGCGTCAGGTTTTTCTGTACTAACTCACTGGATTCTTTGAACCTTTCAGAAGCCTCGCTAAACGCGTCTCCTGCCGTTGAGGGGTCGCCGGTTCTGCTTAGGTTTTCTGCCGATTCGAGTTTGGCAAACGCCGCGTAATAGGGAGCGAGGAAGCTCCAGCGTCTGGCGGTACGGTGGAGAGTGGCGGCTCTCTCATAGAACTTCCTAGCCTCGTCGTGGGCGAACCGTCTGTGAGCGGCTCTGCCGAGTTCGATGTTCCTCCATGCTTCCATGTACTTGGCGTAATCGTGGAAGATCGAGACTATCCGAGGGTTCTTGTCCGTTATCGACTGGTAGGTTCTGGCGGCAAGCCCAAAAGATTCGGCTGCCGCAATATTTGCACGTTGAAGATCGTATGCTTCCGCGGCCTTCCAGTACGCAAGTCCGAGATCACTCTTCAAATCCCCCTGCTTGAGAGTGTTCGCGGCATCAGAGTAGTTCCTTGCGATTTTTGGGAGAAGTGCCTCGCTCCGTGTGGCGTTGTATAGTCGAGTGAGCAGGTCTCCCCGGCCAAGCTGATATCTTCCCAAGATCTTGTGGAGAGCATGACGCTGGCCTTTCGAGAGGATCTCTACATATTTTGTGTAGAGCTGCACGTTCCTCTCACTGTCTTTGATAGCGGCTTGTAACAGTCTGACTTTCGCGCGATAAGTTGGTTCGAGATCTGCAAGTGCAGCTTTTATCCGGCTAAGAGTTCTCAGTACTGTACCTACAGGTCCTAGTTCGTCTCCCTTCGATTTCATGACGATCCTTTCGGCTTTGAGGCAATGGTTCAATGATTTTTGGAGCATTCTGCTCTTTTCCGTGGGATCGGCGGCCAGCTCGGCCAGCTCGAGTAGGACTGCGCTGGTCATTCTTTGAGCGTAAGCATTCACCACTGGATATCCTGAGGACCGCGCGATTTTGATAAGATGAGGTGTTTGCGACAGGCCTTTCGTCAGTAGGGCACGACGCTTTGCAGGGTCCTTCTCGAACATTGAGAGCTGTTTGAAGTGTTCAACGTAGGGAGAACCGGGGTATAATACGCCACAGTTCGGCGTGACAAAGTTTACTAGAGAATGCCGATATTGAGCTTCTTCCGCCAGCCTCAGAGCCTCCCTAGTCTTTTCAGCATCGTCAAAAGGACGGAAGGCTTCGAAGAACTTTCTGACTGCCGCCTGGTCCAGTTGCCACCCAATTGCAAAATTATCCCCTTCTTCTCTTGCCAGCTTCAACGCGTCGTTGCAGACTTGCGCGCCTTCTGGATCGCTTAGCAGCCGGTAGAATCCTGGGGGCGGATATCCTACCTGCAATAGCGCAGTGTGTCGATCTAGCTTTTCTGCCGTCGTCCAGTACTCTAAAGCCTCTCGGTCAAGTTTCTCAAGATCGTAGTGAGTGGGATAATCTCCCTGGGTATCCATGAAAAGGGCGAGAATCGCGCAGGTCTTTGTCATTAACAATTTATGGTGTGAGGGAGATAGATTCGTGATCGCCTTTCTGCCATAATCTATTCCCTCCTCTACTTTCCTGAGTCTTGTCTTGAGGTCCCAGTGAAGGTCGTATCCAAGCCCGACCGTAGAGGAGAGTTGAGCGTAGGTATCCGCAAACTCTTGATGGTTTGCGTTTCTGCGGAAGATGTCAAGTGCGAGCTTTGTCAAGCGCCAAGACTCTTCGAGAAGGGACTTCCTTGTCGGAGCTTCTTTCGACTGAAAGAATCGAAGGTATAGGACCCAAGCGCGGCATCGCAGCTCCGCGCCACGAAGTTTCGCGGATCTGAATTCGTCAGAGGCGGCCGAATACGCCCTTTCGGCTTTTCGAATTCTGCGTCGAAAAGCCACGACGCTCTTGGAGCGCATCGCTAGTCGAAAGTATTCCTGAGCCTTCGTCTCGGGAACTCGCGCATCAGTCTTACCACCTCCAGTGCCCTGAGCGTTCGCGTTGTTTGCTCGCGGTCTCAGCAACGTCATTGGGGCGGGAATGTCCATAGCCAGGCCAGCTAGACTATCCAGGGACTCAAAGGACTATCCATCCGGTTATCACTTTTCTTAACTTGGGCGTCTCGGGACTAGGATTGTATCTGCGGTTTTGCCGTCAACGCGCCTGTCTGGCAGGAAGATGCGGTTCCATGTTGGGAA
>Ga0209761_1003309_pt1 | contig 10644 bp, 14 predicted proteins | sample GraSoi013_1_40cm_4_FD_185818 | JGI IMG/M metagenome (GOLD analysis project Ga0209761, IMG submission 185818) | Grasslands soil microbial communities from the Angelo Coastal Reserve, California, USA - Sample 09_25_2013_1_40cm (SPAdes) (version 2) | ecosystem: Environmental > Terrestrial > Soil >... | reverse complement strand
CGCGCGGCGCGGCTCGGGTTGCGCAGGTCGCCGCGGTTCTCGGAGACGGGGCGCAAGCTTGGCGCCGCCGCGCCGGCGGCGCTGCTCTCCCACAAGCCTTGAAACGGGCGGCGCGGCGGCGCATTGATCACCGGGCGGCCCGCCGCGCGCCGGGCCCACGTCGCGAACCGGGAGGGAACCAATGAACATCGTGGTGTTCGGCGCCACCGGCAACATCGGCCGCCGCATCGTGAAGGAAGCCGTGGCCCGCGGCCACTCCGTCGTCGCAGTGGCGCGCGATCCAGCGAAATCGAAGTCTTCCGATACGCGGGTCCGGATGGTCCAGGGTGACGCTACGAATGCCGAGAGCGTGGCGAGCGTCGCACGCGGCGCGGACGCGGTCGTCAACGCCATCTCTCCCCGGCCCGGTTCGGTCGGGAAGGTCCCCTCGCTCGTCGAGGCGGCGCGGACCCTCCTGAGGGCGCTGCCGAGGGCCGGCGTGAAAAGGCTGCTCGTGGTGGGTGGGGCAGGCAGTCTCGCGGACGCGTCGGGAGTGCAGATCGTCGACGAACCAGCCTTCCCCGCGGCGTACAAGCCGGAGGCCCTCGAACAGCGCGATGCTCTGGAGGTGTACCGCAGAGAGGGCGGCGGGATGGACTGGACGTACCTGAGTCCCGCGGCCGTCATCCACGCCGGTGAGCGGACAGGAAAGTACCGCACTGGCGGCGACCAGCTCATCACGGACGCGCAGGGGAAAAGCGTCATCTCCTTCGAGGACTACGCGGTCGCCGCGCTGGACGAGCTGGAGAAGCCGCGGTTCATCAGGAAGCGCTTCACGGTGGCGTACTAAGCGCGAGGGAAATGGCCTTGCCAGAGGGGTCCCGCCAGGGTAGAGACCGCCGCCTGCGGGCGCTTAGCTCAGTTGGATAGAGCGTCGGTCTCCGAATCAGCGAACCAGTATCGTCTGTTCACCCCCGCCGGGTCGGTGAAGCGGCGTTCTGCGCCCCAGAACGCCCTTCCAGGCCATGTGGCCTGTTGCCGGAAGCTGGCGGGTACGAACGCAAACCCGGCCCGGTTCACCCCCTGTTCACCCCACAGGTTAGAGCCTTGGTGGAGGAGACGACGTGTCGCGAGCGAGCATCGGAGATCGACAGGAATGGGCCGGCGGCTACCGCCGCTGGGACGGGTCGGCTTGGACGTACTACATCAAGCGCCGGGACGCGCGCCTGGGGCGCGACCCAGGCGGCCGCGCCAAGCGCCGCGAAGTCTGCACGGGCGCCCATTCCGAGGAGGTCGCGCTACTGCACTTGGCGGCCTTCGAGAAGAACCCGCTCGCGTACGAGCCGTCGCGGGTCGTCGTCGGGCGCGCGCCGCTACCCTTCACCGAGTCGCTCTGTATCGAGTACCTCCAGTACCTCGATGCGCCACAGGCTCAGGGCGGCAAGGGCGACTGCCCGAACCACTGCAATAACTCGCGGTACGCGCTGAAGTGGTGGCGCGCCCAGCTTGGCGAGGTCAACCTGCGCGCCTTGACGGTGGACGACATCCGCAAGCACGTCCCGGTCGTGGATGAGCGCGACGAGCGCGGTGTCGTTCGCAAGGCAGGCGCGGTGCGTGTACACCATAATCAGCGCCGGTACACGTTCACCTCCCCCTTGACGGGCAGGGGCCAATCCCCGAACACCTCCTTCAACTCCGTCCCCGTCGCGGTCTTCAGATTCACGCAGCGCGGGAATAGCCGCCAGCGGCCAGCGTGCGCCAGCGGGCCTGTATCGAAGCGCTGATGCGTGTACACCATAACCGGCCCAGTCGAGCGGAGCGCCGGACCGGGCGCGTACTGGGGAGCTACTCGCCGGAACGGCGGGACCGGACTGCGTGCGCTGACAAGACGGGCGGGGCAAGTGGCTCGCCGAGCGCCGTCTATGCGGTCGAGCGCGCGGCGAGAAGCTCACGCAGTACGCCCTCTAGTTCCTCGGGCAAGCATGGCTTCGTAAGGAAGCGGTCCGCTCCGGCCTCAAGCGCCTGAGCGCGAACGGTTCCGCCAGCGGATGCTGACAGAATGATGACGGGGATCGCTTTCGTGCGCGCGTTACTGCGCAGCATGCGGAGGACGGTCAAGCCGTCGAACTTCGGCAGAGCCAAGTCGAGGACGACAATGTCGCACTCCTGCCGGAGGGCGCACCGCAGGGCGGCGTCACCATCCGCCGCAGTCTCTACGTCATAGCCACAGAGGCGCAGGTACTGCCCGTAGAGTTCGCGGCTGTCCTCGTGGTCATCGACGACAAGAACACGTTCGCCGGCCATTACTTCGCGAGTACGTCGCATCGAGGAACTCGACAAGCGACAGGCAACGAAGGAAGCGCTCGCACGACCTGGGCGAACCTGCGACGTACGAGGAACCGGATTGCTACGGTTCGACGTGTCGGAATCCGCCTGCTCCTGGGTGACCATCTCGACGAACACCACTTTGGCTGCGCGGCGGTCGAGGTCGAGCAGGTACGAGATGATGTACTCGCCGAAGTGCAGCCGCATCGGTTGCTCGTTGGTCATCATCGACAGGTCATGGCCGTGCAGCCGCCGTATCTCTTCAGCCGTCTCGATGATCCCGGTGAGCGTCTCCTCCACGCGGTGGCGAAGGCCTGGGATCTGGGACATCAGGTGAGCGGCGGTCAGGGTGGCATCAACCTTGTAGAGCACGATACGAGGTTGATGCCATTTTACCCTCGCCGCCACTTTACGGCAGGAGAGCCCCGTCAGGTTGTCCACGTACGGGCAAGCTCGCGAGGATGGACCATGCCAAACAAGACGATCTCGCAGGTGCCTACGACGGCTCCTGTCGAGCGCCTCGATCATCTGGTCCTTCGGTGAAGTTCACGCCGCTCTTCAACTCGTGAAGGTCCGATCCCCACGCTCCCGGCCAAGACGCGCGCCTCGGCCCTCCGGGCTTCGCCTCCGCCGACTTCGTCCTCGGACTGCTCGCACACCTCGTCGATGGAGGCCGGGCGTCGATGCACCCCGAACACGAGCGGGCACTCGTGCGCCCGGACGAACTTGGTCCGGGCCGCTGCGGCGCGGAGTTGCTCGTCGGGGTGGAGTTGGATTTCGTTCTTCAGACGGAACCCCCGGAGGTACTCCTCGGTGACGACGCCGAGCCAGACCCGCTCCTCCTCGGGCAGCCGGTCGAGGTAGCCGTAATCGACCTGATCGCGCAGGTAGGGCGCGTAGAACTGGCGCTTCAAATCCGAGGCGCGCGCCTGACTGGCGGGGGGAAGACGGGCTTCGTCTCGGTCTGCTCGGGCGCTGCTCGGCTAACCGAACGGCGCGAGCTTTCCACCGGCTTGTCGAGCGCGCCTAACAAGAACCTCGACTAAGGTCGGTTCACGGTGGGCCTCCCTGCATCGGCAGGGTGGCCCTTCGTGCTTCGGGCCCTTCAACCACGGTGGAGAAGGAGTCCACCGTGGCAGTCAAGAAGAGCAAGAATCCAGCCCTTGAAGTCGCCAAGGCCATCGACGAGGCAATGACTCTCGTCGGGAGTCGGCTCTTTCGCGAAGCACGGCTTGTCCTTGAGCAGGCCCAGCAGGTGGCGAAGAACGCGAACTTGGGAGGCTCGGCCTTCTTGAACTGGGGCTTGTCTGTTTGTGCTGACGAGTGCCAGGACGCCGTGAATGCCGTGCGGTTCATCACGGCAGCGCTGAAGCAAGACCCGTGCGCTCCACCGTTCATCAACAGCTACAAGATCGTCCGCAACCGGGTGATCGCCACCTTCCAAGGCATGAACGTGAACGACCGGCAGGTCCCGACTTTCTTCCGGCTGCTTGTCGATCTGGACGCGGTGGACGCAGCGGCGTGCATGAAGTTCTCGCAGCACGCTCTTGCAAACGGTGATGACGCCAAGGCGCTGGCCCTCGCGCAAGATGCCGTGCACCTGGAACCGCCCACGCCTGCGCGACTGCATCACCTCGCACGTCTGCTTACTGCGGCTGGCCGCCACGAGGAGGCGCGCGCTCGCCGGAGTGAAGCCGAGGCGCTGGCGATCACGTTCTCGTGCCCGGCCGCGCAGGCGTGAGCATGCCCAAGAAGCAGACAGAGATCCTCGAACCCCATGTCGCCGAGGCCGCACTGGGCACGGCCGCGCCGATTTTACCCGCGCTGCTAGACCCAAGCATCAGTCCGATAGCCTGACGTGGATGAAACTCGCTACCGCGTTCCGGCATGTAGTACACGCCGTCGGCGCTCTTCTCGTAGAAGAGGTCGATGCCGTCTCAGGCTGACGTAGGGCCGCATTGCCTCGCTCCCGTGGACGACAACTCCCGGCGTCAGCATCTCTCTCTCCGACGTTGGTCCCGCATTGACTTTCGTCTTAGACGGAGCAATCCGTACTCGTGACGGCTCCAACCTAACCGCGAGAGCGCATCATGTCGGAGGTGACCTGCTTTTTCTCCGATGCAGCAGGAAACAGCCACGCCTTCATTGGATCGCCGAGCGAGGACGAGCAATAGGGCACCGCGATGAGGTCGGTGCTCGCTGGAGGCCCTATATGAGGACGTTTGCCAGTTTCGCGGTCGTATTTTCGCTTTTCTTTTCGCTTTTCGGTGGCAGTTGCGACCCGGTATCGGTCTGCTTGCCTGAGCCGGGGGATTTCTCAATCGCGGCGACGGCCATCACTTCGAACGCCGGAGCGGAGGCAACTTCGACGATCACCGTTACTCCTTCTAACGGGTTCTCCGACACCGTCCATATGGCGCTGGACTATTACGGGATTCCGGCCGGCGCGAGCGCCGTCAGCTTCGGCCCCATCAGCATGTACGTGGCGACGCTTACTCTCCGACCAGGAACCGCGGCGGCTGGCACGTACAACTTGACCGTTACAGGGACCACCTGTTCCCTCAGACACACCGCGACGGTCGTCTGGACGATCGCGTAGTCTTCTTAGCCTCAAACCTCTGCCCGAGCGCTCGCCCATGATGACAGAGCGTGGCACCGGGTGCACCTGGTGTTAGACCAAGCGCCCCTTTTGGGGTTCTTTTTTTCCTGGTACTCGCGATCCGCTGTGCACCGCCTCCCCATCGGTCGGCTTCCGGGTGTTCGGACCCCCCCCCCCCCCCCCCCCCCCCCCCCCCCCCCCCCCCCCCCCCCCCCCCACCGCGCCGACCACGACCGCCCGCGGCCCGGACTCGTCGCCGGGTCGATCTTCCACAGCGAAAAGATCGAGCCGCTCACACCAGGACCGTGCCGGACTCGGCCGCGTCGTCTTGGACCAGGACGAGGTTGTCCCGGAAGTACACTTCCTGTTCGGCCCCTGCTGAGCGGCACGGCTCCGAGCGGGTGGAGGCCGACAATAGGCGCCATCTTTTCGGGACATGGTGACCAGAGCCTTCTTCTGGCAAGCTCGCGTGCATGATGCTCATCTCCTGGAACGTGAAGCACCAGGGGCTCCGCGCCCGCGTGCCCGACCTCGTAACGCTACAGGAAGTCGCGCGCGACGCGGTTGCGAACATGTTCGCGGGGTTCGCGCGTATCGGCCTGCCGTACTCGGTATGCACAGTGCTACCGACCGGCCTGCGATACGGCAACCTCATAGCGAGTCGCTCGCCTATCGAACCCAGCACCGAACCGTGGGTGCTTGGCGTCCCGTTCCCGGAGTTGATCGCTCGCGCGACAGTTGCAACGCCGAATGGATCGCTGGACCTGATCACTGCGCACGCTCCGAACGGATCCAAGCATCGCTGGAAGAAGATCGAAACGATGGAGGCGCTCGCCCGTGGTTTACGCTCCCTGCGGAGCGATCCGCGCGTACTTACGGGCGACTTCAACACCCCCCAGGCCGAAGCAGCGGATGGAACCGTCACGTACTGGGACGAGGGTGACGAGCGATGGCTGAACGGCGAGCGTTCGATCATCGAAGGTCAAGCGCAACATGGGCTTCGGGATGTCTTCCGCGCGAAGCACGGGTACGCGGCCAAGCCGGTGTCGCACTACACCCGAGGGACCGCCCGACGCTACGACCACATCTTCGCGTCGGATTCGTTGGTGACGGACAGCGTCGGTTACTTCGAGGACTGGATGACGAATCGATGGAGCGACCACGCCGCGATGTGGGCGCGATTCAAAGTGCGGTGACTGCACGCGACAGGGACAGCGCGCGAAACACGGTGCTGCGAGGCACCTTCATCGCAATAGCGATGTCCCGGATGGTTCGTCCCTGCCGTCGAAGCGCCCGAACCTTTTCTCGGTCCTCGTCAGTAAACCTGGACGGTCGTCCCCACCTTCCGCCTTCGGCCTCCACGCGCTCCCGAGCGGCGCTGATGCGCTCGTTGATGGCGGCGCGCTCACCATGCCGGCCTTAACCGGCGGCGGCGCCACCATCAACGTCACCGGGAACTTCTAGTCTCGACGAGAGCCTGGTCGAGAGCACACCCCTATGAGAAAAAGCGTCCTGTATCGGTGGTTCCTGTCGGCGGCATGCGGGCTGGCCTTCGTGGGGAACCTGGGCTGCACCGGCAAGGGCTGGGCCGGTGGGCCAGCCAAGAGGGATTAGAAGGGCCATGTGGCGGCCTTCACAATTTTTGGGCCGCGGTCCACGCAGTTACGGAGCGACGCGAGCATAAGCGGGCCAGCGTTGGGCATCACCGGCGTAGGCGGCTTCGAGGGTGACTTGTGAAGATCCCAGAGAGGTGAGACCGAATTGGTAATTTCCCGCCGCGTCTGTCGAAGTCGTAGCAAACGTGAGCTTGCCGGCTGTCAATGGAATTTCTTGCCGCGAGATCTCCATGCCGCCGCTGAGGAAGATGATCGTGAAGTAGCCACTTCCGAAGGACGAGGGAGCGACACGGGCGGAAAACGAGACTTGGAAGGCAGCGCCTGATGTCAGCGTGAACGGCGCAGAAGTCAACGCCGCAGTCTGGGCCGATGCCGCAAGGACCTGCACCATCTTGCCGGCCCCGCGGTCGCTGGGGGAGAGTTGAGCTTGTCCTCCGAGGGACCAGGATTGTGCTCCCAGCGAGAAGTCCCCGTTAACCACCCGTTCGATTCCGTCCGCGGTTTGGATATAGCTGGCCTGATACAGTGAGAAATCGCTGGGTTCGGGGCCAGCACCCTCTATGTTGACTCGAAACCCGACGACGGCTTGAGTGGCGGCGGCGGGGGGCTGACCCGAGAGTTGATATTGCTTGAATACACCGCTCGCAGGTTTGTCTGAGAGTGTGATCGCGGCCCCGCTGATTGGTGCTCCCGCGGCGTTGGTGAGTTTACCACTGGCGGTTCGGTTGGGATCAGTGGGTCCACTATCGTTGAGCGTGAGAACGGTCCGAGAGCGAGTCGGTGGTGCTGCCAGCATGGCCGCGAGCGAATCACCGTAGCTGGTGCCGTCGCCGATGGTCGGTGTCAAGAAGCTGCCCTCTCCCTGTTCGTTCCAGGCCTCCATAAGCACGATGGGAGAAGCGGGCGAAGGTTCCGGGCGAAGCTGCGGGTTCGACTCTGCCCAAGTAATCGCGTCGCTCACGAAAGTGGTGACTTCTTGAGGACTGCGGCTAAACCACATGAGGTCATTGGTCAAGAACTCACGCTCGTCCCAAGGGCGCGGGTCCCAGCCGGTCATGGAAACGGGGATGAACGGCACGGGACTCTTTAGCGCGCCTTGGCTCCAGATCCACTTCCCGGCTCCCGAGAGGCTAGAGAAGGGCAGCATGCCGTTGATCACCGGAGGCGCAAAGGGATACCCGTACATGCTGACGGCGTCATACCCGTCGACGAAAGCCATGGTCAGATCCGGAAAGAGCCCCTCCTGCTCCGACGATCCGTTAGGAACTCCGAAACCGCCGACAACGTAGACACCAGCCAATCCATGCGCCTGCGCGGCCGCACGCAACTGGTTGAGGGCTGCGCCGACGGCCGTTGAGGAGCCAAAAGCTTGCCGCATCTGCCCCATATCGATGATGTGGAAGAGGGGCTTTCCGTTGATCTGAATGTATGCTGGATCTGTCATGTAACCCATCCACTCGTTGATGGCTCCAGCCCAATCCGCAGGGCCGATGACAAACGGAGGCGAGTTAACATACAGAATCGCGTACTGCATGCCGTGGCGGTCGGGAAGCGCATGGGTGATTTTGAGAGCGGAATTGAGGTCCTCGCCGGTGGGGTCGGTGACCGCAGTGTTGAAGTACCAATCGAAGACGAAGAAATCGATACCGAAGCTGTGGGCCCAGGCAAATTGCTGCTCGACAGCACAGTTGCTATTGTCCTGCCAGCCTGAAAGAGGTTCGCGGTCCTGATAGGGCCCGTTGGGCATTCCTTTGAAATGGAAGTTAGTGAGCGGTCCGGCCCAGCCATCAAAATAATATGCGCCGAGACGAGCAAGGGTCTGCGTTGACGCCGGGCTTGCGGCTGCAAGTACACACGGAACGTTGAAGGACGCCGAGTTGGAAGTGCCACCGCCGGGAGCGGGATTGAAGACGGTGACGGCGTCTGTGCCTGCGACGGTGATGTCGTCCAACGGAATCTGAGCCTGGAGCTTGGTGTTGCTGAGAAATGTCGTGGAGCGGCTCTGGCCGTTCCACTGCACAGTCGAGGTGGAGATCAGGTTGGAGCCATTCACAGTCAAAGTGAACGAAGGTCCACCGCGCATGGCGGTGGTTGGGTCGATAGTTGCAATGGCGGGCACGGGATTTAGCTGAGGACTCGAGGAGCCGGATCCGCCGCCGCAGCCGGATTCAACGGTAGCGACGGACGCCAGAGTGCAGAGCAGGAAGCGGGAGCAAGATGAAGAGTGGTGGTTGATCACCATGGGCGCTCTGCCTCCTCATTTCCAGGTTACCGAGGCCCGAAGGACGGAATGATACGTGTTGGGAGGGAAAGAGCGCAAGCGGTGAGGAACGACAAGGAAGATGTGTCGAAAGTCGTCACGCTGCCGCTTGCGAATGCTTGTGAGGACCTGTCCAACGACATGTCCTAAACGCTGACCTCGCGACGCAACTGCACCCAGAGCTTCGTATATTGCCTCCACGCCGAAGAATGGTCAGCCATTCGCCTCCGGGCCTTGGACACAAGCGCATTGTTCCATCATCTCGGAGAGTACCCAGTTATTGTACATGTTGCACTCGGATCCTCGAACACAGTGGCGTACGGTTCAGGCTTGCGGCCCCGCGTTTCAACGCCGCCCCTCGCGTCAAACGGTGTAACGGCGGGTTCCCGCTGTAACAGGGCTCCGTCGGATCGGAACCATCACCGTCCCAGGTTGAGGCGGGCGCGTTGCAACACTGATTGCTGCTCTAGCTTGTAGCGCCGGTGCGCGCTCACGCCCTCCAGGCGCTGCTCGGTGCGCGCGATCATCCGCTCGACGATCCTCGATGCGTCCGGGTTTCTACGCGCTGCCTTGCTACCCATGACGCACGCCCACGCTTCGACGTGCGGCATGCTGAATCCGAGCCGCTGTAGCCGGCGCAGGTAGAACCAGAAGATGGGCCAAGGTTGATCGGCCGCTTCTCGGACTAGATCCTCCGCAATGCGCCGGCGCACTTCGAGGCGAAGCGCTGGGCTCTGGATCTTGCGCAGGTAGCGCCACTTCAAGCTCTCGTAAGCGACCACCCTCGTGCCGAACTCCTTGCGCGGCTGGCGCAACAGAAGGTCCCGAGCGCTCGCAAACGCCATCTCCGTGCGCGTTCTGAACTTCGCCCGTGCGGTCATCGCTGACCTCCTCGCTTCTCGCATTCGAGGGACTCGATCCTGCCCGCGTGCCCTGCACCATTATCAGAGGGACCTACATGCAACGTTCAGATTGACATAGTAATACAGGGTATGTTACACGTATGTCATGGCCGCGACCCGCACCGTGGTTTACTGCCGGGTCAGCACCGACAAGCAGGCCGACCGTGGCGTGAGCCTCGACGCGCAACAAGCCAAGGCGAAGGCGTACGCCGAATTGTACGACCTCGACATCGTGGACGTGGTGATCGACGCAGCGGCCTCCGCCAAGACTCTAGCCCGTCCCGGTCTAGAGCGCGCCCTTGGATTGCTCAAGGCGGGCAAAGCCGACGCGCTCCTGGTCGTGAAGCTCGACCGGCTCACGCGCAGCGTCGCAGACCTCGGCAAGCTGGTCGAACGGTACTTCGCCCCCGGCAAGGCAGCGCTGCTCTCGGTCGGTGAGCAGATTGACACCCGTAGCGCGGCCGGCCGGCTCGTCCTGAACGTGCTTGCGTCGGTGAGCCAGTGGGAGCGCGAGGCTATCGGGGAACGCACTTCGGCTGCTCTCCAGCACAAGGCGTCCCAGGGTGAGTACACAGGTGGTGACGTGCCGTACGGGTTCCGGCTGGCCGCTTGCGGAGAGCGAATCGAGCCTGAGCCGCGCGAGCAGGTTCTCCTGGCCCAGGCAAGGCGGTTGCGTAGGAAGGGCTTGTCGCTGAGGGCGGTGGCGCGCGAACTCGTTGCCAAGGGTTTCCGCACGAGGACAGGCCGGCCCTTCGCTGCGGTGCAGGTGCAGCGGATGCTGGCGTGACCAGGGAGATCGTGATGGCCGACTCGAAGAAGATGACCGCGTTCAGGCTGGACGAAGGGCTACTCAAGCGGCTGGACAAGTACGCCGATAGGCTCGCGAAGGAAACGGGCCTACCGGTGAACAGGGCCGACGTGGTGCGCTTACTGCTGACCCGGAGTCTGGATGCGGCTGAGCAG